>Ga0210391_10000523_pt1 | contig 39891 bp, 40 predicted proteins | sample IncBWC12OmetaG_FD_160573 | JGI IMG/M metagenome (GOLD analysis project Ga0210391, IMG submission 160573) | Forest soil microbial communities from Barre Woods Harvard Forest LTER site, Petersham, Massachusetts, United States - Inc-BW-C-12-O ...
GCCTCAGTATCCGGAGCGATCACCAGCGCGCTTCAACGGAGCCGCCGTCCGAAGACGGCGGAGGGTCGCGAGATCGAGCGTGGCTGCCTGCAGCTCGCCGTTGCTTCAACGGAGCCGCCGTCCGAAGACGGCGGAGGGCTGACCGACGTGATTTGTGCCCGAGGCCCAGCCCGCCGGCTTCAACGGAGCCGCCGTCCGAAGACGGCGGAGGGCCCGAAGCGCGACGACGAGCAGGATGGCCCAAGGCAGCGCTTCAACGGAGCCGCCGTCCGAAGACGGCGGAGGGCGTATGCTGGCTTTCATCAAACGGGCGCCCCGCGCTCGCTTCAACGGAGCCGCCGTCCGAAGACGGCGGAGGGGTGCGACGGTGGGCGTTCGGCGAGAATGTGACGCCGGCGCTTCAACGGAGCCGCCGTCCGAAGACGGCGGAGGGGTGCCGCCTACCGTGCCCACGGTGGCATTGGCTGCCGTGCTTCAACGGAGCCGCCGTCCGAAGACGGCGGAGGGCAATGCGCCTGGCTTGAGGCCGTCCGTCTACATGTCGCTTCAACGGAGCCGCCGTCCGAAGACGGCGGAGGGGAGCGAGACCCCACCGACAGCCCCGTGTTCCGCCACGCTTCAACGGAGCCGCCGTCCGAAGACGGCGGAGGGTGGCCAACTTCATCGGCGTTCCGCCGCGAGACGGAAAGCTTCAACGGAGCCGCCGTCCGAAGACGGCGGAGGGCCCGCAGTGACGCCCTGCCCAGCCTGCGCGACGATCTCGCTTCAACGGAGCCGCCGTCCGAAGACGGCGGAGGGGTCTCGAAGGCGCGATGACGGCGCTCAAGGTCGCGCTGCTTCAACGGAGCCGCCGTCCGAAGACGGCGGAGGGCCCCTTCGTGACCGTGACGTGGCAGGCGGTGCTTGCGCTTCAACGGAGCCGCCGTCCGAAGACGGCGGAGGGCGGCCGGCGCGGGCCCCGTGACCATGCCCGCCGCCGCCTGCTTCAACGGAGCCGCCGTCCGAAGACGGCGGAGGGCTCTTCTACGCCACAGTGCGATCGAACCCATTGTTCCACGCTTCAACGGAGCCGCCGTCCGAAGACGGCGGAGGGCTCCCGAGCCGCTTCACTTCGCGCCTCCGCGGAGCGCTTCAACGGAGCCGCCGTCCGAAGACGGCGGAGGGCTGCGCGCCGGTCGCGTCGGGACCCTGGCCCGTGATGTAGCTTCAACGGAGCCGCCGTCCGAAGACGGCGGAGGGTCCCCTTCGCATCGCGTACGGCGCGGACGACCAGCAGCTTCAACGGAGCCGCCGTCCGAAGACGGCGGAGGGCGTCCTCCGCGCCGAGCTCGCACGCTGCCTCCAGCTCCAGCTTCAACGGAGCCGCCGTCCGAAGACGGCGGAGGGCCGTGATCGCGTTCCGGTTCGCCGTGTTGTCGATCGCGCTTCAACGGAGCCGCCGTCCGAAGACGGCGGAGGGCATCGTCGTCTCGCCGTCGAGGGTGCGCACGAGCGCGCTTCAACGGAGCCGCCGTCCGAAGACGGCGGAGGGGGCTCGCGCGCGAGAAGAGCAGCGTCGGAGGGACCTGCGCTTCAACGGAGCCGCCGTCCGAAGACGGCGGAGGGGTCGCGCCGTTCGTCGTCGACCTTCGCGGCCTCCTCGCTTCAACGGAGCCGCCGTCCGAAGACGGCGGAGGGCGCCTTCGCCCTGGCCCTGCATCCGGCACGCCTCGTCGCTTCAACGGAGCCGCCGTCCGAAGACGGCGGAGGGCGGTCACCGCGGCGGCATCGGCCATCACGATCGCGCGCTTCAACGGAGCCGCCGTCCGAAGACGGCGGAGGGACGCTCGGGAGCTCGTCGGGGCCGACGAGAAGCCGGCCGCTTCAACGGAGCCGCCGTCCGAAGACGGCGGAGGGCGCCATCGCGTCGTTCGTCATCACGGCCAACGGCATCGCTTCAACGGAGCCGCCGTCCGAAGACGGCGGAGGGGTCGCAAGCAACCTTCTCTGCGCGTCGATGACGACTTGCTTCAACGGAGCCGCCGTCCGAAGACGGCGGAGGGACGGGCGCGGGGGTGGCGTCTGGCGTACCTGCTAACGCGCTTCAACGGAGCCGCCGTCCGAAGACGGCGGAGGGGGGTCACGCAGAATCGAAGCGAAATCACAAGCTTGGAGACCGGTTTGCGAGTGCCTACCCCAAGGCCTCGAAATGGCGTGCCGCCCGACCGACGTTTCGGGCGGCATTCGCCGCGTAACTTCTGACAGGGATTCAAGGATCGGGGCGTGCGAGCGATCCCGGGGGGTTCGTCCACCACTCCGGTGTTCGCACGAGACCATTGTAGCCCGCGGAGAAACGTGCGGGCACAAGAAGTCACACGACAAGCGCGATATCGCCGGGAGGCACGTACGCCTTCCCGAGGGCCCGCACGGAAAGACGAGCGCGGCCTTCCGTTGGGCCCACGTCGATGAAAAGCACTTGGTCCTGTTCCTGGTGGATCACCTGGCCGAGCCGGCCGCGCAATTCGATGAGCATGCGCGCGTCGAGCTCGCAACGGAACACCGAGAGCTGAATATGATCACCATAGCCCTTCATCAATCGGAACACCTTTCGGAGGCGCTTCGCATCGCACACGTCGTACGTCACGATGAAGGTCTGCCGCATATCGGCTCACCGGGTCCGAAAGTTCGGGTACCGAGGCAACTCTCCCATCAGCACCCGTCCCAGCAGGCGTGCTTGAACCTCGAGGGTTCGACGCCAACTGATCGCATATCCGAACAGCGGATGCGCGATTTCCGTGCTGAGCCTCCGTTCGTACGCCGATATGACGCGACGCCGTGCCGGGGGCGTCAATGCGACGCCGCCGGAACGAACGACGAAGTCGTCCGCCGCGACGACGCCGGTGCTTATGACGTGCAGGACGACCGAGTCGCCAAGAAGCGGGCGCAATTCCTCCATGACGTCCAGTGCGAGCGCTGGTCGCCCGAAACGAGGCTGATGATAAAACCCGAGCAGTGGGTCGAGGCCCGCTGAGGTGAGCGCTAGCGCAACGTCTTTGGCCAGCAGACCGTACGTAAACGACAAGAGTGCATTGATCCGATCCTTCGGCGGCCGTCGATTGCGCCCGTCGAAGTCGAACGCGCCGAGCCTCTCGTCATCACCTTTGAGCATCCCTGTAAACGCCCCGAAATACGCCCTCGCCCCCGTGCCTTCGAGTCCCAGCAGCGATTCGATTCGGTCGCATTGTTCTGCCTTGGTGGCAAGCTGTTCGAGATGAGCGAGGACCGTGGGATCCGGCGCCGTGTGATTTCGCCGAAGTAGCGTGCGCGCGTTCCGCAGCTTGGCCGCGACAAGTGCTCGCGCGAAGCCTACGCAGAAGTCTTCATCAGCAGCCGCGCGATGTTGGGCAATACGAAGATCGATGTTTTTGCCGTCGTGACCGATAAGACGCCCAGTGAACCAGCCGCCGTATGTGAAAAATAAGAGAGGAATTCCGCGCTCGAGAAGGACCCGGATAGCTTGTGTGCTCACCTGAACGTTGCCGTAAATGGCCACTTGCGACGTGTTCGAGAGCCGCGCTTCCGTCGCAGACGTCTTGCTTTTCACCACCAGCCGCTCGCCCTCGACACCGACGCGCGCGCCCTGCTCTTGCACGTAGAGCGGCAATCGTTCGTCCCTACTGGCGTGCAAGCGTCGAAGGGCCCTCGGTGATGGATCCGTGCCCTCAACGGCCACGCTCGCAATCGCGCCGTCCTCGCCCGCATCGCGCAGGGTCTCGTCATCCTCGCGAAGGGCATTCGTTTCGTCCGGCAAGCAGATCCCGACGAGCGAACACCCGTCGCACTTCGGGCTGTTCTGGAGCGGCGGGGGCGGTTCCGTTACTTCGCACAAGGCACGAGCACGGGCGATCGCGGCAAGCGTCGTCTCGATCAGCGCGTCGTCGATCACGATCGCCACGCGTCGCTTACTCGCCGCAAAATAGAGTGCGCCTTCGTCGCAACGAAAGCCATGTTCGCGAAGCAGGAGCACTTGTGCACAGAGTTGCGCGCGTTCGGGAAGGAACGCGCCCTCCGGAACGTCGGGCGCCGCACCCCGCTTGTATTCGATCGGAACCGCGACGCCATCCGCGGACTCGACGACGTCCATCTTGGCCGTCAGCCCGAGCCTTTCAGACGTGAGCCACACGGACCGTGCAACGTATGGGCGCCCGTCTTCCTGCTGGCGAGAGTCGACCGGCGCAAGCTGACCGGATTCTTCATCCGCGCGGCGGTGCACCCAGCGTCCCTCGTCCGTGTATTCGTTGTCTGCCCACTCGCCTTGCGCCCACTCAAGGAACGCCAGCCGCTCGCAGTAGAGAACCTCATTCACGATCCGCGCGGGAACGGCGTCCGGCGTGCCGCTCGTCATCGGTAGTCGGCGCGGGAGGATCTTCGGCCGTGCCGCGTCCCCTTCCCCCGGAGCGCGAGACGGCGGCGCCTGGGACGCTTTCCTCATTCTGTGAGGATCAGGGATCGGATGCCCAAGTCAAGGACAGTTCCAGCGGGCGGGCCGGCCGGTACCCCCGGAGTTAGCCACGCCAGGTGCTTCAAGGTATGCCCGGCCCCGACGCGTGCCCGTGCATTGCCCGCAACTTGATGCGTCCCGCAGGGGCCGGCTCTTCGAAAGAACGATCTACATCCCCCCTCCATTCCAAGGCTAGTCGCCATACTCGCTCTCCGGGATGAAGAGGCCGAGTCCGAAGTGGGAAGCGTATCCAAGGGAGATCGGACCTCGCACGGTCCGGTCGAACTCGATGCGCAGGCCGAAGAAACACGGCGCTGGCGGCCGGCGCCGCGGATCCCGGCGCGCCCGGACGTAGCGGTGAAGTCCTAGAGCGATGCTCCTTTCGCGGTCGATGCGCTCGATTCGGATTGCCGCCGGAAACGACCGTGCGGCAAGTTCGGCCTGCACCTGCTCTTCGAGCGTATGCCGTCTCGCCTTCAGGTGGCGGGGCGGAACGAACGGGGTACTGCTGACCCAGGTGCGCGACTCTCGGAGCACCCCAACCGGCTGCTGCCCAAGGTGCGAAAAGTCTCCGAGCTCTCCCATCCCGGCAAGCGTCACAAACAGCGGCTTCGCAACGCCTTTCGCGTAAGTCTTTCGAATCGCTCGGAGCGCTCGCTGGGCCTCCACCCCAAGGCCCATTGGCGCGTGAACCAAAAAGTGGTCCAGGTGGCCGTCCCTATCGACATCGAGGGGAAAGAGCGTTGCGTGCCGGTGGCCCTTGAGTCGGATGCCGTCCGAATCCCGCCCCGTTAGCTCCGCGCAACTGGCATCGCCGAGCTGGCTCGTCAAACCCATATGAAGGAGTTCGGCTTGGGGCAGCGCGCGGTATACGAGGGGGAGAACTTCACCGTGACGCGTGTCGCTTGCAAGGGCCAATAGGGCAGTATCGGCGCGCAGAAGATTCGCCGCGCCTGAAACGATTCGTCGAGGCGACGTAGCGAGCGGCGGCCGATAGTAGCAAACCCGCCGCGAGCCAGGCGGCTGCGTCCACCCGTGCTCCTGCAGAAACGTCGTGTCGATGAGCACGGCCGCAAATGAGTCGGCCGGAAATTTGCTCGCCTTTGTCGGTCCCCGTTTTGACCGCTTCGCCGCGGACTCGGGCCGGCCGTTACCGGCGAGCCACGCCGCGTACTCCGATGCGGCCATCGGCGCGAGCAGGGTGACTGGCTCGACATTCGGCCCGCTCGGTTGACCCGCAGATGCAAGGAAGCCGTCGGGCAGCTCTGTGTCGTCCACTAGCCGGGCGTTGACGACCGACTCAGCACGCCCGAGATAGGAGACCTTGGGGACCAGCTCGGCAAGAAGCGTGGCCGCGCCGGGAGAGAGCATTACAGGCCACGTGACCGCAACCTCATTGTTCCTCCCAATGTGCGCGAAAGCGTCGAAAATCTTGGTCTTCTTCTCCGGCCGCCGACTATCCTCGGGCATGAAATGGCGCGTATGAGACGCGACTGCGTCGGGAAGACGATAGTCCGGAAGGACACTTGCCAAGCGTTCGATCAAATGTCGCGCCTCGGGCGGCGGTTCGGACCATCCGAGCTTAGAGAAGCCGGTCGCGATGAGCGCCCTGACAATACGCCACGGGCTTGGTGGCCATTCGATGAGACCCTCGTTGACATGATTTCCCCAAGGCGTCGCGTGGTAGCGCCCGCCCGGGAAACGGAAAACGATATTTACCATCGTTAGCCTGCGTACGTTACGGTCGTGACGCCATCGTCTTTCGCGAAATACGCGCCGCAGGCCTTGATGGCCGCCTGTAGTTCACCGACCAGTTCCTGACGCGGGGGAAGTACGAAGTCTGCGTTCGTCGCTCTCACCGTGTCCGAGATCGCCTTGAAGTCACATGCCGTCCGCAGTCTCAGCTTGCCGTCGAGCAACGTTCTTACTTTGAACATCGCGAGCAGCGTAAGCAAGGTCGTCGGCTCCTCACCGAGCCCATAGCCACGTATCTGAGCGAAATCGATATTGATGAATAGCGTAATCGTCCGCGCCGTGAACTCGTCGCGATGGAACGGAACGTTGCCGTACCCCTCGGCCGCGGTCCTTTTCTCCGCGCTGAGTTCGTCGCCGTTCTTCTCTGTCCCTGGCTTCACATGGTCGTTCTTGACCCCACCGGAGGCCGCAACCCGAACGCCCTCCGCTTCGATGAACGCGGTCAACGCGCGTGCCACCCGAAGGCGACCATCAATACTTTCGAGGAAAACGCCATGCAAAAGCGACGCGACGTCGAACTTGAAGAGCGATCTCGCCAGCGCGCGGCGATCGATCGGACGATCCTTCGCGAGCCCGATTTCCTTCCCAAGCATGTCCTTGAATTGGCCTTTGTCAGACTTTTCTACGTACACACTGTTTATTCGATGAGCTTCGAGTATCGAGCTCGTGAGAAATTCACCGGCCTTTCCCAAGACCCGCACGAAGCTGAGGCCGCGCAACTCGGCCATCAGTGACTGCGCGCCGTCGTCCCAGCATGTGGCCTCCAACCGGTTTGCCATGCTCTGCGCTGATTCGACGAGGAGACACGTTCCGCCCTCGGTCTCGAACGTGGCCGCGCCGAGGTCCGGGAACCCCGTCGGCTGGAATCGGTGTCCTTGCACGGGCGCAAGTTTCACGTCAAACAGCACCTTGTCGTGCGAGCTGAGCGATGAGATATCAACCATAGCTTGACTCCTCGAATTCGAACGGTTTGGCAATCAGATTGATGCAGCGAGCCGCGTCGCCATCATGAATTGGGAAAGCGAGGCTCGCAGCGAGCCTTCGGGCGTAAGATTCGTTGCTGCCAACCACATGGATCGTGGGCGATAGGCCGCTTGCCCGAAGCCGTCGTAGGCAAACGGCGATGGCTGTCGTGAGATCGCCGGCTGCCAGTCGTGCAATTGGCTCCGGGTCGAGCTCGACGTTCTGGGTGTCTCCGCGATCCGACCGCTCTCCAGGATGGGCGCTGCGAACCACGGCGTACAGCGCGTCGAGCGCGACGTCGGATGGACTTGGCACGGGTCTCGGGCGAGTCCACTCCCACCATGCCACCGCCATTAGCGGTCGCGCTAGCGACAGGACGCGGGCGTCGTCAACACGGCGTGTCAGAAACGCGGCAAGGTCGGCGAGCGACTGTACGGCGGCCCTTCTGGACGCAAGTCCGAGGCCTCGTATCGCGAGTGTCGGCGCGAGCTGGAGGCGTCTCCGGACCAGGAATATGCAATCGCGTTCCAGATTCGCGCCGCCACAAACGACGTCAGAATCGTGAGCGAGTCCATTCGCGAGCGTCGCGAAGCGCGCAGGCCGGCGCTTGGCGTAGGCATGTTGTGGAGCGTGCGCGCGATCGAGAGGCATCCAGTGTGCCCGAATGTTCCCGTAAATCTCCTTGCCTTCGTGGTGCAACGCGACATCCTGGCTCGCGAGTGCCGCAGCAAGCCTGAACTCGATCGAGCCGTCATTTGCGGCGTCCAGCCACTCCGGTCTAAGCGGAGGGAGTGGAGAGAGCCTACGCATCGGGTCACCGGCCTTGTTCGGACTCCGAAGAAGCGCGCGCTCCGCGCGCCCCAACGCGACGAGAAGCGCCTGCCAACGCGTCGAGCCGCTACCAACGCCACAGACTCCGAGAATCGCCTCGTCGATCGCCCGAGCAGCCGACGTAATTGCCTTCGGCGCGACCTTGTCGCGGGCAAACTTGGTAAACGTCTGGACCCACGGAGATATGTCGTCGAGGAGTTCGGTGCGAGGTTGCGCCGTCACATCCCAGCGCCCGAGGGGAGCCGAGTAGTGCATGTTGCCATTGCGCGTGAAGAACGCGGTGCGCTCGAAGCTGCCAATTCCACGACTGGTCCCAAGTGATGCGATGGCACGAACCACATCCGTGGTACGCCGAGCGTCAGCGCGATCAATGCGGATGCGTCCTTCGCCGAGGAGGGCTTGGACGCTCGAGAGGTTGGTAGGCTGCGCCCATAGCGGAAGCCATATTTCGGAGCGCGAGGCTTCACGATCGGCATCGGCTGCCGAGGCATAGCCAGCCGCGTCCACCCGGACCGCGAAGGGAAAGGCGGCCCCGGACGTCGACGCGTCAAGCCTGCGTGCTGCAGCGCCGGCGAAAAGCACTGAACCTTCGACTGCGAGCAGATAGTCCCACTCGTTCGCCGTGGCCTTGCCGGTGAATCCGACGCCGGCGTTAGTTCCTCCGTTCCCCGCCGGAAAAAACTGCCCGGCCAAAGTATCGAGTGCACCCGGCGCCGGCCTGCCAAATAGACAGCTTTCGACGAGCGGACGAGTAGACGTATCAGTCGTTCCCGTAAGCTTCAGAACCCGCTCGAGGAACTGCTTTGAAAAGTCCTCATTCCCGTCGTTTCCGCCGCTACCAGTGAGCGGCGCGCACTCGAACTCCTGCCCGGCGGACGTGACCGCCGCATCCAGCCATCGGATCCCCGCCTCTGGAAGCCTTGATCGAAGCGCTGCGATAAGCTTCGCCTTGGCCTCCTTTTCCGGTGCCTCGATCAGACCGAGATTGCGTAAGAGCTCCCGCGCCTCGATTGCGCATTTTCGGTAAATGAGCAGCCGTCGCGAGTTGCTATGAACTAGTTCCTCGACAGCTCGCGTTGCGGCGGTCGGGACGTCACGGCTTCCAGTCTCGACGCCAGACTCATTCGATTTATTTTCACGAAAATAAAAACCGCTGCCGGCGTTCCACGGACTCAAAATCGGCGTGGGCTCATATGCTTCGACAAAGAAGTCGACCAGTTCCCTGGAAGAGAGCGTCGTCGAGAGCCAGAATACCTCGCCGGCCCACCAGCCGCGCGCTCCGGGGTCGCGCTGCTCGGAGACGAGACGCAGAATAGCGAGGGCCTTAAGGTAGTGCGCCAGAGGACTTGGAGCGCAGCCCTCGAGCTTGTGAAGATGGTTAGTCATGAGCTCGAGTCCTCCGCAGTCAGCGCCGATGCGCGCCAGTCCGCGACCCTTAGAAGACTCTCTAGAAACGCGAGAGCGAAGGGGCCATGCAGCGCCCGCAGCCCAGCGACGCGCTCGGCCCACGACGCCCCGTACTTCCGTCCGAGTCCGACCTCCGCAGCCGCCAGAGACAGCGATAAGGTCGGCACCTCGACCTCGGTGCCCACGGCATCCGTAAGCGCAAAGGGCGCAAGCTTGTCGCCTTCACGAACACCGTGAATGTCGCCGCGCTGATTCTCATGGTCTTGCGGCGTACTTGTCCAGACGCAGCGGACCTTCCCATGGTGTGAGCAAATCAGCCACGCGAGCAGATCGAACTCTTGCGCCGATAAGGCAGAGATCTCGTTGACGAGCGCGTTCTCAACGCGTGACGGGGGTAACTCGAGTGAAGTGCCAACGGCGTCGAGGAGCTCCCGGTGAGGACCAAGGAGCGCCTCGTGAAACGGGTTCGCAAGCCGCAACAGTTCAAAGACCGCCAGGGTACTCGCGAGTTCATGGCGGAATCCAGGTCGCTCGGGATAGGGCGGCTTCCTCCAGGCACCTTTTGGGGCTTTCGCCAGATCGCGTCGCGCGCCGATTGCCACTGCATCTCGCGCGCGATTCTCAATTGCGCTCTGAAAGACGTCGTGGACCTTGCCGACGTCGTGCCATCGGCCAGCAAGTGTGACGATTCGTGCGAGGTCCTGTGGAATACCCAGGACTGAGCAAAGGCCTCGTGCCTCTTCCTCGGTCTCCTGCCCATGCATTCCGATCGTTTTCCATGGAGCCGCCGAGAGATCGTCCGCGTCCGGTGAGAGCGATGCGTCAACAAGAGGATCTGCTATTTCGGGCACGATTGGGACGGGGTCTACGGACTGCGACTTGCCGAGCCAGCCGCGTTCTACAGTGTATCCGCCTTCGCGGGCCTCGAGGAGGACCGTCATCCCAGGCGCAAAACGCTTTGCGTCGCGCTCGGTCCACTTGCCATCGAGATAGTCAAGGGCGAAGGCCCTTCCTTTCCACGCCCGGATGTCCCCAATCGGCACCGGGCAAAGCTCCTCCCGCCGAGGCGGTTCATCGAGTCGGAGTTCGTGTCCCGTCGCCTCTATTGTTCGCCAAAAAACTGAGACGTCGCGTACGTCGCCGGATCGAATATATCGACTGATGTCCATATCAGTACCGGAAAGGTCGGGGCTCGTGTCGAAGAGATCTTCCAGGTCACGCCGCCTTAGAACATTGAGAGGCTCGTACCGATAGAGTCGCTCAAGCAGCTCTGGTGCGATACTTGAGAGCTCCTCTTCAAACGCCTCGAGCGAGCGCGGGGAGGCATCGGCCTCTCGGATAAGGAGATACGCAATGGCCTCGTCCGCCGCAGCAAGTTCGCGGATTGAATATGGCGCAGCTGCCTTGTCGCTCTCCGGAACTCCCCCCACGACCACCACCTGACCCGTGCCGCCGTATCGCGCCGCTCGGCCAAACCGCTGCACGAGGCTTGGCCATGGCGCCAGCTCCGTCACCAGAGTAGCTGCGGAGATGTCGACGCCCGCCTCGACTACCTGTGTGGCGACGATGATGCGCCCACCTTCCGGCATCGGAGCATCTCGGTGCAGGAACTTCGCGGCCCACTGCGTGCGCTCGAGTCCACGGAATCGGCTATGGACGAGCTCAAGAGCGGGCGCATTAGGGTGCCGCCGTTTCGCCTTCGCGCTTCCCTCGGAAAATTCCTCGGCGAGTGCATCGTACACATCGAGTGCGGTAGCCACCGTGTTTACGACAACCAGGGTGAGCGTATTCGGCGCGTGGTGCGTTCGTGCGTAGGCGGCGATGTTTGCTGCACCGCGGATGTCGCTGGCGCGGACCAGTTTCTTATTTATATCGAAGAGGCCGCCCTTCCTCTGCCCTGCCGGAATCGAGAGAGCAGGCTCGGTCGGCTCCGATCGGTCTACAGTCCTCAGCCAACGTGGCTGCAGAGTTGCGCTCATCCACCAAGTGTGCGCCGGTCGAAGCGCGCCGAAACGCTTAGCACGGTCGGCTTCACGAAACGCAGCTAGCTGCGCGCTCGTGGCAAGGCCGACGTCCATGAGCTGTACCTCGTCAAGAACCCACAAGGCGTCCTGGTGAAGCAAGCCGAATTCCATCGGCCAGTTGGCACGCCCGGTCGCGTAGCCGCGATTGAGTGCGCGGGACAGCAACATGTCCTGTGTGCCGATCAGAATGGCGGGAAGCTCCGGCCGTTCGACCCAGCGTTGGGCTCGCACACCGCCCATGAGGACGTGCAAACCGACGTCGGCCTGTCTATCCGAGTTTGTGAGCCAAGTTTTGATTGTGCGCTCCGACTGTTCGACGAGGACACGCATCGGTAGGCAGAACACCAGGCGTCGAGGCCATGTTTCGTTGCCGTTCTCGACGCGGTGGTGAAGCCACGCAAGGACGACGCCGGCTGTCTTGCCGAAGCCGGTGGGTATGCGGATCATGCGCTCCCGGCAATGCGCGTCCTCCCCGAGCAACCGCTGCCACTCGTGAGGAACATTCCCCGTGATCCTGCTAAACCACTCACCATAGTCGGTAGTTCTCATCATCGCCTTGGTGTAGATCCCGTCGCCGGATTTTCGAGCTCATTTCCATGAAAACACTACGCGGCCACTCGTCCCGTGGCGGCCCTCGTTCCTCGTCCGTGTCCTCGCCTGTGACCGCCGGCGAATGCCAGACTTCGGTCGTCCCTTTCATTGTTGATGTTCATCGGTCGCCAACAAATCGGAGGCGCCTAATCTCCCCATAAGAACGGAAACGTTACAACCGTTCAAGGAAGCTCGGCGCGAAAATGGTCGCACCACGCAGCGAGTTGGCGAATCCTTTTCTCGGACCCCCGCTGCTCACCCCCCACCTCCATCCCCCAGCACCACCTCCATCATTCCGCCGCCGACGGGAAGATGCACCCACGCGGCGCCCACCTTCTTCTCCCCAACGGCATCGAGCAGAATCGCATACGCGGCGAGTTGCGGAATGAACCCCGCACACTTCGCCCTCCAGGCGGATGCGGCCTTCGCGGGAAATGTTTTGTGATCGATGATCACGTAAGCCGTCGGTGTCTCGAGCAGAAGATCAACGACACCGCTCACACGACGTTCTCCTTGATCCGAAGTGATCGTCCGCTCGATCGGGATTTCGCGATGCCAGATCGCGTCTGGCCACTTCGCGCGCACCCACGAGCGTAGCGCGTCGCCGGCAACGAGGAGGGATTCCGCGCGCACGATGCCGGCGAGCCCGGCGCCGTGAGTGAGCTCACGGGCGCGCGCGAGGCGTAGCTCGTCGTCGAGGCCTTCGACATCCGCGGCCAAAAAGGCATGTACGGCGTTGCCGAGCACATCGTCCTCGTATTGGCCTGCTTCGCAACGGATCGCGCTCGGCAGATGTTCGATCGCACCGAGGCGCGACCGGTTCACACGCGCCTCGAGCTCCGGCCAATCGTTCGTACCGGCCGAGGGGACGATTCGGTACGCGGCGTGCGCCCTCGTGTCGGCCGCCTCGACCAGCGGGCGCGCGAACCATACCGGCGCGGGAGCGTCGTTGCGCGTGCCTTGCGCATCGCTGCGTTCGGCGCGTAGGCGGTATACGCGCGTCGGGACCGAGAGCGGCGCTACCTCGTCGCTGCCGATCCGGAACGCCGTCTGCGCGACAGTGCCGTCCAGGGCCGTCACGGGAAGCTCGACCAGCGGCTTGCCATCGGCGGAGCAAAGCGCATTGAGCCACGCCCTCTTGGGGCGCTGTTTCGATACGCGCGCCGCAAGCACGAGGTGATCGCGCGCGCGGGTGAAACCGACATAGAGCAGGCGCGCTCGCTCCTTGTCCTCGCGCTGCGACACTTGGCGTCCCTCCGGTGACGCAGCGGCAGCGTCGGCGAGGGGCGCGTTCTGCGTGGCACCGAGCGGCCACGGCCAATACCGGATCGATCGGTTCGCGAGCGGTCGCTCGGGCTCGAAGGTGCCTCCGAGCGATTCCGGCGTGACCTCGAAGGCATCGCGACGTTCGCCGCGATCGAGGTTCGCGAGCACCACGACCGGCCACTCGAGGCCCTTCGCCTTATGGTACGTGCAGACCACGACGGCCCCGTCGTCTGTGGGCACGTGCTGATCGTCCGAGGCCAGAATCTCATCGCCCTGGAGCGACGGCGAGCGAAGGATCTCGAAGTAACGGAGCATCCCGGCGACGGTCGCCGCTTCTCGCTCCTGCGCGCATCGCGCCTCGTAACTCGCTGCCGTAGCGCGGAGCGCGTCGAGGTTTGCAACGCGCTGCGCGGGATCGGGCCATCGGGCGCAGAGGAGGACGGCGTCGAGCGCCGCGAGCGTCTCGGCGAGGGCTTCCGCGGGCGCGAGGACCGTCAATCGTGTGCGAAGCGCGTCGAGCGCGCCCCTCCAGCCGCTCAGCTCCGCTGTCGGCGCCGTGACGCGCCGGCTCTCACTGGAAGCGGTCGCGTCGCGGAGACGCTGCGTGAGCCAGGCGTCGGGACCGAGCCCCGCCCAACCCGTCAACGCCTCAATCACGCTCAGGGCGCTCAAATCACCGCTATCGAGCAACCACCGCAGGGCAGCCTCAACGAGGGTACCCTCGGGCGTCGCGAAGAGCCCTGCACGTGCGATCGCCGCGCGGACGCCGCGTGCATGAAGCGCTTCGGCAAGGCGAACGGCCCACTCGTTCGTCGCAACGAGGACCGCGACGTCGCTCGGGCGGAGCGGACGAACCTCCTTCGTTACGCGATCCAAGACGGGCGTCGCGTGAGGCTCCGCGAGTAACAGGCGCACCCCTTCGCCCACAGCCTCGGCATCGTCGCTCGCGTTTTCGACGTCGAGCGCCCAGAAGCCCAACGGCGGGAGCGCTTCGAGGGCCTCGAGTGCGGGTCGGACCGGCGCGACGACGACTTCCTCGCGTGTGAAGCCATGGCGCGCGAGGGCCGCGGCGAAGACCTCGGAGCAAGCGTGAACGAGCTCCGGCCGGGAGCGGTGGTTGGCGCCCAGCCGATCGGGCCTTCCGCCATTGCGCTCCACCCATTCGGTCACGGCGTCCATCAAGATCGGATCGGCGCCCGCGTACTCGAAGATGCACTGCTTTCGATCGCCGACCCAGATCGATCGACCGGCGAGCGCGTGCAGGCGAATGAAGAAGGCGAGCTGGATAGGGCTGGTATCCTGGAACTCGTCCACGACGATGAGCTGAAGCCGGCGCGACAGGTCGGCTCGGACGCGCCCGTGGTCGACGAGGTCGAGGGCGCCGTCGATCATGTCGACGTAGTCGACGACACGGCGATCCCGCTTCCACTCCTGGTACGCGACGAGTCCCGCGCGGGCGGCGTCGAAGATCGCGTGGGTAATGTCGCGAAGCTCTTGATGCAACCGCGGGTGCTCGCCATAGCGCGCAGCCGCGACGCGGACGCCAAGGACGTGGATCTCCGATCGCTTCGAGGGGGCTACGTCCGCGAGCTTCGACCAGTCCGACCACCGGAGCTCGCTGTCGGCGAGGCGCTCTCTCGAGGTCCTGAGAAGGGATAGAGCTTCCGCCGTATTCTTGCGGGGATCGTTCTCCGTGGAGAGCGACGCGATCGCTGCGTCGAGCTCGCGCGCGAGCGCACGGTCGAGGGCACCGGCATCGCTCGCGGGCGGAGGCAGGAGCGCGAGCAAGCGCATGGCGGAGCGGTCCGCCATCGCCGCGAGCGCGCTCGGCGCGATCCGATTCGATCGCGCAAGCGACATGATGTCGGCGACCGGCGTCACCCAATCGGTCCGGCGCGTTCGATGATCGATCCGGAGCTCGAGGCGCGCCGCAAGCTCGTCGAGCCTTTGGCGTGCGTGTTCATCGAGAGAGCGCTCGAAGGCCTGTCGGAGAAGCTTGGTCTCGTTGCCGGCTACGACGTCGACGCTGGGCGAAAGGCCCGCGTCGATCGCGAATTCTTGCAGCAACCTGAGGGCTGCCGCGTGAACCGTCCCGAGGTACGCGAGTGGGAGGCGCATTGCCTCGTCGTAGGCTTCGTCCTCGACGAGCTTGTGGCGGATGCGCGCCTCGAGCTCGACGTGCGCCCTCTTCGTGAAGGTCACGGCCACCAGTCCCGCAAGGTCGACCCGACCGGCTCCAGCATTCACACTGACCGCGGCGATGACGTCTTGCGTGAGACGATGAGTCTTTCCGCTGCCCGCACTCGCGCCGATGATGGTGATTCCCGCGGCGCTCACGCGATGGCCTCCCACTTCCTTCCGCAGAGCGCGCCGTAGTCGCAGTAACGGCAGCCCGCGCCGGGCGGCGCTTGAAAGTGCTGGCCGTGATGCTCCTTGACGATACCGAGCGCATCAAGGAGGGGAAGCGCCTGCCTCGTGCCCGTCACGAGGACCCTGCCACCCTCGTGGTAGGCGATCACGTTCCTCGCGGTTGCCTCCACGCACCGCAAGCTCGTCTCGAGGGAAGGGCCGGTCCCCCCGCGCGCCGGGTCCATGACCGGATCGGTCGACAACATCTCGCCCGACGAGAGCGCGAAGTAGCCCGCGCGTGGGAGCGATGAGAGGCCGTCTCTCTCGGCGACGGCACGCGCATACACGGCAAGCTGCACCGCGCGGCCCTGCGAAAGAAGGGATCGGGGCGTCGACACGCCCCATTTCAGATCGAGGATCGCGGAATGACCGTCGGCGCCGACGAGACGCAAGTCGAGCCGGCCATGAAGCGGGCCAACAGCGGAGGTCGTCGTGACGACCTCCTCCACGGCCGCGATGCGATACCCGCGCTGCTCGAGGTACCTGTAGAGGTCACGTGCCGCGCGCAGAAGCTGTCGTGTCACTTGCAGCCGTTCGACCGAAGCGCCCGGGACGAGGAGCGTTGCGCCCTCGGTGCGCAGAAGATGCTCCAAGCAGTCCGCGGCGCGCGCAAGAAATCCGCTCTCCGAGAGCTCGAAGGCGCCCGCGGTGTGAAGCTCCTCGATGAGGCGGTGACCCAAGTTGCCGTTCAGAATGGGTCCCGTGGCCACGCTCGACATCGTGCCCGCGCCGAGATTGGCCCGGTGCTCGAGGACCCACGCGAGCGGGCAAGTCGCGATCCTCTCGAGCGAGGTCACGGACATCGTCCCTTCCTCCCCCGTATTGCGAAGGGCGTCGGCTGGGACGCGCCATTCGCCTCGCGCTTCCGGGAGGTGCAGATGCGAACACGTGACGAGTCGCACGACATCGTTCGGCCGAGGCCCGTCGAGCAGGCGTCGCGCATCGCGGATCAAGAATGCGGCGCCACGCTTCTCGAGCGCGAGGCGCGCCCGAACCTCATCCCACATGGGGTGAGGTGCTGTCGCCGTACCCTTGATCGCGCGTGGAACAATCAGGACCATACGCTCGCGCGCGGCGAGCAAGGCCCGGCGCCACGAAGCGGATTCGCTCCGAAGGACCGCCGTCGGATCGGGGAACGTGACACCGGCGGCACACAACGCCTGGCATTCGTCGTCGTCCCACCGAAATCGCGTGGGCTGCCTCTCGACGGCCGACACGAAGCACCACATCCAGATGCGATCGCACGGTGCGAGGAGGGCCGCGGGATGATTCACATGCGCGAGGCGACCCGCAGCCTCTTCGGAAAGCCCGAGCGGTTGCTCGCTTCGCGCAAAGTGGTCGACGAGTTGGCGCGCGTCGTCCTGAGAGAAGGTCTCGCGCGTGTCGTGACCGAGCGCCTCGATGAAAGCGCTGCACTGCGCATAGGCCGCTCCGTAGGTCTCGACATCGCCCTCACGGATGCGCGTCTGGAGCCACGCGAGGACGCGCGCTGCGGGCGCGAGCAGTTCGGCACGCGTTGCGCCGGTCTCCGCGGCCACCGGGCCCTCGAGCCAGACCTCGACGACTTTCATACGGTCCTCGACGATCGCTCGCGCTCGTTCGCTGGCTACCTCTTCGGATGCGCCCTCCTCCAGCGCCAACCGAATGTGACGCTCATACAGGCGTCTCGCCGCTTCCGCCTTTTGACGTGTCCACTCCTTGCCCCCAATTCCAGGCTGGCGGGTCACCGCCCTCGCCAGACGGGCGCCTACGCTGCCACGCAGCGGACCGAGTGGAAGCGTGAGAAGCTCGAGCACGCGGTTCGGGTCGCGAGGGGCGAACGCGAGCTCAATGGCGAGGGGAAGCACCTGCATCGCGGGACGCCACGCGCTTTCGCTGGTTGCGCCCTGCGCGGGCAGCCCGTGACGTACGAGCGCCGCGTCGAGCGAGGCCGCATCCAGGCAGCGCACGACCACGTCGCTTGCTTTCGCCTCGACAGCGCGGCGGGCCGGTGTGTGGCCATTCGCAAGCAGAGTCGCCGTGAGCTCGGCGAGATCGTCCGGAGTGTCCCCTTGCAAAAAGAGGAGCGTTCCGTCTCCGCGCACCGTCCCCTCGCGACGCTCGCCCCGCAACCTCGCCTGAAGGAGGCCAAGATCCGAGTCGGCCAGCGCGCCGGGGAGAGACCACGTATGGCGCGAAATCGACGTTCCGAGGTCAGCGAGTCGCGCGAAGATGCTCTGCCAGCGCCGAGGCCAGAGCGTTGGATCCTCGAGGAGCTCGAGGGAGTCGTAGATGCGGACTGGCGCCCGCTCGAGCGCGCGTGCGATTCGAACAAGGCGATCCGCGCGACCAAGGGACGTCTGCGTGGGGTCATGGGCCTCGATCGCTGCGAGGGCCTCAAGCCTCTGGCCCCCACCGGCGATTTCGCGTCCGTTCCAGCCGGCCTCGACGAGATTGTCGCGCCATTCGAGCAAGACCGCGGCGGTCCCGAGCTCGTCGACCGAAAAGGAACGCGCGTAAAACGCCTGGACATCGCCGAGCGATTTGATCCGCGCTGCCCAGCGCGGCACGCGCGCACTCTCCGCTTGCTCAACGGGCCGAAGACCGAGCCGAAGCTCGAGATCGGCGAGAAGGGCGCGGGGCCCCCACGTCGGTCTACCAAGAGCCGCGCGCTGGGTGGCCCCGGTAAAGACGGGGCCTCGGATACCAAGACCGACCCGCGGCTTCATGCCGCTCGGATCCCCCCGGACGTCATCACTCCCAAGAGTCGCACGATAGGAGGGCGCCGCGCATCGTCATTTGTTGCGGCTCAGAAGGCCGGACGCACGACGCGACCCAACGCCACACAGCCCGCGATCGAGGTGCACCTTTCGCGACCTGCCGGATCCGCGCCCGCAGTTCCGTCGCACGCGAACCGTCCCCCGCGGCGGGCCCATGGAAGCGGGAAGCACGTCCATCCGATGTCCAGCCTTCTACGCAGCGGCGTTTGCGGCGCTCGGCCCGACGCCTTGCCGAGCGTCAGGACTCGCACGCTCACAACCGTGAAGATCCGGTCCTCTGCCGCTTCGCGCGAGGGCGGCCCGGAGGCAAACGAACAAGACGCGCCGGTCCGGGGCGACTTGCGCTATTGCCGATATTCGACAACGAGGGGCAGTGGAGAACTATCACCGACATTGAGGGGATCCGTCATCGCGCTCTGGGGTCCCATCCAACCACAGTAGCCGCCGCCCGCAATTGTCACGATCTGGCCGTCGCCGCTATACGCCGCGCTTCCAGTTGCCGAATACCCACCGGTCATGAACTGATCGCCGACGACGGCGAATGCGGTGCCCGTCAGGTCGACGATGGCCATCCCACTCGGCGAATCGTCGCAGCTGAAAGCCATGGCATAGGGTACCGAAGAGATCGACGCAGGATTGTTGCCCCCCTGCTGCACGGCGCCAGTGGATGTGGCGAACGTCTGGTCGGCGATGTCGATCGCCGAGAGCGCGACAACGAACCGAACCTTCGAGTAGCTCGTCTGCACCGTCGTCCCTGGAGCGGTGCCTCCGGCTGCATACTGGCTGAAGTTCGTCGTGGCACTCGTCAGGGTAATGTACTCGACGGGCGCCGAGCCCATGTTTCTGCAGTAGGCGCTCCACGGCTCCGACGGGTCGCTCTGGTAATAGAGGACATAAGTTCCATCCGAAAGCACCGTGGACGAAGCGGACGCGATATCGGAACACGTGGTCGGCAGAGGCCCCGAATCGAATTCGGCGCTTGCCACGTCCAAGCCGGGATTTTCCTGCGCGTCTTCGAGCGAGGCGGCGTCCGATGCGACGCCGTCCATAACGGCATCGAGAGGCGCGTCGAGCTCGGCCACGATCACGGCCGAATCGGCCGCCGCGTCATCCGGGTGCCCTCCGCTTTCCGCCATGGAGATCGCGTCCGCCGCGTCGTCGGGCACGCCAAGCGTCCCATCGATGACAAGCGGCGACGCGTCGACGGCGGCATCACCTCCAGCCTCGGTGTGGTCGACGATCTCGTAATCGCTAAGAAAGGCAGGGCACCCCGTGAGAGCAACCCCGAATCCAACGGCGAGGGCTAACGGAGACCGCATCAGAATCGCCCCGCGATGCCAACTAATGGGAGTTCCAGCGCCTGCGCCCGAGCAACCTTCGGCTCGGGCGCCGTCACCCAGAGAACGACCCCTCCCGCGACGCCCGCGGCGCCGATCCCATAGCCGACTGTGGAGGCCGTCTGCAGCGAATGAAACGCATCGAGCTCCGACTGTTCAATGGGGGGGCACCGACCATCGGTGCAGTGGCCCGCAAGAGTGCCGTGCTTTGCCGTAGCGGCGACCCCTGCGATCACGCCCACGGCGAGCGACACGACTCCGATCCCCGCCACGCTTGCCGCGATGACTTTCGAGGTGGGCCGCGGGCTCGGCTCCATCTGCTCCGCGGGCGACACCGGACCGCGCGTCGCCGCAGCCCCCGCTTCAATCCTCGGACCCGGCTGCGCGGCGATCTCTCCGCTCTCACCTTCGGCCAGCGTGACCCGGAAACGTCGTGGCGACCATCCGCCCGCTTCGACCACAACTTCGTGCGGTCCCGGATTGAGGCCGATCGCAATCCCAAGCTTGGCAGGATCAAGCCGCGCACCGTCCAAGCTCACGAGGCAATTGTCAGGAGCTCCCGGCGCAATCGCGATAGTGAGCCGCGGAAGTCTCTTTGCAATGGCCGTGAGCTGCTCGGCGGCAACGTTCGCAAGATCGTTCTCGCCGCGGTCCGTCGCCAGCGACAGGCCGATTCGAGCGTGGCTCTGCGCAGCAACCAAGTCACCGAGTTGCGCTTCGCAGTCGGCCCGATTCAGAGCCGCCTTCGGTGTAGGACTCTGGTCAAAACTACGAACGAAGTGCGGAACCGCTTCTGCGCACCGGCCAGCTTGCTTCAGAGCGTATCCCTCTTTCAGTTCATCGTGCGCACCGGGCGCGTCATCGGCAAACGCGACACGCTCGCCTGCACTGACGGCGGCGCACACAAAGAAGGACCCGAAGAGAAGTGCCGGGAAGTTCATGCCAATCGTTAGGGAGCGAGGGGATCTCGCGAAGGGACGACCATCCCGTGAGCGGGGGGCGCGCGATCGCGCTGTGAAGCGGTGGACGATGGAGTGGACGCTCGCGAGGAAACCGGCTCCGAAGAACTCGCGGGCGAAAGTCGGAGCGGTGTGATGTGATCCGCGACGGCGGACGGCAGTGCCTCGACATCGATGACCGTCATCGACGGACCGCTGCTGTCGGCAGCTGGCAATCGACCGAGAATCGGAGGCGCCGACGCAATCGGGTCGGTGACGGCGGTGCCCAATGAGGCGGTCGCGGTGGCAGCGGCACTGGCGGCGACGGTCGTCGGTGCGCGCGAGCCCCCGGCTCGCAGGGCACCCCGCGCGAGGCCAGCGAATGCGATGGCCGCCGCGACCGTCGCCGCGATGGCGACCCATGAGCGATTCGCCCCCACTAACGCGAAGAGTTGCGCCGTTGGCGAGTCGCGCCTGATGTCGTTCGCGCGATTTGGAATGGCGCGGGTCGCCGGGGTTGGCTCGAAGTGAGACGCGCGGTCTTCGGAAGCACTCGGCCCGGGCACCGCAGCATCGTCCAGCCGGGCACCGCCGCTCCCTTTCCTTCCCACCAATGCGAGCGTCGCTCTCGACTCTTCGACGTGAGCCAGCGCGTCGCGCATCGCGTCCGCGCTGGGCCACCGAGCGGCTTTCTCGAATGAAAGCGCCCGATCGACGATATTTGCGAGATTCGGCGATACGTCCGGCAGCAGCGTGGTGAGAAGCGGTGCCGGTTGGGTGGCGGCGCGGACCAGGATCTCCTCAGCTGTTCGTCCTTCGTGAACGAAACGCCCCGAGAGCAAGGTGAAAGCTGTGGCGCCCACCGACCACACGTCCGACTGCGCGTCGACTTCCGTGCTTCGTCCAAGCGCCTGCTCTGGAGGCAGGAACGCAGGGGTCCCGAACACCGCCCCCGTTCGCGTTCGGGTAGCCGAAAGCCCGCCGAGACGCGCGACGCCGAAATCGAGAACCCTCACGTCTCCATCACGCGTGACAAAGAGATTCTCCGGCTTGATGTCGCGATGAACGATGCCCTTGCGGTGCGCCGCGGAGAGCACATCGAGAACGCCGATCAAGAGCTTCGCGACCTCGGTCGCTTCGAGCCTTCGGCCGTTTCGCTCCCACCGGGCTTCGACCGTTTCGCCATCCAGGAGCTCCATTACGAAGAAGACCGACCCGTCGTCGGCGACATCGTCATCAAGCACGCGCACGGTCCCCGGGTGCTCGACGCTGTTCGCCGCGTAGCCCTCCCGGAGGAACCGCCGTCGAAGCTCGGGTTCGAGCGAGATCTCGCGATGGAGGACTTTGACCGCCACGCGGTTCGCGTTCCGCAGGTGCGTGGCGGCGTAAACCGAGGCCATCCCTCCGACACCAAGCACCCGGTCCAGCCGATACTTGGACTTGAGCACGGAGCCGACCCGCGATCGGGCACGCTGAAGCAGGTCGTCCGTATCCATGAATCACATGGTTCGTGTGCGACGCGCCACCGGCGCTGATCCCTCAGCGTTCGGGACGCATTCGAATGGCACTCTACGGGAGATAGCATAATGCACTCCTGCAGTTGGTCGCAACGCCTGGCTGGGCGGGCTTTTCTCCCCGCCTGCCATGCCAGGGACCGACCTCGGAGCGTTACTGGGTGGCCGCCTGCGTGAACGACGCGAGGCCATCGGCTGGAGCCAGGCCCAGCTGGCCGAGGCGGTCGGCGTGAGCCCCAACTACATCGGCGTCATCGAGCGCGGCGAGAAGCTACCGACGCTGGAGGTAGTCGAGTCGGCGAGCCGGGCGCTCGGGGTTACCGTCGGCGCGTTGTTCGCGGAAGATGCTCCGGACGCGTGGGCCGACCAGGCGGTAGCGCTCGCGCGTGCGGTTCCGGCGGCGCACCGTTCTCTTGTCATCGCCGTCTTGCAAGCGATCGTGACCGAGACGCGACAAGGGGCGCGGCTCGCGCGTCGTTACGAGAGGCCGCCGCCGGATCGAACGGGCAGCGTCGCGGAGAAGCGGGGCAAGAAGCGACGCAAAGCATAGCGGCGTTCGTCGTTAGCGGCGGCTCGGAGCCCGAGCCAACTGGACCTCCACATGTCCGGAAAACTCAGGCGTGGAGCCGTCCCCGACCCCCGTCCGGCCGATCGCATTTGCGACCCCTATGGGGCTCGCAAACTGGTTCGGGCGTCGCCGTGACAACGCTCGACGCGAACGAGTTGGGCCCGGGTGCAACATCGATTCGACCGAGTTATTGTGTTGCCGAGGGCTCCGAATGGAGAGCAATGGGAGCGAACCCGACCACGCGACGCTTCAAGAGTTAGAGGCGGAAGCCATCCTCGCGCGATTGCGCGCGGTGCGGAACACGCTCTCTAGCGCGGAAGGGGTCCTTCGGAGCCCGCATATGCCGCACTCGCTCCGGGCGCAGGTCGTCGAGCAGGTCGATGCCGCCTGGGAAGCTCTCTCCGGTCGCACCGTCGACACCGAGGATCGGCTTCACCTTCTTCAAGCTGTCGACGCGACGGCAACCGAGGCGAGCGCCGGTAGGGGCGGCAGCCGCGATAGCGGTGACGGCGGCGGAACAACGCGTACGACCCCCGACTCGATCAGCCTCGGGATGAAAGCGCTTTCCCGTCTGCCGCCAGAGCTCGTGCTGCGCCTTCAGCCGCACGTCGAAGGGCTCGGCGATGTCGTTGCGGCTTGGCAGAAGAAGACCCCTGGACGCGGACGCCAGCGAGGCAAGTGGGTCGCACTGGCGGCCCTTTGGCTCGCTGCGACGGGGAAGGCCACAAGCGCCAACGCGTGGGAAACCGCTTGGAAGGAGTCGCGTTGGCGGTTCCAACGGGCGGTAGCAAAACGCAGAAAGCGTATGTGAACGACGCGGGCATCGAGATGCGGAAGATGAAAAAGAAACGGGTAGGCGACGCCACCCCCATTGCGCCGCCTTCCGGCACGAGGACGATGGAGGCGCGATGCGAGACGTCTCCGCGAAGCTTTGCCCCGAACAGGCCCCGACCGACCAAGACGCGCTGTACGCGTTTCGAACGCTGATCGAATACTGCGTCGCGCGTCGCACCGACCCGCTGCTCTATGATCAGCGCCCCGGTCACCTTCCACCGGACGCGCAAAGTGCCGACAGCTACCGGCGCTGGCACCGGGCAGCGCGGCGCGCAGGCGTACCCGGGGTTTGGACCCGCGGAAAGCTGCTAGTCGCCACGCCGGAGGCGTGGGCGACGCCCCTGCCGCGACGGCGAAGGCCCGTTCTCGTCGGCTCCGCAAGCGGCGACGATCCCGCGCTCGACGCGGCTCTCGGCCTTCGCGCGGCACGGGGGTCGCGATGACGCTGCCGCGAGAACGGATCTTAATTCCGCTGCTGGAGCCGCAATTCGGCTCTGGATCTTCTCGGTCGCGCGTCGACGCGGCAGCACCGACGACCGCCAGTGAGACGCAGGCCGTGTTCCCGGGCGTCGATGCCGCTCGCACACCGCGCGACAAGCGCTATGGATCGGGAAGGACGATTTCGATGCTGGACGGTGCTGCAGCGAACGACATCGCACGAATCCCCGTCGCTCGCGACCCTATCGGGGGCGCGACGCAGCTGCGGGACCAGTTCTTCATTCGCGTCACGATTGGACCGCGCAAGCGGCTCGCGGAGCGCGCACCCTGGGCGAAGTCCATGTCCGAGGCGGAGGCGCGCGGCAAGCTTGTGCAGACATGGGTCAATCGGCTGCGTCACGCCGGGCTGGCCAAACTTGCGCCGAAGTTTGTGGAGGCTGGGGCGAAGGCGAATGAGGCCACACTCGCAAAAATCACGGCGCGGCTCGAGAGCCTCGTGAAGAACGACGGCGCCTATCGGGTCGAAGAGGAAGCGAAACCCCGCGACGCGGTCACGTTCCGAGCATTCGCGGAGCGTTGGACCAGCGGCGAATTGGCACGCCTCTACCCCGATCACATCGGGGTCAAAGCGTCGGTCGACGACGACATCGAGCGCTTAGAGAAGCACATCTATCCGCACGTCGAAAACGTGCCATTGGCGTTGTTCACGAGGGAGCACGCCGATAGCGTCATGACGAAACTTCCCGCCGCCCTCCGACGCGGGACGCGGCGTCAGGTCGCGCAGCTTATCAGCCGCGTCTTGCACCTGGCCGTATTCACGGGCGCCATCACCAGCCGTCCGCTTCCACGCGGATGGCTTCCGCGCTCTCCGAAGGCCGAGAGCGTCGGAAAAGAAGCGCTGCTCCCGAGCGAAGAGGCGAAGCTCCTCGCGGGGCGTAACCCTGGGGGCGAGACGGTGGTCCCCCTCGCCTTCCGCATCCTGTACGCGTTCTTCCATCGCGAGGGCATGCGCAAGGGAGAGGCCAAGGCGCTCGAGTGGACGGAGGTCGATCTCAAGAAAGGCCTGGTCTCGCTCGACGAAAACAAGACCGACCGACCGCGCTCCTGGGTGCTGGGCACGGACGTCCTGCGCGTCCTCGTCGTCTGGCACGAGACGCTCAGCAAGCCGGCGGCGGGGCGCGTGTTCGCTGCGGTCCCCGATGCCGCGTGGGAGAAGCTGGCGCCGATCTACCGCGGGCATTGCGCAGGCGTCGGTATCGATCGCGCGCGCCTATTCCAGAAGAAAGAAAACAAACTGCAGCTACGCGCGCACGACATGCGTGCCTTCTTCGTCACGGCGGCCATGTACGCGGGCCGCGACGCGCTCTGGATCACGGATCGAACGGGGCACACATCGCTCGGCATGCTCCGGACCTACGAGCGCGACGTGCGCCGCTGGCGCGAGCTCGGCGAAGCGCCCGTCAACGTCGCCGACGCGATCCCCGAGGTTGCTGCCACGCGAGTGGCAGCACTCGCGGCAGCAATTCCGAAAGCGGCGGTTGAATCCGTTCCGTCGCGCGCAGCAACTACGCGAAAGTGCACGGGAAGGGAGTTGAACCCTTACGCCTTGCGGCGGCGGAACCTAAATCCGCTGCGTCTGCCAGTTTCGCCACCCGTGCGGTGATTCTATGTGGAATTCGTGTGGTAATCCTATCCGCCTGAGCAGCGGCGGCAAGCTCGGGGAGGAGGGCATGAAGCGGCCCCAGCTCGCCCATGTTCCACGTGCGGGCTTTGCGCCGGTACTTGTCGATCATCGTGTGGCCGTCGTGGCCGGTCCGGTCTGAAACCCACGTCTCGGTTTTACCGGTCGCGAGGGCGATCGTCACGAACGTCGCGCGGAGGTCGTGCGCGCGGAAGCGCTGGCGCGTCGCGCTGCGCTCGAAGAGCTGCGGACGTGTGACGCCGACGCGACGAAGGTCGTTCCGGACCTGCTCGGCGAGGTGCTCGACGCTCAGCGGGACGCCGTTCTCGGCGAAGACGTAGTCCATCGGCTCCGCGTTCGGCTGCGTGCTCGTCTTCCAACGCTTCAGAGCTTCGACGACGTCCGGCCGGAGGTCCCAATCACGCGGGTCGTCCGTCTTGTCCTTCTCCAGATTCACGCGACCGCGCTGCAGGTCGACGTCGCGCCAGCGAAGGCGCGCCATCTCCTCGGTGCGCATCCCCTCCCGAGCGAGAAACCCATACGCAAGCCGGCGGAGCAGCGGCACGTCTGGCAACGGACCGCCCTTCCCCGCCTCTACGGAGCGCCCGCAGAGCAGCGCGCGATCCTCGTCGGGGTAGAGGCACTCCTTGGCCTTCGGAGGGGGCGGAGAGGGCAGCCAGCCGCGCGGGATGGGCGAGGAGGCGATCCACTTCCCGGGGTACACCGCGAGGTTCATCAGGCGGCTCATCACCTGCGCGACCTGACGGCGCGAGCGAGCGACCGAATCGGGAAGGTTGGCCATCACCTGTTCAGCGTGGGCGAGCGAGAACTCGTTCACGAGAACGTCCCCGACGTGCGGCACCACGTAGAGCCGGAGGATCCCCTCGTCGCGATCGGCCGAGCGCTTCGCGCGCACGTGGTCCGGATACTTCTTCGCGAGGTCGCCGTTCGTCCACGTCTTGCCCCAATCCGCGATCGTTGGCGCTCCTGCCCCCTTCGTCTTCGTCGTGCCCGCGCAGAGCGCCTCCACGGCGGTGCAGAAGGCCTCCCACGGCTTCCCCGCGCGCGCCTTCGCTCCCATCGTCAAGAGCGTCTCGATGTCCGCCGTGTGATCGGCTTTGCGAAGCCGGACGGCGAACACCGCGAGCGCCTTGCAACGCCCCGCCGCCGCGGGCTCGTCGGAGCACGTCTCAAGCCGAAACTCGCGACGAGTGCGGCCCTCGATGGTGATTAGAGCAGCAAATCCGTCCGCCAGGTGGCGGAGCTCTCCGGTGGCTTCACGGGGCATCGAACCTAACTCCTCTCGCTTGTCTTACGCAGGGCGGCGCGGTAGTCGCATCTCATGTGGCGCAAGTGGCAGGGCGGAACGGGCGGGACGATTCTCGTCGACGGTACGAAGTTTCGACTCTTCGAAGAATGTCCAAAGTGCGAAGGAACGACGGTTGTTCCGCCGACCCATCATTACAGTGTCAGGACCGGGAACGAGAAAGCGTGCACGCATTGCAACGATGGGCTCGTGGTGAGGAGCTTCAAAACAGAGGCCGAATTCAAGACGTGGGTCACGACGAGATTTCCGTAGAGAAAGAATCAAGAATCGTCTTCATCGCCTTCTCCCGTGCAGTTTGCCGCTCATGATGTCCGCCCACTTCTTCCGCGCGGCGGCCATCTCCTCGTCCGTGGGAGGCCGCGATGTGTCCGGCGCGGTTTGGAGCTCGCGAAGCGCCGCCATCAACTCCTCGCGCACGATCGCGCGGAGCTGGGGCACGGTGAGCGTGATCATCAAGCGGCTCTCGTCGGAATTCTTCCTCGCGGCCATTACTTTCCGTATTGCTTCCCGCACCCTAGGCACTCTGCGAGCTCGTGCTCGAGGTCCTGCGAGACGTAAAGGATCTTCATCGTCGAGCCGCACGCCTCGCACTTCTCGTCTGCAAGACCGTCACTCCTTTCGGCCCGGCGTCGCGCTCGAATCTTTGCGGCGGCCGTGGCGAACTCGATCGTCTTTCCGTCGCCGGGCGCCGGCGGCGTCGAGGGCGCACCGAGATGCGAACCGCAAGCGGTCGCATCGAGCAAGCGCGGGATGGCCTTGCGCATGCCGTTCTTCAGCTCACCACGGGCTGCGGTGATAGCGCTCGCTACGCGAGCGAGGTCCCGGGCGGTCACCGCTCCGTCCTTGTATTCGACGTCGTCGATCGCCAGCATGGCCTTGTTGAGCCACTTGCCGAGGCTCCGTGCAGACTCGTCGATCTCGACCGCGACCTCGCGGAGGGGGTGCGCGGTCACGTGGGCATCGGCTCCTCGTTCGTTCGTCGTGCTATCGCTATTCATGTCGACTCCAATCATGTTGGGGTTGGCCATGCCTCCCGGCCGTTGGCGCGGCGCGGGAGGCAGTCTTTCTGCTTTTTAATGGGGAGACCATCGCTCCGGCCCGGCATCGATGATGCTCATGTCGAGCGAGAAGCCGGCGTCTCTCGCCGCTTCGGTGAGGCGCTCGACGCCACCGAGATACAGGCTCCCCCACGATGAATTCCCTTCGCGGCCGTCGATGCGCTCGACCAGCCCGTAGCGTTCCATTTGGCGTAACGCTTCAAGCACACCTCCAACGCTCGCCCCGGTTCGCTTAGCGATGTTGGCCACGGTGTAGTGGATCGGCCCGGCGACGTCCCTGATGATGCCGCGGATCGTCGGGGGCGGCGTCTCGCGAGGCCTCACGTCGCCGAACCGCTTTCGATAGGCATCAAGCACCAGCGCCCGAAGAACGTCGGACATCGTCTCGTCCCGACCCGCGAGTGCCTTCAACATTAAGACCTCTTCGGGCGTCATTCGAGCCCGAACGACCTCCGTTTTCTCAATCGGCGCCATCGGTCATGTTGTAGCTACACATTGGCTACGCGTCAAGCTGGCTTTGCCCAGAGGAGCGCTTGCCCGACGTTCACCAGGACAGCGCGGGGGTGCGGCGCCTTCGCGGCGATCGCGCGGACCTCTTCGCGCATTGCTTCCCAATCGGCGACGGTCCGCACGGGGCGATCTCGGATGACGGCGGCCGCCAGCGACAGCGCTTCTTCGTCAGTCATGGCTCTCTCGGGCACCGCGTAATCACTCGGACTGGACATTGATCCACCCCGGCTTTGCGTACCGCGCGAGGCCTCCGAGCAAGTCTCCGTCACCCCCGCACGCATTGCGCGCGAGCTTCCACTGCTTGTCGAACGCCGCGCGCGTGAGCTCCCCCGCTGCAGCGAGCCTTCGAACCTCCGCCGCTGCGCGCTTGATCGTGGCGTAGTCGGGGGCGTTCATCCTTTTCTCATCCCTTCCAGCACGGCTTTTACCATCCGATGGCCAACGGGGTCATGTCGCTCGAGCACGCCCGGATCGCGATTGTACTGCGCGAACGACTCGGCGAAGTACTCGGCGGGCTCGGTGCCGGCGTACTTGGAGATCGGCGACGTGGTGTATTCGAAGGCGTGCTCGATGATCGGATTGCTCTTTTCGAACGTCGTCGCGTGCAAGTGGTGGCCGAGCTCGTGAACGAAGATCGCCTTCGCGGCGCCCTCTCGCGTCGGCGCGGAGCTCGACACTGAGCGTTGCTCGCCGGGCCCCGACGTGTCGTGTTCCCAGTTGTGGGCCTGATGGCTGAACGTGATCTGCCCGGTGCGCCAGTCGTAGTAGCCGTTCACCTTCACGCCGTTTACGGCGACGAGCTTGCGCGCGTTGACCTTGGCGATCGGATGCGCTTGCAGGTGCGCGTCGATGGCCTCGTGCACGTGCGGGGCGACCGCACGGATGGCCTCGTGAGACGCGCTCGCGTCTCCGGTCATCGTGAGCTCCCGGACGTGCCTGCCGACCGTCAACGCGCCGGCCGCGGCGCTCCACCGACCAGCCTCGTCGCGCGGCTGGTCCGGGTCGTACGCGTCGCGTCGAATCCGTCGAAGCGCATCCCGGTACCAGCGCACCGCTTCACGCGTTCTTCGTATGGCGTCAGCGCGCGAAGTGGTGCGCGACGCGGCGCGCCCAGCTGGGCGAGCAGCCGTCCTCACGGCGCCTTCTCGAACATTCGAGCCCGCCCCTCGCGATCCTCGGTGAGGTACGTGCGGCGACGAAGATGCCGCTCAAGAACCTTTCGCGGCGAGACCCCGGCGCGGAGACACATCTTGACCTGGCGCACGCCGGTGATCGACCCCAGCAACGCGGCGCGCGCGTAGATGACGATCCGCGCCGATGTGTCGAGGCCGAAGAGCCGATCGAGTGCCTCGGCGCACTGCGACTCGCCCCCCCCCCCTGCCACATTACGCGAAGGTCGTCGGCGACGACGAGACCGGCGATCACGACGACCAGGCGGATGGCCACACGAAATAGAATCGGGGCCATCAAATAAGGCCCAGCTTTTGTGCCAAAGCCTGCGCCGGGCCAGCCAACGCATGCAACACGCTTTGCTGCTTTTGCGGTGTGGCGTCCGAAGGGTTCTGAGAGCCCTTATTCGAAGGCGGAGCGGTGTGCGCGAGCGCCGGGATGGGCGCGGCGACCGTTTGCGTCTCGACGATCCGGATCTTCTTCAGCGTCAGGCTGATCGTGGCGCCAGTGCCCTCGTCCTTCGTGCGCGTCGTCGTGATCGTCTGAATCGCCATGTTTGGCTCGGTGATCTTCGAGCCGTTCACGGTGAAGAGCTGGCCTGCGCTCTTCAGGTTTCGTAGCGTGGCGATCGTGTCCTCGACGAAGTCGTAGCCGCCCGGTCACGTCTGCGTGGTGACGTTGAACGGCGCGGCTGCCGTGGGTGGCTGCAGACCCGCATCGGTCGCGACGGGCACGTCGACCTCCACGCCATCGAAGATGGGGTTCGAAATCCCGAAGACGCCCCCGATGGCGTCCGCGACGTTCAGCGCAGCCACGGCGCCACTCACTGCGCCGTTTCCCCCCGCAATACCGAGCAGCGCACCGATGTCCGAGCGAAGCCCGATCAAGTTCTGCCACGTGGGCACGACCACGATCCCGGGCCCTGGCGTCCAGTTGGGGCGCGGGATCTGGATCGCCGACGGTCCAGTCAGCGCCGTCATGAAGTTGTTAGCGTCGATCGGCTCGTTCGTGGCATGCACGACGAGGGTAACGATCGGCAGCTTGTCACGAATGTGGTCGGCGACGTCGGGCCCCTTCTCGACGGGATGCTCCGTGATGTCCGCCCCATCGTCCCATTCCTCGGATAGGACGTTGTCGAAGATGAACGTCTTCGTCGTCCCCGTCGAATCGACCCACTCGAGATACGCCTGTCCCGTGAAGCCTTGGAAGGGGCTCGCGGCACTCATGAGCGAACCTGGAAGCGCCCGTCCCCATTGGGGCCGTATCGCTGCGCCTCGCCTTTGCAGTACCAGTCATTTCCGAACGTGCTGCCGACGATCTCGAGCGACGTGACGCGGTAGAGGCCCGCTGCGTTGTCCGACTCGATATCGATTGGACCGCCGGCCTTGATGCCGGGGAGGATCAGGCTGCAAAACGAAAGCACGCCCTTCGTGTCGCACGATGGGCTGCCGATCAAACCCTGGTCCGGCGTGAGCTCGTACGCGTCGCCGCCTAGCGGCTGGCCCAGCGAAAGGAACTGCGCGACGCCGCCCTGAAGCGAGAACTCGAGTCCGACGGAGGCGCAGAGGTCGACGACGTGATCCGCGGCGTTGCCCTTCAGCATCACACCTTTGGTGTAGATTTTCGCATTCCTCAAGATGCTCTGCACCGGATCGGAATATAGGTTTCCGTAGCCGCATCCCATCGCGTCAAGAAGTATCTTGGCAACGAAAAACGCACTGTTGCCCCCCGGGACTTGCTGATTGACCCGGCTTATGATTGTCGCGATGTCTCCGTCGCCGGAGTTTAGCTCGGTGACGGAATCTGCCCCACTGGTCACGGTCTGCGCGGAGCGCAGCTCGCCCTGAAAGATCGTCGACATGTGGCCGACATAGCCAGCGTCGATCCTTACCGGAATCACTCTTTCTGAGGCGCTGATGCTCGGTGCGAGCGACTTCAGTGAAGGTGACGCCTTCACGATCTCCTTCAACGACTGCGAGGCCTGCTCGATTGCCTTGCGCGTGTCGCCGGTCAGGTTCCAGATCTTTAGGTCGCACGTGTTGGGCGACTTAGGATCGAGGTTCGTTCTCACCTCGAACTCGACGTCGAGCCCACGCTGCGAACCGACGTTCTTGATCTGCGTGGTCCCCACGGTGACGACGCACGCGCGGTTGAATAATTGGAAGGACGGCGCGCCGCGAACGACGACTTCGGCGACCTGCAGCGTCATTGGCTGGCCCCCGGCGCCGCGCTCGCCTCAGCCTCGTCGGCCAAGGTGTTGAGCAGCGTGGCGAGCTCCCGCGCGTCCGTCGCGGACAGGTGCGCGTGAGCGACGCGCGCCGGATCCTCGACTACCTCGGGCTTCCCGCCCCACGTGGGGCGACCCGCGCGACGCGTCCGCGAGACGGTGACTGCGATCAAGCCAGGACCTACGTCCGGTCCGTGGCCGTGCGCGACAGTGACGAGATCATCATTCTTTGCGATGAACGATTTGCCGGTATGCATGTTGTTCTTGTGCCTTTTTGCTGAATCGAGAGGGGTTCGAAGCTAAGGAAGGTGTGCGCGTATGATGGGTCAGTGCGACGTGGTTTCGTCGCCCGTCGATCCGACAATGTTTGTCGCCGTCGTGCCGGTTGCACCGACTTGGACAACATATTTCGGGAATCGCATCCACCCTTGCGGCACTGCCTTGAGGACAGTGGCCGCGCTGTCGTTCTGTCCGAACACGGCGATATCGCCGCCCGTTCCGATGTAAAGCCACCAAACGGGCTGCTGAAGGGGCGTTGCGTCACTCGGAGTCACTGCGAAAAAGGATGCGTTGGACATGATGGGTTTCTGTGGCCTCTTTGTGTCTGTTGCTCAGTCGATTCGTTTCGAAGCGAAGGAAAGAAAAGTGGGCGTTACTTCTTCCAGCGGTCGGTCATGCGGCGCTCGTGCGGAGCGAGGTCGCGCCGGCCTTGGCCGCTGCTCTTATCGTCGTCGGACGGCTGGTCCGGCGCTGGCGATTCCGCTCGAGCGCCTTTCGATGCATCGCCCTTCCAGCGGTCCTTCATGCGCGAGCACATCGCGTCGTACGCGCCTGCCGTCCCGTCCTTGTCGTCGTTGTCAGCGCGCTCGCTCGTCGCGTGCGCGCGCGGCTCATCGGCGAGGGACTCGCGCGACGTCGTCGAGCCGTCGCCGCGAGCTCCCGGCGACGCCGCGTGCGCGATCGGTTCGTTGCTCGCCCACATCCCGCGCGCCTCGTATCTCATCACTCTTTCAGTCATGGCTGTCTTCCTCACTCCGCCGCGTGAGCGGCCGTCCTCTGTTTGCCAGTGCGCTTGATTGCGACCGGCTCTGCATGTGCTTCTCGCTCGAGCAGCGCGCCCGGCTGCACGTATCCGCCTTGGGCGCCCTCTACGCAGAGCCGTTCGATCTCTTCCGGTTGCCACGCGCCCGGCGGGAGCGGGGGTATCGCCGGCCGGTACATCTTCCGCGGGATGGGTCGGTCGCCCGCGAAGCCTTTCCAGAAAGCACCGTCCTCCGTGGCAGCTGCGCCGATCTCGTAGGGCCCGTGATTCGCCTTGTGGCAGGCATTCGTCATCTCGACGAGAAGAGCCGCGACGGCATCGGGCCGAACGAGGCAGCCGCGCACGCAGCACTCCACCAAGTGCCGACGGCGCCAGAGCTCCGCGCCCCCGCACTGAGCAAGGAGCCGCTTGTTCTTCTCGATGAGGGCGCGTGCGGTCGCGAGACCTTGGTCCGAGAACTCAGTAACCGGGCCCGTGTTCTCCGTCGCGTGGTGCTCGCGGAGAGCGCGGGTCCAAGTAAAAACGGAGAACGAAGCCGGGAGAATTCGAGACGTCGACATCGGGTCGCGCATGCCAGCGACTTGGAAAGAGAACGGCTCGAAGACGGGGCACGCTTCATCGTCGGGGACCACGCGAAAGCTCTCCGTTTCGATCACCGGTAGTGCGAGCGCGTCGATCGACTGGAACCCGACGTATCGACCGCCGGCGCCGTCGATGTGGAGCACCGGGAGCGCCCCGAGCACATCGGGGGGCGGAACGTCGAGGCCTTGAGCGACGGGGGGCTTGATGTAGACGATGGAGCATCCCAGTTCGCGCGGCGTCTTCGGGCGCCGGCGCTCCGCCTCCGCCGCGACGCGCTCAGCCGCCTCGCGGGCTTCCTGCTCGGCCTTGAGCGATGTGGCTTCGTCCATGCGCTTCGCATCGCGCATCGCGGGAACGAGCAGACGGCGTCGCACGAACGGCTCGCCGGTCGCAGCGCCTATCGACTCCGGCTCGACACCGAAGGACCGCCCGAGAGTCTCAGCCATCCGCACGATGGCTGCGGCTTCCCCGCGCCACACTGCGACCGGGGACGTTGGCTGCAGGCGGAACACCGAGCGGGCCGCGTCGACCCACGCGCCGTGCCAGGCTTTCGACGTCTCGCCCGTGTCCTCGACGCCGGCGGCTTCGACGATGGCCTCGAACAGCGCGAGCGTCGGAAGGCCGTACTTCTGTCCCGCGTCCGCTGGCGTCAACGTGAGTGCCGGCGCGCCGTCGATCGAAACCGTGATCGGTTCCGTGATGCTCGCGACGAGCGCGACGATGTCCCCCGACTTGAGCAGGGGATCCACGCGCGAGACGTGTGCGTCGTCGAGGACCTCGACGCGGAAGAGGGTGAAGGCGTCGGACGGCTTCGCGCTCACGGCAGGCGAGAACGGCTTGTCCTCGGCCATTTCCGCGTATTGCTTTCGGGTCATCATGTGATGCTGTTTCATGCTTTCGATTCCTCGTTGCCAGTTGGAATATAGGTTTCGTTCGATTCGCTTTTGCGAAGTGACTCGCACGCCAGGTAGACGCACCCGTCGAGCAGCTCTTCGGCCCCCTCGGCGCGCCAGTCACGGCGATCGCCTTCGACGTCGAGCTTCCCGTAGAGGCGCGCGCCGTGTGAGAGCCGCTTCGCGATCGCGAGCAGCACACGGCGCTCGTCCTCGGCCAGGTCCGCGATCGCGTCGAGCAATTCGTCCGCGGTGCTCATGACGCGCGCGCCTCCTTCGCGAAGTGGTCGGCGAGGGCCTTCCTGAACTCCGGCTTACTGTTCGAGTCGATCTCGGCGTCAGCCTCTTGTCCAATCGTCCACTTCGCGAAGCCGACGTATTCGTTCTCGCGATAGCCCGTAGCCGACGCGCACCGGTACGAGGGATTCGACCAAAGCTGCAGCCGCACGGTCGGATCCGGATCCGCGCCGAACAGGTCCCCGCCACGCCTCATGAGCACGTTCATTGCCGAGAGCCACGGAACCGCTGCGGCGCGCCCCGCCCAGCACGCGAGCACGAGCGCGCTCACGATGTCCCCGTGCCCGTGGCCCATCCGCCGCGGTGACGTAATCCGCACACCCCCGCCGGGGAGCGGCGTCGACGTCACCGCGCGTAGCTGCGCGATGAGCCGGGGGACGGCGGGGATGCGAAGCTTGCCCGTGCGCAAGAGCGAGCGCACGTGCATGTAGCTGTCGTATTTGCCTTGCTGGCCTTCGGGAGCTTCCTCGAAGTTCAGGGCGAGCGCGTCGAGGTGCTCGATCGCGCTTTGCCGGTAGTGCAGATCCATCGAGATCGACCGCGCACCATGGCGCAGCATGACGGGGGCGAAGCGCGCTTGAATGACGTAGCCGGGCGACAGCGGCTCGTTCTTGCCAGGCCGAACCTCGTCGAACTCGAGCAGGTCGAATGCTCCGTCGACGTTCGAGACGACGGCGATGGCGCTCGAGTCGCGCTCGAGTCCGAGGTCGCCGCCGCACCCGAGCTGCGCGCCAGTGGGCGCTTCGATGACCAGCGGGCGACCTTCGACGATCGCGCCGTCGATCGACGCCGAGTCGAAGAAGCGCGAGCCCCCGCGCGTGCCAGGCTCGCAGAGGTATTCGCGGCGCGCGTCTTCGTCGTCGCCGCCTTCGAGGGCCGCGGCGACGTCGCGCGCAAGCCGCTCGTCGTGCGGACGCATCGTTGTCGACGCGCCGACCGCCGCGAGCGCGTTCGTCGGGCGCCCATGATTCTTGTCGAAGAGCTCCGCGGTGAGGTTCTCAGCGGGCCAAGGCGTCGAGATGAAGATCGCCGGCCCGTGCAGGCGGGGCTTCGCCGCCGCGTACAGGTCCCGATCGTTGACCGCGTAGCCCTCCGGCGATGCGCCCTCGCTGTTCGAGGCGAGGAACTCCGATTCGTCGATGATGAGCGCGAGCAGGTCGAAGCCGCGCAAGGTCGTTCCCCCGCGCGATGCCGCGGCGGCGACGAACGAGACGCGCCGACCGTCGGGTCGGATGATCGAGAAGCCGTCGGCCGTGTCGCCATCATCGGCGACGAGCCGCTCGATGTCCGGCACGCGGCGAACGAGCTCGCGCGCGACGCCGACGGAAAGCTTCGCGGTCGGCTTCGACGGCGCGACGGTAACGACGGCCGGGATCATGCCGGGCCCGATGGCGCCCAGCGACGCGGTGAGCATCAGCCAGACGCCGAGCGCCGCTGCGATGGTCGTCTTTCCCGATGCGCGCCCGAGCCGCCAGACGAGCGTGCGTCGTGCGGCCGAGGGGACCTCGTCGACGGCGCCGAAGAGCTGGCGGGCGAGCTCGCGATCGCCGGCGCCGAGCGACGCGGGGTCCGCGCCGTCGACGGCAACGGTGAGGAGCACACGCCACGCGGGCGACAGCTCGAGCCGGAACACCTTCGTGCAGAATTGGACGAACGGGAGCTTCTTCACTTCGCGCCGCTCCCTTCGTCGCCGCCGGCGTCGAGCCAGGGCATCGCACCCGAGCGGGGGCGTGCGGCAGCTTCGCGGGTGGCCATCTCGAACGCGGCGAGCAAATTCTGCCGGCTGTCGTTCGCCAGCGATGAGCCGAGCTTGATCAGCGCGGCGTCGTTCTCCTCGGCCCCCTTGTCGAACGCCCACCGCGAGGCTGCGAGCTGCAGAGCAGCGCTCGCGACCATCGTCGAAGGCCCGGGCCCGACCGCGCCCCCCGCGGACTTCGCCAGCTCGGCGAGATGGTGAGATACGAACTCCTCTGCGGCGTCGCGGTACGGTTTGAACGTCGCATCGTCGGCGATCTTCTTCAGGCCGAGCGAGTCGACCAGGCGCACCCGGCGGGCCTTCGTGATGCCGCCCTTCTTTCCAAGCGCCTTGGCGGTCTCAGAATCGGCGATCTTGCCATCCTTGCGGCGCGCTAGCGGCACGCTGGGCGCCGCTACAGGCGCCGGTACGGGCTGCGGCTGTTCGTCGGGCGGAAGCACTTCGACGTGCGGCTGTCCGCGCCCGCTGCCGTGCCCACTGCGGAGAGCCATCAGCCGGCCTCCGCGTTGAAAGACGCCGCACGGTCGTGAGAAATGCGCCTGCCTTCGTCCTGCACGAAAGCGACGAGCACGCGCCGGCGCTCGTCGTCGCTCAGACACACGAAGAATCGGCGCAGCTCCGCGTACGACGCCGGCGACGAGATCCAGAGCCGCGCCTTCGCGTAGGGCTCGAGCGCCGACGCGGCGGCTGCCACGGCCTCGGCGATGATGCCGGCCTTCGCGGGCGGGCGCGTGTCCCGCGGTTCGCGATCCACGGGCGGCGCGGCCGTCGGCTTCGCTGCCGCGGCGCGGTGCGCGCGCATTGCGGCGGCGTGTCGCTCACGCTGTTCGGGAGTATTGGTGCGGCTCACGGCAAGGTTCCTTTCTTCAGAATCGGGCGCAGATGCGTCGACGACGCGCCGGACACCCTTCGGGTCGTCCGCGCTGCGAAAACGCGACTGCGGGCAACGTCGCGAGGATGGCGACGCAACGAGCGCACTGCGGCGTTCGAGTGATTCACGGGCCATGACAAGCCGGCGCCGGACGTCCCGGCGCACCACGCCCCGAACGACGAGTGCCCCGTCGACACCATGCCGAAGGGCCTCTGGCGCCGAGCATGACGGCGCCGAAGTTCATGAACCGGACATTCAATCCGGTACGTCGCAGCCGTTTCGCCGCACGAGACGGCGCGACTTGCGACGAATTCCACTCGATTCGCCACAACGGCGATGCGTCATCGAGGTCACTCAGCCCGATCGCGAGCTCTTTCGCCCCGACTGCGCACGCGGTTCCGGGTTGGCCAAGGTGAACGCTCGGCGCGATCATTCGGGCCACCTCATTCCCTCGTGCTCGGCGTAGTCGGCGAAGGTGTCCTGTTCGTCCGGTAGGGCCGTAGGGCCCTGTAGTGTGTCAGTTCCGGTTAGAGAGCTTGAGAGAGGGTATTGCGAGCTAACCCGATCTCCCTCTCTACAAGTCTCTACGGCACTACGACCCCATTTCGACGCCGCGATTCGCTCGGCGTCCGTCGCCAGGCGGATACCCTTCCAGCCGTCGACAACGCTTGAGCCTCGGCGCACGCTGCATCCCTCGACGCCGTGTTCGCGGAGTCGTCCGGCGAAGCGTTTCGCGCCAAGCGGCGGAGCGCCGTTCTCTTTGCAGTGACTCTCGTAGGCCTCGCGAAGCTCCTTGCGAGTGACCCTCCCCTCAGCGTCGAAGGCCGTCCGCAAAAGGAGGAACTCGCCGAGGTCGTCGCTCTCCTCGCGATAGGCCTTCGTTGCTCGTCGGACGGCGTCGGGTTCGGCCAGCCCGTCGCTGAGCCAGTTCAGGCAGCCGCGAACCGACCACGCCAGAATACCGGGCGCTTCGTCGAGGAGCCGCTCCGGCAACGTCTTGTCCTGCTCGTTCTCGGCGAACGTGACCAGCCAGGGAACGAGACGCATTCGGCGCCAGATCCCGTCGTCGTCGCCGCGCACCGTCGGCTTGTGATTCCCGGCGACGAAGAGCTTGTGCGTCGGCTCGAAGGACCAGAAGTCCTCCTTCATGCGCCGGCACTCGATCGGGTCGCCGCCGGTGAGATCCTTCACGAGCGCTTCGTCGAACGCCTGGCCCTCCCCAACCTCCGACGAGGTGACGAACCGCCTCCCGTGCAGCGATGCGAGCTCGGTCGGATGACGTTCGCCGCGCGAGCGAAAGAGAAGTCCTCGAGGCGCCGGCGACGCGTAGTCGCCCAAAACGGAATGCAGCGTTTTGAGAAACGTGCTCTTGCCGTTCGCTCCCCCTCCGTAAAAGAACGCGAGGATGTGCTCGCGGATGTCCCCGGTGAGCGCGTAGCCCGCGAGCCGTTGCAGATAGGCCGCCATGTCGCGGTCGCCCCCCATGACGCGGGCGACGAACCTCTCCCACGTGGGACATACGGCATTCGCGGCGAAGGACGTTCCGGCGATCTTCGTAAGCAGGTCTTCGCGCCGGTGCGCGCGGAGCTGACCGGTGCGCAAGTCGATCGTTCCGTTCTTGCAGTTGAGCAGCATCCGATCGGCGTCGAGCTGCTCGTGCTTCACGGCGACGTCCACTTCGTGACGGGCAAGCCCGACCATCGCTTCAATCGCACCTCGACTCTCCGACTTCGTCGCGAACTTCACGGCGGCGACGCGCTTCGCGTCATCGTCGATCTTCGCGGCGTCTTGGAGCATCGCTCGCGCGGTCGCTTTGGCAGCGCGATATACGGCGCCCGAGTCGTCGCACCACTGCCGGCCGTTCCAAGCCAGCCACCGGTTCCACGTGCGGACGAATCGCAAGTCGGCCCCGTGCAGCGCGACGAGCCGCTCAGCGTTGCCGGAATCGGTCCACGCGAAGTCGAAGAGCTTCACGCGGCCCTCCCGTCTCGCCGCTCCGCGAGGTACCCGAACGGCAGCGTCGCGCGCTGGTGCGCGCTCTTGACCTTGTGACGCAGCTCCCGCACCGACCACGGCGGCGAGCAACGAGGGTTGTGAATCGCCGCGAGGAGCTCGAGCGCGTCGGCCGGATCGAGCTCAAAGCCGCGTACCATCGCGCACGCCGCCGCGAAAGTCGCGGCGTGACCGCCCGAGCCGGAGATCGCGCCCGGCATCCGTTCGAGGTAACGGGCGGCCCGCGTCCGCCGTTGGGCGTACGAATCGCCGTCCGCTCGCGCGCGCTCGATCCGCGGCATCGGCTCGGGCTTCGGAAAGCGCTCGAGTGCCGCGTCCACGTCGAAGAACGCGCCGCCCAACTCGAGAAA
>Ga0210391_10000524_pt1 | contig 39840 bp, 30 predicted proteins | sample IncBWC12OmetaG_FD_160573 | JGI IMG/M metagenome (GOLD analysis project Ga0210391, IMG submission 160573) | Forest soil microbial communities from Barre Woods Harvard Forest LTER site, Petersham, Massachusetts, United States - Inc-BW-C-12-O ...
GCCTTGAGGAGGTCGGAAAACGGCTGGCCGAAAAGTTCGCGGGAGCGCTTGCGAACATCGATCGCCAGCATCTCCTTCCTGAACTTCTTGAATGCTTCGCGAACCGGCGCGGGATACGGCAGCTTACCGAGTCCATCACCCCAGGTATCTGCAACAAACTCGCCGCGAATGATGCTTGCATCCGAATTGTCGACCGGCAACGGCGTCAGCCCGATTTCTCTGGCGAAGTGATAAGCGTATTCATCTTTCGTCAAGAATGCCGATCCCGTGGCATAAACACTGCCTTGGTATTCCATGCCATATGCATTTCCGCCCCAGTGCGGTTCTTTCTCCAGCAAAAGGAAATCGCGCTGCTGCAAGCTATAGGCCGCGGCCAATCCGCTTACGCCGCCCCCGACAATTACTACATCATGCCGGGCGGAAGCTGGCGGCCGCGCAAAAGAATCGCTGCCTTTATCTCGCACTTGATGGCAAATCTGATTGTGCTCGCCATCCACCTCAGCGGGATCGTGCGGAGCGCCCTGCGCCGGGAGCAACGACAAGTCGATCGGGCATCCCGCTGTAACGGCTCCCGCAACCACGAACTTGATGAAGTCTCTGCGATTGGCGCTCATGCTCCCTCTCCTTCCGCAACGGCTACAATTTCCGTGCCCACGTCTGCTTGCCCTTCGGTACGCACGCGCAACCGGTACCAGAGCACAATGGCTACAAGAGAAAATGCAAAGATGATGGTTGAAACCGCGTTGATCTCTGGCGTGATGCCGCGGCGCAACCTGCCCCAGATTTCCAGCGGCAGCGTATTGTCACGGCCGATTAGAAAAAAGCTGACCGCGATCTCATCCATCGAAAGCGTAAAGATCAGCAGAGCCGCGCCGATGATCGGCAGTTTAAGATTCGGCACCGTGATCCGCCAGAACGTTTGCCAGTAATTCGCGCCCAAATCGAGTGAAGCTTCTTCCTGCGCCCGATCGAGCTTTTGTAAACCCGCAAATACTTCTGTCGTCGCTACGGAAATCAATGCGGTTCCATGCCCAAGAATAATCGTAACCAGACTCAGCTTGGTTCCGGTCAGGTTGAAGAGCATCAGCAAAGAAAGGCCCGTGATAATTCCCGGCAGAATCAATGGCAGCAGCACCAGCCTCCTGAACAGGGCTTTTCCCGGAAATTGCGCACGTTCGAGCGCCAGCGCCGCTGGCATCCCGAAAGAGAGTGAAATCACCATCCCCGCAAGAGCGACCTCCAGACTGTTGATTACCGAATCCCAGATCGGCCCGTCAGCAAAAAGCGTGCGATACCAATCGAACGTCAGACGGTGCGGCGGAAATCCGCCTACGCCTTCGCCGTTGAAGGAATATAGAATGAGCACGGCGATGGGCAGATAAAGAAATGCGAACACGCCTACAGCGTGAAAGAGCAACCATCCGGTACGGGATTCCAGTTTCGCCCCGCTCACGAGAAGCTCCATTTTTTTTCCAGCCGCTCCGAGAAAAACAGCAGGCTGACCACCAACAGGAGCATGCAGAACGAAATCGCGGCGCCCAGCGGCCAGTTGTATGCTGCGCCAAACAAGCTGACTACGATGTTCGAGATCATGATGCCGCTGGGGCCGCCCAGCAGCACCGGCGCAAGAAAATCTCCAAGGCTCAACACAAAAGCAAACGTCGCACCGGCGACGACTCCAGGAATCGAAAGAGGCAGAATTACTTTCCAGAAAGTTTGCGCGGGCGTCGCGCCCAGGTCGTTCGATGCCTCCACCAGATTCCGGGGGATGTGTTCGAGCGCGGCATAAATCGGCAGAAACGCAAACGGCGTATAGATATGAGTAAGCGTCAAAACCACTGCAAACGGGCTATAGAGCAGAAATTCCAGCGGATGCTGCGTCACGTGAACATACTGCAACAACGTATTGAGCACGCCGTCCGATCCGAGAATCGTCTTCCACGCATAGGCCCTGACCAGATAGCTGACCCAGAGCGGAATAATTACGAGTTGATAAAGCAGATCTTTTTTCTTGCCTGCGTAGAACGAAAGAAAATAGGCGAGCGGATACGCCAGCAGCAGCGAGAAAATGGTTACACGGGCAGCGATCCACATCGAGCGCAACAGGGTTTGCCAGTAAACCTCAACTTGCAACAGCTCGCCGTAATTGGCGAAGCTCCACGAATGCACGATATTCTGCGACGATGAAACTGACCAGAAGCTGTAGCAGAACATCAGCGCATACGGTGTTAGCAGAAAGATTCCCACCCACAAAAGCGGGGGCAAGGTGACTGCCGTTTTGTAAGCGCGCGAGAACATTAAATTCTTTGCGGAGACTCTTTCACTGGAATAGCGTCTCCGGCGGCAAACTCCAATTCAACTTCATTCAGCGCAGGGGCTGCTGCGCGTGTGCGAACTACCAGCACCAATCCATCCGCACATTGCACCCGAATCAACTCCGTGGCTCCGTGAAAAGCTTGCGAGAGAATTTTTCCTCGAAGGCGAACCGTCCCGGGAAGCGGAGCTGGTTGCACAGCCAGCCGGATATTTTCCGGCCGCAAAGAAAACAACGCCGGCCCGTCAGGAAGCTCTACCGGCCAACTCAGTTGAGCGCAGCGTGCAAGTCCCGCTGTCACTCCACTCTTCAGCAGATTTGTGTGTCCAATAAACTGCGCTGCGTAAGCGGTTGCGGGACGGCTATAGATCTCGCGCGGCGTCGCGACCTGTTCGAGTTCGCCCGAACGGAGTAGCGCGATGCGGTCCGACATTACCATCGCCTCTTCCTGATCGTGGGTGACAAAAATGAACGAGATCCCCACCTCGCGCTGCAGAGATTTCAACTCCACCTGCATCTGCCGCCGCAGATTCGCGTCCAGTGCCGAGAGCGGTTCGTCGAGCAAGAGCAATCGCGGACGATTCACCAGCGCGCGCGCCAGCGCGACCCGCTGCTGCTGTCCACCGCTGATTTTCGAAGGCTTCGATTTCGCGAACGCGATCATGCGAACTTTTTCCAATGCTTCGGCAACTCGCGATGCGATCTCCATCTGAGGCCGCTTGGCAACGCGCAGGCCGTAACCGACATTTTGCTCAACGGTCAGATGTGGAAATAGTGCGTAATGTTGAAAGACCGTATTCACGCGGCGACGGTAGGGCGGCAATCGGTCGAGGCGTTCATCGCCCATCCAAACTTCCCCACCGCTGGCGCTCTCAAATCCAGCAATGATGCGCAGCAACGTAGTTTTTCCCGAGCCGCTCTCGCCGAGGATGGTGAGAAATTCTCCCTCGGAGACATCCAGCGAAATATCGCGGAGAACAATATTCTTGCCGAATTGCTTGGCGATTTTGCGAATGCCGAGCAGAGTCGTGCTTTTTACCCCGTCCACGGCGCTTGCCGTCGCAATTTCGGAAATGGTCATCGATTCGCGAAAAATGGTTGCCGATTTGAGGCGATATTTCGCGCCGGACTGCAGAAGCCGGAGTCCGGACGCCGTCCTACTGCGCCGCCTTCACTTCATTCCAGATCTCGTTGTACTTCGCCCGCCGCGGCACGTTCTGCCAGAAGTAAAGGTGTTTCTGGTAAGTGTCGACATCGTCCAGGTGCAGGCTCTTCACCTCTTGCGGCGTCATATACTGCGCCGCCTGCGGATTCGCAGGAGTATACCCGGTCACGTCAGTAATGCTCTTTTGCGTTTTGGCTTCAATCATGTATTCGAGAAATTCATACGCCAGGTCTTGATTCTCGCTACCCGCGGTAATCATCAGGTGATCGATCCAGCCGGTGGTATTTTCTTTGGGAATCGTTTCGCCGATGGGAAAATTCACCTTGCGCAGTTGATTCGTCATGAGCGGCCATCCCATGGCGGCGACGATCTCATGATTCTGGAAAAGATTTGTCAACTCCCCGCCGGTCGACCACATTTTGCGAACGTTGGGCTTTAATTCCAGCAGCTTTGTCTTGACTGCCTCAAGTTGCTCGTCGGTCAGGTTGTACAGTTGCGATGGAGCGGGCTTGTCGAACCCCAGCACCTGCGCGGCCATGTAAACCGTCGAAAGATCGTCCCACACGGAAATCCTTCCGCGATATTTCGCATCCCATAACGCGCTCCAGCTCTCCGGAGCCTGCGCAAAAACGGTCGTGTCATACAGCAGGGGATCGGGGCCCCACATGAAAGGTACTCCATACACATTGCCGTTCATCCGCACCAAAGGCAGGGAAGCGAGCTGCGGAGAAAGTTGCGCATAGCTGGGAAGCTTTGACAAATCCAGCGGGGCCGCCAATCCCGCCGACGCAATCGAAGTCGCCACATCGCTTGAGGGCGAGATCACGTCGTAGTTGCCGGCACTTCCGCCGCGCAGCTTCGCGACCAGTTCGTCGCTCGATCCCATATAAGAAGCCGAAACCTTGCAGCGATGCTGTTTTTCAAAAGCCTTGACGAACGACGGATCGGCGTACCCCTCCCACACCAGCAAATTCAGCGAAGGAGTCTTCTTGGCGCAGGAACCGGTGAAAACCAGCAAGGTCAAGAGAGCGGACAGAACCAATTTTCGCGCCTTCATTTCGTCTCCACTCCGCGCCTTTAGAACGTCGGCGGTGTATTTACCCACAGAACCCAGGTTTCGGTTCGCCCGGGATTTTTCCAGTGATGCGGGGTCGCGCTTTCGAAATAAAAACTGTCACCGGCTTTCAAACGATACTCTTCCGCATCGACTGTAATGGTCAGAGCGCCTCGAAGCACGTAAAGAAATTCTTCGCCTTCGTGGGCGTACGAGTCTCCGCTGCCGGACTGCGGCGCCACGCGAAAGAGATGCGGCTCCATCACCGTGTTTCCCCACGCCAGCAATTCCATGCGCACGCCCGGGCCCGCCTCCAATACTTTTCTCTGGGCTGGCTGAACGTGGCGGCCGCTGTTTCCATCCGCTTCAAAAAAATCCAGAATATTGGTCTTGTAGAATCGCGCCAGCTTTCTCAGCGTTCCCACCGAGCCGGTCATCTGCGATCTTTCCATCGCGCTCAGAAATCCCACCGAGATTCCCACCTGCCGCGCCACTTCTGCCAGCGAGAGATCCCGTTTCTCGCGCAGTTGCCGCAAGTGCGAGCCGATCGCGTTGGCGTGCGCATCCTTCGCCGGATGCGCTCTCCCTTCGCGCCGCAAAAGCTCGACAATCGCGGCGGCATTCAGCCCGCGTACTTTACGCAGAAACCGGGCGCGCTTCAGCAGCTTCACATCGGCAGCGCTGTAAAGCCGGTATTTGCTCTGGCTGCGATGCGGGCGGGTGAGTCCAAGATTTTCCCAGGTGCGTATGACCGAAGGCGAGACTCCCACCTGTCGCGCTACGTCCCCGATCTTCAAGTAAGCGTTTGCGCCGGGCGAACTCACACTTCACCGCTGAGGTTAGGAATTCCTGCTCCGGAGGGAACGTTTTTTCTTCTTGACAGTTCGCTCACTCGTTCTCTAACCTTGCGGGATTATAGCAAGGTTGTGGCTGGACACAAGCGGTAGCTTTCAAAGAAAAATATCTGCCCCAAAGATGTCTGGAGGTCCCATGCCGTCACTTCGCGCCCGCTGGACCCGGATGTGTTTCGGAAGTATTTGCCTCGCCGCTGTCTCCCTGCTCGTTCCCACGCTGCTTTCAGCCCAGGGCGCCAACGGGCGAATAGTCGGACGTATCGCCGACCCTACCGGCGCGGTGCTGGCGCACGCCAAGGTCACTCTGACCAATGAGGCGACCGCGATCAGCCGCGATACTCTCACCAACGACAGCGGCGATTACTCGTTCGTCAACGTCGCTCCCGGTACGTACACGTTGCAGTTTGAGCTGACCGGATTCAAAAAAAACGTGCAGAAGAGTGTGACCGTTGACGTGAATCAGGTAGTCACACTGAACTCCACGATGCAAATCGGCGCGTCGCAGGAGACCGTGGAAGTAACTTCCGAAGCACCGCAGGTCGATACCACCAGCACGCAGCTCGGCGCGGTCATCAACGATCGCTCGGTCAACGAACTGCCTCTCAACTCTCGCGATACCTATCAATTCCTGCAGCTTCAACCCGGCGTGCAGGCGCAGTTAGGAAACGGCAACGGCAGCCTGTTCTTTGGCTCGCAGGATACCGGCGCCGTATCGGTGAACGGCGGACGCACTCGCGCCAACAATTTCAGCGTCAACGGCGGAGACGCCAACGATCAATTCGTGAATTTGCCGACCGTGCAGCCGACCCCCGACAGCGTTGAGGAGTTCCGCGTTATTACCAATACTTTCGATGCCGAATACGGCCGCAATTCGGGTTCGGTTGTAAACGTCATTACGAAATCCGGCAGCAACAGCCTCCACGGTGACATTTACGAATACTTCCGCAATACGGTTCTCGACGCGAAAAATTATTTCGACACCGCAGGGCGTCCGCAGTGGAATCAGAACCAGTTTGGCGGAACGCTTGGCGGCCCCATCAAGAAAGATCGCAGCTTCTTTTTTGTTTCGTACGAAGGGCGGCGCGTTCGCGAAGGCCTCACCGGCGAACAGGTCAACGTTCCGACAAGCGCCGAAAGAGCGGGTAATTTCGTCGGCGCGGGCGGTTTTCCCGGCTTCACAGCGAAAAGCGCAGGCGCGGGCGGCATCGATGACAGCTCCGGCGTTCCCTTTGTCGCGCAAGTGCTCGATGGCCGCCCGGGCTGCGACGGCGCGCTGGGTGTTTCTTCGATTGCCGGCCTTCCTGTTCAGAAAAATCCTGTCACCGGCACAAATTACATCCCCTGGTCTGAAGTGTTTCCTACTGGCATCATTCCAACCGCTTGCCAGGATCCAATCGCCGGCAATCTGTTGCAGCAGTTTGTTCCCACTTCCGCGGTCACCGTTCCCGTAAGCACTGACAATGAGGATCAATTTACCGTCCGTATTGATCACAAAATCAACGACCGCCAGAATTTCTCGGCCTATTACTATTTCAATGATCTCAGGCAGCTTCAGCCGTTCGACGAGTTCGAGCAAGCGGGCTCCAACGTCCCCGGCTTCGGCAACTTCAACAACAACCGATTCCAGCAGTGGAACCTGACGCACACCTGGACTCTCAGCAATGCTCTGGTGAATGAAGCCCACTTCACTTACATGCGGGAAGGCCAACTTGGTTTCTTGAAGCCGCAGAGCACTCTGCCGGTGACTTCTTCATGCACCGGAGCGGCCGCCCAGTTTTGCTTTACGGGAACATCGAACTCCGCGCCCATCACCAGTCTTCTTGCATCGTCTGGCATTGCGCCGGGTAAAGGTGGCATTACGCCCGGCCTGCCCGCAAGCCTCACCGGCGTTCCCTATATCAACATCGGCGGCGGCGCGATCTTCGGCAACAACTTCGAAGGATTTCTTCCGCAGGTTGGCAACAGCTTTCAGTGGTCCGACAATTTAACTTGGGTAAAGGGCACGCACACGTTCAAATTTGGCGTCGATGTTCGTCGGCAACGCTTCGACCAGTACTACTACTTCGACGTCAACGGCGAGTTCTCATTCGATAATTCCGGTCCCAATGCAATCGTTCCAACCGATGGCGATAACTATGCGGAGTACCTGCTCGGGCTGGTCGATACTTACACTCAGGGCTCCGGTCAGCGCGAAGACGTTCGCGGCACTTCGGTGTACCCGTTCGCTCAGGATAGCTGGAAAATCAAACCCAATCTGACTTTGAACTACGGCCTGCGCTGGGAACTCGATACCCCGCCCACCGATATCAGCGGACACGTCGAAACTTTCCGGCCGGGGCAAAACTCCACCGTTTATCCGTGCGGATTGTCGGCGCAAGGGCGGACCGAACTCGGCGCGACCGGCACCAGTTGCGCCGCGGCGGGTGTTCAGCCAACCGGCTTGGTTGTGCCGGGCGATCCCGGTGTTCCGCCGGCCCTGACGAGCACCTACTATCACGCCTTTGCTCCCAGAATCGGACTCGCATGGAGCCCGGGCAAATCGGGAAACACCAGCATCCGAACCGGATGGGGGATTTTCTATAACCCCATCGAAGAGCTTGTCATGGCGCAATTCGGCGCTGAGCCTCCCTTTGGAGGCAGCTCTTCTTTGTTTGACACCTTCTTGAGTACCCCGTTTGTGAATCAAGGCGACTTCGTAAGTCCCAATCCATTTAACGGCATTCTCACGCCGACGAAGGGCCAGGCGGTCGACTACTCTCTCTTCCGTCCCATCCTTCTTTACGGAGAATTTCAGCCGCACCTGCGCACGCAATACACGACACAATACAACCTCACGATTCAACATCAATTCACCAACAACATGATGCTGCAGGTCGGTTACGTGGGTTCCGAAGGCCATCGCTTGCTGGCCTCGCACGATATCAATCCTTCGATTCCACAAACTTGTCTGGACATCGCGAGTATCTCGAACGCCAATACCGCAAATGTCAGTTCATACGGGGTTCCTGCGAGCTGCGGACCTTTCCTCGAAGACAGCCAGTGGACGGTGAAGGTTCCCGCGGGATTCAAGTTCCACATGCCGAGTGGCAGCATCGTGAATGGCACCGGCCAAACCCTCAACTTCGTCGGTCTGCGGCCTTACTCGTCTCCAAGCTGTAATGCCTTCACAGGCGCCGGTTGCCCGCTCGATGGTGTCCCGGTCTTCAGCGACATCTTTGCCGAAGACACTATCGCGAATTCCAGCTATAACGCTTTTGAGGCAATGCTCCAAAAGCGCTTCTCGCACGGCCTGCAATTCCAGGCTGCTTACACCTTGAGCAAGTCGCTCGACGATGGTTCAACTTTCGAGGAGACCCTCGATCCGTTCAATTACCATGCCAGCCGCGCGCTTTCGCTCTTCAACTCCAAGCAGCGTTTCGTAATCAGCTACGACTGGGAAATTCCCGCACGGCGATACTCTGGATTCAAAGGGAAGCTTGTCGACGACTGGTCTGTCTCAGGGATCACTCAATTCCAAAGTGGTTTCCCGATTCGTCTGGATACTGAAGATGACACCGAACTGATTGCCAGCATCTTCTTTCTTGGCACTGAGGCGCCCAGCTTAGTCGCTCCGTTCCAGAAACAAAATCCGAAGACGAATGGCGGTTTCTTGTTTAATCCAAACGATTTTGCCGATCCGCCGCCGGGCCAGTTCAACAACGGCACTCAGCGCTCCATCTGCTGCGGGCCAGGTCTTGAAGATTGGGATTTTGCGATTCATAAGAAGATTCCGCTTACCGAACAAAAGTATTTTCAGTTCCGGGCCGAATTGTTCAACATTTTCAATCACACGAATCTCTACAACCCCGACGGTCATTTCTCGGATGGCGTGACGTTGTTCGGGAAGATCACTCAAGCCCAGGATCCGCGCCTGGTGCAGTTCGCTCTAAAGTTCTATTTTTAACGGAACAGAAACGTTGTTGAAGGGCATTAACGGAGTAAAGTAGTAAGAGCCCCAAACGGGCGGCCTGCCGCCCGTATTCTAACGGCCCGGCTTGAAACCTGCGGCCTGAGTCCTCTCGGAGCAACTCTGATGTACCCCGACTTGCAGAAGGAAATCTCGACGTTCGAGCGCCGCACGCCCAAGTCCGCGGAAGCGCACAAGAAAAATCTCAAACGCATTCCGCTCGGCGTAGCCAGCAATTATCGCCATTACGAACCCTGGCCGATCTTCGTGAAAGACGCGAGCGGCAGCAAGTTTCGCGATCTCGACGGCAACGAGTACATCGATTACAACCTGACCTTCGGCGCCCTGATGGCCGGACATTGCCATCCCGCGGTGATGAAAGCGGTCGAAAAGCGTCTATCCACCGGCACCATGTTCGGCATGCCGCACGATATGGAATGGGAGCTTGCCGAAGAAATCTGCAAGCGCTTTCCTATTGAGATGGTCCGCTTCGGCAATAGTGGAACTGAAGCCACGATGCACGCCATCCGCCTCGCCCGCGCCGCCACCGGACGCGACAAGATCATTAAATTCGAAGGCGCATACCACGGCCTGCATGACTCAGCCTTGGTCAGCGTGAAGCCGCACGCGCCCGAGTTCGGCGACATTGAGAATCCAACTCCAGTCACGGGCGGGTTGGGCGTGCCGAAGTCGGCCATCGACAATGTGAAGATCGCTACTTTCAACAATCTTGGAAGTGTCGAGCGCCGCTTCAAAGAGAATCCCGGCGAAATTGCGGCCATCATTCTTGAACCCATTCTCATGAACGTCGGTCTTTGCATGCCTGAACCGGGCTTCCTGAAAGGCCTACGCGATCTCGCCGACAAATATGGCGCCCTCTTGATCTTCGACGAAGTAAAAACCGGCGCGAAGCTCGGCTGGGGCGGGGCCAGCGAATATTTCAATATCAAGCCTGACATGATCTGCCTCGCGAAATCCATCGGCGGAGGCTTGCCCCTTGCCGCCTTCGGCGCCAGCGCGCCGGTAATGGACCTGATCTCGCAGCACAAGGTCTTTCACGGCGGCACGTACAACACGAATCCGGTCTCAATGGCCGCGGGTCTCGCGACATTTAGGGAAGTGCTTACGCGCGACAATTATGCGCACGTCGACAAACTCGGCAAAAAACTCGCCGACGGATATCGCAAAACGATTGCGAAGGCCGGCCTGCAAGCCTACATCGCGCAAGCCGGCGCGAATGGCGCGCTCATGCTCTACCCGAAAGAGATCCGCAACTACCGCGACTGGACCACGATCGACATCGACCTCTGGCGTCACTACTGGTTCGCCATGGTGAACCGCGGCGTCATGCCGCAGCCCTACTGGTGGGATGAACAATGGACGATTTCGGTTCAGCACACCGAGGCGGACATCGACAAGCATCTCGCGGCGTTCGACGACATCGCGGTATCGCTGGCGAAAGCGCAACAGGAGCGCGCGGGCCAGCCTGCGCTCGTAGCCCACTAAATTGAAAACGTGGCGGCAGCCGTCGGCTGTCGCCACGAGTATGTTTCGAAGATAACTTTAAGGCTTGTCATTCCGAACGCGAGCATGGCTCGGTGAGGAACCTGCTTTCGCTTCACCTGGAAGAACTTGTCGAGCGATTCCCAACCCGCCCAGCCTCACCTCATTCGCGCTCTCGGGCGCCGCGATCTCGTCCTTCTCTTTGTGGTCGCAGTTTTCAACCTCAACGTAGTGCCGTCCATCGCCGCCAACGGCGGCGTCACCATCTGGCTCTGGATCATCTCCCTGATTCTTTTCTTTTGGCCGCAAGGCATCGCTGTCATCGAGCTTGCGCATCGATATCCAGGCGAAGGCGGAGTCTATCTGTGGGCGAAAGAAGTCTTCGGCGATTTTCACGGATTCCTCTCCGGCTGGTGCTACTGGACCAACAACATGCTTTACGTGCCGACCGTGATGCTTTATTTCGTCGGCGTTTCAGTTTTCGCGCTCGGCCCCAGTCACGCCGGTCTTGCCGATAACAAAATATTCGCGCTGATTACGTCCCTCGTTTTGATGGCGGCGCTGACCATTCTCAACATTGTCGGCCTTGGCGTAGGCAAGTGGGTAAACAACATCGGCGCAATCGGGACGTTCATCGCCGCCGCGGTTTTGATCGGCCTGGGCATCGTGATCTGCACGCGCTTCGGCACCACCATCACCGCTGCCGATTTCAAGATTCCCGCCAACCCGCGCTTCGTTCTCAATTCCTTCGGCGTCATCTGCTTTGGTTTGGTTGGGCTCGAACTCGCCTCCGTGATGGGAGACGAAATCAAGGACCCGGGCCGCACTCTTCCCGGAGCAGTCGCCCTGGGCGGAGTTCTCTCCGGTGCGCTCTATGTGGGCGCCACACTCACGATTCTCATCGCGATTGGGAAGAACGTGAATGTTCTTCAGGGGATCGTTCAAGCCGTAAGTCATATGGCAGGCCGGGTGGGCATCGCGTGGATCACCGTCCCATTCGCGCTGATGTTGAGTCTCTCCATCGCGGGTATCGGTTCGGCCTGGATGGGTGGCTGCGCGCGCATTCCCTTCGTCGCGGGTCTTGATTCCTACATGCCGTCATGGTTGGGGAAGGTCCATCCACGCTACACCACGCCCTACGCTGCTCTGGTCGTGCAGGCGATTGTTTCTGCACTGCTGGTGATTATGAATTTCGCCGGAGCCGGCGTGCAGGAAACCTTTCAAAAACTGCTCTCGCTGGCGGTTGTTTTGCAACTCGTCCCGTTCGTCTATATGTTTGCGGCACTCGTCAGATTTTCGGTGCTTGAGCCGAACCCGCGCGGCCAGTACCGTCGCGCTACATTGTTTCTAGCCGGAACCAGTGGCCTTGTGACGACGATCCTGGGCATCGCGCTGGTATTTTTTCCGGCACAGCAGATCAGTTCGCTCTGGTCCTATGAACTGTGGATGTTCGGCGGCACGGCTTTCTTCGTTGGACTGGCTGCGTTTTTCTTTTTCGTCTACGGAAGCCGCAAGATTTCGCAGGGGAAGATCGGGAAGAGCACAACTTTAGTCGCGCCGTCAGGCGACTAAACGATCGGGGCTTTCGCCCCGGAGGGAAGCAGAGAGGTCGAGCAAATGCCCCATGGACTAAAAACCGACGTGAAAACTTATCGGATATTCATCAACGGCGAATGGGTCGAAAGTCAATCGACCAAGACGTTTCCCGTCTACGATCCCTCCACAGAAGAGGTCATCGCGCAGGTTCCTGACTGCGGCCCCGAAGACGTCAGCCGAGCCGTAGCCGCGGCGAAAGCCGCATTCGAAGAAGGACCATGGGCGGGCATAACCGCTCAAGAGCGCGGCCGTATTCTCTTTCGCCTCACCGAGAAAATTCGGGCGAACCTCCCGGCGCTTGCCGAACTCGAATGCCGCAACACCGGAAAGCCCATCGTCGAAGCCGAATTCGATATCAACGATGCGGCCACTTGCTTTGAGTATTACGGCGGCCTCGCAACGAAAGTTGTCGGCTACGTGAATCCGGTTCCCGACAATGCAATGTCGCTTTCGCTCAAAGAGCCGGTGGGCGTCGCCGGACAAATCATACCCTGGAATTATCCATTGCTGATGGCTGCATGGAAACTGGCTCCCGCGATTGCCGCCGGATGCACCTGCGTCCTCAAGCCGGCCGAGCAAACTCCGCTTACCGTGCTTGAGTTCGCGAAATATTTTCCCGATTGCGGCCTGCCGCCGGGAGTCGTCAACATCGTCACCGGCTTCGGAGAAACCTGTGGCGCTCCGCTCGTCCAGCACCCCGACGTCGACAAGATCGCCTTTACAGGCAGTGCTGCCGTGGGCAAGATCATCGTCAAACAGGCCGCCGATACTGTGAAGCGCGTCACTCTCGAACTCGGCGGCAAATCGCCCAACATCTTTTTTGCCGACGCCGATTTCGAAGCCGCCATCGACGGCGCCCTCTTCGGAGTATTCATCAACCAAGGCGAGGTCTGTTCCGCGGGCAGCAGAATTCTTGTGCAGAAATCCATCTACAAGAAGTTTGTCGAGGCGATGACCGAGAAAGCCAAGAAGATCAAACTCGGCCCGCCGCTCGAACGCGAAACCAAGATGGGCCCGCTGGTCAGCAAAGAGCAATATGAGCGCGTCAATTCCTACCTCGAACTCGGCAAGAAGGAAGCAAAACTGGCTTCAGGCGGCGGGCGCCCTGAAAAAATCGCGAAGGGCTATTACGTGCAGCCGACGATTTTCTATGATGTAAACAACTCTGCCCGTATTGCTCGCGAAGAAATCTTCGGTCCTGTAGCCGCGGTGATTCCCTTCGACGACGAAAAAGACGCGCTCAAAATTGCCAATGATTCCCCGTACGGCTTGGCCGCCGCCGTCTGGACGCGCGACATTTTCAAAGCCATGCGCGCCGTAAAGGCTTTGCGCGCGGGCGTCGTATGGGTCAATCACATGCAACCAACCTATGTGGAAGCCCCCTGGGGCGGATACAAGCAATCCGGTTTCGGGCGCGAACTCGGCCCAGGCGGCATCGAAGAATATTTGGAGACGAAGCAGGTCTTTATCAATCTGAACGAAGGCCCGATTGGCTGGTACTGAAGAGGAAATGCCGAGCCGCGAGCTCCGAGTTGCGAGTCTTCACCGCCAGCGCCCAAGGCCTGCCGCGAAGCGGCAAAAGAATGCAGCCCACGGCGCGAGCCGCGTGTGAACCAGTGAAGAAATGAACCAGCCCCGGAGGGGCGAAAGAAAAATCGGCGCGAACCCGGCAAACATTACGCCGCGGCCGGCGACTAAACGACGAACGACGAGAATTTACGATGTCCACTATTCAACTCCGCACACCAATCCCCGGTCCGAAATCCAGAGCTCTTTCCGCCCGTCGCGCGGAGGCCGTGCCCCGGGGCCTGTCCCACGGCACGCCCATCTATGTCGCCAAAGCGCAAGGCGCTTGGCTCGAGGACGTAGACGGCAACCGTTACATCGATTTCGCCGGAGGCATTGGATGCGCCAACGCCGGCCATCGCCAGGAACCTGTACTTGAAGCCATCCGCGAACAGCTCGGCAAATATCTCCACACCTGCGTGCAGGTCACGCCCTACGAAGGCTACATCGAACTCGCGGAGCGCATGAACAAAGTGACGCCGGGAACGTTCGCGAAGAAAACTCTGTTCGTGAACTCCGGTGCCGAAGCCGTCGAAAACGCAGTCAAGATCGCCCGTGCCTACACCAAGCGTCCCGCGATCATCGCCTTCGAAGATGCCTTCCACGGCCGCACGATGATGACGCTTGCTCTCACCAGCAAGACGCATCCTTATAAAGCCGGGTTCGCTCCCTTTCCGGGCGAGGTCTATCGCGTTCCGTTCGCCTACTGTTATCGCTGCTCGTACAACTTGAAATATCCGGCTTGCGATCTCTTCTGCGCGCGCCATCTCGAAGACACGTTCAAGCGAGTTGTCGCCAACGAAGAAGTCGCCGCCGTGATTGCCGAGCCGGTTTTAGGCGAAGGCGGCTTCGTCGCGCCGCCCCCAGACTATTTCAAGGTGCTCATCGATCTCTGCCACAGGCACAACATGCTCTTCATCGCCGACGAAATACAATCCGGCTTCGGGCGCACCGGTGCGCTTTTCGCCAGCGAACGCTACGGCATCGAGCCTGATCTGATCGTGACTGCAAAATCTCTCGGCGGAGGCTTACCGTTAGCCGCCGTCACCGGCCGCGCCGAAATCATGGACGCCCCTGGCGTTGGCGGCCTTGGCGGCACGTTTGCCGGCAATCCTCTTTCCTGCGCCGCCGCGCTCGCCGTTTTGGATTTGTTCGAAAGAGAAAATTTGCTGGCCCGCGCCAACGAACTCGGTGACCGCTTCCAGCGCCGCGCCCGCGAATGGCAACGCCACTGGCCCATTGTCGGCGACGTGCGGGGTCTCGGCGGAATGCAGGCCATCGAACTGGTGAAGTCGCACGATACGAAAGTTCCAGCTGCGGAGGAAACGAAACAGATCACGCAATATTGCTACGAACACGGCCTGATAACAATCACTGCCGGTTCGTATTCCAACGTGATTCGCGTGCTGGTGCCGCTGGTCGCTACGAACGAGCAGATGGATGAAGGGCTCGATGTGCTCGAAGCCGCGCTAGCCTTAGTCCGCAACAAAAAAGAAGCCGTTGCGCAGTTGGTTTAACCGGAGTCTACGATTTTGGGCCGCGCAGCGCTTTAGGACTGCGATTACGAAAGCTTGATGTCATTCTGAACACGGCCTACGGCCGAGTGAGGAAGCTGCTTTAAGATTAAAGAGGAACAATATGTCAGTTGCCGCACCTCCCATCACTCGCATTCCGCAATTCATCAACGGCCAGTGGATTGAGTCATCCGCCGACGAGTGGCGCGACGTCATCAATCCCGCGACCGGCGAAGTTCTCGCACAAGTTCCTCTCGCAGATACGACCGAAGTCAATCAAGCAGTCGGAGCCGCCGCCGCCGCTTTCCCCGAGTGGCGCCGCACTCCGCCTGAAGACCGCATCCAGCCCCTGTTTAAGCTGAAGATGCTGCTCGAAGATCACATCGACGACATCGCCCGCGTCATCACACAAGAAAACGGCAAGACCTTTGCCGAGGCCAAAGCCGAGATGCGCCGGGCGATTGAAAACGTCGAGGTCGCCTGCGGCATCCCCATGATGATGCAGGGCTACAACCTCGAAGACGTCGCCCGTGGTGTCGACGAAATCATGATCCGCCAGCCGCTCGGCGTCACGGCAGCAATTGTGCCATTCAACTTTCCCGGCATGATTCCGTTCTGGTATTTGCCCTACGCGATTGCGACCGGCAATACTTTCATCCTAAAGCCCTCCGAGCGCGTGCCGCTCACCATGCGCTATGTGTATGAACTTCTAGAAAAAGCCGGATTGCCCAAAGGCATAGTAAATCTGGTGAACGGAGGCAAAGCCGCCGTCGATGCGTTGCTCGATCATCCAAAAGTTCGCGCCATCAGCTTCGTCGGGTCGACTCCGGTAGCGAAGTACGTTTACTCACGCGCTGCAGCGAGCGGCAAGCGCGCGCAGTGCCAGGGCGGAGCCAAGAATCACGTCGTGGTGCTCCCCGACGCCGACATGTCGATGGCCACGCAAATCATCAGCGACAGCGCCTTTGGATGCGCCGGCCAGCGCTGCCTTGCCGTTTCCGTTGCCGTCACGATCGGAGAAGCGCAGAAGACCTTCCGCGATTCGATTGCCGACGCCGCTTCGAAACTAAGAATCGGTAATGGCCTGGACAAAGATGTGCAGATGGGACCGGTAATCACGCCACAAAGCAAAGAGCGGGTTGAATCGCTTATCGCACTCGGCGAAAAGCAAGGCGCGAAAGTTTTGCTCGACGGGCGTAACGCGAAGATTCAGAAATACGAATCCGGCAACTTCGTAAACCCGACAATCCTCGATAACGTTCCCGCAACCAGCGATCTGGCCGACACCGAAATCTTCGGCCCAGTGCTAAGCCTCGTTCATGCCGATAATATGGACGACGCGCTTGCCTTCCTCGAGCGCAGCGGTTACGGCAATCAGGCATCGTTATTCACCTCGAGCGGATCGGCCGCGCGCCGCTTCCGCTACGAAGCGCCCGCGGGAAATATCGGCATTAACATCGGCGTTGCCGCACCCATGGCCTACTTCCCCTTCAGCGGATGGAAGAACAGCTTTTTCGGCGATCTTCACGGCCAAGGCCGCGACGCCATCGAGTTCTACACCGACAAGAAAGTTGTCGTTGAACGCTGGGCCAAAGAGCACAGCCGGAAATTCTGAAACCATTTGTAGTTGGGTAATTGAGTAATTTGGTAATTGAAAATCGGCGCTCGGCGCTGCGGCGTTTCCAAATTACCCAATTACAAAATTACTGAATTACTAAATCACCTGCGATGCTCTTGCGCTCAAGACTGAGGATTCCATGACCACAACTCTCACCACCCCAACTATGTCCGGCAAAGAAATCGTCGACCTCTCCCGCAAGCACACGCTCTACGAATGGTCGGCCCAATCGAAAGTCGATCCCATTCCTGTCGCCAGCGCCAAGGGGATTTACTTCTACACGCCGGAAGGCAAGCGCTTCATCGACTTCAACAGCCAGCTTATGTCCGTCAACATCGGACACGGCGACGAGCGCGTCATCCAAGCAATAAAAGAACAGGCTGAGACGCTCGCCTATGCCAATCCGTTCATGGCGACCGAACCGCGCGCGCGCCTCGGCGCGAAGCTTGCGGAAATCGCTCCCGGCGACATCGATACTTTCTTTTTCACTAACGGCGGAGCCGACGCCAACGAAAACGCCATCAAGCTTGCGCGCTTCTTTACTGGACGCCGCAAAATCCTCGCCCGCTATCGCTCGTATCACGGTGCGACCGCCGGCGCGATCTCGCTGACCGGCGATCCCCGCAGATGGGCTGCCGAGCCGGGCATTCCCGGTGTTGTCCATGTCCTCGATCCTTATCACGGCATCGAGCGCGGATGGGAATCCGCCGAATCGTCTCTCGCCATGATCGAAGAAACCATTCAGCTCGAAGGCCCGCAAACGATTGCCGCGTTCATCCTTGAGCCGATCACCGGCACCAACGGCGTACTCGTTCCACCCGCCGGATATCTCGAAGGTGTGCGCAAGCTTTGCGACAAATACGGCATCGTCATGATCGCCGACGAAGTCATGTCGGGCTTCGGCCGCACCGGCGAGTGGTTCGCCGTCGATCACTGGAAGGTTGTTCCCGATCTTCTCTGTATGGCCAAGGGACTAACTTCCAGCTATCTGCCTCTCGGCGCGGTCGGCATGCGCCATCACATCGCGCAGCATTTCAGCGACAAAGTGTTTTACGGAGGCCTCACCTACAACAGCCATCCCATGGGATGCGCGGCCGCGCTGGCCACCATTCGCGTTTATGAGGAAGACCATCTCATCGAGAACGCGCGCAAAATGGGCATAGTCATGAAACAGCTTCTCGCCGATCTGCAAGCCAAACATCCGTCGGTAGGAGCGGTTCGGTCCATCGGTCTCTTCGGAATCGTCGAACTCATTCGCAACCGCAAAACACGCCAGCCCATGGCCCCATTCAACGGCACATCCGAAGAAATGGTCGCGCTCGGGCGCTTTTTCCGCGAACAAGGGCTTTACACTTTCGTCCGCTGGCACACGTTCTTTACCAACCCTCCGCTGTGCATCAACGAGCAACAACTGCGCGAGGCCTTTGCCATCATTGACCGCGGGCTTGAGATCACCGATAAGGCCGTGAACGATTAATTCTCGGCGCGCTTTACATCCGCGATTTCTCGCTAGTGATTGCGCACGCACTGTGCGGCTATCGTCTGCGTGCCGTTCGTGTAGCCGGCCATATCGTCGCTTACTGCATCCAGGCCGGTGATTGTTCCGTTGAAAACCGTCGCCTGATACCCCGGCACATTGCCCTCTTCAACGCCCTCCGCGTGCTGGCAGTTATCGACCGCGTACACCGCATAGTTCGGCGAGGGCAAATTGTCCGGGCCAAAGTTAGCGTAAAAGATCTGCCCTTGCGGGCTGGAATTATTGGGGCAATAGTTTCCGTTATCGTTGTTGTTGGCGGCACAGTTGTATCCAACCGTGTTGGCGACACTGCGGCAAAGCCAGCCTGACATCGAAGTGTGCGGATAGTTATAGTTCGGCGTCGCTCCCGTGCCGGTCGCTCCCGTCGATTGATCGACGATGCTTTCCGCCAGCCAGACGCCGTTCATCGTCGCTGTAGACGTCGTGGCCGCACAAGCCGGGTTGGTGGCATTCGTCCACGTCGAGACAGAATTCGCCGCGCCCTGAATATAGGTGGGACCAAGCGTCCACGTCGATCCGCCGCCAAGCTGGCAGCCGCATTGCGCGCCGCTGCAATTGGTTTGCCCGCACACCGCTACCGGACTGGCGTTGGGATATTCGCATCCCTGTTCCAGATCGCTGAGCACCGGCCCGGAAACCAGTTCGACATTGTCGAGCCAGTCGGAAGCTCCGTAGTAAACCAATGAATAGGCAATCGCCGCCGAGCCCGCGCTCAATCCCTGCGCGCACATCGCAGCTTTCGAGTTCGTGCCCTGAACGGCAGGGAAGTAAGCGCTATTCGTATAGATGTAGTTCAGAAAAGTTGCCGGTCGGCAGGCCGCGTTCTGAATGTTGGCGATGTCGCCTTGTGAGAAGTCGAAGTAAGTCTGCTCCCAATCCTGATTTGCCGCCCAAGCTATCTGCACCACCTCGTAACCCGCATTGAAATAGTTATCGGCGTAATCGAAGTTGCCGGGCAGCGGACCGCCGCCGCCCCCGTTGAACAAGACGATAACGCCTTTCGCCGCCGCTACATTCGCAATAATCCCCGCCGGATTGAGCCAGCCGAAGGTCAGGCCGATGTCCTCGGCATTCGGGCAACTGATCGTTGCATTGAGGCAAGTCATATTGGCCGCGCCATCGTCGTAAGAATACCAACCGGCGGGGCATGTGTAAGTGGAGTTCCCTGCGGTCGAGACCGTCCCAAGCGGCAGCGGCGTCGGTGCCGTCGGCGGAGGCTGCGAGGGCGGTGGAGCCGGGGGTGGAGACGGCGGAGGCGGTGAAGGCTGAGACGGCGGAGAAGGGTCTGAAGGTGGCGTGGGTTCAGGATTTGACGTGGGCGCGGAGCTGCAGCTTATGGTCGCCCCCAGTGCACAAATGAGCAGCAAAGATACTGCGAATCTTATGGCGGATTTCGGGCTCTGCGGACGGCGGAAAGCGGGGACTCTGCGGAACCACATGAATGCCTTCTAATAAAAGACAACAACTGAGAGAGTAGGACGAACTTACACAACGCGTCAATGACCGAAGGGGCAGGCATTACCGCCAGCGCCGCTAAGTCACTCATAGCGCTCGCTTATGGCGTAGCCCAGACTACGCCGGGACGTTCGAACGTCGAACGTCCCGACTTACATCTCACAAACAACGACATCTTGGCGATATCGGGCAGCCTGACGGCTAACCGAACCTATTGCCCGGCAGGCTTCTCCGCCGCTTTCGCCGCTGGCTTCTTCGTATCGGCCGTCGACATCTTCGGCTTCCAGAAATCCGGATCGGCTTTGATCCAATCCTCTGACGCGTAGCTCATGCGCGGATTGAACAGGAACAGATTGGTTGTGCTCGAATCGATCGCCGCCGCCGTCAGGTCGCTCAGTTTCTTCATCCCATCTTCGCCCAGCGCGTCGGAGAAGGCTTTCATCTGGCTGAAGCCGTGATCGATTTCCGCCGCCGACTTCATCGGGTTGAACAGAATATAGGTGCCATCTTCCGCGCCGTAAACGGCCTGATACATGGCCCAGTGAAATTCCGGCAGGTTCTCGCATCCTTTCTGGTAGAGCTTCACCAGAGCTTCGAAATCCTGCTCGTGCCCCGGCTTCACGTGGTAGTGCGAAATTTCGAAGTAGCGCATGTGCGGTATGTCAATGTTCGTGCGCAAGCTCAGCTCCGGACGCAGTATCAGAGCGGCCTGGTCGGTTTCCGTCAGCAGGTCGCCATCGCCCGCATTCGCTTTATCGAGGGCAGCGGAGAGCGCCGCGTTTTTCTCTACCGCCTGAACATCCTTCTCCCACGCGCCGAACGAGTCGTAGCCGGTGAGAAAGAGCGCTCGCGGTTTGCCGCTCACCGATTCCACCGCCAGATAGTGAGTCGGCCATTTGGCTCGCGCCATGGCTTGTACAAACGCGCTTTCGGTTTTTTCGTGTGGAGTTCCGTTATGCCCAGGTTTGGTCCACTCGCGAGTGACAGACAAAACCTTAGGCGGACCCATTGCCGTATCTTGCGCGGCTGCGATCGCGCAGCCGGCCAATAAACAAGTTCCCAACATCAGCCCCAAAGTCTTCATTGGGAATCTCCTTTTGGCTTTAGAAAAGCCGGGGCCATTCTACGCGCATTTGGAGTTTTCGCAATGTTTTGGGCAGGGAAAGCCGTTGCAAGGGACCACCGATCCCAACGCAGCACCGTTGAACTCTTAATTGTGGATCGGACGCGAGATAGCTAGGCTGATGCCAGCCGCTGGTGAAAATACGTTTCGCCGCGAAGTAATGTCTCGATGGCCTTCAGAAGTGATTTCGCGTCGCCCTTCTGAACCAGGCCTTTTATGCCGGCTTTCTTCGCTTCTTCCTCCAACTGCGGCGAAGGGTCAATGGTCACCATCAAAATCGGCGACTCCGGATGTTGCATCGATATGCTTTTTCCGGCCTCCAGGCCGTTCATGCCGGGCAATCGAAAATCCATCACAGTCAGGCTGGGCGCGTGTTCATTCCATCGTTCAATCGCCAGGCGACCGTCCTCGGCTTCGCCGACCACCTTCCAGTCCCCATGCCTTTCGAGCACGGCACGCAACTGCCCTCGCATCAATGCGTTGTCCTCGACTAGAAATATGCGAACCACACGCCGCCTTTCTGGTTCGAGCAAGATTCAGCGACAAAAACCCGCCGCGCCATACGCCTAATCGCCTTTGCTTGAATTAGGCTATGCCTCGCGCAAAGGTCTGACCATACCCCTGGCACCCTATGGTGTGCCGATGAGCCGGGCAATCGAAGGTAATCGTCCTAGAAGAGATACCTTATTACCACCAAAGATCCACCCTGGCCTGGTTTGTGAGAGTGCCGGGAAGTACAACAGATTGGATAGGTTAGCCGCGAACGCTGATTTTCGAGAACGACAACACCGCACGCGACGAAATAGGGTGCCCCATCGACATTGCTGGACGGAAAGTCGTGAAAATTAACATTCTCTTCACTTCAGGAAGAAGCTGTTGCGACTCGCCCGGATCGGAAAGAATCTTGTAATCCTGCACGCGGCCGTTCGGGTCGACATAAGCTTCAATGACTAGCGAGTCCGAATCGATCGAGTTTAGGGTGGTGCCGAAAGCGCTCTCCTGCAATTCCGGCCCTGTATTCAGAACCAGCGGCACATCTTCATTGTTCGCCTGCAATGGCCCCGGCATGGCAAGGATCGCTGTAACGATGCCGAAAATCAGCAGTGCACAAACCAGGCCCGCAGTCGCCGGAACCATGAACGCCTTCAAAGCATCTTCCAGCCGTACACGAAACCCCTCATAGCGGCCCTGCCTGGCAACCGCGGCCTCGCGCGAGATCGCCAAACGCAGCTTCAGCCCAAGGTCTGCTGGCTCATTGATTCGCGCCACGCTGGCCAACAATTGCTGCGTCTGCCGCAACGCACGGTATTCCTGCGCGCAGGCGGAGCACAACTGCAGATGCTGCTGCAAAGCCTGCATCTCAGTCCCGGTGACAGCACCGTCCAGATAAGGAGACAACAATCGCTTTGCGTGCTCGCATCGCATCGTCGAATTTCCCATCCAACCCGTGGCCACATACTTCATGGCGTTACCTCGGCCCTTCTACCCCGCCCAGCAATCTGCGGGCCTAAACTCTTTTCGTCGGCAGGTTCGCTCAAATCGAGTTCGCCGCCAATCTCGCGGATGTAGGGCGCGAGCCGTTCCTTTAACGCCTGCCGCCCGCGCGTTAATCGCGACTTCACCGTCCCCAGCGAGATTTGCAGCACTTCGGCGATCTCTTCATACGACATATCTTCCAGATCGCGCAAAATCAGCGTGGTCCGGTATGGCTCCGGCAAATGCCGCAACTCGGCATCGACTCGCTGCCGCAACTCCCGATGCGCGACATTATCGAACGGAGAATCGTTGTGATCGGTGAGCGCATTCCGCATCGCTTCATCCGGACCCGCAATTCCATCCGATTCGCTCGGTTCGATCGAAGTCTCCTGCGCCTTATGCCGGAACCACCATCTCTTCCGGTTTGCCGCTTCGTGCAGCGCGATGCGGTAAATCCAGGTCTTGAGGCTCGACTCGCCATGAAAGTGCTTCATCCCGCGAAATACCTTCAGAAAAACCTCTTGCGTCGTATCGGCAGCATCGGCCGGATCGCTCACCATGCGATACACCAACCCGTACACCGGACGCTGGAACTCGCCTATCAGCCACGCATATGCCTCTTCCGACCCAGCCTTCAGCTCCGCGACGACGGCCGCCTCTTCCGCCCGCGCCCCGATCGCGCTCGCCAGTTCCCCCAGTGTCGTTGCCCCTGCCATACTGCTTATCCCCTGTGTACTCGGGCTATTATAGGTTTTTCCGGCTCGATTGCTGAATTAAAAATAGCGGATTGACGGCTGCTTTCCCCTTCACAACGTGTATGGAGAGATAGACGCCAATGCGGCCTCGCAGGTTCCCGATTGGAAGTCCTTTATTTGCAGGGTTCTCGACGGATAAGACGAAGCGAACGCGTTTGTCAAAAGTAACGTCTCAGAGCTGACCATTGTCACTGACGGCGACTCAAGTTTCTGCCGCATCGGCCAATGAACCAAACCGATGTAGGTTTCCGGAACGTTCTCCATTACCACTTGCAGCGAGGCGGCCGTTCCTGCGGAAACCTGGATTTCGACTTCCAGGGTCCCGGTGAAGGAGCCCACCGAAGGAGTGAAGGTGGCCAAGCCGCTGGAATTGCTCGGCGCCGTGCTCTGAGTTGCACTGAGAATGACTGGCATTCCGCTTTCCGCGGGTGCGGACCCGCCACTCGCCAAGGCCAGATCGTTTCCCGCGGGCCGGAGCACGGTCGATTGAAACACGACATTTGCCGCGAGAACAGGATTCGGCGGCGTCGAAGAATCGGTGACCCGCACTGTCAGCGGCTGGAATCCGGATCCCGAAACCACTTGCCCCGCTCCGGAGACCGCCTGCAGATTCAACATCGCCGGCGCGACTGCGTTCCCATAAATATTGCGGCAAGGCGTGTTCCCCGGAGCGACGCACGCATTGACTTGCAGGTTGGCTGTGAAGTTTGTCACCGTCAGTGTGACCGTGGCATATCCGCTGCTGTTGGTGACCGCGCTAGGAGCGCTCAGCTTACCCGAGCCGTATGCGAAAAAAAAATTTACCGTAACCCCGCTCTTCGGTGCTCCCAGGTCTACGACCCGCGCCGTGAGTGGCACGCTGACCGACGCTCCCTGAGCGATCCAAAGATAGGTAGTGTTGACGCCGATATCCAAAGAGGTTGACGTCGCCACCATGGTCGCAGTCACGGCCTGCGCCGGGTTGTAAACCGCCGGCGCAAGAGTGGCCGTAATGGTTGCATTCCCCGTCGCGCTGGGCGTGACCCAGGTGGCAGCCAGTCCAGTTTCATCGCTGGTAACCGAGCACGTGGAAGCGCCGCCGCATGCCGAGAGAGCGGCGCCGTTTGTTGTGGACCACCTTACAGTCGCTCCATTCACGGGAGTAATACCATCGGACGCGACTACTTTCACGATGACTGGATTCACTGTCTGCGTGCCCACCGGAGTCGGTGGGTTCGCTCCCAGCACCAGCGTAAGACTGTCGGTGGCCGCCGCGCCGAATGTCAGCACGTCCGTCATGACCGACGATGCTCCGCTGACCGGGCTGGTTATCGTGACGGTTTGCTGCCCATCCTCTTGCGCGGGAGCCGCTACTAGAATCTGGCTCGCATTCGTTGCCATCAGCGGTATTGCGTTGCTGCCCACTTGCACTGATAGTGCTGGCACGAAGCCTGTGCCCTGTAACGTGATCGCGCCCCCGCTGACGGGAATTCGCGCCGGAATTACCGAGTCTCCATAAAGGACATGCGCGTGATACTGATAGTCAGGCCGCCCATCCCCTCGCAGATCGGAGATGCCAATAATGAAATTGCTCGTCCCGTAAATCTGGGCGTTGAGCAGCGTCATTCCAAAGGTCTCTGAGTTAAATGGAGAAGTGGTAAGCGCTGGCGGGGGCGTGCCGTAGGGGTCTCCCAGCGCCCACATGCCCATCACGGGTTCCGCTTTCGATTCACTGGCCCCGCTCGCCTCATCCATGGCGGTGACCTCTACCGATAACGTCCGGTTGGCTTGCGCCGTGAGAGAAAAGTAACTCACGTCTCCATATCCGCTGAGGGAGCCGACCCAGTCACCGGCGGGAAGAATCGGCGCGGGAGTACTCCAGGCCTCGCTCGCCGCCCACGGCAGCACTGCCTGCGCACTTCCCGACATGAGAATGTCTTGTTCAAATTCTCCGCCGGCGCTCACCGTCACGGTGATCGGAGCCCAAGTCCCGGATGGAGCCACTTGCGAAGGTTCATAAGGCCCAACCCCCGCCGACCACAACGGATCGAGCGCCTCAACCGAAAGCTGATACTGCGCCGTGCTCGCTCCGTTTGGAATGGGCAATCCTCCCAAATCAAAAAATCCCTCCACCGCCTGATCCGACGATCCGAACTCGTTGTAAGCATTGCCTGACGGATCATCCCAGCCAGTCACCGGATTGCCGGCATTGCCCGTAAACAGAAAGCCTGAAACCGACGATGCTCCGTACTGATGCGAGGGCAGTCCCGTGGAAGGATCGATCCAGCGTGCGAATACATTCACTCCCTGCATCGGCTGTCCAAAGGCCCCGGAATGATCAGCGAAATAGACTGATCCATAAATGCGTGCCGTCGTTGCCGAACTCGCCGCCGGATACAGACGAGATAGCGCGGCCATGTCATCCGAAGCAAGTTGGTACGGGTTTGCATAACAGACGGTAATCGGCACGCAACTCGGCAAATCTGTGTAATGCATAACCGGAAAACCGGCATAGTCAGCGCTCGTCGGCGTCGGAACACCGGTGATCACATTCAAATTAAGTTGCGACCAGTCCAGCCCGATCACGCTGCCCAGCACTCGTACCAGCCGGTATTCCACATCTGTTAACTGCGACGACTGCAAAGCGCACTGCCCGTTGATCACTACTAGAGCGTGCAGGAAATTCGCGCTGGCGCCGAAATTATCGACACCTCCGTACGCCGCGTTCCAGAAACATTGCGAGGGGTCACCCGCGCCCTGCCCAAGCAATGCGTCCGTGACGGTTCCGTCGTAGTCGTAGACAATTCCAACCGGTGTTCCGGTGGCTTCCGGAGTGATATCGGCGGGCGCCGTCACGATGCCGCTCGAGTCGACCTGAATGTTGCCGCCATTCACATCTTCAGCAAGCTGGCCAGCGGCGTTTGCGTTGAGTGCAGCAATTGATACCGAAGTCCACTGGCTGAACGAATTCGCCACCAGCGCATTGGCTGCCGCATTGGGCAAGATCGGGCTGAGGTCGCCTTGGTCTGTGTAGTAATTCACCTGCCCCAGTTGCCAGGTAATCGGCTCGCCCATCAGGGACGAGTTGAAATAACTCGATCCCGCCACGTATGCGGGACCGCCCGCCCAGGCAGAGGACGAAACGGCCACGACCATCGCGAGGGCTGCGAGCCAATGCAAAAGGTGCGAAATCCCCACCGCGACTTCTCTCGGCAATCTCACCTTCCTCACTCCATTTCTAAGGAGCGCCGCACCGCGAATTCAAAGTCGCCATACGGCACAGTCGTTTTGCCCCGCAAAATCGGATCTTGCCCCAGCAGTTGAACGTGCTGCGGATCCAGCAATATCTTCCCCTTACAGATCGCGAATCTTCCCACACTGCCGGCGACAGGGCTGGTCAACCCCAATTTGCTCGGAGAATACAGAAACAAAAAGACGCTCTCCCCAACCCGGTATTGCTCTCCCCGCTCCCACAAGCCGGCCCACTCATGGATGGTCAAAGTTTTGCCGGCGGTCGTGCCGCGAATCGCCGTTCCCACTTTGAAGGTGATCGCCGTCGATGGCTTTCCGCCAGCCGCCGAAGTTCGGGCCACGGCCGTCACTTTTCCCGAGAAGACGATGCCAGCCATCTGCATGATCGGCTGGAAGCCCACCGAGCGAGGAATAAGATGAGGCCGAGCGATGGGACCAGGCGTCCGTTCCTGGGAACCATCGTGTGGAGGAACCCACAGCGAATCTTCAAGGGAGGCGCCGCGCAAGAACTCCGCCCCGAAAAGAAGGGGTGAATCAACGGCGGTATCCTGCCCGCGCAGCAGCGCGGCGGCAAGGATCACGAAAAAAGCGGCGAGTAGGCGCCACCAACTTCCAGACATGGCCGTCTCCCGGAACGAATGTCTGCTCGGTGGTTTGGGAAACCGCAGTGAGCCTATTCGGTACCCTGCGCATGTTTCTGTGACTCATGTCACAGATCGTCTGTGGATTAAGCCAAGCTTTCCCAAAAGTGACGATCGATCAGTTCGTCTGAAAATCGGAACGGTTAAACAATTCCTGATCCACTCGTCTTCTATTTCATCCCAAATCCGCACTCTAATCTCTAAGCCGTTCCCGCCGATAATACTCAGGGGCGGATGACCACATGAAAATTCTTTTAATCGACGACAGCAAGACCATCCTCAAGGAGAACGCGCGTGTGCTCACCGAGGCGGGCTACGACGTGGTTTGCAGCGACGACGGCGAGTCCGCGCTGAAAATGGCCAAGGAGCATAAGCCCGACCTCATCCTGCTGGATATGATCTTGCCCAGAATGAGCGGGCCTGAAGTTCTCATGAGGCTGAAGCAGGATCCGGAAATGAAGTCAATTCCTGTTGTAGTCCTCAGTGGCCTCACCGAGAAGAACCGGGAAAAGCTGATGGAAGCGGGAGCCGACGAATATATCGAAAAAAATACCTTGATGCCGTCACCGGGAGTGAATGTTCTGCCCGAAGTCCTGAAAGCAGTTCTCGGAAGAATCGGTGGCACACGGGGAATTCGAGCGAGCGCCTCGGCGAACAAGTAACTCGCGTCGCCTCGCCGCAAAAAATCGACAGGCCACGATTTTCCCTAAACCCCCTGCCGCAAATGTTCTTCGGCGCTCAAGTTCGCCCCGGCCAGCAGCAGCAATCCGGTAAGAAACGCCCAGAACATCAGAGTCACAGATAATGCGAAAGGCCCGTAGACCTCGCCAAAATTCAACCAGGGCAGCGCAAGAATATAACCATATTTCAACGCTTCCGACATCAATCCTATGACAATCGCAGTCGGAAGCACGGCCCGCGCCGGAACCTTGCCATTCGGCAGCACCCAATAGATCAGGAAGAAAATCGCAATGCTCGCGGCAATGGCAAACACCTTCATCCCGAAGAAACCAACCACGCGGATGAAGCCGCTTCCATGTCCGCGCAGCAGAAATCCCATCAGCGCGACATTACCGGCGGTCATGGCAATCGAAAGCAATGCCAGCACGCCACAGCCGAAAGCCAGACCCAGAGAAATCAGTTGATTCCCAAAGTACGAGCGGTTGTTGGGAAATCGCCAGATGCGATTCAGCGCAACCTCGAGCGGCATGAACACCCCCGAGGAAGTTACCAGCAGAATCACCAGTGACACCACCTGCACCTGATGGCGCGAATTCGACATTGCCGCCAGATTGCGGATGACAAATTCCTGTCCGGCTGGCAGGTAGTCGCGTAGCAGCTCAACCACCACGTCGTACATTACCCGTGAGTGGAAAATCCGCCGCACCAGCGTCATGAGCAGTACAACGAAGGGGAAGAACGATAAAATCGCATTCGCCGCCACCGAGAATGCGAAGGTATGAACATCCGTGCGCAGCAGATATTTCGCGGTCGCGATTGCCAGCCCCGGCGATCTACCTCCGGTGGGCCGCTTGGGCGGCGTAGGCACAGTATCCGCAGCCTCAGGTGCGGTAGTTGTAACTTGATTGGTCACTAGGTTCGTTTCATGCTATCAAAGCCGGGCGATTTCCCCGGCTTCCTTGGGTAACCCCGCCCCAGGTGCTCCCGATTCCGCCGTTTCTTTAACCTTGTTAAAGCTTCAACTGTGACCCGTGGTTATTATTGGAGGGCGAATACTAATTTTTCTTGCGAAACGATTTAATACTCCTTATTATCTTCTGCTCATGTACCGGTTTCGTACTCCGGCGCATGAGTTCGTCTCGCAGGTTGATGTCTTGAGCAGAGCGGTAGAAATCAGCACCGATGGGCCAGGGCTCCAGAGCATAGCGCCGCTTTCTGTTACGCGCCGCCAGCCGAGGAGTCTTTTGCTTTGGGGAGCAGATTCTCCGGCACAGAGAGACGCAACCGGGTTCAACCAGATTTCTTGAGGGGGCGCTTCGTTCTTTGAAGCAACGAAACAAGAGATCGGGGAACTAATTCTTAATGAAGGAAAGGAGTTTTTCTGTGAGAGAGAAGGGAACAGTCAAGTGGTTCAACGGGGCGAAGGGATACGGTTTTATCCAGCGTTCCACGGGGGAAGACGTCTTCGTACATTTTTCCGCGATTCAGGAAAACGGCTACCGGTCGCTGAACGAGGGTGAGACCGTGGAGTTCGATCTGCTCAAAGGCCCCAAAGGCTTTCAAGCGGGCAACGTCGTCCGCGCTTAATTCTTATCAAACTTAACCCTCCCGCTTCCGCGGGAGGGTTTCATCGCAGAAATCCGCAAGACCAAATACCCAGACGGGCTTCAGCGCTTCCTCAATTCGGCAATTCCGCCGCTCCCAAGCGCCAGCAATCCAAGTGAGGTTTCAGGCTTGGCCGGTTCGGACTTTTCTGCCGCGCTGCAACTCCCAGCCGTAATCGCGGTGTTCGAAGTCGATTCATATCCGTAGCCCAGGACGTGAAGTGAAGAGTAGTTCTTGAGGAAGTCACCTTGTTTGAACGTGACCGCAATCCGAGCCCAGCCGTAATGTACCTCGCCCGATTGCGCAAACTGAAAACCAACATACCCGCTCTTCACGAGGCTCATGTTTCCGCGATGCTGGCTCTTCGTGCCGCCGCCTTGAACCTGCCCATACGTACCCCTACCATAGGTGAACAGCAATCCATACGAGGCGGGCTTTCCGAAGTTTCCGCCGGGACCGATATCCGCGCCAAACCCCAAATCTGCGGGAAGATTGTTGGCTCCTAGTACCACTTGTGCACCCGCCGAATTCGGCTCGAAGAAGCCGCGATTCCACCAGAAAAACTGGCTCACTCCGGTGGTATAGAAAAACTGCGTGTACTGGCTCTGCGCTACATTGAACGCGGGCGCGAATTGCTGTGCTGGGTTCAGTGGAAATGTGTTGCTCGTTTGCAGGTCGATCGAAACGGTCTTGCAAATCGGCGCCCCTTCGGCCGGCGCCGCCAATGCGATTACAGCCACCCCGGCTGCAGTTGCGGCCATCGCGTAGCCATTCAGGCGCCGGTTCAATGACTCCGGCAATCGGACAGGAGTCGTGGCCTTGCGCGCTCGCCGCTTACTGGTCGATTCGGATTTCATATTCTGTCCCCTCCAGGTTCAATTCACCGGCCCTGATATCCCTCTGTCAGCCCTGCCGCTCCAGAAAGGCGTTAAGGCAAAGCGAACACATAAGCGGCATTGGGAAGTAAATAATCGGAGCCCCCCACCACCGTGTTTCCGTTGATGCTGAGTGAGGCTCCAAAATCATCGTCGTGGTGCGCGTCAGACGCGGTCAGCACAGTACTGCTGGAAGCGGTCTGCCAGCCCCCCGCCGGCTGTTGAAATACATAGATTCCGCCTTGGTTTCCATTCGGCGCCGCGCTGCGGAAAGACGCGCCCACTATCGCTATGGTTCCTGAGATTGACACGGAGCCGCCAAAGAAATTGAACGCCGCTCCATCCGCCGCCGAAAGCTCCGCCGTCTGGGTCATGTTTCGCCATCCGCTCGCGGGCTTCGTAAATATGTAGGCTGCGCCAGGGACCGCGTTTCCAGGATTCGGCGCTCCGGCGATGATATTGTTGCCATCGATCGCAAGCGAAGCCCCTACTCGCGCATCCCCGAGGGCATCGGAGGCCTTGAGCATTCCCGTCTGGGTCATATTCGTCCATCCACCGGCAGGTTCCACGAAAACGTAAGCTTTGCCTGGGTTTTTATTCAACGAGGGAGCGCCCACGGCGATCGTATTGCCGCTGACGGCAACCGTCGCGGAAAATTCTTCGCCCGCTAACTCATCGGAGGCCGTCAGCCTTGCCGTCTCGGTCATGTTCGTCCATCCTCCGGCGGGCTTGACGAACACATAGGCGTCATCGGTCGTGTTGTATTCCGTGCCTCCAACCACAATCGTGTCTCCGCTGATCGAAACCGTTCCTCCAAAATTTCCATCGTTTGTTCCTGACGGCGTGAGCGTCGCCGTGGGAAACATATCCGTCCAGCCGCCGGCCGGCTTAACGTAAACATAGACGTAGCCGTCGCCGCTTTCAAATGCCGCACTGCCGATTACGATGGTGTCGCCGTCGATCGCCACAACTGCGTTAAAGCGCTGCTGAGACGGCGGAGAAGCGAGCGTCGCTACCGGCAGCGTATTGTTCCACCCCGCGCTGCTCCCCTGATAGACGTAAGCAAGCTTCGACCGGATCGGGAACTGTCCCGCAACCACGGTGTTGCCGGAAACCGCGACAGATTCCCCCAGGCTCTCTGAAAACTGGTTCAGCGTAAGCTTTGCCAGCTGCGACCAACTGCCCGGCGAAACAGGAACGGAGGGAGCACCGGTCGGCACTGACATCCGAGGGCGCAGCCGTGGCGGGCGGGAAGGACTCTGGGCCGCAGCGATCGCACACAACAGCATAAGCATCGGCGGCAGATATCTGCATTCTTTAGGGCATGGCAACATCGCGGACCTCCTGCGTGCGCAAGCTAGAACTGAACCATCAAATGAAATGGAAGAACCGGGACCTCAAAACGTCCGCTGCTCGCCGATTTCAGGGGGATCGCGAGCGTGCCGGCCATTATGCTACGGCGCGCGCCGTGCGTCAATATGGGAAGAAACCTGAGGGTGGAAAATCGGCCGGGAGCCAGAACCGGCCCTCCCAAGGCCTCCGCGTCACCCTAGCTCACTTGCGGTTTAGAGCTTTCCCGCCCGGTACTCTAGCGCACTTCCACTGAAAGCAAATCCCCATCGGAAATCCCGCCCGCCTTGTAGTTCACCGACACCGATCTATTATTCCACTCGCAAGAAAACGAGTCGGCTCCAATAAGAAGCAGCGCTTTGTAGTCCGAAGTGCGCAGCTTCAGTACCGTTCCGTTTGCAGCAACCGTCAAAACCGCAGCCGGAGATTGCGAGCAATCCACGCCCACCAGCCGTCCCTGAAAGAACTTCGACGGCCGGGTGTCGGCCGTGGCCGGGTGCGCTGACTGCTCCGCTGCCCGCTTGGCGGCATCCTGCTCGAGAACGTCAAAGGGAGAACTCTGCGCCGACAGTTTCTTGTCCGAAGCGGCGCTCGCCTCCGAAAGGCCGTACTTCTGATTGGTTGTGAGCTGCGCCAGCCGCTCGTGAGCCTCGGCGGCAATTTTTGCGTCGCCACTGTTTTCCAGCCTTTGCAGCAGCGCTTTCGCCGCGTCCCACTTTTTGTCTGACTCGTAAATTTCTGCCAGATGGTATTGATAGCGCTGGGCTCGTGGACTCAATTGGATCGCCGCCCGCTCCGCCTGCATCGCCGCGATCTGTCCTCCGCCTTCCATGCGCGCAACCGCCATCATGTCGTAAGCATCTGCCCGCTCCGGATACCACTCCAGAACCACGCGCAAATCCTGCAGCATATTGGGAAGGCCCTCGATTTCGACCTTCTTCGCCTGCGCCATCCGGTACTTCAGCACGCAGAGATAGTAGCGCACCCACATATCGCGTTGATTGAGCGCAGCCGCATCTCCCAACTCCTCGAGCGATTTGTCGAATTCTCCATGCTGCAGAGAATCCCAGGCCAGCGCACGGTGCGCGATTTCATTTCCCGTGGAGGCCACCAATGGCGCATCTTCGCCGCGTTGCCGGCTGCTCTCCTTCGCAGCAGCCATTTTCGCAGCTGTCGCCGGATCGACCATCGTCTCCAGCGTCTTCAAGTCCAGCAGTCCTGCTTCGCGCCGGTCGGAAATCCTGATCTTGATTTCCGCCACGGTGGCCCGAGCGTCCGCCTCCAGCATGCCTTTGTTTGTGATCACGCTGTCCGCTGGGTTCACCAGTTCGGGAAATTCGTAAACCTGTGGCGCGTTCCCCGCCGCGCCTCCGCGCTTTGCGGCATCCATCGCCACGGTCAGCGGAGTCAGCGAGTGAAAATAATCCTTCACCGCCTGGTCGAGCTGGGCCGCCGTCATTCCATACGCCTTTTGAATCGCTTCTTCCACGGGCACATGCTGGTACTCAACCAGGCCGAAATACGTGCCCGTCTCCGGCATCTTCTTTTCGTGCTGCAGATAGTGAACCAGCATCCACGACTGCGCGTAGAAGAGCGTATCGCGCATCCCCTCGCCAGAAATCGCTGCCTCGTGCTTCATCGTGAGCAGATCCGGCAGCGCCAGCCACGCCTGGCCGCTCAACAGTTCGGTAAACGACTTCGGCGGAGTGACCTCTTTCTGATTTCCTAGCAGGTCTTCGCGCACGTGCGGATGCAATTCCGGATCTCCGCCGATGTCATACTTCTTGTCGTCCAACCGGATCGAGCTGAAGTACTCCGCCATGCCTTCGTCGAACCATCCCTGCACCGGCGGATAGTTGGAAGTCAGAAGCGCCAGCGCATAGTCGTAGCTCACCGCCCGCCACGATTCTTCTTCAAACAGATTCAGCACGATGAAGTCTTGGTCTTCGCCTGCAACAAAGAATCCCGGCACGGCGATAGGCTGACCCTGGTGCAAAGGCGCAGCCTGGTAATAGGATTTGTCGCTTTTGAATGCAAAAATAGTCAGCGGCACCGGTTCGTTGAGCCGGTCTTTCATCAGAAGCGAGCCAAATACCGCCCGCATCTGCTCGAAGCGCAACGCCACTTCGTGGCCCTTTTTTTCGCCCGCATCGGTGATGACCGTGTAGTGGGTGGAGTGAACCTCAATCCACGGCGAGGGCTCAGCCGACGAAGCCCATACAACGGAAAGATGGCCGAGCAGCATCGTGGAAAGCAACAGGAAAGTTAGGCTATGTGTGCGGCCCATGGGCGCTCCAGCGGGGGAGAGGCGACTACCGAAATGCTAACACGAGAGCTGTAAGACCAGAATACCGCCCCGTTTCCTCATCCGGGCAGCGATCTTTAGTTTGGAAGATCTGGCGCATAGATGGTCTTCGGGATGAATGCTCCCCGGTGCAATTGACGGCTGTCACAAAAAGAAGTCAAATAAAATCCCCAGAGTCAGGAATTGAAATCTTTCACGGAGCATAACGCGGCAGTGATTTTCATGCGAAATGCCCATACCGGCGTGCCATACCGCCGACTCAAGATGAGCCTAAGCGTCCTGCTGGTCTGGCTTTGTTGCGCCTGCATTCTCGCCCAACCATCCTTTGCTCAGGATGACCAAACAGCCAACTCACTCGCGACCGTTCAAGGAACCGTCCTCAACTCCGTTACTCATGCCCCTATTGCGCGTGCTCTCGTCAGCTCCGGCAACCGCATCGGAGCCCTCACCGACAGCGAGGGGCATTTCGAGTTCACATTGCCTTCCGAGAATATTTTCAATGGGCTTCGCCGCGGCGGTTTCTCGCTTAACGCCAGCAAGCCCGGCTACCTCGACGACCCTCGCGGTAGAAGCCGCAGCCAGTCGGGTGCCACCGTCGGCCTCACACTCTACCTGGAGCCCGAAGCCTTGATCACCGGACGCGTCCTGCTTTCCGGCAATGAACCCGCTACCGGAGTTGTCGTTCATCTCTATCGAAGAGACGTGCAAAACGGCGTCTTTCGCTGGATGCTGCGCTCCCAGACGCTGGCAAATTCAAGCGGCGACTTCCGCTTCTCCGAACTCCAGCCCGGCGCCTACAAAGTCCTGACGCAGGAATTTCCCGATAACGATCCTCTGCTTAAAGTTCCAAACGGCCAACTCTATGGCTATCCGCCGGTCTACTTTCCCAACGCAACCGACTTCGCTTCGTCAAATACAATTCAACTCACGGCCGGGCAGACCGTTCAGGCCGATATCTCCGTCATTCGCCAGCCCTACTTCGATGTGAGTATTTCCGTAGCCAATCCGGAACTCAACAGCGGAATTGGTCTCACGGTCTCGCCTCGCGGCAATCGCAGTCCCGGCTATTCGCTCGGCTATAACCGCCAGCGCCAGAAGATTGAGGGCTCGCTGCCCAACGGCAACTATCTGGTCGAGGCCTCGAGCTTCGGGCAAAACTCACGCAGCGGTCTCCTCAACCTTTCAGTCGCCGGAAATACTACCGGAGGGCCGGTTCTCGTGCTCGTGCCGGATGCTTCCATCAATGTCAATGTGCGAGAGGAGTTCACTTCGACTCAGCAAAACGATACCGGCAGCTTCAGCGACGGCCAGCGAACCTACACCTTCCGCGGGGCACGAACTTATCTTCAAATCAGCGCTCTCTCCGCCGACGAGTTTGCTCCGCACAGAGCCGGAAATCTTCGTGATCCTTCACGGCAAAACGATGACACGCTGGTACTCGAAGGGCTATCTCCGGGGCGGTATTGGCTGCAACTCAGCACATCGCGCGGCTACGTTGCGTCCGCAACCATGGGCGGAGTCGATTTGCTGCATCAGCCGTTCGTGGTCACTTCCGGATCGAACGGCTCCATCGAAATCACCATGCGCGACGACACCGCGGAAATCGATGGCAAAGTGGCCGGGCTAAATCCCGCAACCGATACATCCTCCGGAGCAGTCACTGCTACCGGCCCCGGGCCAAGCACCTTCACCCCCGGTTCACGAGCCTATGTCTACTGCATCCCCATGCTCGACAGCCCGGGACAATTTCAGGAATTCACCCTCAGTTCCGATGGCACATTCACCTCCCAAAACATGGCCCCCGGCACCTATCGTGTGATGGCGTTCGATCATCAGCAATCCGAAATGCCTTATCGCGATGCCGAAGCCATGCGGGCTTTCGAGACCAGGGGCCAGGTGATTCACTTATCGCCCGCCCAGAAAACCAATGTGGAGCTGCAACTCATCACCGACAACGATTAAGCATGCGTACTCATCAGTCCTCAACCCGCCAACTCATCGCGATCGTAATCGCATGCATTCTCGCGACGGCAGCCCATGCTCCATCGCAGACCGCAAGCGCCGCTCAAGCGTCCCTGTCCGGAGGTAGCTACAAAATCAGCGGCGCCGTCATCAACAAAGTCACGTCGAGTCCGCTCGCCCTCGCGAGGATCAGTATCGCTGACGCGAAAAACTCGGCAAATTCTGCATCCGTAATTACGTCGGAAAACGGCAAGTTCGAATTCAGCGGCGTCCCAGCCGGAAAATATTCGCTGACCGGCGAGAAGCGAGGATTCATTACTGCCGCCTACGATCAGCACGAAGAATTCTCGACCGCCATCGTAACCGGAGCCGGCCTCGATACAGAAAACCTAACCCTCCGCATCGCTCCCAACGCGGTGATCGCCGGCAAAGTTCTCGACGAAGCCGGTGAGCCGGTTCGCCACGCCACCATCGCTCTTTATCACGACGATCACAGCAGCGGCGTCGATCAGATCCGCCACATCCGCGGCACAGTCACCGACGATCAAGGCGCTTACGAGATTACCTCCCTGCGCCCCGGAACTTATTTCGTTTCGGCGAGTGCCGCGCCGTGGTATGCCATTCATCCCAGTTCGCGCGGCGAAAACCAGCGCCCCAGTCAGGAACCCAGCGCGGCCGATCGCTCGCTCGACGTCGCTTATCCCTTAACTTTCTACGCCGACGTAACCGATTCGGATGACGCAACGCCCATTCCAATTCGCGGCGGCGATCACTTGGAAGTTGACATTCATCTGAATCCCGTCCCCGCTCTCCGTCTGCTCTTCCACGTCTCTGGCGATCGCGAGCATGGATTCGCCCATCCCAACTTCCAGCAGCAGGTTTTCGATAGCTCCCTGGCCGTTACATCCAGCGGAGAGCGCATGCTTTCCCGCGGATTGCTCGAAGTCACCGGCGTCCCGGCGGGCCGCTACAACATCAATCTCAACGGCCAGGAGACGGCGCTTCAGATGAATGGAGTCGACCTCAGCCGCGATGGGCAAGAGATCGACACCACTCACGCCGAAGCTCTGAGCACGGTAAAAATCTCGGCGCAAGTGCAAGGAGAAGCCTCGCTCCCGCAGAACTTGGCCGTAGGCCTTCGCTCCGGCAACCGAAACTCGCCGGGAACGCGCATGCTCGACCCTAAAGGCGAAGTCGAGTACCAACAAATATCCCCCGGCCCCTACGAGATCGTCGTCCGCGGCCCTGCACCCTATTCTGTCGCGCACATGACCGTCGACGGCTCTCAGGTGACCGGCCACACCCTGACCGTGACGCCGGGTTCCTCTCTAACCGTCTCCGTTACCTTGGTCGGCGGCAGCATCAACGTCGAAGGCGCCGTGAAGAAAGCCGGCCAAGCTTTCGGCGGAGCCATGGTCGTTCTCGTTCCCGCCAATCCTGAGAACAACCGCGATCTCTTCCGCCGCGACCAGAGCGACCTCGATGGAAGCTTCACCCTGCGCGGCGTCATCCCCGGCTCCTACACGCTCCTCGCCATCGAAAACGGTTGGGATCTGGAGTGGTCGCAGCCCAGCGTAATTGCGGCTTATCTAAAACGCGGACGGAAAATCGAGGTCGGTGAGCGAGCCGGACGAGCGGTGACCGTTTCAGAAGCGATCGAAGTTCAGTCGGAATAGGCTGACGCTGATCCACTTCCGCGCTATGCTTCCACCATGCACAACCGAAATATGAAAACTGTGTTTCTCTGCGCGATGCTCTTCGCGTGCATGTCACTTCGCGCACAAGAAGCGGCGCAAGTGCCCCCCGCGGCTCAAGCGGGACCGGCAGACCACGGTGAGGGGCCGCTGGTGGTCACAGGCGACCACAAATCATTTTCGCTTTCGCCCGCCGATTTTCACGCCCTGCCCCACATCACCATCACAGTCCACAACAGTCACGCCGACGCGGAGGAAACCTACTCCGGAGTTCCGCTCGCAACTTTGCTGGCCAGGATCAACGCGCCGACCGGCAAAGATCTGCGCGGAGAAGCCATGACCAGCTATCTGATCGCCACCGGCTCCGATGGATACGCGGTCGTTCTCTCGCTGGCCGAAGTCGATTCCGGATTCCGCGACTCTCAAGCGATCGTCGCCGACACCCGCGACGGCCAGCGGCTCGGCAAGAACGGCCCGTTTCAGTTGATTGTTCCCGAGGATAAACGCCCTGCCCGATGGGTGCACAATCTGGTGTCGATCACTCTGAAGCAGGCTCACTAGAGATGTTCTGAGCCGATCCTCAGGTTTATTGCGGCAATCCCAATCTCCGCATCAGGTCGGCATATCGCGGATCGGATCGAATGGGATCGAACGCGGGAAATCGTAGCGACAGAATCAGATCGCTGTCCTGAATCTGATAGGCCTTCTCAAGATACTCGAATGCTCTGTCCCGGTCGTTGAGAATCGCGTAGCTGAGCGCCAATGCGGAGACCATCTGGTCATATTGCGCAAAAAGCCCAAGTGAGAGTTTGTTGTAACCCTGCGCATCCGGCGTAAAAGTGCCCAGACCAACCCCTGTTTTCTGTTGCTCCGCGATTGCCTCTCCCCAATGCCCCGTCATCGCATATAACTCCGAAAGATAGTGGTGCGGCGGAGTAAAGGATGGATTGCTCTCGATGAGCTTGTTAAACTGCGCCTGCGCCACCGGAAAACGCTGGGCCATCATCAGTGTGACTGCATAATTCATGTTGATGACCGGAGAAAGCGGGTCGAGCGAGAGAGCGATCTGAAATTGTTCGAGCGCCTCGTCGTAGCGCTTCTCGGGAGCGAGAAACGCGAATCCATAGAAATAGTGAGCGGCTGCGTTATTGGGATTGAGTTCCAGAGCGCGTTTGTACTCCGCCTCGGCGTCGTTCCACTTGAGCGCCGAAGCCAGCGCGCAAGCTCTGGCGTTGTGGGCTTCCGAAAGGGAGTCATCGAGTTGGAGGGCCTTCTTGCTGGCCTCGTCGGACAGGGCAAAGGTCTCGCGGAAAGTGTAACGAGGATCGTAGCTGGCAATGACGTTGTAAGTGTCGGCGAGACCACTGTAAGCGAGCGCATAATTCGGGTCGGCGGCAATCGCTTGCTGGTATAAATCGATGCTCTTTTTCAGGCCTTCGGCTGTGCGTCCATACCAGAGCTGACGGCCTTCAAGATACAACCTGTAGGCTTCGGGATTCTTCGTTCCAACCTGGCTCAGTTTTTGCTGCCCTTCACCGCTCATATGAATTCGCAGCCGGCTCGATAAATCATGCGCAATATCGCCCTGCACCTGCGTCACATCCGCCAGCTTGCGCGAATAATGCGAACCCCAAATTTCCGTTCCGTCCGCGGTGTTTACCAGGTCGGCGTCCACGCCCAATTCGTCGCCACGTTGCGTGATCCGTCCGGTAAGCACGGCGCTCACCTGCAAACTCTTGCCAATCTGCTGCGGGTCATCTTCTTTGCCTTTGAATTTGAAAACCGTGCTGCGCGCCATCACCTTGAGGTTGGGAAGTTGCGAAAGGGAACCGATCAGGCTCTCGGTCAAGCCGTCGCTCAGATAGTCGTTACTGGGGTCGGCGGTTGCATTGACAAATGGCAACACCGCGATGGAATTGATTTTGCCGCTATCTGATCGATCGCGCAGAAAGTACCAACCTGCGGCAACTGCGATCAGAAAAATCGCGGCCGCGCCAATCGCCAAAGTTCTAAACCAACC
>Ga0210391_10000527_pt1 | contig 39626 bp, 35 predicted proteins | sample IncBWC12OmetaG_FD_160573 | JGI IMG/M metagenome (GOLD analysis project Ga0210391, IMG submission 160573) | Forest soil microbial communities from Barre Woods Harvard Forest LTER site, Petersham, Massachusetts, United States - Inc-BW-C-12-O ...
TGTGGCGTGGGATTTACAGTGAAGGTCCGGGTGGCGGAGGCGGCGCAGCCTTCAGCGCTGACGACAGAAAGTCGAATATCGTATTGGCCGGGTTGCTGCGGCGTGATCGCGGGCAGCGAGTCCGAATAAGTTTGGCCGGCAAGGGCCCAATTCCAACTGGATATGGGTCCCACCGAATCAGTGGTTTGATTGAGGAGAGGCAAAGGTCTGCCGGTGCACGCGATTGCAACACTGAAGTCCACGACCGGATAGGATCCGATGACCAACGGAACCCGGTTGGAATCAGAGGAACAACCGTCATCGCTGGTCACGATCTGGGTCACGTTGTACGTACCCGCACTGTCGTATCGATGGGGTGGTGGATTTTGTAAATGGCTCCCCGAACCATCGCCAAAATTCCAGGACCAATGTAAGATGGACCCGTCCGCGCTCGAACTGTCCTTAAACAGGACCGGCTCACCGGTGCACGTGGCCTGCCCGGAAAGGGATGCGAATGCGGCCTCCGGGGAGGCGCAAAAAGACTGGAGGTTATGTCCCGATCCCGTACCACCCGTGAAGCCCCAATAAACAATAGCGTTGCCCGCGAACAGATCGCTCACGATGTTCTTGGTCAGGGTCAGGCGCAGAGCTCCGTCCATAAATGCGGATAGGGTCAGGGAAGGCGCATTCCAGCGCACTTCCAGGGTATGCCAGGCGCAATCCCGGATGCTGGGAGCGTTCAACAAGGCCTGTACGGGGCCAGCCAGGTTGGTGGAGTCCCCGTGCCGGATATCCCCATTGACCTGAATGGCGACATGATCAAAGGCCGGGTCCTGGTCATTGGGGTTCTGATGGGTATCGATGGTGATGCCCAGGGAAGGGGTGATACCTTCGAACCCCATTCCATCTCCACCCGCTCCGATGCTGTTGGTATCCTGTTGCAGGACAAAGGCGATTCCATCGGAACCATTGTTATCCGAATGGCAACCCAGGAAAACACCAAAATGATAATCGAATGATTGCGTCAGGTCCAGGGGATGATCCCTCCATACCGAACCCGCCTCGCGGGGTTGATCTTGTGTCAGGGAGAAGCAATCGCAAATATTTTGAACGGCTGATTTGTGCAGGGTGTATTGCCCACGAACAAACCGGCCCCAGGTAAGGCAAACCAGCAAGAAGCCCAAACGCACCGCCATGCTATAAGATACGGGCAACTCCCCCTATGCGTCTATCGCATCAACATGACCGTTCCTCTTTGCGTGAGGGTCTGGCCGTTGAGGTCGATCCCCTGTATCATCCACACATAGGAAGCCACGGGACAAGATCGCCCGGACATGGTTCCATCCCAGGTCGCCTGAATGTCCGTCGTATGGAACACCTCGGTTCCCCAACGGTCGAAAATGCGGAAATACGTAAGGGATCGGATACCGGGAGCGACGATTTTCAGGACATCGTTGATTCCGTCTCCATTGGGGGTGAAGGCGCTGGGGATATAAATAGCGGGGCCCTTGTAGACTTTGATAAGGATGCTGGCATAGGAAGCGCAACCCGCCGCCGTATAGGCCGTAAGGGTGTACCACGTATCCTGGCTAATGCTCGCGATGGGGTCGGCAATATCGGGGTTGCTGAGACCATCGGGCGGGGACCACTGATAATACGCTCCGCCCGAGCCGTTCAACTGGATGGGGTATCCCAGGGCCACGGCCGTATCCCTGCCTGCATTGGCGTGAGAGGTTTCTATGTAAACGGGTTGCGTTACTGTATCGGAAATACAACCCTGCGGGCTTACTGCCCAGAGGCTTACCTGGAGAGTATCTTCCTGTGTGTAGGTATGGGAAATGGATTCGGTAGAATCGCGGAGGCTATCGAGCTGCCAGTACCATTGCTGTATGGGCGTGGGGTCCAGGTCGTTTCCGTACAGGACCAGGGGCATCCCCGCGCAGACCGCCGTAGAGGCAAAATTGACCTGGGGTGTGGGGTTGACCAAAAACGTAGCGCTGGCGGAATTACTGGCGCAACCCTGGGCGCTGATAACGGACAATTGGAGCGTATAGGTACCGGACTGGGGAGGGATGATCGTGGGCAGGGAATCACTGAAGGTTTGCCCGTTGCTGAGGGACCAGTTCCAGGAAGCGATGGACCCTACCGAATCATGGGTATTATTGACCAGGGTAAGGGGTCTGTCCGAACAAAAGGCCGTTGCCTGGAAGGCCGCCACGGGATAAGAACCGATGATCACCGTCGTCTTGTCCGTATCGGAATAGCAACCGTTGTTCCCTAAAATGAACTCGGAAACGTTGTATACACCCGGGGTGGGGTAGACGTGGGGAGGCGGATTCTGAAGATTACTGGTGGTTCCGTCCCCGAAATTCCAGTTCCATTGCACGATGCTGCCAAAGGAAGTGCTGCTGTCGATGAAAGTAATGGGGGCGTTTTCACAAAAGCGCTGATCGGGTCCATAAGCATGGTTGGCATTCAGGGATGTGCAGAATTGCTGGAGGTTGTAGGAGCCTCCCGTTGCACCCGTAAAGCCCCAGAAAACATTGGGATTCCCGTGGAAGATACTGTCCACGATATCCCTGGTCATGGTGAGTCGTTCGACCCCATCCATGGAGGCGGTCAGGGTCATGGTGGGAGCATCCCATTTGACATCCAGCACGTGCCAATTGCAGTCCTTGAGGTTGGGGCTTCCCGCCAGGGCCTGGACGGGGCCCGCCAGGTTGTTGGTATCGGCGTGATTCACGTCTCCGTTCGCCTGGAAGGCGATGTGATCATACACGGGATCGTCGTCATCCGCATTCTGATAGGTGTCCAGGCTAACACCGAGGGAAGGGGTAATGCCCCCGAAACCCATGCCTTCACCTGTAGAGCCCTCACTGGTACTGATCGGCTGCAAGGCAAAGACAATACCGTCCGCCCCGGCCGTACCCGTGATACAACCCAGGAAAACATTGAAATGGTAATCGAAAGATTGGGTGAGGTCTATCTTGTTCTTATTCCACACCGAACCGGCCTGGAAATTTTGGGCGGGCGTCAGGGAATAGCAATTACAAGAGTTTTGAACGGCGGTACCGTTCATTACATAAGGATTTGCCTGGGCTATTACCTGCGCGTCAACTTCGGCGGCCCCCCAAAAGCAAAATAATACTCCACATACACAAGCATAGACAAGGTTCATATCTAATTATGAGGACGCGCCTTCGGCGCGTCTGGGCATTTGTGCGCCTCCGGCGCGTCGGGCTTCAGTCGCACTTACACGTCTATCCGTGCGTACTTGGCATGAGTCTCGATGAATTCGCGCCTGGGCGCTACCTCATCGCCCATCAGCATGCTGAATACCAGATCGGCCTCAGCAGCGCTTTCAAGGGTGACCATTTTCAAGGTACGCTTGTTGGGATTCATGGTGGTATCCCACAATTGATCCGCATTCATTTCTCCCAACCCTTTATAGCGTTGGATGTCCACGTTATCTTCCTTTCCCTCCCCGATGCGTTCCACCGCTATTTTCCGGTCATCTTCGGTCCAGGCGTATTCAGAGGCCTTCCCCTTCTTTGCCTTAACCAGGTAAAGGGGAGGTTGGGCGAGGTATACGTAGCCCTGCTCGACCATTTCCTTCATATAACGGAAGAGAAAGGTCAGGATCAGGGTAGCGATGTGACTACCATCTACATCGGCATCCGTCATGATGATCAGCTTATGATACCGAAGTTTGGCGAGGTTCAGGGCCTTGGGGTCTTCGGGTGTACCCACGGTGACACCCAGGGCAGTATAAACGTTTCGTATTTCTTCATTTTCGAGGATCTTGTGTTCCATGGCCTTTTCTACGTTGAGGATCTTACCTCTCAACGGAAGGATGGCCTGGAAACTCCTGTCTCTGCCCTGTTTCGCCGTTCCGCCTGCGGAATCCCCTTCCACGAGGTAGAGTTCGCAACGCCCCGGGTCGCGGTCCGAGCAGTCGGCTAACTTACCCGGCAGCCCTCCACCCGAAAGGACGCTTTTACGCTGGACGAGTTCCCTTGCTTTTTTTGCGGCAACTCTCGCCTGGGCCGCCAGGATGACCTTTTGGATCACATTTCGGGCTTCCCTGGGGTTTTCCTCCAGGTACGTATCCAGTGCCTTAGCCACGGTCGTTTCCACAATTCCACTGACTTCGCTATTGCCCAACTTGGTTTTCGTCTGGCCCTCGAATTGGGGTTCGGGCACCTTGACCGAAATAATGGCGCTCAGGCCTTCCCGGAAATCGTCCCCTTCGACCTCTACTTTAGCCCTTTCAAAAAGCCCTTCCTTTTCACCGTATTGTTTGAAGACGCGGGTAAGCGCCCTTCGGAAGCCCGTGATGTGGGTGCCACCCTCGATGGTGTTGATGTTATTGACGTAGGAAAAAATGTGCTCCTTGAAGTCGTCATTGTAGGACATGGCGACCTCGACCTCGACGTTGGCGTTCGCATCAAAACCATCGACATACAGCGTCTTATTGATCAGCGCAGTCCGTTTGGCATTCCGATCCAACATTTCCACGAATTCCACGATACCGCCTTCGCTGAAGAAGGTTTCGACGAAGGGCTTGTCCTCCTCGTCCTTTTCACGGAGGTCGGTGAGGGTAATCCGGACCCCTTTATTCAAATAGGAAAGTTCCCTGAGGCGTCCGGCCAGGATGTCCTTGTTATAGGTAGTGCTGTTGAAAATGGAATTGTCCGGCCAGAAATGTATCATCGTACCCGTCAGGTCGGTTTCGCCGATGGTCCGCACGGGGTATTGGGGAATACCGGTATTGTATTCCTGCTCGAATACCTTTCCTTCCCTGAATATGGTGGCGTGCAGCACCGAACTGAGCGCGTTAACGCAACTCACGCCCACACCGTGCAAACCTCCGGAAACCTTGTAGGAACCCTTGTCGAATTTGCCGCCGGCATGAAGGACGGTCATAACCACTTCCAGGGCGGATTTCTTTTCCTTGGCCATGATGCCGGTAGGGATCCCCCTGCCGTCATCCGTGACGGTTACGGAGTTATCTTCGTGGATCGTGACGTCGATGTTTTTGCAAAATCCCCCCAGGGCTTCGTCTATAGAGTTGTCCACTACTTCATACACCAGGTGGTGCAACCCCTTGACCCCTATATCTCCGATGTACATGGCCGGCCTTTTACGGACAGCCTCCAATCCTTCTAAAACCTGAATGCTTTCAGCGCCGTATCCATTGCCGTTTTGGGTGGGTGTTTCCACTGCTTGAAATTCAGTACTCATACAAACTTTTCAGTCCTTTCTTTATGTGGTGCAAAGGTAGTAAAATTAAGCCTTTTAAGCCAATTAACGGGTGTTAAAACCGGGTATTTATCAACATGTGTTTGTCACCAGGGCGTCAGGATTTGAAGCCTTTTGGACCCGTGTCTCCCGATGCCCTACTTTTGCACCGTGCTGCAACCTCCAGATATATTATCCATTGCCCGCAAACAGCCCATTCTCCAGGAATCCCTGGAGCTACTTCACAGTAAAGAGCAGCATATTCCCGGTGGAGTGGCTTATTCCATCCAGCGATATAATTTGATGCCCCAGTGGACAGTGGAGGATACGGGAATGATGGTATACCAGCAAGGGCCCGAGAGCTACCTGGAACTAAGGTTTTGTTTGACAGGAAATGCCTATTGCGACGATCCGCGGTGTAGCGGTGGCCAAGCTTGCCGGAAAGCCGGGAGTACTTGTGGGGCCCGACCCTCCCTGGATCTGTTTCATTTCCGGTTTTCCGCGACCTATGTGACTCCTTTTGTAAAAGGGAAGCAAAGTACCTCCAGGACGGATGAGGTCCTGGCTTTCCGGTATCCCAGTTCCTTTACCAAGATCGTCCCCCTTTGCGGCAGGAGCCGGTTGATCCTCGAAAGCCTGCTGTCACACCACTACGAGGGCTCCCTGGAAAACATATTCGTCAACAGCCAGGTCCAGGCGCTGCTGTTGTACAGCCTGGAATGCCTCCTGGAGGAAAAAGAGGAGGGCGTATTTGCGTGCAAGTTCCTGTCCAACGAGGCCGACAGGGAAAAAATCGCCAAGGCCAGGGAAATCCTCCTGGAACACATCGGTCAACCACTGACAATCAAGGAATTAAGTCGGAAGGTGGCCATGAATGAATGTTACCTCAAAAAGGGCTTTAAAGAGTTGTTCGGCACGACCATCTTCGACTTCTACCAGGGGCAACGCATGGAACACGCCAGATACCTGTTGTACGAAAAAGGGCTCAGCGTGACGGAAGTATCCCTACTCCTGGGCTATTCTTCCATCTCCCATTTTTCAACGGCCTTCAAGAAGCACACGGGTTTGAAGCCATGTGACTTACTGCTGCGTTAAGTTGGGATTTATTCCTGGATGTAGCCCGCGTCATTGACCATGACGGACTTTTCCTGGTCCCCCTGCTTCAAATCCACTTTGTAAAAGGGGTTCACGTTTTCGTATTCCAGCTTCTGTACAGCCGCGATCTCCATACCTGGATATTGGGTCTGAAGGGCAGTTTTTGCTGCATCGCTGAGCTGCGTTAAATCCAGGTCCGTCTTGGTCCTGAGCCACTTACCGGAAGAATCGAATTCGGCGTATTCCTTCTTTCCGCCGTTGTCCATTACGGCGCAAAAGTTACCGGCAGGGGTTACTTGCCAGGTAGGCGTCATGCCGCTGAATTTGGCTTGAAAAGCGGTGGTTACTGAATCGGGTGGGGTAATGACCTTAGGGGTGTCTTCTTTTTTCGCGTTGTGATGCGTTTGGGCCGAAACGGCGACTCCAATAAATAGGAGAATGGTTAACATCAAGGTGTTTTTCATAACGGTTCTCATTTCCGCATCTGGGGTCCAAAACTGTGCCAAGATGACGATTGCTCTCAGGCCGCTGGAATTTCGTACCTTTGCACCCTCTTTGACGCGCCGAACGGCGCAAAACGCAATTATGAGCGCCATGTACAGGGAATATCAACAGTTGAACCTACCCGCCATGGAAAAGGAAGTGCTGGATGCATGGACTGCATCCGATGCTTTCCAGCGAAGCGTGGACCTGAGGGAAGGGCGCCCGGCCTTTGTATTTTATGAGGGTCCGCCCAGTGCCAACGGCATGCCCGGGATCCACCACGTAATTTCCAGGACCCTGAAGGACCTGGTCTGCCGCTATAAAACGATGCAGGGTTTCCAGGTGAAGCGGAAAGCCGGCTGGGATACGCACGGCTTGCCCGTCGAACTCGGGGTTGAAAAAATGCTGGGCATCACCAAGGACGACATCGGAAAGAAGATCTCCATTGCCGAATACAATGCCATTTGCCGAAAAGAAGTATTGAAGTTCAAGGATAAGTGGGATGACCTGACGCGAAGAATGGGGTATTGGGTGGACCTGGATCACCCCTATATCACCTTTGAAAACAACTATATTGAAACGCTTTGGTGGATCCTCAAGGAGTTCTATGACAGGGGCCTGCTCTACGAAAGCGTAAGTATACAACCCTATTCCCCTGCCGCGGGAACAGGACTGAGCTCCCATGAGTTGAACCAACCGGGGACATACAAGGAAGTGAAGGATACGAGCGTTGTCGCTATGTTCAAGGCCGCGGACCCGGATTTCTTCGGAGTCCGGGAAGCATTTTTCCTGGCCTGGACCACTACCCCCTGGACCCTGCCCAGCAACCTGGGTCTTACGGTGGGGCCGAAAATAGATTACGTCCTCGTGCGGACGTTCAATCCCTACACGCATCTTCCGGTGAACGTAATCCTGGCCAAGGCCCTGTTGGGAAAATATTTCAAGCCTGAGGGAGAAAACGGCGACTTTGAGACGTACGGTCCGGAAACGAAGGTGCTTCCCTGGGCCGTGCTGAGTGAATTCAAGGGTAGCGAGCTCGAAGGGCTTCGCTACGAGCAACTTCTGCCTTATCATGCCAATCGGCCAGAACTTGTTGAAGGCGATCCTTTCAGGGTTTTGCTGGGCGATTTCGTTACCATAGAAGACGGTACGGGTATCGTACATACCTCTCCGGCTTTTGGCGCTGATGACTACAAGGTGGGAAAGAAGTACGGGATCGGTATCCTGACCATGGTGGATAAAGAAGGCAAATTCGTGAGTGGTCTGGGCGAGTTCAGCCACCGCTACGTCAAGAACTACAAGGACGATCCCAATTACAGCGATGTCAACGTGGACATTTGCGTAAAACTGAAAAAGGAAAACCGGGCCTTCAAAATCGAAAAATACGAGCACACCTATCCTCATTGCTGGCGGACGGACAAACCCATACTCTATTATCCCCTCGATGCCTGGTTCATCAAGACGACGGCACTGAAGGAAAGGATGGTGGAGCTCAACAAAACCATTCAATGGAAACCCCGTTCGACTGGAGAAGGACGCTTCGGGAACTGGCTGGAGAATATGGTGGATTGGAACCTGAGCCGGGATCGCTTTTGGGGAACGCCCCTGCCTATATGGAGGTCCGAGGGAGGTGAAGAAATGTGCATTGGCAGTATCGCCGAACTGACCCAGGCCTACCAATGGGCGGTAGATGCAGGGCATAACCTCCAAAAAGGAAAGCCCCGCTGGCCCATCAGGGACGGACAGGTCGAGATCGATCTGCACAAGCCTATGGTAGACGAAATCGTCCTCTTGTCCAAGCCGGGAGGCCACCCCATGCGCCGGGTTCATGACCTGGTGGACGTCTGGTTCGATTCCGGAGCCATGCCCTATGCCCAATGGCATTTCCCCTTCGAAAACAAGGAAGTCTTCGCGACCAACTATCCCGCCAATTTCATTGCCGAAGGTGTGGATCAAACAAGGGGTTGGTTTTATACCCTGCACGCTATTGCGGCCCTGATCAAGGAATCGGTGCACCGGGAGCTACGGGACGTCGTAAGCGGCGACCTGGACGAACTGTATCCGGGCCTTGCCTATAAAGCGGTGGTTTCAAATGGATTGGTCCTGGACAAGGATGGAAATAAAATGAGCAAACGCCTGGGGAATGTAGTGGATCCGTTCGAAACGATCCGACTATTCGGGGCCGATGCCACGCGCTGGTACCTGATCACCAATGCTTCGCCCTGGGAAAGCCTGAGGTTCGACGTCGACGGAATCGTTGAGGTGCAGCGGAAATTCTTTGGGACCCTATATAATACCTATCAATTCTTTGCCTTATACGCAAATGTAGATGAGTTCGATTTCAGCGAGACGACGATCCCTGTGCACGAACGCCCTGAAATCGATCGTTGGATCATATCCGCATTGCATACGCTGATCGCTGACGTTCAGCGATACATGGATGACTTCGAGCCCACCCAGGCGGGACGGGCCATTGAAGATTTCGTGAGCGAACAGCTCAGTAACTGGTATGTGCGCCTGTGCCGGCGCCGGTTTTGGAAAGGTGAATATGAGCACGATAAGATTTCCGCTTATCAAACCCTTTATGAATGCCTTGAAACGGTACTTCTCCTGATGGCGTCCATTGCACCCTTTTTCAGCGAGGCCATATTCGGGCATTTGAATGAAGTAACCCACAGGATACCAGTACGTTCGATACACCATGCGGATTTTCCAAGGGCCCAGGAAGCCCTGCGGGACCCCGCCCTTGAGCAACGGATGCTACTGGCCCAGGATATCTCTTCCCTGGTCCTTTCCTTGCGTAAGAAGGTCAATATCAAGGTGCGCCAACCCCTTCAACGGGTGTTGATCCCGATCCTGAACCAGGAAATGAGGACCCAAATCGAGAAGGTTGCGGATTTGATCCGCACCGAGGTCAATGTCAAGGAAATTCAATTCTTAACTGATACAGAAGGTTTTATTAAGAAAAAAATAAAACCTAACTTTAAAGTTTTAGGTAATCGGTTAGGGGCTAAAATGAAGGCCGTGGCGGCCGTCCTTGGAAAATTCAGTCAGGAGGAAATTGCCAGGTTGGAAAGGGAAAAGAACATCTCCATAGCCATTGATAATGAGCCGTTGGAGTTGAGCCTGGGGGATGTGGAGATCAGCAGTGAAGACATTCCCGGATGGACTGTAGCCGGCAAGGGGAGTTTGACCGTCGCCCTGGATATAACCATAACGCCCGAATTGGCGTTTGAGGGGAATGCCCGGGAACTGGTGAATCGTATTCAAAAAATTCGTAAAGACAGCGGCTTCGAGTTGACGGATAGAGTGGAGGTTAAGGTTGCTGCTTCCGAAGCATTAGCATCGTCCGTTGCCCATTTTTCCAATTATATTTGCACCGAAATTCTGGCAGATAGTTTGGAGATCGTGCCAGATATTCAGGATGGCATTGAAATTGAAGTAAATGACATTTCTTTAAAAGTAACTGTTACCAAAAAAGGAGCGTAGCATGGCAACTGCAAAGAAAGCGGCCAAGTCTGCTAAAAAAGCACCACAACCTGTCAAAAAAACACCGGCCAAAAAGGCTGTAGTCAAAAAAGCCGCCCCTGCCAAGGCTGCGCCAAAGAAAGCTGCTCCTAAAAAGGCAGCCCCCGCCAAAGCCGCCCCCAAGGGGAAGGCCCCCTCGAAGCCATCGAAGCCCGCCGCTAAGGTCGTATCGAAGGTCAAGGAGGCTCCCAAGAAGGCCGCGGCTCCGGTCCCCAAGCCCAAAGTGGCGGCGGCAGCGCCGCTTCCGAAAAAGGCGCCCCTGAAATCGGCGCCCGTTAAGACAGCGCTCCCTGTAAAGGGTTCGACGGCAACCCCCGTAAAGGGAACGACGGGCCTGAAACCTCTCCCGGCAGGCCTGAAACCCCTCCCGGCGGGCCTGAAATCGGCCCCTGCTGGACTCAAAACCGTTCCGTCCAAATCGGGAGGTGCCAAAACACCACCCTCCAAGCCGGCGCCACTGGTGAGCAAACCCCTGCCTCCTTATGTAAAGCCGGTGGAGCCCCCCAAATCGACGGTTATTGCCCGTCCCACACCCAAACCCGAAACGAAAATGGTGGAGATCAAGCCGATCAAAACTTCGGTAGCGACCACCGTCAAATATGAACCAGATTTTAAGTCTGTCCTGGATGAGCCGGGTCAAACCATTCTTAACGCACCCACGATGAGATATAGCGATGCTGAACTGGCAGAGTTCAAAGACCTGATCATGCGGAAATTGGAAGCCGCAAAAAAGGAACTGACGTACCTACAGGGATTGATTACCCGCAAAGATGAAATGGGCGGGGATGAAAGCGAAAACAGGTATATGACCATGGAAGACGGGTCTATCAGCATGGAAAGGGAACAACTGAGTCAAATGGCCAGCCGTCAGATTCAATTCATCGACCACCTGGAAAAGGCGTTGATGCGGATTGAAAACAAGACTTATGGTATTTGCCGGGTGACTGGAAAGCTGATCGACAAGGCCCGTTTGCGTGCTGTGCCCCACGCCACCTTAAGCATAGAAGCTAAGATGGGATTGGTGAAGAAGTCGGAGAATCAGAATGTGCAATAGGCTTTAAAGTTAAAGCCAGCCATAGGATCCTGACCCAAATGAGCACGGGCATTACTGCCTTTAGGTCGTAACGCACCACGAAGTCCCTGCGCACCTCCGCGGGCACCAGGTCTGAAACGGACAAGGATGTCGCCAGTAGGGCGCTGACGAGCAAGACCGTGTCGAATTTCGACGGTTTTCGCGAGAAATACCATATACCTATACCCGCCATTGCAATGATGAAGGTGGGGGATTCCGCTTTGTGGTTGAATATCACGATCCAAATCAACACCGAAGCCAGCATCAACAGGCGGAAGACCGGGTCTGCATATTTTCTTATGTTTATTAACGGAAGACAAAATAGTAGGAGTCCTATTAGCGCCACAACATTCGCTGACGGGTGCAGACCTCCCCACGTCTCCAACAACCCTACGACACTTATTCCCACAGACGCCGCCCGGTCCTGCAGGACCAGGTGATACCAACTTTGGTATAGAAAACTCAATTGGTGCCAACTGACAACGATTAATGGAATAAAGGTCAGCACCACCATCCAAAACAGGACATAGGCGCCATTTCGGACCTTCCCCGGGTAAAAGAGGTAAAATATCAAGGCCAGTCCCCCGAAGAGTTTTATGTAAATGGAGGCCACGATGCACAGGGCGCTCCAGAAAAATTTCGATCGTTCGGCCAGGGCGAAGCCCAGGATGATCAGGCCTGCCATGAGCCCGTTGCTTTGGTCGTTCTGCAGGGAGGTTAGAAGTTCGGGCAGGCAAAAGAGCAGGAGCCACGATTTCTGTATGTTGCTCAACCGGGGCAGGAGTGCCACGCCGGCGAAAAGCACGAGCGAGTTGATCAACATCCATAACGGAAGACCTAAGGCGTCGGGCAAAACCGACATTGGTGCAAAGCCTAGCGCAAAGGCAGGGCTGTATTTAAACAGGTCCCAGTGATCGGCGGGAAAATATTGGTAGATATCCTGACCGTGGATCAGGTGAAAGAAGGAATATTTGAAAATAATGTAGTTGTTGTAATCCTTGTAAGCAGGAGCCCCCGCGGTGAATACCTTGACCGGGGCGAAAAGTCCCTGCGCCGCGGCAACCAGGGAAATCAGTACATAAAGGAAGAACAGTATATACAGGGACTTCGTCTTCATAGCATTTACTTGACTTCCTGCATATCCACCAAACGCTTATAAAATCCGTTTTCAGCAATGAGTTGGTCGTGCGTTCCTCTCTCCACGATCCGCCCCTTTTGCAGGACTAAAATTTCATCGGCGTGCCGGATCGTGGAAAGGCGGTGGGCGATCACGATGCTGGTCCTGTCCTTCATCAGCTTGTATATCGCGTCCTGCACCAGGCGTTCGCTTTCGGTGTCCAGGGAGGAGGTGGCTTCGTCCAGGATGAGAATGGGCGGGTTTTTAAGAACGGCCCGGGCGATCGTCAGCCTTTGCCTTTCCCCTCCGCTCAGCTTTGTGCCTCTGTCCCCGATATTGCTGTCGTAGCCCCCTTCTTTTTTTTCGATGAAGGATTGCGCATTGGCTACCCGGGCTGCAGCCTCGATGGAGGCGCGATCAGCCGCCGGACAGCCCAGGGCGATATTGTTGGCGATGGTGTCATTAAACAGGATGGGTTCCTGGGTTACGATGCTGATTTGCTGCCTCAGCGAGCGCAGGGAATATTCCCGGATATTGATGCCGTCGATCAGCAGCTCTCCGCCAGTAACGTCGTGGAACCGGGGAACCAGGTCGGCCAAGGTAGATTTCCCGGCCCCTGAGGAACCCACCAGGGCGACGGTTTTACCTTTGGAGACCTTGAACGAAACATGGTCCAGTACGGTATGGTCCCCATAGGAAAAGGAGACATCCCTGAATTCGATGCTATCCTTGAATTGATCCAGGGGCCTGGCACCCACGGCTTCCTGGACGGTCACCTCCGTTTGGATGACCTCTTCGATGCGGGCAATCGCCGAGCTGCCCTTTTGCATATTGTAAAACGCCGTGGAGAGGGATTTCGCAGGGTTGATGATGGTCCCGAACAGGGCCAGGTAACCGATGAAGGCTTCGGGCTCCAGGGCATAACTGCTATGGTTGGTAATGAGGTAGCCCCCGAAGAGCAGGATGCCGCACAGGACAGCCACCCCCAGCGTCTCCGACAGGGGAGAGGCCAGGTCCCTGCGCTGGACCATCTTGTTCTTCACGTGGAATAGCTCGTCGTTCAGGCGGAAGAAACGATCCCGGAGTATGTCCTCGGAATTGAATGCTTTGATCACGCGGAGTCCGGACAGGGTTTCCTCCAGGACGGACAAGGATTCCCCGGCCTTGATCGCCGCCTCGTTGCTTTGCTTGCGCAGTGACCGGCTGATCCGCCCGATAATAAAGCCCGTGACGGGGAGGAAAACGAGCAGGAAGACGGACAGGGCCGGGCTGAGGAGAAAAAGGGCGGCCAGCAGCAGGATAATGTTCACAGGGTCCTTGATAAGACCGTCCATGGTGCCAATGACGCTGGTTTCGATTTCATAGGTATCGTTGGTCATGCGGCTGATGACATCCCCTTTGCGCTTTTCGGTGAAGTAGCCGATGGGCAACTCAAGTATTTTCTGGTAGAGGTCGTTCCTAAGGCGGGTACCCAGGTTGTTGCGCATGGGTGCCAGGATATAATAGCTGAGGTAGAGGAAAAGGTTCTTCAGAAGGATGGCCCCCAGGATGATGACGCAAATGATGACCAGGGCGTACATCATGCTGTGGGTTTGGATGATGCGGGTAAGGTAATATTCCAGGGTTTGGATCAGGTTGGACGAATTCAGGATAGAGCCGTGGGGTAATTGATTTACCCGCTGGTCCTGGTGAAAAAGAAGGTTCAGGAAGGGGATCAGCATCCCCACGGAAACGATCGAAAAGGCGACGGAAAGGATGGTAAAAAGGATGTAAAGGACAATGCTTAGCTTCAGGTCTCCCAAATACTTTAATAACCTCGTGTATTTCTTCATTTATGGGTGTTAAATTTACCCCGTCAAAGGTACGATTATGCAGGAAGGAAAACGACAAAAACAGATAGCAGGCCTGCTGATGGAGGAGTTGAACCCCATTTTCCATCGCCTGGGCCTGAACATGATGGACGGAGGGATGGTCTCCATATCCGGGGTCAAGGTAACGCCCGACCTCCTCGAGGCCCGGATATACCTGAGCTTCTTCAAGGTCCGGGACCCCGCCGCCTCGCTGAAGGCCATCGGCGACAAAGCCTGGGAGATCAAAAAGGAACTCACTGCCAAGGTAAAGAACCAGTTGAGGCGCATGCCCGAACTCAAGTTTTTCCTGGACGACACGCTGGAACACGCATTCCAAATGGAGGAGCTTTTCAAGAAGATCAACGAGGAAAGGGATAAAAATAAACCCTGATGTACCTTTTATTCTCCTGGCGCTATTTCAAAGCAAAAAAGTCCACCAACGCCATCAACATCATTGCATGGGTCAGCACGCTGGCCATTGCCGTGGGAGCGGCATCCCTCGTATTGGTGTTGAGCGTTTTCAACGGATTCGAAAGCCTGGTGAAGTCCTTGTATTCGTCCTTCTATACCGATTTGAAAGTAGTCCCCGCGATGGGGAAGGTGCTGACGATGACCCCCGAGCTGCTCGGTCGTCTCGGTCATACGTCCAACGTAGCGGACTATTCCTGCGTGGCCGAGGAAAAGGCCATTCTCCAAAACATGGATTTCCAATCCACCCAGGTTTTCCTGATGGGCGTCGATGGGAAATTCGCGCGCATTACGGGAGTCAAAGACCACCTGATCCGGGGGCATTTCGACCTGGGATCGGCAGATACCCCTTTTCTGGTGATGGGATCGGGTGTGGAGTCGGCACTTGGGTTATTGTCGGACAGGTCCATCTACCCTGTTACGGCGTATCTCCCCAAAAGAGGGGTTCGTGAAGGAGCGGATCCCCTGGAGTCCATCAGCGAGGGAAGCATCATTCCCTCCGGAACTTTTGCCATTCAGCAGGATTTCGACGATAAGTACGTCATCACCAATATCGCCACGGTCAAGGCCTTACTGGGCTTGAAGCCCGACGAATACTCGGCGGTGGAGATCAAGGTAGTCGATCCCGAGCGCTTGACAGAGACCCAGAAGAGCCTCCAATCCTTGTTGGGTAAAAGCGCACTGGTTCAAACGAGGTACGAACAAAACCAGTCCCTTTACCGGGTGATGCGGACGGAGAAATGGTTCATATTCGCCGTGCTCATTCTCATCCTTACGGTGGCCGCCTTCAATATGGTGGGGGCGCTCACGATGCTCGTGCTGGAAAAGCAAAAAGACATTCAGGTACTGAAAGCCCTGGGGGCTCAGGATTCCTTTGTCCAAAGGATATTCCTGGGAGAAGGTATGGTGTTGGCTGCTCTTGGTACGATCCTCGGGGTAGGTTGCGCCTTGACCCTGTGCTGGCTGCAAATTCACTATAAGCTCATTCCCTTGCAAGGAGGGTCCTTCGTCATAGATTATTACCCCGTAAAGGTGCTGGCTTCGGATATTGCCATTGTCATGGGGTCCATATTCGTAGTGGCCACGCTTGCTTCCTGGTACCCCGCAAGGCGCGCTGGTCAGGAGCGGATCGATCTTAGATCCTAGTAATCGCCAAGAGTCTCGGGAAGCTGGGCCAACGCCGATTTCAATTGGGCCTCGTTTGGCGCGGTACCGTGCCATTCGTGGTGACCCTCCATGTAGTCCACGCCCTTCCCCATGATGGTGTGCATCAGGATGGCGATGGGTTTTCCCTGGCCGGTCATGGATTTCGCTTTCTCCAGTGTGGCAACGATTTCATCCATGTCATTGCCATTGGCTTCCAGGGTCAGCCATCCAAAGGCCTCGAACTTTGCACGCAGATCGCCTTCAGGCATGACGACATCGGTGGGGCCGTCAATTTGCTGGTGGTTCCAGTCTATCGTAGAAATGAGGTTGTCGACCTTGAACTTGGGGGCACTCATAATAGCCTCCCAATTCTGTCCTTCATCCAGTTCTCCGTCACCATGCAGGGAAAACACAAAATGGGAATCTTTGTTGAATTTTTTCGCCAGGGCCGCACCTATGGCTACGCTCATCCCCTGCCCCAGAGAACCGGATGCAATGCGAATGCCGGGAAGGTGTTCCGCCGTAGTAGGATGACCCTGGAGGCGGGAATTGATCAAACGGAAGGTATTCAACTCCAGGAGGGGGAAATAGCCGCTCCGAGCCAGCGTCGAGTACCAAACGGGAGAAATATGGCCGTTCGAAAGAAAGAAAATATCCTCGTTCAACCCGTCCATTTGGAAATCCGGGTTGTGCTGCATTACCTTGAAATAAAGCGCGGTAAAGAATTCTGTGCAACCCAGGGATCCCCCGGGATGGCCGCTTTGAGCGGCATAAACCATACGGATAATATCCCTCCTGATCTGAGAGGCGGTAGCTTTTAAGTCAGTCATTGTCATTTCGGTTGGGCTCAAAGGTACCAGAAAATCTTTTTGGTGAGAGCAAACGTTTTTGGGTCCGAGCGAGTCTATGTATATACTGGAGAAGCCGATTTTTAACTTTTTATTGCCAAAATCAATGCTTTTTATGGTGCCGTCTGCTCATTTTAATGGCCGCTATTCCCTTTTTTGGTTTAATATTGCACTTATTAATTATTAACATACCATTGCTATGTTGATTATCAATGATTTACCCTATTAAACCAGAAAAGCTAGCCCGATGGATAACTTATTTACAGTCTTTTTTGTGTCATTTTTTGTAACCTATGTTTCCCTACCTGTCATCATCAGGATCGCCGATATCAAAAAGCTGGTCGACGTTCCCGATACCAGGAAAATTCATAAAAGACCTACGCCATCGCTGGGAGGTTTTGGAATTTTCGCCGGGTTTGTTTTGGCCCTGTTGGTTTCGGTTCCTTCCGCCGCTGCAGGCGGGATGCAATATTTCATCGCCGCCGCTTTTCTCATTTACCTGGTTGGCCTGAAAGATGACGTGCTGGTGATTACGCCCATGAAGAAATTCCTGGGACAACTGGTCGCCGCTTTCATCGTCGTCAACTTGGCCGGCTTGCGTTTGGTTAGCTTTCACGGGGTATTCGGAATACATGAGTTGCCCTATGCCGTGAGCCTCGGGTTATCCTATTTTTCCATTATTGTCATCATCAATGCCTTCAACCTGATCGACGGGGTCGACGGGCTGGCAGGTACGCTCGGGCTGATCAGCGCCCTTATCTTCGGGATTTATTTCTATTTCGCCCACGATGTGCTATTCTCGATGATGGGGCTTAGTTTGGTTGGTGGGCTCGGCGCTTTTCTCATCTTCAACTACACACCCGCTAAAATATTCATGGGAGATACCGGTTCGATGTTGATTGGACTGGTGAATGCCATCCTCATTCTTCATTTTATCCGCGTTGCGGATGCCCCGGGGGCCGTCATCCCGGTAGCCTCCGCTCCTTTGATTGCTTTGTCCGTGCTGATCGTGCCCCTGTTCGATACGTTAAGGGTGTTCACCATTCGGATATTCGTTCACCGCAAGTCCCCGTTTTCCCCCGACAGGAGCCATATCCATCACCTCCTGTTGGATTGCGGCTTATCCCATACCATGGTCACCCTGACCCTGGCCCTATACAACCTCCTGATCATCGTGGCTGCTGTCGCCCTGAGGAATACGGGGAACGATTACCTGTTGATCGGCCTGGTGGCGGTCAGCATGGCTTTTACAGGGCTGGTGATTTTTTTCCGTCTACCCAGGAGACCATTTGTGGTAATGAAAAGCGTGGCTGCGGTTGCTACCCCTCCGGCGGATTCCCAGAGATTGGAAGGCCAGCATATACCGCAGAATGGCGGGGTGGTCGTTCCGGCTGGTATACAACCCGTCTTTTCCCTTGAGGAAGAGTAGATAAGAGCAAGAATTTTATTTAGCTTTGCCTTTCGCGAATACGCGACTACACCATTATGTCTGAAGAATTAGACTTTATACTGGAGGATGCCAAAGAGACGATGGAAAAGGCGATTGGACACCTGGAAACCGAATTGATCAAAATCAGGGCCGGGAAAGCCAATCCTCAAATGCTGGAGGGAATTAACGTGGAATATTACGGGAGCCTTACTCCCATCAATCAGGTTTCCAATATTTCGGCCACCGATGCCCGGACCCTGAGTATACAACCCTGGGAAAAAAACATGCTTCAAGCCATCGAGCGCTCAATCATAGCGGCGAACATAGGGCTGAATCCGCAAAGCGACGGGGTGCTGATCCGTCTTTTCCTCCCGCCCCTCACCGAGGAACGTCGGAGGGAATTGGTAAAGAGGGTGAATGTGGAAGGTGAGCAATCGAGGGTGGCCATTCGAAATATCCGCCGTGAAGCCATCGAGCAAGTCAAGAAACTTCAGAAGGACGGGTTGAGCGAAGACGTGGCCAAGGATGCGGAAAAGAACGTACAGGAAATGACCGACAAGCATATTTCACTCATCGATAAGCATCTCGTCGCCAAAGAAAAGGAGATCATGACGGTTTGAAAATCAAATTGGACGATATCCCGACCAGGGCTCCCAAGTCCGTTGACAAGGACGAAACAATGGGAAGGCTCGAAAAACTCCTTGAGGAGCTGGACGACCTGCAAAATCTTCTGTATGCCCAATCCGATCATTCGGTATTGGTCGTCCTTCAGGGCATGGACGCCAGTGGAAAAGACGGCTTGATCAGGCACGTCTTCGGAAGGCTCAACCCGGAAGGAGTTCAAGTGGCTTCTTTCAAAGAGCCCACGAAAGAGGAACTAGCTCATGATTTCCTTTGGAGGATCCATAAGGCCACCCCGGCCAAGGGCAGTATCCAGGTTTTCAACCGCTCGCACTATGAAGATATCCTCGTGACGAGGGTTCACAAGCTGATCGACGACGAGGTAGCTCATGAACGGATGAAAGCCATCAATGAATTCGAATGGCTCCTCAACGTTCATAACAATACCAAAATTCTCAAATTTTACCTCCATACCTCTGCCGAAGAAAGGCACAAAAGGCTCGAAGAGCGGCTGAAAATTCCCTCCAAGGAGTGGAAGTACAGTCCCAGCGATTTTGCGGAAGCCAAGCTATGGCCAAAGTATGAGAAAATGTACGAGGATTGCTTCCAGCATTGCAGTAAGATCCCCTGGATCATTGTCCCTTCCGACCAAAACTGGTATAAAGAGTTCGTAGCCGCCAAGACATTGAGAGATACCTTGAAGGAACTTCACATGAAGTATCCCACGCACGCGCAGGTGGCACGCCGTTTGAAGAAGTAACCAACTACTTAAGCGTTATGAGTTTCGTTAAAGAATTCAGAGAATTCGCCTTGAAGGGCAACGCCATCGACCTTGCAGTAGGTGTCATCATCGGCGCGGCCTTCAAGACCATCGTGGATGCCATCGTGAACGACCTGTTCATGCCCATCGTGGGAATCTTTTTCAAGGCTGATTTCTCCAACATCTATGTGGGATTGAGTGAAAAAGTCCGGGCGGCCAAGGACGCCAATCCGAACCTGACCCTGGTGGATGCGAGGAAGCTCGGATCGGTGCTGGCGTTAGGGGATTTGGCATCCGTCCTGATCAATTTCATCATCATAGCCCTGATCATATTCCTGATGGTCAAAGGCATCAACATGATGAAACGCAAGAACGACGCAGCACCTGATGGTCCGGCCGAACCTTCGACCACGGAAAAACTGCTGATGGAAATCCGGGATGAGTTGAAAAAGTAAACACAACCTATGTATAAAAAATACCTAATCGTCGCCACCCTGCTGGTAGCAGCGACCGCGACCTTCGGGCAAAATGCAATAAAAGATATACAGTCCCAGGCCAGTCAGCCCCTGACGGGTTTACCGGATAGCCTGAAGAAGACCTGGACGATCGGAGGGCTGCTTTCCTTGACCTTTTCTCAGGGCAGCAGCAGCAACTGGGCGGGAGGAGCCCAGGACTTTTCGATGGCCCTCAATACGGCGAATAATTTCTTCGCGGTATATAAGAAGGGGTTTAATCGTTGGGACAATATCCTGGTAATGAACTATGGATTTACGCAAACGTCGCAGCAGGGGCTTCAAAAAAGTAGTGACCTGATCGATCTCACGAGTAAGTATGCACGACAGTTCGATAGCGCGAGCAAATGGTCCTTTGCCTTTATGGCTGACTTCCGGACACAATTCACAAATGGCTACAATTACGGGAAATCGGTTACGGGGGCGGACAGCAATCAACTCATATCCGGCTTTTTGGCGCCGGCTTACATCCTGATCTCGCCCGGTTTTCAATGGCAGCCCGTGGGCTATTTCGGGATTTTCATGTCTCCTCTTTCCAGCCGGATTACGGTGTGTACCAACCAGGCCCTCGCGCCGAATTTCGGAATAGACTCCGGCAAAACGATCTTTTATCAACTGGGTGCGTATGCCAGCATCACGTATAATCACCAGATACTGAAGAACGTCGTCTATAATGGACGCCTCGATTTGTATACAGACTACCTAAAGAATTTCGGGGATGTGGACGTTTATTTCACCAACCAATTGGTTATGAAAATCAACAAAATTCTTAGTGCCACGTACAGCCTGTCCATTATCTACGACGACAATGCCAAACGCCCGGACGGAACCTTGTGGGGGACGCAATTGCAGTCCCTCCTGGGAATAGGACTCGCGGTAAAGCTGTAGCCGCGGCATCCCCGGGGACGGGATTTTTTGTATTTTGCAGGATGGCCAATACGGAAAGCTACCAGATAAAACTGCCCCAGTTCGTGGGACCTTTCGACCTGCTGTTGTTTTTTATCGAAAGGGACGAGCTGGACGTCTACAATATTCCCATCACCCGGATCATCAATGATTTCCTTGAATTCATACACGGCCAGGAATCCCTGAACATCGAGCTGTCCAGTGAATTCATCCTGTTCGTTTCCACCCTGATGCGCATCAAGGCCAGGATGCTCCTGCCCCGAAAGGAGCTGGATGCCCAGGGTCAGGAGATCGATCCCCGCCAGGAACTGGTGGACAAGCTCCTGGAATATAAGCGCTTCAAGGAAGCCTCGGCCCAACTGGCGGAAATGGAAGCTTTGCGCATGCTGATGCTTAGGAGAGGCAACCTGAGCCGCGAACTTTCGGCCATCGGAGAAGATGCGGGGGAAGGGACCGAGATCCAGACCATCACCATGTTCAAGCTGATGAAGGTGTTCGAGAAGGTGATGCAGCGGAGGTACGACAAGAATCACAAACCGGTCCATACCGTGGTACAGTACAACTATACCATGGAGGACAGCCGTCAATATTTACTGGACACTGCCATTCAGGAAAAAACGTTGTCCTTTGAGAAGATATTCGAGATTTGCCAGGACCGGATCCACGCCATTTTCCTTTTCCTGTCCCTGCTTGAACTGGTGCAGCTCAAATACATGGACATCCTCGTGGGAGAGGGGCGAAATAATTTCATCATCGAATGGAATGAAAACCGGGAACCCGATTCCGTCGAAGTAGCGATCTAGGCCTTAGCCCAGCCGCTGCTTTGCGACACGGATACGTCCAGCATGGACCTGACGGTCGCCTTGATGGCCTCGGCGTCGAAACCGCATTCGCGTTGCAATTCCGTTGGTTTGCCATGTTCCACCACGCGGTCCGGGATGCCCAGGATGCGCACTTCCGCCTGATAGCCATGGGAGGCCATGAATTCAAGGATAGCGCTGCCAAACCCACCCACGATCGTCCCATCTTCTACTGTAATGATCTTCTTGTATTTCCCGAAGACCTCGTGCAGGAGCACTTCATCGAGGGGCTTTACAAAGCGCAGGTCGTAGTGTGCGGGAGCAATGCCTTCGCCCTTCAGGTCCCGGATGGCGGAGGCCGCGAAATTGCCGGGATGTCCGAAGGTCAACAAGGCGACGTCCTGTCCGTCACGCAACTTGCGCCCTTTTCCAATTTCAATGGCCTGAAGGGGCGTGCGCCATTCGGGCATTACCCCTTCTCCCCGCGGATAGCGGATGACCATGGGCTGATCGATACTGTCCAACTGAGCCGTGTACATCAGGTTACGCAATTCCTGCTCGTTCATGGGGGCACTGACGATCATGTTTGGAATGCAACGGAAGTAAGGTATGTCGTAAGCTCCATGATGGGTAGGGCCATCCTCGCCTACCAGGCCGGCCCTATCCAGGCAAAGGATGACAGGCAGTTTCTGTATGGCGATATCGTGCACGACCTGGTCGTACGCCCTTTGCATGAAGGAAGAATAAATGTTGCAAAACACCTTCAGACCCTGGGTAGCCAAACCGGCGCTGAGGGTAACGGCGTGCTGCTCGCAAATGCCCACGTCGAAAGCCCTGTCGGGCATTTTCTCCATCATAAACTTCAGGGAGCTGCCGCTGGGCATGGCAGGCGTTATGCCCACGATCAACGGATTCTTTTCGGCTAACTCGATGATCGTATGGCCGAATACGTCCTGGTATTTCGGGGGTTGGGGAGTGGGGAAGTTCTTTTTGTAGATCTCCCCGGTGATCTTGTCGAAGGTGCCGGGTGCATGCCACTTGGTTTGATCCTTTTCCGCCAGGGCATATCCTTTTCCCTTGACAGTGACGATGTGCAGGAGCTTAGGTCCGGGAATATTGCGCATATCCTGGAGGATATCCACCATTTTGGAGATATTGTGGCCGTCAATGGGACCGAAGTAACGCAGCTTCAAAGATTCGAAAAGGTTGCTGCTCTTGTTGACCATCCCCTTGATGCTTTGCTCCAGCTTGCTGGCCATGTCCCTGGTGAAGGTCTTGCCCACGGGCAGCTTTCCCAGGAGCTTCCAGGCATCATCCCTGAGGCGGTTGTAAGCCGGGGAGGTGGATATATCGGTCAGGTATTCTTTCAGGGCGCCTACGTTGGGGTCGATGCTCATGCAGTTGTCATTGAGGATGATCAGCACGTTTGCATCCGCCACGCCGGCATGGTTGAGGGCCTCGAAAGCCATGCCCGCCGTCATGGCACCATCTCCTATGACCGCTACCACCCTGCGGTCGTTTTCTCCCTTGTATTTTGCGGCCATGGCCATACCCAGGGCCGCGGAAATGGAGGTCGAGGAATGACCTACCCCGAAGGTATCATATGGGCTTTCGCTCCTTTTGGGGAAGCCGCTGAGGCCTCCGTATTTCCGATTGGAAGGAAAAGTATCCCTGCGCCCGGTCAGGATCTTGTGTCCGTAAGCCTGATGGCCCACATCCCAGACCAACTGATCGTAAGGTGTGTTGTAGATGTAATGCAGGGCCACGGTCAGTTCCACTACGCCAAGGCTGGCACCGAAATGGCCCCCGTGAACGCTAACCACGTCGATGATGTATTGCCTTAGCTCATCGCACACCTGGTGCAGTTGTTCCCTGCTCAACTTACGTAAGTCCTCCGGGCTGTTGATCTGCTGAAGGAGGGCGCCGGGCTTTATATCCATAAGTCTGTAAAATTACATCTTTTTTTGGCCCTCCCACCATAGAAATCGGCCATTAGTATAGATTTACCCCCCTACCTGGACTCATTTACGTAGATTTATGGAGGTATGGCTTCGTCGAAGATGTCAAAATATTGGTGGTTCCAGATCGGGGGTTGGTTTGCCTATTCTCTGGGCCTCCTTTTTTTTGCGTATGAATACGACAAACTGAACGGGTTACTGGTCGTGAAAATGATCCTCCTGGCCTTACTGGGGATCGGCCTGACTCACTTCCTGAGGTACATCATACGTCGTAACGGCTGGATGAAGCTGCCTTTCGACCAGGTATGGGCCATACTGCTCGCCTGCGTCCTGGTAACCGCCCTGTTCCACAATACTTTGCTCCTGGGGATCATTTCCATTTTCCACCTCAGCAATAACACACATTCGGTCCCCTTTATGAAAAGGGCCATTTTAGGGAGCGTGGATTCCCTACCCATCTTCATGGTTTGGGTAATGATCTACTACATCTGGCATTTCGTGGAAAACAACCGGAACCAGCAACTGGAGTCCCTTCGTTTGGAGGCCCTGGTCAAGGAACTGGAGCTGAAAACGATCAAGTCCCACATCAATCCCCATTTTATTTTCAACGCCCTCAACAGCATACGCGCCCTTGTGGATGAAAACCCTGAAAGGGCCAGAAAGGCGATTACCGAATTGAGCAATATATTGCGCAGTTCCATGCAAACGGAAAAAATGGAAACCGTTCCCCTGGAAAAGGAACTGGCTATCGTGGGTGATTATCTCGCCCTGGAGAAAATCCGTTTCGAGGAACGACTGAAAGTGGAACTGGATATTGATGATGAAACGCTCGAAGAACCCGTACCCGTCATGATGCTGCAAACCCTGGTGGAAAATGCCATCAAACATGGGATTAGTAAGCGACTGGAAGGTGGAGTCATTCGGATCAGGTCCTATTTCAGAGGAAAGCACCATGTGCTGGTCGTCCAGAACACGGGCCACCTGAATGGTCACGGCAACTCCAGCGAAGAGGGTTTCGGCCTGATGAGCACCCAAAGTCGCCTGAGCATCCTCTACGGACCCAAGGCTAACTTCGAGATCAGAGACGTAAGTCAGGATACCGTTGAAGCAAAAATTTCTATCCCTGTGGAAGTCATCTGACGCGCCGGAGGGGCCAACACATTCAATCTGTGACATGAGTAAGAAAGCGATCATTATCGACGACGAGCGTTTGGCTCGCAATGAGTTGAGAAAGCTCCTTCAGGATTTTCCGGAGATCGAGGTCATAGACGAGGCCGCCAACGTAAATGAAGGCCTGGAAAAGATCGAGCAGCACCAACCCGACCTGATCTTCCTGGATATTCAAATGCCCGGTAAAACAGGCTTTGACCTCCTTGGGGAGCTGGACCGGTCCCCCCAGGTCATTTTTACTACCGCCTATGACGAGTACGCCCTGAAGGCCTTCGAGGTAAATGCACTGGACTACTTACTAAAGCCCGTAGAGCCAAAGCGGTTGGCAGATGCGATCCATAAGCTCGAATTGGTCGAGAAGGAAGAGGAAATGGATACTCCAATGGTTAACCGGAGCATCCTGAGTGAGCACGACCAGGTATTTGTGAAAGATGGGGAGCGTTGCTGGTTCGTCAAATTAAGCGATATACGCTTGTTCGAAAGCGTCGGCAACTACGCAAAAGTGTTTTTTGGCCCCAATAAGCCCCTAATCCTGAAGTCCTTGAATGCATTGGAGGAGCGCCTGGACGAAAAGGTCTTTTTCCGGGCGAACCGCAAGCACATCGTCAATCTTCGGATGATCGAAAAGATCGAACCCTATTTTAACGGAGGCCTTCTTCTGGAATTGAAAGGGGGCGAAAAGATAGAGGTCTCCCGGAGACAAGCCGTCAAGTTCAAGGAAATGATGAGCCTTTGATTTCAAGAACGTCCAACAGGTCGAACAGCGCTTGCAATTCGAGTACGCGTTCTTCCATGTCCAGGTCGGGCGTATCTCCTTCGTTATAGATATGACTTAAAAAAAGGTTCCGAATGGTCTTGCTAAGCCTGCCAACGGACACGGTGGAAAGGAATGTACGCAGGGCTCCTACCAATTCATCGGGCAAAGGTGTCTTTTCCATTTTTACTTAATTTTTTGTACATTCATCAGAGCTGCTAGATATCTGATCCCCACGCCCTGTATCGGGCATCATACTTCTATTGATTTTTGGCTTCTGAGCGGTGACCGCCCTGATCGGGGTTGGCGGGATAGTTATTTAAAGATAAAACAAAGAAATATTATTTTTACAAACAAGTTTGTTTTTTTAATAATGTAGTATGATATCGCCCATAGCTCAAAGAATAGGGAAATTTATAGCATATCAAAAACTGAGCCGGAGGGAATTCGCTAGCAGGCTGGGTTATACCAGCAGTGAGAAAATCAACCGCCTGTTCCGGAAAGACGGGGCTAAACCGGGTTTCGATATAGTGGCGGATATTGCAAACAAGTTTGTTGAGTTGAATCCGGATTGGCTCGTTACGGGTAGAGGAGAGATGCTGAAGGGCCCAAATGGTTCCACCGTTCGCGAAGAGCCCATGGGATATGAAACGATGGCGTATGTACCGCTTAAGGTGAGGGAAGGTTACAGGGAGGGTTTTCAAAAGGAGGACTTCATACGCGGATTGCCACATTTCTTTCTTCCCGGTTTGGGTGGGGGCACATATCGTATGTTCGAAGTGGGGGGCAGAAGCATGTATCCCGAACTGCAGGATAAGGATAAGGTTTTGGGCAGGTGGATTACCCTGGAGGATATTTATGAAGATCAGGCATGTATCATCTTGTCGAAAGCCCGGGGCTTGATTACCTGTCGGCTGGGTCTGCGAGAGGGAGGGGTTCTTTGGATCAAGGGAAACCCGTTAAACGCCCTTGAATTCCCTTCCCTCCGATTGGAAGTCAAGGACATATTGGAAATCTGGGACCTGGTTTTGCTGATCACCCCCCGCCTGCAGCTCAGGCAATCGCCCTGACGGAGTGCACCGCGGCGGCCATTTCTGCGATTAAGGAGGGCTCTTTTTCGATGGCATTGCCAACGACAATCACATCGGCGCCGGCCTTGCAATTGCGGTAGGCCTTTTCGGCGTTGAGGATGCCGCCCCCGATGACGAGGGGGATGCTGATACTTGCGGCGACCTTTTCGATCATGCTTTCGGAGATGGGTCTTTTGGCGCCGCTGCCGGCGTCCATGTATATGAGCCGCTTACCAAGCATTTCTCCCGCCATGGCCGTGCACAAGGCAATATCGTCCTTGTCCGCCGGGATGGGGCTCGCGTTGGAGATATAGGAAACGGTGGTGGGCTCTCCTCCGTCTATGACCATATAACCGGTTGGGATGAGCTCAAGGCCGCTTTGACGGACAAATGGGGCGGAAATGACGTGCTGTCCAATGAGCAGTTCGGGGTTGCGGCCCGAAATGAGGGATAGATAAAGGAGCGCGTCGGCGTATTTCGAAACCTGAGCAGGGCTTCCGGGAAAAAGGATAACGGGAATGTCGCAGGAGCTCTTGATTTGCTGGATACAAGTATCCAGATTGTCCGAGATGACCAAGCTCCCTCCTACCAGGAAATAGTCGACTTTTGCGGCCAGCGAGCGATCGACCAGTTCATCAATGACAGGTGTATTCACTTTATCCGGATCAATCAACACAGCAAAGGACTTTTGGTGGCGGTCCTTCCTGTCCACTAATGTTTGATATAGGGTCTTCATCCTGTTAATTTAAACATGGGCCTGTCCTGCAAATATGCAAAAAGTTTTCTAATCGACTGGAACTATTTGCAAAAGAGGACGTTCATAGCTAAATCTTACGGTGGTGCGTATCCCTTGCTCCGCGCCAACACCTGAGGCGTCGAAGGGGTTTTCCACATTTTTTGAAGAGATGTTAATATTTTTGCCTTTGGAAATCGGGTATCGGAAGATACTTTCGTCTTCCGCCCCATTTTTCCGACGGACACTCGCTTTCAATTTTACCCTATGCCTAATAAGCCACAGGTTTCCAAGGGATTGCAATTTACCCGCCGGTATACTACGGAAGGAGTGAGTCCCTTTGACCTTTTCACATATGAATATCGTACTTCCGTGATCAAAAATCCCACCGGGGAGAAGGTATTCGAAATGGAAAATGTGGAAGTCCCCAGGGGATGGAGTCAAATTGCTACAGATATACTTGCGCAAAAATATTTCCGAAAGGCCGGCGTGCCACAACCGGACGGGTCTTTAGGACGCGAGACATCCGTGAAGCAGGTAGCGCACAGGATGGCCAACTGCTGGAGGGTTTGGGGGGAACGATATGGGTATTTCACTTCGGCGCAGGATGCCCAGATCTTTTACGACGAGCTCGTCTTCTCCATATTGAATCAGACTTGCGTACCTAATTCACCACAGTGGTTCAATACGGGGCTGTACGAGAGTTATGGAATTAAGGGGAAACCCCAGGGGCATTACTACGTAGATCCACTGGATTCCATACTGAAGCAGTCTTCTTCGGCGTATGAAAGGCCGCAGGTGCACGCCTGCTTCATCCTCAGCGTGGAGGACGACCTGGTCAACGAGGGCGGTATCATGGACCTGTGGATGCGCGAAGCGCGCATCTTCAAATACGGCTCGGGGGTCGGAACGAATTTTTCAAGCATTCGCGGAGAAGGGGAAAAACTCAGCGGAGGAGGCACCTCTTCCGGACTGATGAGCTTTCTTAAAATAGGAGACCGTGCTGCCGGAGCCATCAAATCGGGTGGCACAACACGCAGGGCAGCCAAGATGGTTTGCCTGGATTTGGATCACCCCGAAATCGAAGCCTTCATCAATTGGAAAGTGGAGGAGGAAAACAAGGTCGCAGCCTTGATTGCCGCGGGGTATCCTTCCGATTATGAAGGGGAGGCTTATGCCACTGTGTCCGGACAGAACTCTAATAATTCTGTTCGCATTCCAAATGAGTTTTTCGAAAAACTGGAAAAGGAGGAAGATTGGGAAATGACCTCGCGGGCTACGGGGAAGGTAGTCAAGAAGGTGCCCTCGGCGAAACTTTGGCAACAAATTGCTTATGCTGCGTGGCGTTGCGCGGACCCAGGGACACAATATAGCACTACCATCAATGAATGGCATACGTGCCCGCAGGGTGGGCCAATACGGGCATCTAATCCCTGCAGTGAATATCTCTTCCTCGACAACACGGCGTGCAACCTCGCGTCGGCAAACCTGAGGAAGTTTTACGACGAGGGAACGCATACATTCGACGTGGGGGGATTTGAATATGTTTGCCGGCTTTGGACGGTGGTCCTGGAGATATCGGTATTGATGGCGCAATTCCCAAGCAAGGAAGTGGCCCGCCTGAGCTACGATTACAGGACACTGGGGTTGGGTTTTGCCAACCTCGGCTCCACGCTGATGGTCGGAGGAATTCCTTATGACAGTGAGGAGGCCAGGGGTATCGCCGGAGCCATTTCCGCCATCATGACGGGTGTGGCGTATGCAACCTCGGCGGAAATGGCGTCCATCCTGGGGCCCTTCCCCAGGTTCGTGGAGAACCGGAATGACATGCTACGTGTCATGCGGAACCACCGCGCAGCCGCTTATGATGCGGAAGGTGCTTACGAGGACCTGCTGATCAAGCCCCAGGGCATCAAGGCAAAATATTGTCCCGATGATCTTCTCAAGGCAGCTTGCAAGGCCTGGGACGATGCGGTAAACCTGGGAGAACGTTACGGATACCGGAACGCCCAAACGACAGTCATCGCACCTACGGGCACGATCGGTCTCGTGATGGATTGCGATACGACAGGCGTGGAGCCTGATTTCGCCCTGGTGAAATTCAAAAAACTCAGTGGGGGCGGTTACTTCAAGATCATCAATCAGTCCGTGCCTCCTGCGCTGCGTAACCTGGGGTATGGAGAAAAAGAGGTGGCGTCCATCGTGCGCTATGCGGTTGGCGCAGGGACCCTGGACGGGGCTCCTTTTATCAATCCGCAAACACTCAGCGAAAAGGGGCTCATCGCCCCGGAAATCAATAAGCTGAATGCTGCAGCAGGCTCAGCTTTCGAAATCGGATTCGTGTTCAACGCCTATACGCTGGGAGAAGAGTGCCTGCAACGACTGGGTTTCCGTCCCGAGCAGTATTTCGATGTCGATTGGAGCCTGCTGGAGGCCCTGGGATTTACGGAAAGGGAGATCGAAGCCGCCGGCGAGTATGTGTGCGGCACCATGACTATAGAGGGAGCTCCCTTCCTGAAGCCCGAACACTATAAGGTGTTCGATTGTGCCAATAAATGCGGTAAGAAAGGACAGCGGTATATCCTGGCCAGTGGCCATATCCATATGATGGCTGCGGTTCAGCCCTTTATTTCGGGCGCTATATCCAAAACGATCAATCTGCCCTACGAAGCTACCGTGGAAGAGATCGCCGACTGTTATATGCTGAGCTGGAAATTGGGACTCAAGGCCAATGCCCTGTACAGGGATGGGTCCAAACTCAGCCAGCCCCTCAGCAATAAGAGCGACCGGAAGAAAAAGGCGCCCCTGGATGAACCCCTGGCGGAAGAAGAGACAGCCCCCGGTACGGCCCTGGTTGATCTTGGTCGTCTGACGATAGAGGAACTCCTGGAAGAGGTGCAGAAAAGGGTGCAGGCTTCCCCTGATACGCAACTCAAACGCCAACTTGCCCGCATTGTGGAAAGGCGCACCCTGCCCGCGAGGCGCAAGGGGTTCACCTATAAGGCCAAGGTGGGCGGGCAGCCGATATTTGTCAGGACGGGAGAGTATGACGACAATACGCTGGGAGAGATATTCATCGACCTGGCTAAAGAGGGCAGTACCCTCAGGAGCCTGATGAATTGTTTCGCCATTTCGATTTCCGTGGGATTGCAATACGGGGTACCCCTGGAAGAATTCGTGGACAAATTCGTTTTTACGCGCTTCGATCCCAGTGGAATGGTGGACCATCCCAATATAAAGAGCGCTACCTCCATGGTGGATTATGTATTTCGTTTGCTGGGTTACGAATACCTGGGCCGGACAGACCTGGTGCACGTGTTGCAGGCCCCGGAAGTGAGTAATACGGGGACCGAAGAATGGGATGAGATGCCCACTCTTTCGGAAAAGCAACCCGAGCTTTCCCAGGTGCGGGTTACGGCGCCTGCTTCTGGGACGCAGCAGTACATGCAGCGTATGCAAAGTGACGCACCCGCGTGTAATACTTGCGGACACATCACGGTCCGCAGCGGCACCTGTTATAAGTGTTTGAATTGCGGGAATAGTATGGGGTGCAGCTAAAGCGCCCGGCGCGGACGGCGCGCGGGTCAACTTCGAGTCTGGGAGACTACTAACATATACATGGCGAAATGGGCCGGCCTAATGGGGGCCGGCCCTTGTGTTTTTACCGCCCCCTCTTCTTCACGGGCGTGATCTCGATCATGATCCTGGCGAAGATGTCCTCTGATCGGACGTCGAACAGGGAGGCCATGTGAATCAATTCACGGATGGTAAACAAATCGGGCTCAGCTACTTTGCGCGTAAAGGTTTGATAGTTCATGCCCATTTCTTTGGACACGAGGGTCTTGGGTATGACGTCGAATATTTCTTTAAAGCCGGATATACTTCCAACTTCAATCATACTTTTTATCGCATTATATCTTCTATCCTTGGCCATAGGCTATGGGTTATATCATTTGCAAGTATAAAATATTATGATTTGAAATACAAATTATGAAATAAATATTTTATTTGTTTCTGAAAGTGTATGTTCTTACCTTATAACTTAAATCAAGAGGTCGACTATGCAAGTGTACAATCGCAGCCGGAGGAAAACTGAATGGGATGAACAACTGATCATGCAGGTGTTACAGGATGATTTTGCAGCCTATGGAATACTCCTGAAGAAATACCGGCTTTTCATAAACCATGCAGCTTACACGTTGACAAGGAATCAAAAGGAGGGGGAAAAGCTGGCCATGGTTACGATTATGGTCCTGTGGACCGATAGGAAGAAATTACATCCGGAAATTCCTTTCCCGGATTACCTGGAGGACCTGATAACCAGGCTGCATAAGCGCGGCTCACCCTTTTTATCAGATAATTGATATATTCGTATGCACATTGATAGCTGGCAAAACCTAACCTGGAACACGTCAATCGTACCAAATTTTAGGTATACTTCTTTCATATGAGATTGAGACTATTCCGGGGAGTCCCATCTTTAGCTATTTTTTCATCTCAAAACGGCCTGGCCGACCCGGGTCGTTGTATCCGTCGTTTGAAGGCGGGGAAGATGGATGCGCTTGTCCAAATCCGGAAGGTTTTCGCCGATTCCCTATTGTACGTCGCTTCGGAGATCATGCCCAAGGATACCGAGAAAATGCGCATCGCCGAAATCGTCGTCGGAGCCTTTCAGGCCCTTTGGGATAACCGGGAATCCGTGGCCGATCCGGGAGCGGTGAAAATATATCTCCACAAAACGGTCCTGGATGCCTGTAAAAAGGACCATCCTGGACTGGACGAACAGGCGGCTTTACTTACGATTGCATTTTCCGAAATCGCACGGGTCATGGTCGAGACCGAGAATGCGCTCCCCAAAAAATACCAGCGCTTTTACAAGATGAAGTTTATCTCCCAAAGACCCGATGCGGAGATTGGTGCGGAAATGGATATGTCCCTCGCGGAGGTGGAACAGTACACCAAGGAAATCAGGGCGTTCATGGGTTCGATACCCAAATGGGGATGAAAAAGGGCGCCGCGAGGACGCCCTTTTCCTTTCATAAACTGCAAAGAAGATCACCGTTTAGTGCGCATCGGCCGGCATCGACGGCTTCCCTTTCTTGAACTTCTGCAGGAAGATCAGAGGGATGCACAACAGCACGAAGAAGCCCACCAATAAATACACATCATTATATGTCGTCAGCATGGTTTGCCTGGTGATTACGCCTTCCATAGCACCATAGGCCATCATTTGGGCCTGCTCGGGAGAGGCGCCCCCTGCCAGGAAGGAATGTACCATCTGGTTGAACCGGTCATTGTACGCCGGATTGTATTGGTTGATGTTCTCGATGAGAACGGAACGGTTGATGCCGCTTTTGATGTGAATGATGGTCGTGATGATGGCTATCCCGAAGGAACCGCCCAACTGGCGGCCCATGTTGTTCAATCCCGTGCCCTGACCGATTTCGGGACCTCTAAGGTCCTGGATGGCAAGCGTAGTAAGGGGAACGAAAAGAAGGGCCATGCCAATTCCCCGGATGATGAGGGGCCAGAAGAAATCGCTCGTTCCTGAGTTCAGGTTGGAACTGTACAACATCCAACAAAAGATGAAGAACAGCAGGAAACCCATGGCCGACATGAACTGGGCCGGGAATCCCCGTTTCAGCAGGTTCCCCACGAAGGGCATCATGCTGATGGTCGCCAGTCCTCCCGGAAACAGGATCAAGCCGGTTTGGGCCGCGGTAAAGCCCAGGAGGTTCTGGCAAAAAACGGGAAAGATAAAGACAGAGCCATACAAGGCCACTCCGAGTACAAAGGAGGTAAATATCCCGATCGAGAAACTTCGGTGCCGAAGGATCTTGAAATTCACGATGGGATAGTCGATGATCGTTTCCCTCCATATGAAACAAATGACGCCCAGGATGGTAGTGAGGGTGAGTAGGGAAATGTACCAGGTCTGGAACCAATCCTTGTCCTCTCCTTTTTCCAGGACCACCTGCAGGGACCCCACGGCGATGGCCAGGAACAGGATACCCCACCAGTCAATTCGTTTTCCTTTCCCATACTTTGGCGATTCTCGGACAAAGGTCGATACGCAAAAGGCTGCAATGGCTCCTACAGGGATATTGACGTAAAATATCCATTGCCAGTTGATGTTGTCCGTGATGAATCCTCCGATGGTGGGTCCTACCGTAGGCCCTACCACGGCGCCAAGGCCGAACAGGGCTGTTGCCATGCCCACCTCGGCGGGAGGCCAGGTTTCCAGGAGGATGGCCTGGGCGGTGGAGATCAATCCTCCTCCGGCCAGCCCCTGAAGCAGGCGGAAGGCGATGAGCGCGGTCAGGGTATTAGAGTTGCCGCACAGGAAGGAGGCTATGGTGAACACGATGATGGAGGTCAGGAAGTAGTTCTTCCGTCCAAACCGGTCCCCCAGCCACCCGGACATGGGCAAAATGATGACGTTGGCCACCGCGTAACCCGTAACGATCCAGTTGGCGTCTTCCAGGGTAGCGCCAAGGTTACCCATGATATTCGGCAGGGCCACGTTCACGATCGTGGTATCGATCAGTTCCAGCAGCGCAGCGACGATCACCGTTATGGTGATGATCCATCTTCTAAATCCATATTCTGCCATAAAAAATTCGTTCTAGAGTCTAAAAATGCTATTTGGTATGCACCGTCACCTTGACGCTCATGCCCGGACGGAGCATGTGCATGGTGGCGCTGTCCACGTTGAGCTTGATCCTCACCGGAACGCGCTGGACCACCTTAACAAAGTTGCCCGTTGCGTTATCGGGGGGGAGCAGGGAGAACTTGGCTCCAGTGGCACCGGAGAAAGATTCAATGCTTCCTTGGATGTTATCTTTCGGGAAGGCATCCACGTCGACATCCACTTTCTGACCCAGTTTCAGGTCGTTCATCTGGGTTTCTTTGAAATTGGCCGTAACGTAAAGGCTGTCATGGACGATCGAGAACAGGGGCGATCCTGCCTGGACCAACTGCCCGATCTGGATATTCCGTTTGGACACGATCCCGCTGGCGGGCGCCGTGATCACGGTATAGGACAACTGGAGTTTGGCATAATCCACATCGGCCTTCCGGGTATCGATGATGGATGCGGATGCCGAGGTTTGCACCTCGCTGGTATTGACGCGCTTATCCAGAACGGGTATCTGGCTTTTTGCGGCGTCCAGGGCAGCCTGTGCGGATTCCTTGTCGGCGGTTGCCTGGTCGAACTGAGCTTTGGTGATGACATGATCGTCATAAAGGTTTTTATAACGGTCGTAGTCTTGTTCGGCTTTCCAAAGCCTTACCTGGGCTTCTTCGATGTTGGCTTTTTGGACCCCGAAATTGGATTGGGTTTCAAAAACGGTGGCTTTGAAGGCGGCCACATTCTTTTCAGCCGAGTTCAGGGCGGCTACTGCCTGATCGAGCTTGATCCTGTAATCCTGGTCATCCAGGACGACGAGGGTATCCCCGGCGTGGACGTATTGATTGTCCTGGAAATTGATGGCCTTTACGTAACCGGGTACCCGGGGAATGACGGGACTGATATCACCGTCCACCTGGGCGTCATCGGTTTCTTCATGGCTTTGAAGGAACAAATATTCCTTCAGGGTGAATCCCAGGGCAACGAGCAAGACTAACCCGAGAATGATCGGGAAAGCGAGTTTCCTGCGGGGCTTTTGAGGGGTGGTGGTATTGTTTTCCATATAAAAATGCAGTTTATTACTTTTTAGAAATGAATGTTTCCTGTTGATTTTAGCATGGTATAATATGCGATGGTGGCATCCGACTTGGCCACTTCCAGGTTCACCCTGGACTGGTACAGGAGGGTTTGCGCATCGATGCGGTCGGTGGTGTTGGCCAGGTTGTTCTGAAACTTGGATTCGGTGATCCGTTCATTTTCCTCGGCCTGGTCTACGGCAACCTGCAAAACCTGGATTTTCTCGAGGGACTGGAGGTAACCCAGGTAGGCCTGGTGAACATCTTCCCGGATTTTATCCTGGGCGTCATCGCGGGACGTCTGTATTTCCTGTTTCTGGACCTGTACCTCCCTGACCTTGTTCTTGTTGGTATAAAGGGTGGCAATATCCCAGGACACCCCGACACCGAGGGTAATGGGCGCAAGCACCGTGTGATCCGTTGGGATTGGCTTACCCGTGGGGTTGATGTAATACATGCCCGCGGTGGCTGCCAGGGTAGGCGGGCGCTGGTCCTGGATTTGCTTGATGTTGATATCAGCGATCCGGTCCTGGTAAGTCAAATCCTGGAGCTCCCTTCTTCCTGTGAGGGCCTCGGTGACGAGCTCATCGAATGCGGGATGTTCCTCCAGCTTGTAATTCATGCCCGAAAGCGTGAGATCGGTCGTCTCCGGCAAACCCAACAGGATATCCATGTTGTAATTGGCGACCTTCCGGTTGTCCTCCAGGTCGATTTCCTGCAATTGGATCTGCGATTTCTGGAGTTGGAAACGCAGCACGTCGTTTTTGGTGGCCAGGCCCTGACTTTCGTACTTGGTAATCTCAGCCAGTTTTTGGTCCACATCTTCCATATTCTTCTGGACGATCTGCTCGTTCTGAAGGATTTTATTATAGTTGATGTATGCCTCGACGATAAGGAAGGTGACGTCTTCCTTATCCTTGTCCGCGTCCAGTTTGCTCAACTGCACCATCAGGTCCGCCGATTTACGGGCGTACTTGAATTTATTCCCTGCAAATATGGGCTCGGTGATGCCAAGCGTGCCCAAATAGGCCGGGAAGTCGAACGGCAGTTCGAGGGGCTTTTGAGTGAATCCGGGAATCATGAATTCCCGGGCAAGCATCAGGGCATGCAAATATTGAAAGCTCACCTTGGCGGAAGGCAACTGTGCATCCCTGGTTTGGTCGAGGCGGGTCAGCGCCTCCGTGATTTTGTTCTTCGATTGTCTGAGCTGCTTGCTGTTGTCAAGCCCCATCTTTACGGCTTCCTCCAGCGTAAGGGACCGGGGAGCCTGGGCCCTAAGGCCCGGGAGGCATGACAACAAGAAAACCATTGCTAGAACTGTCTGCTTCATAAAAGCGGGTTTGTATATCATGACTTGGTAATGCTTAAATGTCTTGAAATCATATCCTTCAGGTGATTTTTTAGGCGATCGATCCATTCCGGGCTAAACTCATTGGGGTCTTTAAGGACAATGCCCAGGATCCTGCAGTAGAAATCCTTCGACAAAGTCATTTGGGAAATCGTGCCAATGATGGTTCCTACCGTCATTTCGGGATCCACTTTCCGGAAAACGCCTTGATCCTCTCCATCATTGATGATTTTCCGGATCTGTTCCATATTCTTTTGTTTCATCTTGAACAGCGTTTCTTTTATCTCCGAGTTTTCCAAGGTGGAAAACTGCCTGGATATGATGTTGTGGAAGCGGTGATTCACCAGAATCCTTTCCACATAGAAATCAATGAGCTTGAACATTTTTTCCATGGGCTCGGTCTGTTCATCCCTGGCCATCTCCTCGATGACTCCGGCGGTGTACCCTGATCTGTATTCAACCAGGGATTCGAACAATTTCTCCTTGCTTCCGAAATAGTAGGAAATCATCGCCAGGTTCACACCCGCCATGTGCGCTATATCCCTTACGGAGGTGCCATCAAACCCCTTGTCTGCAAACAGCTCCTCGGCGGCACTTAATATTTGAGAACGTTTGTCCATATAGAAATTCTCCTTATTGGAAATCTCCGCAAAGTTAAACGATCGTTTAAATCAAACGTTTGTTTAAGTTTTAATAAATTGTTAATAAAACCTTAAAAGTTGATTATTAGCCATTTGCATTTTCAAATTACATTTGAGGCATGACGGTTGAATTTTCCTACGACAGACCCCAGGTCATCCAGGCCCTACGTTATCACTTTATTACCCGTCGTGAAATCCGCCTTCTGATGATCCTCGTCAACGTGTTTGCCATTTTCTCCGCCGTCCTGTTTTATTTTAGGAAAGCGACCCCCATGGCTTTTTTGCTGAGCTCTTTATTATGGCTTGTGCTAATGGCTTCGTTTTGGTTCTTCTTACCTTATTCGGTATACCGTAAGGAAAGGACATTCAGGGATCGTTTCCGGGCTACGCTGGAAGACCAGCATTTTTTCATTACCAATGGTGTGGGAGGCAGAAGCTGGGCTTGGCGTGAGTTTAGCAGTTACCTGGAGACACCTAATTTTTTTCACCTGTATTTTGACAGCAGATCTTTTTTTCTGTTACCGAAGTCGGCATTCGTAGAGCCGGAATCCTTGTTAAAGGCAAGGGCGTTGCTCAGGGAGAATATTAAGAAACAGTGAGGGTTTTTTGCATGGTGTAGTGGGGAATCGTTACTTCCACGAATTCATTTCCGGTAACAGTATAGCCCATCTTCTCATAAAATCCGATGGCTGTCGAGCGGGCATGCATGATCATTCTGGTAAATCCTTGATCCCGGGCTACGTTCTCAGCGAAATGGATAAGGTCCCGTCCTATTCCCTTCCCCTGGACGCTGGGGGATACGGCCATTTGCCGGAGACGAATGGAGCCTTTCTCGGCTACGCTTAGGACACAACAGGCAATCAATTGCTCTTTGTCGAATGCAGCGACCAGGATATCGTCTCGCTCCGCTACCAGCTCTTCAGCGGAGAATGAAAGCCCCAGGGGTTTACGGAGGATATCGTCCCTGAGCTTGATCATTTCCAGATAGTCGCCGGTACCGTGTTCTATTATCCTAAGTGGCATGGTCGTCAGTGCACGTTAGCGCTGCGCGGGGAGGCGCGTCCACGCTAAGCGCGCCGAAGGTAGGGCAAATTCCGGGCATTTTTGGGGAAAACTTGGTGGCCGTATGGTTATTAACTCAAAAATTCTATTTTTGCACCCAGTAACTAAATTTTACTATCATGTCAGACATTGCAACAAGAGTAAAGAAAATCATTGTTGACAAATTAGGTGTTGATGAAGCAGAGGTGAACCCGGAGGCGTCATTTACCAACGACCTGGGAGCCGATTCATTGGATACCGTTGAATTGATTATGGAATTCGAGAAAGAATTCAATATCTCCATTCCCGACGAACAAGCTGAAACTATTACCACCGTAGGCCAGGCAATTGCTTATTTGGAAGAGCACGCCAAATAACCCCCTAAGAGCCGGCCGCAGGCCGGCCGTCCTAAGGACAAAACGAGACACCCCGCTGATCAAATTCCCGGCTTGCATTATATGGAATTAAAAAGAGTAGTTGTTACTGGAATGGGCGCCCTTACCCCGTTGGGGAATAATGTACCAGATTATTGGAATGGTTTGATCAATGGAGTATCGGGCGCCGATTTCATCAAGTCTTTTGATGTTTCCAAATTCAAGACCAAGTTTGCTTGCGAGCTGAAAGATTTCGACCCTTTTGCTTTCCTGGATAAAAAAGAAGGTCGTAAGCTGGACCGTTTTACACAAACGGCCATTATCGCAAGCGACCAGGCCGTAAAGGACGCCGGGATCACCAAAGACAACGTCAACCCTGACAGGGTAGGGGTCATCTTCGCAAGCGGTATTGGGGGACTTATCACCTTCCAGAACGAGGTGATCGAATTTGCCAAAGGAGACGGCACTCCCCGATTCAATCCCTTTTTCATTCCCAAAATGATCCTGGATATTGCCGCGGGGCATATATCCATGCGTCATGGGTTCCGGGGACCCAACTTTGCCGTCGTATCTGCCTGCGCATCCTCCACCAACGCCATCATTGCAGCCGCTACCGAGGTTCGCCTCAGCAGGGCGGACATCATCCTTACGGGTGGGGCCGAAAGCGTGATCAGCGAGGCGGGTGTGGGCGGCTTCAATGCCATGAAGGCCCTCAGCGAACGCAATGACGATCCCAAAACAGCTTCCCGTCCCTTCGATAAGGACCGGGATGGCTTTGTAATGGGCGAAGGGGCAGGGGTGCTCATCCTGGAAGAACTCGAGCACGCCCGTGCAAGGGGAGCCAGGATATACTGCGAAATAGCCGGAGGGGGCGCCAGTGCGGACGCCTATCATATGACCGCCCCGCATCCGGAAGGCCTTGGCGCCCGGAACGTCATGCGGGCAGCCCTTCAGGACGCGGGAATGAATCCTGAAGAC
>Ga0210391_10000529_pt1 | contig 39447 bp, 38 predicted proteins | sample IncBWC12OmetaG_FD_160573 | JGI IMG/M metagenome (GOLD analysis project Ga0210391, IMG submission 160573) | Forest soil microbial communities from Barre Woods Harvard Forest LTER site, Petersham, Massachusetts, United States - Inc-BW-C-12-O ...
CAGGAGACATCGAATAACAGTTTTGAGTACGCCGGAGACAATCCAGAAGGATTCGAGAGGTAACATTGATGGCTAAACCGACGGAAGAAATCATTTTGAACGAAGAGAAGCCGCTGGATGCGAAGAAGATTGCCTGCCATGTCCGCGAAATCATCAAACTTGTTGGCGAAGACCCAAATCGCGAAGGATTGCGCAAGACGCCGGAACGCTACGAAAAGGCGCTGAAATTCCTGACCAGCGGTTATTTGCAGAACGCCGAAAATATTCTGAACGGAGCGACCTTCAGCGTTGCGTATGACGAAATGGTTGTGGTGAAGGACATCGAGTTCTTCAGCCTCTGCGAGCACCATCTACTGCCGTTTTTTGGAAAGTGCCACGTTGCGTATCTTCCCAACAAACGCGTCATCGGCCTCAGCAAGGTCGCCCGCCTCGTGAACATGTTCGCGCGCCGCCTCCAAATTCAAGAGCGCCTCACTAGCCAGATCGCCGCCGCTATTCAGGATAAAATCAGCCCCGAGGGCGTCGGCGTAATCATCGAAGCGCGCCACCTCTGCATGCAGATGCGCGGCGTCGAAAAGCAGCATGGCCAAGCCGTCACCAGCGCCATGCTCGGCGGCTTCCGCCACAACAAACAAACTCGCGACGAATTTCTATCCCTCGTACGCACAAAAAACTCATGAAAAATAAAGGGACGGACAATCTCGTCCGTCCCAGTTGAGTCACTTTTTTGGTGAATCTGGAGAGGTGAGTGCCCCCCTAGCCTTCCTCTACTTCTTGGCGATTTCTATCGACGCTACCGTGGTTTCCCAGGACATGCTCATCGTGCAGCCACTACCCGTCTTATTGAACGAGATCTTGAAATCTTCCACAGGACTCGGCAGCTTCCCGGCCTTCATGTCCACCCGCAAAAGGTCCGAGGCCGCTCCGGGGTAGGGAACTCCCCACTCTCCCGTTTTCTTGCTGACGATCAGCGTCCACTTATTCTCTTCGGGTACCGTGAAAATCGTGTAGTCGCCCGCTGGAACATCCTTGCCGCCAACTTTCAAATCCACCGGCGTCACGAACGTCGTCGCCTCGTTTGCTCCTGCGCGCCACTCTTGTCCGTAGGGGACCAGGCCTCCAAAAATCTTGCGGCCCTTCATCTTTGGACTCGAATAATCCACCGTAAGCGTTTTGCCCCCGCCCAAGTCGCAACTCGCCGTCGCCGGCGGACTCGGACGCTTGCTCTTGTCTGACTGACTGGATGCCTTCGTTACCAAAAATCCCAAGCTAAGACAAAGTCCAGCAACTATCGCAATTCGCTTTTGCATATCCCATTCCCTCCCAAAGTACTTCTACCCTCACACAAAGCATTCAACCCAATTTGCGCGCTCAACGCAACTCATATGTGCTGGTTGCCGTCGTTAGGAATGCCTCCGATCTGACCGCAAAAGTGTCCTCACTACTCCCTGCCCGCTATTCACCACTCACTCCATTCCTCCTTCGCAAAATTCCGCCCTCCAAACATGTTTACATTCCTTTACACTCAAAACATATTTGTGTTAGCCTGAATGAGTCGAAGAGAAGAGGAAAAATTCAAGGGACGACGGAGAAGGGCACTTGAGCACAGCCAAAGCGGTGTTGATCGAGCAATTCCGGCGGGAAGTTAAAGATACTGGCTCACCGGAAGTCCAGATAGCACTTTTGAGCGAGCGGATCAGCTACCTGACGACGCACCTCAAGTCCCACGTAAAAGACCATGCATCACGGCGCGGCTTGATCATGATGGTCAATAAGCGCCGCCGCTTGCTGGACTATTTGAACCGTCGAGACCCGGATCGGTATCGCGAGATTGTTGAACGTCTTAGCCTGCGCAAGTAACTGCTCTACAATTAATAGCTTCAACGGGCAGAAGCCTCTGCGTTTTCACGCAATGACAACTTCCACACGAAGTATGTCTGTCAGCTTAACGTTCGGTTCGGCTGGCAGTGAATCCAACAGGCCCCCGGCTGCATTTTGGCCGGTTTTTCTCGTGGTGTAATCCGGATCGAGTTACTGTCTCCTATCGTAGTTCTCGCCTCTTCTCTTCTCTGGGTTGTCCAGGCCAGGCTTACGCCGACCTACTCGAAGCAGGGATTTGTTTTGGGCCGTGCAAAGCGGCTAAGTACTCCTGCACGGTCGTCGCTCCTGTGGACATTCTGAAAATGCTCCGTATGAAGCGGGGCCAAAGGAAATGATCGCTTATGTCTGAAAATAATCACACACCAGCACCACATCAGGTTTCTGTTGAAATCGGGGGACGCTCCCTCATTCTCGAAACTGGAAAGATTGCCAAGCAGGCGAACGGCGCAATCACCGCTCGTTACGGTGACACCGTCGTGCTCACTACGGCTTGCATGTCGACCGCGGCCAACGACCGCGATTTTCTCCCGTTGACTGTCGACTATCGCGAAAATACGTATTCCGCTGGAAAAATTCCCGGTGGCTTCTTCAAGCGCGAAGGGCGTCCTTCGGAAAAAGAAATTCTCACCTCTCGCTTAATTGACCGTCCTATGCGCCCGCTGTTTCCGGAGTCCTGGCGCAACGAAACACAAATCGTAGCGATGGTGCTTTCCGCGGACAGCGACAATGACCCTGACGTCATCGCCGTTACTTCTGCTTCCGCCGCTTGCTACTGTTCCGATCTGCCGTTTGAGAAGCCCATTGCTTGCGTTCGCGTTGGCTTGTTGGATGGTCAACTCGTCGCCAACCCGACTGTCGCGCAGCAAAAGAAGAGCTTGCTGAACATCGTTGTCGCGGGCACCGAAGAAGCCATCGTCATGGTTGAATCTGGCGCGCTCGAAGTTTCCGAAGAGACCGTCGTGGATGCCCTCGAATTTGGTCACGCACAGGTTAAGAAAATCGTCGCCGCCATCAAGGAACTGCACGCGCAACTCAAGCCGGTGAAAGTTGTCGCCAAGCCAGTCCCATTCGACGAATCTATCTACAAGGATCTCGAGAAAAAGTACGGCGCGAAGTTTCACGACGCTCTCAACACCGAAAAGCATCCCAAGAAGGAGAGCTATCACCTCGTTGATGCCTTGAAAGAAGAAATCATCAAGGCCGTTCCAGAAGAGCCCAAGAAAGAGATGGACGAAAAGCGCACCCTCACCAAGCGTGCCATCGAGCGCCTCCGCGAAAATATTTTTCGCGATGACGTTCTAAATGCTCGCCGCCGCCCTGATGGACGCGCCTTCGACCAGATTCGCCACATCTCTTGCGAAGTCGGCCTGCTTCCTCGCGTGCACGGTTCCGCGCTCTTCACCCGCGGCGAAACACAGGCTCTCGCCACTTTGACGCTTGGCACCAAGGAAGACATGCAGCGGCTCGATCTTCTCTTCGAGCACGATCAATTCAATCGCTTCATGCTGCACTATAACTTCCCGCCGTTCAGCGTCGGTGAAGTGAAGTTCCTGCGTGGTCCGGGCCGTCGCGAAATCGGCCACGGCGCTCTCGCACAGCGCGCGCTCGTCAACCTGCTTCCTCCCGAGGCGGACTTCCCGTACGCCATGCGCCTGGTTTCGGACATTCTCGAATCCAACGGTTCTTCTTCCATGGCCACCGTCTGCGGCGGCTCTTTGGCCCTGATGGACGCAGGTGTTCCTCTAAAGGCTCCTTGCGCTGGAATTGCCATGGGCTTAGTTGTTGGCGATGACAAGAAATATTCGATCCTCACCGACATCGCCGGCGCCGAAGACCACTACGGCGACATGGACTTCAAAGTCGCGGGCACTCGCGCAGGTATCACCGCGCTTCAGATGGACATCAAGGTCCTCGGCATCAGCATCGGCATGATGCGCGAAGCCCTGGCCCAGGCGAAGAAAGCTCGCCTGCAAATTCTCGACACCATGGAAAAGACTCTCAGCGAAGGACGCACGGAAATTTCCGCGTACGCTCCGCGCCTCTTCAAGCTGAAGATTCCTCAGGACAAGATCCGCGACCTCATCGGTCCAGGCGGCAAGAAGATCAAGTCCATCATCGAAGCCACTGGCGTCAAAATCGACGTCCTCGAAGACGGCACGGTGCACATCTTCTCGACCAGCGGCGCTGGCGGCGATGCGGCTCTGCAAATGGTTCGCGACGTCACCGCTTCCGCCGAAATCGGTAAAACCTATCTTGGCAAAGTCGTTCGCCTCGCGGAATTCGGTGCGTTCGTCGAACTTTTCCCCGGCACCGACGGCCTCCTGCACATCAGCGAAATCTCCGAGCACCGCATCCGCGACGTTCGCGACGAACTGAAGCTAGGCGACCAGGTCCTCGTAAAGGTTCTCTCCATCGAGGGCAACAAAGTCCGCCTCTCGCGCAAAGCCCTAATCAAGGAAGCCCGCGACAAGCAGCAAAAAGCCGCAGCCAGCGGCGGAGGCGGTCAACAGGTAACTTCCGGCGGTGAAGGTAACTCCGGTAGCGATTCAGGCGGCGACTCCGGCTCGAGCGAATAACTTCGCTTCACTCCAAAAACTCAAAGGGCCCTCGATTTTATCGGGGGCCTTTTCTTTTTCCTTTCTCTGCGAGTTTCCGCGTACTCTGCGCCTCTGCGTTATCTTTTTCTTTTTTTAAGCTTTGGAATCTACAGGCGCCATACACGAACCGCACAGCTTCGCCCTGGGTGTTTGAAGTGGCTTCCCACATTTTGCGCAAGGCGGCCCATACCTTGCCAGCCTGTGGTGAAAAACCGCATTCCCATTGGTCTCGCGATGACCTGTGACGCGCTCATATTCGTCGAGCAGTGCGCCAAACATCTCCCTGGAACCTTTACCGCTCCGGTTTCTCAAAAGCGTGACACGCCGAAATTCCTCTTCATCCAGCATCGGCATCTCCGCCTTGCACCGCCAGCACCACAACATTTTCATTGCCGTTCCCCAGATGTCTGCGTCTCGCCCATCCTCAAGTTACAGGAGCTGGAACAGAGGCGTGCACGCCAGAGCCGGATGCGTGCACTCTCTCAATATCCGCTCCCACCGCCCTCAATTTCTCGACAATCCCCTCATATCCACGATCGATGTGATACACGCGCTCGATCACCGTCTCCCCAGTCGCCACTAACCCGGCCAGAACCAACCCCGCGCTCGCCCGCAGATCCGAAGCCTGCACGGTCGTTCCTGACAATACTGCTGGCCCGCGCACCACCGCTTGCCGCCCATCAATCGAGATATTCGCGCCCATTCGGACCATTTCGCTCGCGTGCAAAAATCTGTTCTCAAAAATTGTTTCGGCAATCACGGACGTGCCCTCCGCCTGCGTCGCCAGCGCCATATATTGCGCCTGCATATCCGTCGCGAATCCCGGATACTCCTCGGTAGTCATATCCGCAGCGACCAATTTTTTCCCGGCGCGCACTCGCAAAGTCGTCTTGTCCACTGTCTCGATGCACGCCCCCGCCCCTTGCAACTTTGCGATCACTGCGCCCTGATGCTCCGGCTCGCAATTCGTAATCGTCAAGTCTCCGCCGGTAATCGCGCCGGCCACCAAAAATGTCCCCGTCTCAATCCGATCCGGAATCACGCGATGTTCCGTCCCATGCAACTCCGCCACGCCGCGAATCCGCAAAGTCGACGTCCCATCGCCCTCAATCAACGCACCCATCTTCCGCAGCATCACCACCAAATCCGTCACCTCCGGCTCCCGCGCGCAATTCTCCAAAATCGTCTCTCCACCCGCCAGCGTAGCCGCCATCAAAATATTTTCTGTCCCGGTCACCGTAATTTTCTCAAACACAATGTGCGCGCCCTTCAACCGCCCGCCCTTCGCCCCATTCCCCGGCACTCGCGCCTCGATATACCCGTGCGACATCGTGATTTCCGCGCCCATCTTTTCCAAAGCCGACAAATGCAGATCCACCGGCCGCGCCCCAATCGCGCACCCTCCCGGCAACGAAACCCGCGCCACTCCCAGCCGCGCCATCAGCGGCCCCAGCGTCAATATCGACGCCCGCATCGTCTTCACCAACTCATACGGCGCCTCCGCGTGATTCAATCGCGGCGCCTCAATCACATAATCGCTAGCCGGCATCTCCGTCACGTAAACCTTCGCGTCCATAAACGTCAGCAACTTGCTCATCGTCACCAAGTCCCGCACCTTCGGAATGTTGTGCACCGCCACGCGCTCTGCCGTCAGCAAACACGCCGCCATCACCGGCAGTGCAGAATTCTTCGCCCCGCTGATCGCCACGGTTCCCCGCAGCGCCTTCCCTCCGCGTATCAAAAACTTATCCATTCGCTCTTCTCTGTGTCCTCTGCGCTCTCTGCGAACTCTGTGTAACTGTTTTTTCCTATTCCCCGAGCGCCCGCCGCAAATCGCCCCGAGCCACCGCCAACTTTTTCCGCGCCGCTCCCACCTCCACTCCCAATTTCAACATCACGAGCCCAACCCGCATATCGTGTCCCGCCGCCCGCAAAGCGTCCTCTGCCGCAGACGCTCCCGCCCCGCTAGCCTCCATCAAAATCCGTACCGCCCGCCCCTGCAACTTCTTATTAGTCATCACCGCATCAATCATCAAGTTTTCATACGCATGCCCCAGCTTCACCATCACCGCCGTACTCAGCATGTTCAAGACCATCTTCTGCGAAGTCCCCGCCTTCAATCGCGTCGACCCCGTCAAAACTTCCGCTCCCACTTCCACGCCAATCGCAATCTTTGCCAACCGCGCCAGCGGCATATCCCGATTCGCCATCACCGCAATCGTCATCGCACCACGCCCGCGCGCATACTTCATCGCCCCCAAAACGTAAGGCGTTGTCCCGCTCGCCGCGATTCCCACCACCACATCCGCGCGCCCTAATTTCAACCGCCGCAAATCCCGCGCTCCATTCGCCGCCGAATCTTCCGCACCCTCCACCGCTCCGGTAACTGCCCGCCGTCCGCCAGCGATCAACGCCACCATCTGCCCCCGCGAAGTCCCAAACGTCGGCGGACATTCCGCCGCATCCAAAACCGCCATCCTCCCGCTCGATCCCGCCCCCACATAAATCAACCGCCCGCCAGCGCGCATCGCCGCCACAATCGCGTCCACCGCCCGCGAGATCCCGGGCAACTCCCGCCCCACTGCCGCCGCCACACGCCGATCCTCGCGGTTCATCGACCGTACAATCTCGAGCGCCGTCATGCGGTCCAGCTTCTTCGAAGCCGCCAACCGCTGCTCCGTCCTTCTCGCGTCTTTCATCCCCAATCTCATCCCACAATTATAGAGTGGCACAGGCTTCAGCCTGTGCTCTTCTCTCTGCCCTCTGTGCTCAGCGTTTACCCCGACCCGGTCGGGGTGCCCTCTGAGTAAATGTTTTCGTCAGTTTCCTAGGCGCTCAGCACTACTAGGCACACACACCAACTTCCCCTCAAATCTCCCAGCAAAGAATCAGCTATGCTAGAAAACGCTTTGCATTATGAATTGACCAAGGCAGCTCGACGAACCACATGTCCATCGACATCCTAAAATCCCTCTTCGAGCAACATTTCCATGAGCCGGCGGACCACGTCCAACCTCTTCAAGGCGAACTAGGCGGCTCCGGCCGCAAGATCATCCGCCTAACGGCCGGCCCAAGCACCGCCATCGGTATCCTCTACAATGTCCGCGAAGAGAACGCCGCCTTCCTGGCCTTCTCCAAACATTTTCGCAAACACAATCTCCCCGTCCCCGAAATCTACGCCGAAGATCTCGCCCAAGGCGCCTACCTCGAGGAAGACCTCGGCGACACCACCCTCTTCGAATTTCTCTCCAAAAATCGCCAAGGCGGCACCATCGCTCTGCAAGTCGTCGAAGCCTATAAAAAAGTCGTCGCCATTCTCCCGCGCTTCCAAGTCGAAGCCAGCCGCGATCTCGATTACAGCATCTGCTATCCCATCTCCAGCTTCGATCGCCAATCCATTGCGTGGGATCTCAACTATTTCAAATACTATTTTCTCCGTCTAGCGGGCATTCCCTTTAACGAGCATTCTCTCGAAGGTGATTTCAACCGCCTCACCGATTTTCTCCTCAGCGCCCCGCGCGATTATTTCCTCTACCGCGACTTCCAATCCCGCAACATCATGCTCCGCGACGGCCAACCCTATTTCGTCGACTACCAGGGCGGTCGCAAAGGCGCCCTGCAATACGACATCGCCTCGCTTCTCTACGACGCCAAAGCCGATCTTCCTCCCGAACTTCGCCAGCAGCTTCTCTATGACTATCTTCGCGCGCTCGAAAAATTCATCCCCGTCGACCGCGAAGCTTTTCTGAGCTACTACTACGCCTACGTTTACGTCCGCATCATGCAGGCTCTTGGCGCTTACGGTTTCCGCGGCTTCTACGAACGCAAAGCCCACTTTCTCCAAAGCGTCCCCTACGCCCTAAAAAATCTCCGCTGGCTGCTGCATCAAGCCGAGTTGCCCATCGCGCTTCCCGCATTGATGGGCGCGTTCCAGGGCATGCTCGCCTCCGAAAAATTGCAAAGCCTGGCGAGCGACGCCGACAATCTTGTCGTCCGCATTTTTAGTTTTTCATTCCATCAAGGCCTTCCGACCGACGAAACCGGCAACGGCGGCGGCTTCGTCTTCGACGGCCGCAGCCTCCCCAATCCCGGCCGCGAAGAGCGCTTCAAAACGCTAACCGGCAGGGATCTGCCCGTCATCGACTATCTCAACCAACAAGAAAGCGTCCACCAATTCTTCGCCAGCGTCCTCAGCCTCGTCGACGCCAGCATCGCCAGCTATCAATCTCGCGGCTTCAAAAATCTGATGGTCAGCTTCGGCTGCACCGGCGGCCAACACCGCTCCGTCTACCTTGCCGAACAACTAGCCAGACGCCTCCGCCCCAAACCCGGCGTAGAAGTCCAACTCCGCCACCTAGGCCTAGAAAACCTCCGCAAATGATTCCCACTCCCTATCGCAAAACCGTCCCCGTCCATCGCGAAACCATCGCCGACCATTGCAATACTGTCATTCCGAGCGAAGCAAGCCGACGCCCTTTCTTTCGAGTTCGCTCCTGCGAACGTGTCGGCTTGCGCAGAGAGGAATCTCTCTTCGATGCTTCTGCCTGCTCGCGTCGCAATTCATGTTTTTCCGGTCCGTTCTTCTCAAAACTCTGCGCCCTCTGTGACTCTGCATCCCTCTGCGTTAAATTCTTTTCCGAGTTTTTTCCGACTACTCACCACTCACTACCCACTACTCACTGGCTCCGCCCATGAAAGCCATGATCCTAGCCGCCGGCCTAGGCACCCGCCTCCGCCCACTAACCGACACGCGTCCCAAAGCCCTAGTCGAACTAAACAATCGCACCCTCCTGGAAATAACCATCACTCGCCTCAGGACTTTCGGCGTAACCGAAGCCATCATCAACGTCCACCACTTTGCCGGCATGGTGATCGACTACCTAAAATCCAAAAACAATTTCAACATGCGCCTGGAAATTTCCCGCGAAGACAATCAACTCCTAGACACTGGCGGCGGCCTAAAAAAAGCCGCCTGGTTCTTCCAAGAAAATGTGGCGCGGGGAGTAGTCCCCGCAGCCTTGCGGCCACCTCCCTACTCCGACCCCGCGCCGTTTTTCCTCCACAACGTCGACGTAATCAGCAACATCGACCTAAACGCCATGCTCCAATTTCACAAAGACCACGACGCCCTAGCCACACTAGCCGTCCAATCCCGCCCCTCAAGCCGCCAACTCCTCTTCAACGACCAACTCCAACTCTCCGGCCGCCGCATCGGGGATCAGGATTTCATCATCGGCAAGAAACTTGTCATTTCGAGCCCCCGCACTACCGTCATTTCGAGCGAAGCGAGGAATCCGCTCTTGCCCCGGGAGGGCACGGCTTCAGCCGTGCCGAAAAGCAATAATGTTGAGGGGGCTTTAGCCCCGGACGTAAAATTCTCTCAGCATCTTCACGCCCTAGCCTTCTCCGGCATCCACCTAATCTCCCCCCGCCTCCTTCCTCTACTCACCGAAACCGGTGCGTTCTCCATCATCGACTCTTACCTCCGCCTTGCCTCCCAAGGCGAAAAAATCCTAGCCTTCCGCCACGACAACTCCTACTGGCGCGACCTAGGCAAACCCGCCGACCTAGCCCAAGCCGCCCAAGATTTGCAGCAAAATGCTCTTTTATCATAAGGTCAGCTCATCTGGGAACACTCGCGTCTAATTGTTTGGGGCCTCCGATCTAGCAGCGCACACAAGCGCGGTGTTCTGGAGCAATCCGTGATGACAACGTCTCGTTTAGGTTTCTTGGGAATTGGTTTGGCAATGACCATTGCAGGATGGTCAGCGAATCGCGAGTTAACGACCAGCCGTCCATCCTCGGACTTCAGCAGTGTCCCAAAACTCATGCACGCCTGTCTCATTACCAACAACGTGAATCAGCTCGTAGAGTTTTATGAACTCATCCTGATGCTCAAAGCACAAAAATCCGGAGAAGACTACGCCGAATTTCGCACAACCGTGGGTGTCCTCGCGCTTTTCTCAGCTACGGCACAAGAAAAATACATTCCCGGCTCGGCTAATGCGGCAAAGAATGAGAGTGTGATACTGGAATTCGAGGTTTCAGACGTTGATGAAGAGTACGCCAGGCTGCAGCGATTGGTGAAAACATGGGTCAAGCCACCCACTACTCAGCCATGGGGGACACGTTCCATATACTTCCGCGACCCAGACGGAAACCTCGTCGATTTTTATGCCTCACCCAAAGCCCAATAAGGAATTCTCATGTCAGAGCAGACGCAACGCCTATTTGGTCGACCCTGTCGGCGCCCCGAGTCCTAGCGCTTGCATCACGGCATCATGCAATGCTGGCCGCACTTCAGCGATTTTGTGATTTTCGCGCGTGGGATTCACACGATTGGTCAGCAACACAACAAAGAGCTGCCGGTCGGGATCGATCCAGATCGAAGTTCCCGTAAAACCAGTGTGCCCGAAACTATGGGCAGAAAAGTAATGCCCACTCGAACTGCCTTCCGTCGGCACCACCCATCCAAGCGTCCGAGTCCCCCCGGAAAGCTGCTGCGGCACAATGAACTGCGCAATCGTCGCGCGGCGCAATATTCTCTGGTGCGCGTAAACGCCGCCATTCAGCAGCATTTGGCAAAACGCTGCCAAATCCGGCGCCGTGCTGAAGAGTCCCGCGTGGCCCGAAACGCCGCCGATGGCAAACGCGTTTTCGTCGTGCACTTCTCCTTGCACCAGCCGCTTGCGGAAATTTGCGTCAAATTCCGTCGGCGCAATCGAGGGCCAAAATTTCTTCGGTGGCTTGTACATCGAATCGTTCATGCCAAGCGGCGAGAAAATGTATTCTTTCGCGAGGTCGTCGAGCGTCCGCCCTGTCAAGCGCTCGATAATTTCCGCCATCAAGATAATTCCCAGGTCGGAGTACACCATCTTCGTTCCCGGCTCTGATTCCAGCGGTTCGGCAAAAATCATTTTCAATGTGTCTTGCTTACCTTTCGAAGTGCGCCAGTATTCTTCGAACGGAGGCAGCCCCGATGTGTGCGTCATCAAATGCCGCACCGTCACCTTGTGTCGCCATTCCGGCTGCGGCCCGCTGGCCCACTCAGGCAGATAACGTTCGATGGGCGCATCCAGTTGCAGCGGAGAATGAAAATCTCCCTCGACGAGTTTTTCCACCAACGTCGTCGTCACAATCACTTTTGTGAGTGACGCAACGTCGTACATCGTGCGCACAGTTACTTGCGGCGACTTCGCGTCGTAGCTCAGCTTGCCGAACGCGCGCAGCGAAACTTTTCCCTGGTACCCCACGGCAAGCGTCGCGCCAGGAAATGCTTTGTCCGCAATCGCACGCTCAATCACGTCAAACGCAGGCTGGAGCTGCGCGTCAGCGTGCGCGTCCATCGGCTGAACCGTCATGGGATTCGCCGCCAGCTCGATGCCGAACCCGGCTTTCATATCCGCGCCAGGCACAGTTACCGGTAAACGTCCGCGCACTGGAATCTGCCCGAACAACGCTCGTGCCACGGAAATCTGCGCTACGTCGCTGATGCCGAACGCTGCAAGCCACGTCTCCGCTTGCGGAAAATGTTCCACCAAATAGGGACTGCCAAATCCAAGCGTCACCACCGGCTTTCCGTTCTTGTAAACCTTTTCCGCCAGCGCCGCCTGCTCGGCAGGAATATCCACGTTCCCTTTGCGGTCGCTCACGCGCACAAAAAACGCCAGAATGGCCACGTCATACGTATCCGGCGCGGGCAATTTCAAATTGTCCGCTTTCACAAATCGCGTATCCGCGCGCAGCGTGGTCACAGAATCCACGCGCGACCGCAGCTCGCGTTCGAGATCTTCGCCAGGATATGGCTCGGGATCAGCGTAAAGCGCGACGAGCAAGGCTCGCGTAGGCTTCGTGGCATCGAGAGGCAAACGATGCGGCGTATCACGCAGCAGCGTCACGCCACGGTCGGAAATTTCCTGCGCTTCGCGCTGCCATTCTACTTTGCCGAAACGATTGTTCAGCGCGTTCACATCCACCAATCGCTCGCTGTAAAGACCGATCCTCGCCTTCGCCTGCAAAATCCTCCGCACGGATGCATCCAGTCGTTCGCGCGAAATGCGTCCGGACTTCACAGCGTCGCGCAACGCATCAATCGCAGCATCCGGCACAGGGGGCATGAGCAGCGCATCCGCTCCCGCCGCAAACGCGCGCACCGCGGCTTCGCCTGGCGCATAGCGCACCGTGATGCCGCCCATATCCATCGCGTCAGTGACTACCAGTCCCTGGTAGCCAAGCTCTTTGCGCAGCAAGTCCGTCAAAATATTTGAAGAGAGTGTCGCCGGCGTATTTGGATCGGGTTCGAGAGCGGGGATCGAGAGATGCCCAGTCATGATGCTGTCGGCGCCGGCAGCGATGGCCGCGCGAAAGGGAACTAGTTCCAAACTTTCAAGACGGTCGCGGTCAGCGCGAATCACGGGCAGATCGATGTGCGAATCCGCGGCTGTGTCGCCGTGGCCGGGGAAATGCTTCGCGGTTGCGAGGCCTCCGTTCTCTTGCACGCCGTGCACGAAGGCCGTCACGTACTCGGCAACTTTCTGTGGATTCTCGCCAAACGAGCGCGTGTTGATGATCGGATTGTCTGGATTATTGTTTACGTCGGAGTCCGGAGCGTAAATCCAATGAATCCCGACGGCGCGCGCCTCCAATGCTGTGATTTTCCCCATCGTGTACGCGTCTTTGGGATTACCTGCGGCGGCCAGTGCCATCGCCGTTGGAAAAGAAGTGCCTTCATCCAAGCGCATCGCCGTGCCGCGCTCGAAATCCGCGCCAACCAGCAGCGGGATTTTTGATTTTGCTTGCAGTTGGTTTGTCAGCACAGCGGTGGGGTACGCTTGGCTTTTTACAATGCCAAGCGGCGAGCTTTGCGTGATGTTGATAAATCCACCCACATGGAGTTTCTCGACGTCGCGCATGATCTCCGCATAAGCAGGCGCGTCTGTTGCAGTAAAACTTCCATGGTACGTCGCGAAAATAAGCTGCCCGACTTTTTCGTCAAGCGTCATTTTCCCAAGCGTCGTTTCGACCCACTGGCTAGCCGCAGGGGACAATTTCTGTGTTGGCTTCGTGGACGCGGCGCCTTTCTTCACGCCAGACGCATCTTTTGCGGACGAGGAAGGCGTCGAAGTGACCGATGGTGAGGAAGAAGCTTTGTTCTGACTGCGCATCGTGTGGGCCATAAGAAAGAGGAACAAACAAAAAGGAATGAGCAGCAGAACGCCTGGACCGCGCCCTTTCATCAGTTGTGGGTCTCCCGGTTGACGCCCGGATCCTGCGCCTGTATATAACACACGCACTTCACGCTCACAACGCAGCCCCGAACGAAGCGTTCCAGAATATCATTGGTGACGCACAACCGGAGGGAATGCTTTGGTCCAACTTCGCGGCGGTCTCAATAGAAAGTTTAGCGTGTTGCTCGGTATTGCTTTGATCCTCGCCCTTTGCATCCCGGCGCACGCCTCCCAAAAAAAGTCTAGCCGCCCCGGACGGGTACAAACGGGGCTAGACGTCCTCGAAGCGGAAAAATTCGCGCCTCTTCGCGGCAAGCATATCGGATTGATTACCAATCACACTGGACTCGACGCGCAAGGCCGATCGTCGATTGAACTATTTTTTCACGCGCCAGGTTTGCAGCTCGTAGCGCTGTTCAGTCCTGAGCATGGAATCTCCGGCCGTGCCGACGATAAATACTCGTCGTCGAAAGATCCAACAACAGGATTGCCTACCTACAGCTTGTATGGCGAATCGCTGCGACCCACGGACGAAATGCTCACCGGGATCGACACGCTCGTTTTTGATGTGCAGGATGCCGGCGTGCGTTTTTACACCTACACGTCGACGATGGCGTACTGCATGGAAGAGGCTGCGAAGCACAACCTTGCGTTCTACGTGCTGGACCGGCCAAATCTTATTGGCGGCGACGTGATCGAAGGGCCGATGCTGGATTCCGATAAAACGAGTATCGTGGGCTATTATCCTTTGCCCATTCGGTACGGGCTCACCATCGGCGAACTCGCACAATTCTTCAACGCGGAAAATCACATCAACTGCGACCTCCACGTCATCGCCATGAAAAACTGGCATCGCAATTATTTTTTCGAGAGCACCGGCATTCGCTGGGTGCCGCCGTCGCCCAATTTGCGCACGGTGAAAGGATCGATTGTTTATCCGGGTATTGAAATTTTGCAGAACGCGGGAGTTTCCGTTGGACGCGGAACGGAAACGCCCTTCGAGGAGTTTGGCGCGCCGTGGATGGACGGAATGGCTGTCGCAGACAAGCTAAACGCCATCCATCTGCCCGGCTTGCGTTTCGCCGATCAACCTTTCATCCCTGTGTCCGGTCTTTACGCTGGACAGCGTTGCGGAGGCGTCGGCATTCGCATCACGGACCGCGCCGCCGTCCGTTCCGTGCGCGTGGGTCTGGAGATCGCCGTCATTTTGCAAAAGCAATATCCCAAGAACTTCGATCCAGCTAAATTGCTCTTCCTCGTCGGTAACTCAGAAACCATCCGCCAGCTTCAGGCCGGCGTTGCACCAGAACAAATCGTAGCGAGCTGGTCGACAGACTTGGCGAATTTCGATCAAACACGCCGCAAATATTTTCTCTACAAGTAGTTTTGTTTTGCCCGGTTAGAGATCACCTGGTCGATGCCGCTTCCGTGCCTGTTGTGGTAGAGTCAGCCCATGCGCATTGTGTCGTTGCTGCCGTCGGCTACCGAAATCTTGTTTACTTTGGGATTCGACGAGCAAATTGTCGGCGTTAGCCATGAATGCGATTTTCCCGCGCAGGCGCGGACGAAGCGCGTGGTGATTCATTCGCGGCTGCCACATGACGCGCCTCCTCTAGAGATTGACCGGCTCGTGCGCGAATATGTTGCGCGCGGCGAAAGTCTTTATTCCGTGGATGCCGCGGCGCTTGAGGAGTTGGCGCCGGATTTAATTATCACGCAGGATTTGTGCCAGGTTTGCGCGGCTTCGCCGGATGATCTGGCCACCACGCTCGCGCGTTTTCCTCAGCCGCCTGAAGTTCTTTGCCTGAATCCTCAAGACCTTGGCGATGTGTGGCGCGACATTTTGTGGGTTGGCGAAGCGACTTGCCGCGGACATGAAGCGGAAGCTCTGCTGAAGAAAATCGGAACGCGGCTTGGTGAACTCGAGTGTCAGCTGGATGGCATCGAACATCGCCCGCTCGTTGCGATTCTCGAATGGCTCGAACCGTTTTACGTGGCGGGGCATTGGGTTCCGGAAATGATCGAAGTTGCCGGCGGGAAAGATGCGCTTGGCAAGAAACGTACACCTTCTTTCCGCATCACCGCTGAAGATGTGATTGACGCAGCGCCAGAAATTCTCTTGATTGCTCAGTGTGGCTACAGCGCGCAGCAAGCCCGTGATGAATACAGCGCGATGTCTTTTCCAGAGGAGTGGAGCGCGATTCCGGCGGTGCGCAATTCGCGCGTGTACGCGATGGATGCTAGCGGGTATTTTTCGCGGCCAGGCCCGCGATTGATGACGGGGATCGAGGCGCTGGCGAAGATTCTGCATCCGGAAGTCGTGGTCAGTCCGGAGGCGGAGAGCGTTGCAATGCCAATTAGCGGTTTACCTCTCACGGCTCTTCCTCCTTCTGTACGAGCTGCTTCAGCTTACTGAGACTTAGCAACGATAGCGGCTTGTGAGTCGTTGCGAAAAGCGGCAGCAGGGCTGCCGCACTCCACATAGCCTACCTGCATTGTTATGTGGGACTTGGTAGTTGCCTCCATGTCGGCGCGGCGGGGCAAGCCCCGCCCCTACAGTCCTACACTGTGAACCTGGTCTTCGGAACAGTTGACAATCGTGGACTCTATATATAGGATTCTTATGTATAGGAGAACTTATGATTGCCTCGGGGATTAAGCGTGGGACGGCGGAACTGGCGGTGTTGAGCGTGCTGGAAGACGGGCCGCTGCATGGGTATGAGATGGCGCGGCGCATCGAAGAGCAAACACACGGTTCGCTGCGATTCACATTGGCGTCGCTATATCCGCTGCTCTACAAGCTGGAAAAGCGCGGTTGGTTACGCGGCGCCTGGGAAACCAGCGACACGGGCCGACGGCGGCGCTGCTACCGTTTGACCAGCGAAGGAAAGAAAAGACTCGCCCCGATTCGCCGCGAATGGGCCGAACTGTTCCGCGCCCTCAAGCAGCTCACCAAGGTGAACCATGCCTGATTGGAAAGCTCTTGTCGAAGAGCGGCTGGCGAGCTTGGTGCTGGAGCCGGAAGAAAAAGCCGAAGTGGTCGCGGAAGTTGCGACGCACCTCGAAGAACTTTGCCAGGGGATGCTCCGAGACGGAATAACCGAAGAAGAAGCGGTGCGGCGGACTTTATCGAGAGTCGGGAATTGGCGGGATTTACAGCGCAAGATTTCTGCGGCAAAGAGGAGAGAACAGCCCATGAAGAAACGCGTATGGCAGCTCTGGGTTCCCGGGTTACTCACACTGATTCTTTCTATGCTTTTCTTGACGGCGCTTTACAGGCTCGGATTGCGGGCTCGCCTCGTCTCGAGCGGCCCCAACGCGATCCTCTTGTATACGCCGTGGCTAGCCGGGCTGCCATTTTTTGGAGCTCTCGGAGCTTACATTTCGTCTCGGGCCGGCGGTTCGCGTGCAAACGCGCTATTTGTCAGCGTCTTTCCGGCGCTGGCGCTTACCTTTGCGTTCCTGTTCATGTTTCCCTTCAGCTTGACGGCCGAACTAATAACGGGAAGACCTGTCGACTTTAGCCAGGTGGCGACTGTGCTTTTGAAAGATGGGATTGGATGGATCGTAGTTCCGGGAGCCGCTCTTTTGACGGGCGGTTTACTCGCGCATGCTTTGTTGAGCAGACGGTCATCGTCGCAGCGCACGGCGATTGGTTAGCGAGGGGAACGATGCCTGACTGGGAAACGCTCGTTGGTGAACAGTTCGCTGCTATTTCTCTTGAACCCGAAGAGCGTTGCGAAGTGATCGCGGAACTCGCCGGCCATCTCGAAGAAACGTTTGAGCAGTTTCGCCGGCAGGGACTTTCGGAAGCAGCGGCGGTCGAGCGCGCGCTCTCGCAAGTAAAGAGTTGGCAATCTCTGCGGCGGAAGATTCAGAAGGCGCGAATGAAGGAGGACGGTATGACGGACCGAGTCAAACAAGTGTGGCTGCCCGGCTTTTTGACGCTGTTCCTTTCGCTGATACTGCTCATGCTGATTCAGTTCTTTGGGCCACAGCCGGTCATCGTGAGCACTTCCGGCTGGCGGATGACGGCTCCTGTCGCGGTGATTTACTTGCCGTGGCTGTTGTCGTTGCTTTTGATCGGCGCGATGGGAGCGTATTTGGCGGGCCGTGCTGGCGCGTCACCGCGCGCTATGCTTCTTTCTATTTTGTTTCCTGTTCTGCCGTACTCAGTTTTTTTCGTGATCTGGATCCCCGTGTCGCTGATCCTGGATGACCACATCGGACACAACACCATGCGTAGCGCCTTACTGATGGGTTTGGTCGCGTGGGTGGTTCTGCCCGCGGTGGCTCTACTCGCTGGCGGGCTTCCGGTACAGATTCTGAAATCACGCCGCTCAAGTTCAGGACAGGCTGCGAGGGCTTGAACCAGGTCCGCTCGACTTCGGTTAGTGAAGCTTGCAGTCGATGCGGGAGCGATTGGGCGACCAATTAGAGTGTGAGCTTGGCGCTTACTTCCTCGGTGGTTTTAGAAATTCGCCAGATTCCAGGACTTCCATTCGTGCCACAAGATAAAGTCGACGGCGGCCGTCACGGCTAGCAATACCAGCAGGTTGTATCCCACTCTCAATAACTTGTGCATCCTCCATTTGTTCGCAATGAAATCCGCAAGGACGAATACCCCTATCGTGAGCGGAAAAGTGATCAGCCAAGCGTGCGGAATGCGCGCGTCGTACCCTCCATGGATTGAGGCAGCGAGGTTAAAAGGTCCAATTGGAACAAAGAGTCCGACAAACGGTGCGAACTGGATCTTCGAAACTAGCAGGGCCAGATACGAAGCGGTCAAAAAAAACCACGCTACCCAAATACTCAGAATATATCGTGCATCCCTCAAGTCGGCACCTCCAGCGCGTCTTAAGCGATTGAGACTGGTCATGCTGGTTGCTGCCTTTTGCTCCAATGTCGGTAGAAGGGGAGGCCGACGAGGATTAGGAGTAGGCCGATGCTGGAGCGGCCGGGGCGGTTGAGCCATATGTTGACGGTGAGGGCGAGGGCGCCGGCTACGAAAAGGCCGGGGACTACCGGGTAGCCCCAGCAGCGGTAGGGCCGCGGCATGTTTGGTTCGGTGTAGCGTAGGCGGAAGAGGGCGACTACGGCGAGGCCGTAGAAAATCCAGCCGGCGAAGATGAACAGGTTGGTGAGTTCTTCGAAGGTTCCAGTTAAGGCCATCAGGCTTGCCAAGACACATTGAAAAATTAGTGAGCGGGCTGGCGTGCGGTATTTGGGGTGAACGCCATCGGCGATTTTGAAGAAGATGCCGTCGCGGGCCATGGCGTAGCCGGGGCGGGCGCCGCTGAGGACGGAGGAGTTCATCGAGCCGAGCGCGCTGATGACCATTGCTACCGTAATCCACGCGGCGGCGATGGGGCCTGCTACGTGTTGCACGACATCGGAGGCGATGTGCGGCGAGGAGGCCACGGCGCTGAACGGCAAAACTTTTAGGCACGCGGCGCTGAAGAGGAAATAGATTAGCGCGACTAGCGAGACTCCACCGACTAATGCGCGGGGGAAATTCTTTTGGGGATTTTCTACCTCGCTCCCTACTAGGTTTAAATCTTCCCAGCCATCGTAGGCCCAGAGCGCGGCGGCGAGTGCGGCTAGAAATGCGCTAAGGACGCTGCCGTTTAGCGCGCTCGGCCATAGAGGATCGGGAGCGCTGTGCGGAGCGGCGTGCGAAAAAAACGCGACACCGATTACGATCGCTACGGAAGTGATTTTTATAGCGGTTAGAAAGACTTGGACGGCGCCGCCTAGGCGGACACCTAAGTAATTGATGGCGGTCATACCGACGATCCAGAGAACAGCTATCGGCTGTGCCAAGGTGAAAACGAAATCGTATGGCTTGATCCATGTTGTGAGGCCCGGAATCGCGATGTGGAGCGTGAAGATCGGAGCAGCTACGACGGGGATGAGAAAACTTAGGAAGCGCATCAGGCCTGCGGCGATGCTCGAGAGCGAGCTGGGGCGGCCAACGATGGAGTGCATCCAGCCGAAGAGAAAGCCCGCAGCGGGGCCGAAGGCACGACGGAGGTAGGCGTACTCGCCGCCAGCTTCGGGGATGGCGGCGCCGAGTTCGGCGAAGGACAAGGCGCCGAAAAGGGAGAGGATGGCGCCGACGATCCAGGCGGCGAAGACAACCGAAACGAAGCGGCCTTCGCGCGCCATCTCGGCAGGCTTTAGGAAGATGCCAGTGCCGATCATAGTGCCGACGACGATGGCGCCGGAGGCCCAGGCGCCTAGGCCGCGGACTAGGTCGAGACGTGGGGAGCCGTGGCCTGTGGTCCGTGTTGCCTGATCCGTGGAGAAAGGAGTTTCGGTCATAGAGAGTTGGGTGACATTTTCAGTTGGCGGTTTCGGGTCGAACGTTGGGCATGATGAATCGTGCCCCTACAGTTCTTGCGCGGCGCATGATTTGGTTACGCATTGGCAATTTTTTCAAACGTTCACATCACAGCAAGACGGGCACGGCGTGCCGTGCCCCTACGAACGAAATCTGCTAATGGCAGCGCCCGCCGCGAAAGTCATGACGCTGCCGATTAGCACGTACCATGTATACGCAATGGGGGTGAATTGCCAAATGCAAAGAATGGTGGCTAGGCCGGCAAACATTCCGATGAGGGCGCCGGTGGCGGTGGCGCGGCGATCGAGTGTGCCGAGGAGAAAGAGGCCAAGGAGGCTGCCGAATGGAAGCGAGGCTACCGTTAGGCCCGTTTCGAGAAGAGGGCCCCATTTTATGAAACCGAAGCACATTAAGATGAGGCCCCACACTAGCGTCATGCGGCGCGAGAGGCGCAGGAATTTTACGGGGTCGGCGGAGTAGCCGCGGAGTTTGGAGAAATCTAGGACGTTGCTTGCGGCTAGGGAGTTGAGGGAACCGCTGGCGTTGGACATGGCTACCGCGACGATGGACGCGAGGAGTAGACCGGCGAGGCCCGTGGGCATTTCGCGGACGAGGAAGAGCGGGAGGATGCGGTCGGTGCGTTCACCTGCGACGAGGAGCGGGGAGTGTTGCGCAAAGACGTAAAGAAGGACGCCGATCAGAAGAAAAATTGTGAATTGAATCAGGACGATGACGCCGCTGGTGAGCAGAGCGCGGCGGCTGTCTTTTTCGTTGCGGGCGGCGAGGAGTCTTTGGACGATGGTTTGATCGGTGCCGTGGCTGGCCATGGTTAAGAAAGCGCCGCCGATCAGGCCGGACCAGAAAGTGTATTTTGTGGCGAGGTTGAAAGAAAAATCGAAAATTTGCAATTTGTGGCCGGCAGTTGCGGCTACTTGCGTCACTTCGGTCCATCCGCCGGGAATGTGATGAAGCAAAATCCAAAACGTAACGGCGCTGCCTGTGAGGTAGAGGAGGAGTTGGGCGACGTCGGTCCAGATGACGGCAGTCATGCCGCCTTCGAAAGTATAGAGAATGGTTAGCGCGATGACGATGACGACGGCGAGGTGTTCGGATGTGCCGAGGACCACGCTGACGACGAGCGCGATCGCTGAGATGCGCACGCCCTCGGCGATGGCGCGCGTGATGAGGAATGTGCTGGCGGCGACGGCGCGCATTCGTTCGCCAAAGCGTTTTTCGATGAGGGCATAGGCGGTAAGAAATTGGCCGCGAAAATAGCCGGGCAGAAGTAGAAGGACGATTAGGACTCGGCCAATCAAGTAGCCGATCACCAGTTGAACAAAGGTGAGGTTGCCTGCGTACGCGATGGCGGGAGTTCCGATGATGGTGAGTGTCGAGGTTTCCGTTGCGACTATGGAGAGAGCGAGAGCCCACCACGGAGCTGTTTTGCCGCCGAGAAAATAGTCTAGGCTGACGGATTCGCGGTCGCTGTTGGCGGCGTCCTTCTTGCTGCGGCGGAAGCGCATACCTAGCGCGGTTACGGCAAGCAGGTAAGCAATGACGATAGCCAGGTCGAGTGGATGGATGCGCATTAGCGATTAGAAAGAGAAGCGAGAATAGTGGGAGTGGGTACGGAGGTCAAGGAATGTGTGTGTGCTGCAGGATTAGCGAGAGGGGCGTGGGTGTGGAGTTGGACGAAATTTGGCGCGCTACTGTGCGATGGCGCTTGTTTGCGCACGTTATTTTCTTCGGCGAATGCATTGAGCGCGATTCTCGCTTAAACTTTTTGTATGCGCTTTGTCTTGGGATTTGATGGCGGCGGCACGAAGACGGACTGCGTGTTGATGGATGAGTCCGGAGCGATATTGGCGCGGTCGCAGGCCGGGCCGTCGAATCCGCTGCGTGTTGGATTTGGCGCGGCGATTAATTCTGTTCGTGACGCGGCGCGCCAGGCTTTGGCCCTGGCTGCGTTGCCCCAAAGTGCGACGGCTGCTGCGATATGTGCGGGTCTTGCGGGAGCGGGGCCATCCGAGTCCGCAGAAAAGATTCGCGTGCTGCTTGGCGCGGAATTTCCCGAATCGAAAATTGAAGTTTGCACCGATCTCGATCTCGCGTTGGCGGCGGCGGGAGATAGAGCAGTGATTGTGCTGCTTGCGGGCACGGGTTCGTTTGCAGTCGGACGAAACAGGGCGGGTGAAACGGCACGCGCGGGCGGGTACGGCTCGCAGATTGGCGATGAAGGCAGCGCTTACGATATCGGGCGGCGTGCGGTTTTGACGGCGATGCATGAAAACGACCGCACGGGTGCGGATTCGCTGCTGGGGCAGCGGTTGCTGCGGGAACTGGGTTGCGCGACCTGGTCCGAGGTGAAAGCTCGGGCGCAGGCCGCTTCGGACGAAGTGTTTCCGCGATTGTTTTCCGTCGTCGCGATGGTGGCTGATTGGCTTGAGACTTCGACTGAGACTTCGGCCGAAACGACAGCCAGGAATTACGCGAAAGAAACATTGCGCGCGGCAGCGATTGATCTTGCCTCGCTCGCGGAAAATCTTGCGGAGCGATTGCAGTTGCGCGGCACGCCATTTTTTCTGGCAAAAACCGGCGGGATGATTGGCCGGTCGAAATATCTGGAGGAACAGATCGACGAGTGCTTGAAGCGCGTTTTTCCCCAGGCGGAAATAGGATTGCTGCGAGTTTCGGCGGCGGAAGCGGCGGCGCGTCTCGCGTTGCGGCTCCTGTCGGCTGAGAATATGACAAGTGTTGACTCAAATGGCGGGAATGCAGCAGAGCGTTGAAATGGCCGCGGTGGACAAAAATCGGGATCGCGCGCTCGTTGCCGCCGGCGAGGAGCTAGCAGCTTTACTGCACCATGCCGACACGGACGTGCTGCTGGCGCTGCTCGATAATCCGTCGCTCGAGGAAGCGCAGCTGTGCATGTTGTTGGAGCGAAAAAATATGCCGGCGGAAATTCTCGAGGAAGTGGCGCGGCGGAAGCCCTTGCTAAAGAATTACCGGGTGAAGAAGGCGCTCGCGTTTCATCCGCGGACGCCGCGACTCGTGACGCTGCGTTTGCTGCGCGATCTTTATTTGATGGATCTGGTGCAGCTTACGCTGCTGGCGGGCATTCCCACGGAGTTGAAACGGAATGCGGAGGATCAGCTGGTTTCGCGGCTGCCGCAGCTTCCGCTTGGACAAAAAATTACCCTGGCGCGGCGCGGTCCAGCGCGGCTGGCTGGCGCGCTTCTCGCCGAAGGGCACGAACAGATTGTCTCGATCGTTTTGGATAACGCGTATTTGACGGAGTCTCAAGTGTTGCGCGTGCTTTCGCGCGAGAAATTGCCACCCGCGGTAGTGCGCAACATCTCGCTGCACCGCAAATGGTCGATCAGCTATAACGTACGGCTCGCGCTGGTCCGCCACCCCTTGTCACCACTGGCCACTGTGCTGGCCTACCTGCCGGAGCTCACCGTTTCCGACTTGCGCGAATTGGCCTCGCCTGGAATTGTTTCGGAGAGCCTGCGCAAGTATCTGCAAGCGGAAGTACAGCGACGAATTCGCACGGCAGAAAAATCAGCGCGCAAGGACGATATCCCCGGGCCAGCAGCTGCGTCTAATCCAGACTAAGTGATGTCCGTTCTCCTAAGGCTGGAAATTTCTGCCAAGGGAGTGTTTCCGAAATAGTTGCGCGCGTTGCTGGGAACAAAACATCGGTCTCCGGCGTCGTATGGGTGTGCTCTTAGCAGGGGTATGCTTAATACGAACAAGCGGCGAGATCGCCCTGGCGCCGCATCTTGGGATCCTTGGCAGGGGGGGTCACCAAGCCCATGGGCAGTGGGGATCAATCGTCCCGGCGGTCGGATCGACGCTGGGCGCCGCGTTACTCGTTTCGCGCCAACCTCGAAATCGAATGGGGTTCTGCGGTCCTGCGCGCCAGCACGCGCGACATAAGCTCGAACGGAATGTTCATCGAATCGGTCGATCCATTGTGGATCGGGGCGGGATTTACGGCGCATTTGGTGCTGGACCGGCCCGTGAAAGTGGATTGCTCCGTGAAGCGCATCGAGCCCGGCCGGGGTATGGGCGTTTCCGTGACACTTTCCGAAGGGCAGCACGAGCAGCGCTACCAAGATCTTCTGGCTTCACTCTCCAACACAGGTTCTTGAGCTCGTCTTATACTATGCTTGCGGTGCGTAGCGGTTCGCGCGGCTCGCAATGTGTGCAGGTGTGTTCGCCCCCTTCGTTTGGAAAGGTGTTTGAGGTCGCATGAGTTTGACCAGATGCCTTGATTGCGGTTCCCCGCGGACCGTTGACCAGTGTCCCTCTTGCGGGTTGACGTCGATTGCAGCCGAGCTGCTGTTCCGGCGGCGGCTGGTAGGGCGAACCGCTATTTTTCTGGTGGGTTCGCTTGCGTTTCCTTACGTGAGCCAGATTTATCCTCCGCTGGATTTGGATCTGATGTTGGTATTTTTTGGTTTGCTGTTTTTTCTGGCGCTGACAATTGCGGTGATTCTGGAAAGGCGCGCGCGGCAGCACACGGAGATCGAAGTCCTGAAGCGGATCTACGCGGGATTTATTCCGCTGCCGTGGATACTTGCGGCGACGCTATTTGTGAATGGCCGCCTCGATTCGCAAAAATATCTGGCCTACTATCCGACCGTTGTCGTCAGCAAATTTAATATGAAGGGGATTGTGCGAGGCAGCCGGCGCTTGCACGTGCATTCCTGGCGTGATGGGCAGATGGTCGAAGGATTGGCTGTGGATGCGGATGATTTCGATAGGTTCCAGAGCGGGGATAAAGTAACTGTGGCGGTTGAACCGGGGGCGCTGGGGATTCCGTGGTATTACGGGGTGTATCGGCGGTGAGAGGTGCAGAGTAGGAGAGGCGAAAAGCGAAAAGCAAGAGCACAGGCAAGAGTGCCTGTGCTACTGGGTTAATAGTTGGGTTTGCCGTCGGGCTTGAGGGGCAGATTGATGTCCAGATAGTGGCCGGTTTTGCCGAAGCGAAAGCGCACGCGACGGACCATCAAGCCAGCGTCGCGCATTTTCCAATCAGAAATTTCGATGGGGTCACTCGGAAGGTCGGAGAGCGACCATTCGACGTTTTCGCCTTGAGGCTTCACCGTTTGTGGATTGACCTCGTAGACTTCGGCTTCTTTTAGGTCCAGGTAGAGATAGCGCTTCCAGAGTTTCACAAGCAGCGCGTCGCGCTTTTCTGAGTGGTAGATGTTCCAAGTTTGCGGCGCTGCGTCATTGAAACGCACGACAGCGAATTGCACGGGCTTCCAAATGGCCTTCTTGTCCGGAGGCGCTGATTGCGGAAGCGCTGAGAAGAGAATTAGCGCGAAAGCAATGGCAGTTTGCATTCCTGAAATCAATTTACATCACAACTTCACTGAAAGATTTGTCGAGGAGGCGCATGGCTTCGTCGACGTCGGGCTTGGTGGTGTTGAGCATGGGTGCGAGGCGAAGGACGTTGCCCATAAGGCCGCCTTTGCCGATGAGGAGGCCGTTGTCGCGAGCGCGTTCCATAACTTGCGTGGTTTGCGCGGGAGCGGGCTCTTTGGTCTTGCGGTCTTTGACCAGTTCGAGGGCTTGCATGAGGCCCATGCCGCGAACGTCGCCGATGAGCGCGTATTTTTCCTGAAGCTCTTCGAGTTTGGCGCGAAAGTAATTGCCAACCGTGTGAGCGTTTTCGAGAAGGTCATCCTCTTCGATGAGTTCGATGGTGGCGCGGGCCGCGACGCTGGTTACGGGGTTGCCGCCGAAGGTGGCGATGTTGAGGCCTTGGAAACCGGCGGCGATTTCAGGCGTGGTGACGGTGAGTCCTACGGGGACGCCGTTAGCCATACCTTTGGCGCTGGTGATGATGTCTGGAGTGACTTCCCATTGTTCGATGCCGAACCATTTTTTGCCGGTGCGGCCCCAGCCGGTTTGGACCTCGTCGGAGATGAAGAGGCCGCCGTATTTTTTGATGATGTTGAAAACAATTTTGAAATATTCCTTAGGCGGGGTGATGAAGCCGCCGACTCCTTGAATGGGTTCGGCGATGAAGGCGGCGGGGCTGCCGCTAGTGCCAGTTTGGATGAGATTTTCGACGTCACCGGCGCAGGCTACTTCACATTCGGGATATTTCAGGTGAAGAGGGCAGCGGTAGCAGTAGGGATTGATCGCGTGCGAAATGCCTACGCTGATCACGGCCGCTTTTCGATAGGGCGCGTGGGCCGTGACGGATTTCATGAGAGAAGAGCCGCCGGAATAAGCATGGCGCAGAGCGACGATGTCATAGCTGCCGGTGGACATGCGCGCGATCAGAATTGCGGCTTCGTCAGCTTCGCTGCCGGAACTGGTAAAAAAGCTCGACGACAGGTTACCCGGAGTAATTTGCGCAACTTTTTCGGCGAGCGCGACGATTTGTTCGTTCGGATAGAGCGTCGAGAGGTGCTGCAGCTTGTTGACCTGCGCGTTGACCTTGCTGGTGATTCGCGGATTGCAGTGGCCCACGGAGACGGTGAGGATCCCGCCGAAAAAATCGAGATATTTGCGGCCTTCGACATCCCAGACATGCTGCATTTCCGCGTGGTCCGCGACTAGAGGTTTCTGGTAGTAGTTGGTGACCGACGGCCAGATATATTTTTTGTGCTTGGCGACGACTTCTTCACTGCGCGTCATCGTGGATGGTGTGGATGGCACGGGCTTGGCGGGCGTGGTCATGGACGCTTCCTCGGCGTAGGTTTTGCGATGTTCGAGTGTACGACGCGGAGAAACGCACGGCAAGCTGATGCAATTTGGTATTGGTATACTGATTGACGTTTAACGGATAACAGTATAGCCTTATATGGTGATCCGTTCCTTTCGATGCGCGGATTCCGAGCTGCTCTTCCAGCGGGAGCCGGTGCCCCGGTTTAGAGCTTTCGAGCGGCAGGCTCTGCGGAAATTGGACATGTTGGACTCCGCGCCGGATATCCGAACGCTTGCAACACTGCCTGGAAACCGACTTGAAGCATTGAAAGGCAATCGGAAAGGGCAGTACAGCATTCGTATTATGACCAGTGGCGTATTTGTTTTGTCTGGTTACAAGGTCACGCCTACGAGGTCGAGATCGTGGATTATCACTAGGATAATTCGATGGCAAAGAAAATCAAACCAGTACATCCGGGTGAGATTTTGCGCGAAGATTTTATGGCTCCGCTGAAGCTGAGCATGAACCGAATGGCGATGGATCTGAGGGTCCCTGTGACGCGGATCGCCGACATCGTCCACGAGCGGCGTGGGATTACGGCGGATACGGCGCTTCGCTTTGCGCGCTACTTCCAGAATTCTCCGGTCTTTTGGATGAATCTCCAGATTCGCTACGATCTGGAGGTTGCTGAAGATGAGATTGCGGTCAAGGTTGCGCGCGACGTGCGACCTCTGGAAGTCCCGGCTAACTAGCTCTAACCGATGGTAATCGCGCGTGGAAGCGTCAGTGATCTCGCTGATCATGGCTCGGCGGGATATCCAGGGATGGCCGAGCGGATCGGCAATCGATTCTGAGGATACGCCGCGATTTTCGTCGCAGTCGGCCGTGCGCGCGATGATTGAAATGTATCCGCTGGAAAAAGTGAACGAAGTGTTTGCGCGGATGGTGAGCGGGAAGGCGCAGTTTCGCGTCGTGCTGACAATGCAGCTAAAATAGCTTGGGCGCACGCAAAAATTTGAGGCGCGGGTCCGAGCAAAACGTAATGCTCATACGGGAAGCCACAGTAAGTGATGCCGATGCAATTTGGAAAATTCTCGAACCGGTGATTCGAGACGGCGATACATACACTTTGCCGGTGGACATGACGCGCGAAGACGCGCTTGCGTATTGGAAATCGCCCGGCCACGAAGTATTCGTCGCCGAAGAAAACAACGAAATCCTCGGGACGTATTATTTGCGCGCGAATCAGAAGGGGGGAGGAGCGCACGTCTCCAATTGCGGTTACATAACTGCTCCATGGGCGACCGGACGCGGCATCGCCCGGGCCATGTGCCAACATTCACTGGAGCACGCAAAGGCGCGGGGCTTTCGCGCGATGCAGTTCAATTTTGTAGTCAGCAGCAACGAACGCGCGGTGCGGTTATGGCAAAGCATGGGTTTTGAAATTGTAGGCCGGCTTCCAGGAGCATTTATCCATCCGACGTTCGGCGCGGTGGATGCGCTGGTGATGTACCGCCGCCTGTAGCTAACACTTACATCGCCGGAGCGACCCTCAAAACGCTCCGCCGAGCAAGAGGCTTTCCTTCGACAGAAGGCCTGTCATGCGTATAATGACGCGCTATGGTTCCGGACCCTTCCCTCCTCAGGCGTACGATACGGACGGTTGCGCGCGTATTTCCGCGCTGCGGCATGCTTTCGCAGGCGATCGCTTTCAATTTGTTTCTGGCCTTTTTCCCGGCGCTGTTGATCATGGTGGGCTTCGCGACCAGCCGCATCGGTGGGCGAACGAGCCTGCTCGACTTGATCACAGATCTCACGGCGTTTCTGCCGCCGGGGAGCCAGAGCATTGTTTCCGAGTTTCTGGAGAAGCGCGGACCGGAAGCGTGGAAATTCGCGCTGATTGGATGGGGAGGAACGCTACTGGCGGGATCGCAGGTGATGCGGTTGCTGATGGAAGGCATTCATCGAATTTATGGTGACCAGGAGCAACCGGGATTCCTGAACCGGCAACTTCGTGGGCTCGTGTTGCTCCTGGTAACGATTGCACCGCTTCTTGCGGCGGCAATTCTGGGGGTTCTTGGACGGCCCATCCGCCGTTGGTTTGCAGAGGAGTTGGGCCCGCATCATATTCTGCCGGGATGGTGGACAGTTTTCTTTCCCGCGATGGCTATTTTGCTGGCGATGTTGGCGTTGACGGTCATCTATCGGGTGGCTCGGCCCGGCGAGGAACGGATGCGGCACGTCTTGCCAGGCGCGATGGTGGCGACATCCCTGTGGTGGCTGGTGAACGTGCTGTTTGGGTTTTATGTGCGTCGCGTTCCTTATAGCGTGGTGTACGGCGGACTTGCGGCAGTGATCGGATTGATGGTGTGGATGCAGCTGTCCGCGGTGATCATATTCCTGGGTGCAGCCTGGAACGCAGAATTGGCGGAGGATCGACGGGGAGTGCGGACTTAGCCGATCGAGATGATTGGACAATAAGCTGACGAACATGGCTGAACAAATAGTTCGTGTGGAATGTTATTCGGGCCATAAGGCGGAAGAGCGGCCTCTGCGCATCCTGTTTGAGGGCCAAACACTGGAGATCGAGGAGATAGAAGACCGCTGGTATTCGCCCGGTGCGACTTACTTCCGGGTGCTGGCAGAGTGCGGAGACCGCTACGTTTTGCACCACGATGATGCGCAGGATATTTGGAGTTTGACGGCCTTTCGCGCGGCTGGCAAACGCGTTGACACAAAAATTAACCAGAGCGTATAGTCATGCTGCGAGTGTGTCCCAAGGTTCCCCCGTGGTGCTGGCTACCCAGATAGCCGGCGGTGCCTGCGGATGCGGATCAGAGAAGGAAAAGGATGTCCTATCTACCGCAGTTCCCGTTCGCTCGGTGCTTGAAGTGTGTTTTGTTGCTCTCCGCGCTGATGGGTGTTGCCGTGTCCGTCCGGTCGCAAACGCCGACTCCGCCGCCGGACGCGCCCTCCGCTACCGTTACAGTACAGGTGCCTGCCGAGCCCGCAAAGCCTCAAACGCCGGCCTCCAGCGACAACACGGAAGTTTCGAGCCGTGATACGGCTCCGACATTCAAGGTTCGCGTAAACCTTGTGCTGGTGCGCGTAGTCGTGCGAGATCAGCAGGGCCACGTGGTATCAAACCTGCAAAAGGAAGATTTTCAGCTAACCGACAATCGCAAGCCGCAAATAATCTCGACGTTTAGCGTGGAGACTCCGGAATCTCATGTAGTTCCGACCACGACAAGCGCCGACCCAAATGCTTCCCCCGATCCAGCCGTGGAGAAGGCCATTGCCGCTACGTTGCCGCAGCGCTTTGTCTCCGTGGTATTCGATGATCAACATCTCAATATGCAAGATGCGATGTTTGTGCGGAACGCGGCAGGCAAGTTTCTTGACTCGCTGGCGGCTTCCGATCGCGTTGGGATTTACTCGACCTCGGGTCAATTCACGCTGGAATTTACAGACGACCGCGAGCTTTTGCGCAAAGAGCTTTCGAAGATCATCCCGCATTCGGCTAGTGCCGGAATCCATGACTGTCCGGATGTCAGCTACTACCAGGCGGATCTGATACAGAACAGGAGCGACCCGCAGGCATTGGCCGTCGCGACGGAAGACGCAGTGCAGTGCGCATTCGGTGGAGACGAAACGCAGAAAGCAGCAGCGCAGGGCATGGCGCAATCGACAGCGAGCATGGTGCTCGGCCGAGAGGATTCGTCAACGGAATATGCTTACCGTCATTTGGAAGATGTCATGCGGCGGCTGGCGTCGATGCCCGGGCAGCGGGTAATGGTGTTCGTCTCGCCGGGATTTATTCCTTCCACTCTGGAGCTGGAGACAAGCGGGCTGGTGGATCGAGCGACCAAGGCGAACATCGTGATAAACACGATTGATGCGCGGGGACTTTACACCCCGGATATGGGAGACATCAGCACCGCCTACACGGATCCACCGCAACTTGCTGGTTATAAGGCTTCCTACCGCGTGGCCGCGCAATTGGCGCAAGAGGACGTGCTGTTGCAACTTGCGGATGGAACGGGCGGGACTTTTTTTCACAACCGCAACGACGTGGATGAAGGGCTGCGTGAGGCCGGGGCTGCGCCGCGCATGACGTATCTGCTCGGATTTTCGCCCCAGAACATGAAGCTCGATGGAAGCCTCCACACTTTGAAAGTCTCGTTCGCCAATAAGAAGACCAACTACAAAATTCAGGCACGGCATGGCTACTTCGCGCCGCGCCACGTGGTCGACCCAGTCGAAGCCGCAAAACAAGAAATTCAGGAAGCGCTTTTTTCTCAGGATGAAATTCGTGATTTGCCTGTGGATTTGCACATGCAATTCTTCAAGACGGACAATTACCAGGCGAAGCTGGCCGTGCTTACGCATGTCGATATCAAGAGCGTGCATTTCCGGAAGGCCGACGGGCGCACCCGGGACGACCTGACCGTGGCGACGGCGATCTTTGATGAGAACGGAAATTATGTGACCGGTGGAGAAAAAATCGTTGAGATGAAACTTCTTGATCCGACGTACGACCGGCTGATGCGGTCGGGGCTGAATCTCAAGTCGAGTTTCGACGTGAAACCTGGGACGTACATGGTGAGGCAAGTAGTGCGTGACTCGGAAGGATCGCAGCTTGCGGCACGCAACGGGGCAGTAGTCATACCGAATTGATGGGGGAATATATGAACACAAAACAGAATCGCGGGCGGATCACTTGGGGCTGGCTTGCCGGACTAACGGCGGCCACATCGTGTTTATTTTTGGGGCAGCTTGCGGGGCAGACGCCGCAGGCGCCGGCGCCAGCGCCAGCTGCTGCACCAGCGGAGGCGGTCGCGCAGGGCGGACCGGCGATTAAAACGGAATCGCGGCTCGTCCTGGTGGACGCGGTGGTAACCGACAAGAAGGGCGGGTACGTCCACGACCTGACGCAGAACGATTTCAAAGTCTTCGAAGACAATAAGGAACAGGCTGTGGCGAGTTTTTCGTTTGGCGCGGACGCGGCCATTCAGGCGCAGGGGCAGAAGAAGTATCTAATTCTGTTCTTCGATAACTCCACAATGGCCATGCCCGATCAGATTCAGGCGCGGGATGCCGCGAAGAAGTTCATCGACGCAAATGCGGGGCCCGACCGGTTGATGGCAGTAGTCGAGTTCGGTGGCGCTTTGCAGATCGTGCAAAATTTTACGGCGAACGCAGACCGTTTGCGCGCCGCTGTTTCGGGACCGAAGGGCTCTGCGGTGGATCCCAATGCTCAGGCCCCTGTGGAAGTTGCCTCGGCGGGCCTCTCGCCATCGTCAAGTCCGTATGGCGGAACATCGGGGACATACTCTCCACTTTCTGGCATGAGCAACGCCGAAGCGGATTTCGGAGCACGGAGCATGTTGCTATCCGTGCGGAGTCTGGCGAAGAATCTGCGCGGAGTTCCCGGGCGAAAAATGGTTGTGCTGTTTTCGTCGGGTTTCCCTTTGACGAGCGAGAGCCAGTCTGAGCTAACAGCCACGATTGACGCCTGCAACAAGGCGAACGTAGCGATCTATTCGCTCGATGTGCGCGGCCTATTGGCCACGCCTCCTGGCGGAATGTCGCAGCTACAACCTCAAGGGGAAGAGAAGCACGTGGTGGCAGCGCAGTCTGAGCAGAAGGAGTTTTACGGAGGAGGTAAAGTAGTTCTCGCTTCGTATTCTGCCGGGATGCTTGAGCCGCAAAAGCCTGGCGGAGGCGGTGGTGGAACTGGCGGTGGCACGGGTGGAACCGGTGGTGGCGGAGCAGGTGGCAAAGGCGGCACTGGAGGGACGGGCGGTACAGGTGGAACGGGTGGCACTGGCGGAACAGGCGGCAAAGGCGGCACCGGTGGTACGGGAACAACAGGAGGGACTGGCGGAGGCACGACCGGCCGTACTGGCGGCGGGACGCCCACGAATACCAACAATCCAAATTCGGTTTACACGCAGCCGCGAACCATCGTTCCACAATTCCCGCCATCGGCGTCAACAAATCAGCAAATTCTGGCGGCGCTCGCTGACGGAACCGGCGGGTTCACGATCTTCAACACTAACGATTTGTTGGGAGGGCTTGAGAAGATCGGGCGCGAACAAAACGAGTTCTACATTTTGGGTTATGTGCCGCAACAATCGGCGGAGGGAAGCTGCCACACGCTGAAAGTGAAGATGAACCGCGGTGGATTGAATGTAAGGTCGCGCAGCGGCTACTGCAACACGAAGTCATCCAATATGCTTGAAGGTACGCCGGTGGAAAAGCAGCTCGAAGCGCGGGCAACCGGTACGCAGAGCGGGACAATGCAGGGTGCATTCGAGGTGCCCTATTTCTACACGGCGCCAAATGTGGCGCGGGTCAACCTGTCGATGGAGATTCCTTCAAATACGGTCCAGTTCAATAAGGACAAGGGAAAATATCACGCCAGCCTTAACGTGCTAGGGGTTGCGTACAAGCCGGACGGAAGTATTGGAGCGAAATTCAGCGACACCGTGAATCTCGATTTGGAAAAAGATGAAGTGAAGGAATTCACGAAGCAGCCTTATTTTTACCAGAACCAGTTCGATGCAGGTTCAGGGGACTACAAACTAACCGTGGTAGTCAGCTCTGGTGACGCCGCCTTCGGGAAATACGAGTCGAAACTGCAGATTGATCCTTATGATGGCAAGCACTTCAGCCTGGGTGGAGTGGTGCTGACGAACTCGTTGCAGCGGCTGTCGGACATTCCGACAAGCCTCGATTCCGTGCTCCTCGAGGACCGCACGCCTCTGGTCGTAAAGGGAATGCAGTTCAATCCATCGGCCAGCAATCGGTTTAAGAAGACGGATAACGTCGCTGCCTATACAGAGATCTACGCGCCGTTGCTTACCTCAGCGGATCCGCCGCAGGTGATGGCCGGCTATGCGATCGTCGAGAAAGGCACCGGGAAAGTCATCTATAAGTCCGGTGCAGTTCGCATGGACGAGTTTGTTAAAAAGGGAAGCCCCACGGTGCCGGTGGGGATGAAAATCAAACTGGACGAAATGGCTCCGGGAAGTTATCAGCTTGTGGTGATGGCCGCCGATGGAGCGGGAAACCATGCAAAAAATCGCACCATCGATTTCGACGTGACGCCGTAGCGCGGGATTTGGCGTAGTTCTCTGCCAGTTCTCTACTAGACGTGAGAGCCGTTAGCTCGCAGGCTGGCGTGACGCGTTGCCGGACTCCGCGAATAGGCTGCGCAGGACAAACCAGCAATTGGCAGGGCGCTCCGAGAGACGCCGCATAAAATAAGGGCACCAGTCGGTGCCAAAGGGTACGTAGACCTGCAGAGTGTCACCTGCGGCGCGCACCTGAGCCTGTAGGTCGCGTCGAATTCCGTAGATCATCTGAATTTCGTACCGCGATTTGTCCAGCTTGAGCCGGACGGCTTCGGCTTGTGCGTGTGCAACCATGTTCCAGTCGTGCGAAGCGATGGCGGGAAGGAAGTTGCCGTGTGCCGCGCCCTCGAGAAGCAGGGTCGTCAATTTCTGGTAGTTGTTATCGACCTCTGTCTTTTTTTGGTAAGCGATTTTCGCAGACTCGCGATAAGCACCTTTGACGAGTCGAATTTTGGGCTTGATAGGCGCGAGCCTCTGCAGATCTTTCTCCGTGCGGTAAAGGTAGGCTTGCACCGCCAAGCCGCAATTGCCGAGTTCGCGTTGCACGCTTTCGAAAATATCCAGCGTAACGTCCGTGTAAGCGCTGCCTTCCATGTCCATCTCGATTGTCCGGCCAAGAGCGGCGGCGCGGGCCGCAATTTGGCGAGCCATGGACCGGCAGAGCTCTTTGTCAATGTCGAGCCCGAGTTGGGTGAGCTTAATCGAGATGTTTCCGCTGAGATTCTTGGCGTGCAGCTCTTCCACCATTTGGATATAGCTGGCGCAAACATCGCGCGCGGCCGCTTCGCTGGTGACATTCTCGCCGAGATGGTTCAGGCTTACATTGCGTCCCTGGGAGCAAAGTTCCTGGCTAGCTGTAAGGGCTTCGTCGAGCGATTCGCCCGCGACGAAACGGCGTGCGAACCCATTTTTCATGCCGTGTCGCGCGATACGGTCCGTCACGCCGCGCTTTGTGGACAGCCAGAAGATGAAATTGCGAATCAGCACGAACCCTCCCTGGGAGAAGCAGCCCGAGGATACGGGCAGAGGTGCCGGGCGTCAATACCGCCGGTAGCCGGATAAACGAGCTCTAGGTCCAAGCGGATGAGCCGGTTAGGAGCGGACCTGTACTTACGGGCAAAGTAGGGTTTCGACACTGCTCTTTGCGGCGTGCAACTTATAGGCGGGGGGAGGGTTATTCTAGGAAGCGCTACGTGTTTGCGGACCATTCCGCCCGGCAGGAGAGAGTCATGAGCTTGCAGCAAGGCCTCGCCTCGCGTTCGGTTTCGATTTTGACGACCCCCAGGTCGTTTCTGGCAGCCCTCCTTTCTGTGGCCTGCATATTCTCAGTAGGCATAGATTTGCCTTCGCTTGCCGCAATGCCTGCCGCAGCGAAAGACAAGAAACCCAAGCAAGATCCTGCCCTAAAAAATCTTCCCATCACCGAACTTAATGCGGATGAGGCGATTATGCACGCGCTCAACCGTCTCGCCTACGGCCCGCGGCCAGGGGACGTCGAACGTGTGCGGCAAATGGGGCTGTCAAAGTGGATCGATCAGCAACTGAATCCCAATTCGATTGACGACAAGGCGCTCGATGCGCGCCTCGAGAATTATCCGACGCTGAAGATGACCACCGCGAAGTTGATTGAGGATTATCCGCAGCCCAAGCAGGCAGAAAAGCAGGCGGCAAAGCGCGCACAAGGGCAAATCGAGCAGGTCCAGCAGAGTCGTTCCGACGTAGCGGCGGCCATCGTCTCGAAAGATATGCAGCCGTCGCCGGCTGCCACAGAAATCTCGGCAACGGATGCCAACCAGCCAGCTGCAGCGGCGCAACCTAATGGCGGCGCTGCGAACGCTCCCGCGCCAATGAAGGACATTCCGGCGCAAGGGAATCCGGGTGCTCAGGCTAAAGGGAAGCGCGAGGCGCTGGGCGGTGACCCGAATAATGTGCCGCGAGCCATCGACGAAGACAGCAAACGTCCCCAACGCGTGGTCGCGGAATTGGCCATGGCGAAAATGACGCGCTCGATCTACAGCGAGCGGCAGCTTCAACAGGTCATGGATGACTTCTGGTTCAATCATCTGAACATATTTGCAGGGAAAGGTGAGGACCGCTATTACCTGACCTCTTACGAGCGCGACGTTATCCAGCCGCATACGCTCGGTAAGTTCAAGGATTTGCTTACGGCTTCGGCCAAGAGTCCGGCAATGCTTTTTTATCTGGATAATTATTTAAGCGCGGATCCGAAAGCGGCGCAGCGTGAGGCGCAAGAACGGTACGCACGTCAGATGGCTCGGTATCGTGGCTGGGGTCCGCCGCCGGTCGCGCCGTCCGCGCAGAAAAAGAAAAACGACCGCGGTCTGAATGAAAACTATGGCCGCGAATTGATGGAGCTACACACGCTGGGCGTCGATGGCGGCTACACGCAAAAAGATGTGACTGAAGTTGCACGCGCTTTCACCGGGTGGACGATCGAGAAGCCGCGAGAGCATCCGGAATTCAAGTTCGATGAGAAGTTGCACGATCCAGATCCGAAATTGGTGTTGGGGAAAAAGATTCACGCCGGTGGAATGAAAGACGGCGAGGAAGTAATCAATCTTCTGGCGCGTGACCCGAGCACCGCGCGTTTTATTTCCACCAAGCTGGCGCGGCGATTTGTTTCGGACAATCCACCACCAGCTCTGGTAGATCGCATGGCGAAATCGTTCTCAGAAAGCGAGGGCGATATTAAGACTGTGATGCACACGATGATTTATTCGCCGGAGTTTTGGTCGCGCGAAACGTATCGCGCGAAGATTAAGACGCCGTTCGAATTGGTGGTCTCCGCTGCGCGAGCGCTGGGAACGGATGTGGATATGCCGCAGCCGCTGGTCGGTTGGGTGGGGCGCATCGGAGAACCGATTTATCAGTGCCAGCCGCCGACGGGTTACGCCGACAAGGCGGATGCTTGGGTGAATACAGGCGCTCTGCTTAACCGGCTGAATTTTTCGCTGGCGCTGGCGGGGAACAAGATGCGCGGGTCGCGCACGGATGTGGCGGCGCTGCTTGGCGTGGAGACGTCTAGCGATGCGAAGATGGCGCTGGAGCGGGCTGTGCAGATTTTTCTGGGCGGGCAGGTTGGACCGACGACCGTGGAGACGCTGCAGAAGCAACTGGATAGTCCGCAAGTGGTGCAGGCGAAACTGGATGATCCTGTGAAGCAGGTTGACCTTGGTGTTGTAGCGGGGCTCGTGCTTGGGGCGCCAGAGTTTCAGAGACGATAGTGTTTGGAGTGCGGGAGCTCTGCTCCCGCTTTTCCGGTGCTGGTGTATAGCACAAAGGCAAAGAGCGGCAGCAGAGCTGCCGCACTCGATATGCGGAGATTGAGAGGTTCACATGAGTCATGAATGTTGCGAAGGCGTCAGAGGGTTGAGATTTTCGCGGCGGTATTTTTTGAAACAAGGCGGCGTGGCGATGGTTGGGTTGAGCGCGATGCCTGCGTTTTTGCAGCGGGCGGTGGCGGCGACGCCGATGACGGGCAAGAAGCAGCTTGTAGTGTTGTTTCAGCGCGGCGCTGCAGACGGATTGAACATTGTGGTTCCTTTTGGGGAGCCGAATTATTACCGGTTGCGCCCGAGCATCGCGATTCCGCAGCCGAAACGTGGGGGAACGGATGCCGCGGTTGATCTTGACGGATTTTTCGGTCTGCATCCGAGTCTTGCGCCGCTTGAGCCTTTGTTCCATCAAAATCAACTCGCGATTGTCCATGCGGCGGGATCGCCTGACCCGACACGCTCCCATTTCGACGCGCAGGATTTTATGGAGTCGGGAACGCCGGGCCTGAAGGCGACCGATGACGGCTGGCTGAATCGTGCGCTGGAAATTGTGCCGGAGGAAAATGCATCGCCGTTCCGCGCCGTGGCGATGGGGCCGAACCTGCCGCGAATGCTTCGCGGAAGCGCCCCGGCCATCGCGCTGCCGGACTTGAAGCAGTTCAAAGTGATGGCGCAATCGCCCGGCTCGGGCCAAGTGGTGGAAGGCGGGTTTGAGGCGATGTATTCGCAAACCGTTGACCATGCGCTACACGGCACGGGTGCAGAAACCTTCGAGGCCATCGATCTTTTGCGCAAAGCTGATCCGGCAAAATATCAACCGGAGAACGGTGCGCAATATCCTACGAACAAGCTGGGGCAGAGCTTGCAGCAAATTGGGCAGTTGTTGAAAGCAAACATCGGCGTGGAAGTTTTGTTCGTCGATTGCGGCGGCTGGGACAACCACGTGAATGAAGGCGGCGTGCAGGGACAACTCTCCAATTTGCTCAGGGATTTGGGACAAGGCTTGGCTGCGTTCCATCAGGATATGGGCGACCGCATGCAAGATATTGTTTTTGTGACGATGAGCGAATTTGGCCGCACCGCGAAAGAAAATGGCAACCGCGGCACCGATCACGGCCACGCCAATTGCATGTTCGTGATGGGCGGCGATGTGAAAGGCGGCCGCGTGTATGGCAAGTGGCCGGGGCTTGACGATCATCAGTTGAATGAGGGGCGGGATCTGGCGCTGACGACCGACTTCCGCAGCGTGATTGGGGAAATTCTAGCTAAGCATATCGGCGTAAAAGATCTTGCGCCTGTGTTTCCGGGCTTCGATAACAATCCGCGCAAATTCACCGGGCTGATTCGGACGTAGGCATTCCGCTGAGCGGGGACGGCCCTTCGAAGCTCAGGCTAAACGTGCCGTGCCCCTACGAGAGCAGCAGCGTTGCTCGCGCCGCTTCGTGCTTAGAGATCACAAGCTAGTGCGCATCGGTGTGAAGGGCAGCGGTACCGTCCGACCAGTGGCCTACTGGGACCAGAAAAACGGTAAGCCGCTCCTCCGGGTTCTGAAGCGCGATAATTGGAGATCCCGGCAAATCCGCGCCCCAGGCTTTGGACTCGGTTTGGGGAGTGAAAAACATCAGATGCGGAAGCCACGGTCCGCCAGCCTGGTCGCCCAAATAGCCTTGCTTCGACAACATGTAGGACATCGCGCCAGGCTCCGGCGCCGGCAGTTCCTTCTTGTCGAGGGCCGCGGCGAGAGCCTCGAAGATCTGTGCTTTCGTCCGTCCCGCTATGACCAGTTCGGTCTTTTTGATGGTGCGCGGAAGGTAGGACCGTACTGCCGGAGCATTCAGGCAGAGAGGACCGCGCAGTTTAGGATTCCAAAAGTTCGAATCGTTTATTCCGGCAGTCCACGATCGTTCCACCAGGCAAACGAAACCGTTCTTTCCCTGAACGGCAGTTTCATAGCCAGCTTTGCCGAGAACCAGAACTTCGGCGTCTACGGAGATGGAATCCGGCGCAGCGCTGCGCGCCATTTTGATCTCCTCATTGCGATCCGGCATCAGGTATTGTTCGAACGGCGCCATGGCGGGATAGGGTGTCTTGGCGTCCTGAGCTTTTGCCGGCCACGGCGCAGCGAACACGGCCGCCAATGCGACGATGCGCATTGCGTTTGTTCCGAGTCTAATTCGAGTCATGGTTGCTCCCGATTTGGAGGAATGAACACCGCACCAGGGCACAGCGATATAAGATTGATATCAACGTATCATTTGCTGTGCCTCTTGGCAAGATACGTTGATATCTGG
>Ga0210391_10000530_pt1 | contig 39398 bp, 36 predicted proteins | sample IncBWC12OmetaG_FD_160573 | JGI IMG/M metagenome (GOLD analysis project Ga0210391, IMG submission 160573) | Forest soil microbial communities from Barre Woods Harvard Forest LTER site, Petersham, Massachusetts, United States - Inc-BW-C-12-O ...
GCCGTGGGGCAGGTGGTCTACCTGGCCAGTCCCGCGCCGACGCGCATCATCGGTGTCGTCGCTCAGGCGGAGACACCCTGGGCGGGTTTCAAACACATGGAGTCGTTCGTCGAGCGATCCGGGTTCCTGCCCTACCTGTATGTGAACAACGGCCTATGGTACGTGGTGCGCACGCAAGCCGGTCAGCAGGCGGCGGTCATGAAGGCTTCGCAGGATAAACTCTACCAGCTGAGCCAATCACGCATCATCGACGGCGTCGTGGCGTTCTCGGTGACGCGCGAGCGCATCTACGCGCGCGGCAGGTCCTCGAGTCTGATGCTGGGGGCCTTGTCGATTCTGCTGCTGGCGGTGACGGCCTTCGGCGTCGTGGGCCTGACCAGCTACTGGGTGGCGCAACGCCGGCGGCAAATCGGGATGCGCCGCGCGCTGGGCGCGCGGCGGGTGGATATCCTGCGTTACTTTCACGCCGAGAATCTGCTGATTGCCGGGTCGGGCGCGGTACTGGGTATCGGGTTGTGCCTGGCGGGCAATCTGTGGTTGGCGCATCTGCTGGTGCTGACGCGCATCCGCCCGGGGTACATCGGGCTGGGCGCACTCGCCGTTCTGTGTCTGAGCCAGGCGGCGGTGCTGTGGCCGGCACTGCGCGCTGCGTCGATTCCGCCGGCGATCGCCACGCGGGGACTTTGATGCTGGGTTATTACCTCGAGCTTGCGATCAGGGGTTTGCGCCGCAATGTGATGCTGACGGTACTCACCATTGCTGCCGTCGGCGCGGGCATCGGCGCCTCGATGGCGATGTTGACGACGTTGCGGGCGATGTCCGGCGATCCCATCCCCGAGAAGTCGGCGCAGCTGTTCGTGCCGCTGATCGACGTGTGGGGCCCGCAATCGCGGCAGGGCAACTCGAACAGCGACTGGTTGCCGCAGACCTTCACCTACCGTGACGCGGTGGCACTGACCAAAGCCCACAAGGGTACGCACCAGGCCGCGATGTTCCGCATGAACATGGACGTGAGCCCGCCGACGGGGACACCGTTCCAGGCCTCGGGCCGGGCGACCTACGCGGATTTCTTCGCCATGTTCGACGTGCCGTTCAGTGACGGTGCCGCCTGGGGGCAGCATGAGGATGACGGTCATCAGAATGTCGTCGTGCTCGGCGCAAAGCTGGCACAACGACTGTTTCCGGACACCGAGCCGCTCGGCCGGACCGTCAGCTTGAACGCCCGTGACTACCGGGTTGTCGGTGTCGTGCGTCCCTGGACGCCATCGCCGCGTTTCTACGATCTGTTCTCCGCCCGGCGCAGCTCGTATGGCGATAGCGAGGATTTCTTCATTCCGTTCTCCAACGCCATCGATCGTCAGTTGCGGGTGCAGGGCGCCACCAATTGCAACGGGCCGCCGCCGCCGGGCTGGGAGGCGCGTCTGAACTCAGAGTGCGTGTGGTTGCAGTTCTGGGTGGAGCTGCCGACGGCGGCACAGGTGCGCAGCTTCCGCACTTACCTGGAAGGCTACGCGGCCGAGCAGCGCGAGAGCGGCCGCTTTCATTGGCCACCGCTGGTCAGGCTCTATGACGTCATGGGTTGGATCGAGCACAGCCAGGTGCTGCCGGAGAGCGTACGCGTCAACGTCGTGATCGCGGCCGGGTTCCTGACGGTATGCCTGGTGAATTCCGTCGGCCTGATGCTGGCCAAGCTTTCCGGGCGCGCCGGGGAACTGGGCTTGCGGCGCGCCCTCGGCGCTTCCCGGTCGGACGTGTTCCTGCAGTGCCTCACGGATGCCATGGTGATCGGGGTGCTCGGTGGCGTGCTGGGGCTTGGACTGACCGTTACGGGCCTGTGGGGACTGCGCCTGTTGCGGGGTGTCGACGGCCAGAGCGGCGCCGCGGTGCGTCTGTACTCGCTGGATTGGAGCATGGTCGTGATCACGCTGCTCGCGGCCGTTGCCGCGACGGTGGCCTGCGCCGTGTATCCGGCTTTGCGGGCGACCCGGGTGCAGCCCGCCTGGCAGCTCAAAGCGCAATAACCCGGAGCGTCAACCCAACATGGATATCATGCCCATGCTGCGGGCTTTACGCCGCAACCAGCTCGGGGCAACGCTGATCGCGCTGCAGATCGCCTTGACGCTCGCCATTGTCAGCAACAGTCTCTTCATCATCACGCAGTACGTCCAGCATATGCGGACGCCCACCGGCATCGATGAGGCCAACATTTTCACCTTCTCGAACGCCTGGGTGGCGGACCAGACGGATCTGGCAGCGCGGATCGAGGCGGATCTGGCCGCCATGCGCGCGCTGCCCGGCGTGATCGATGTGGAGGCCACGGATACCTTTCCGCTCTCCGGCTATGGCTGGGGATGGGGCCTGCGCGTACGCCCCGAGCAGCAGTACCCCACGGCGGGAGCCAATCGATATTACGTGGATGATCACGCGCTGTCGGCCTATGGACTGCAGCTGATCGCCGGGCGCTGGTTTACACCCCAGGAGGTGCGCCCGACGACGCTCAACGACAGCTACGCCAGCTTTCCCGAAGTCATCGTGGTGACGCGCGAGCTGGCCAAGCAGATTTTTCCCGCTGGTGGCGCCCTGGGGCAGATCGTCTACTTCAATCCCCAGAACCCCGCCCGCATCGTGGGCATCGTCGAGCGGGCCCAGACTCCTTATATGGGCTACCACGAAGACAACTCGAGTTTCGAGCCGCTGCAGTTCGTCGACAACCAGCTCTATTACATCGTGCGCACGCGCGCTGGGCAGCTCGCGCAAGTCATGCGCTCCGCGCCGCAGCGACTCTACGAACTCACGCGCCAGCGCGTCATCCAGGATTTTCGGCCCTTTTCCGCGACCCGTCGCCAGGCCTACCTCGAGGAGCAGGTGAATACGGTATTGCTTGCCGTGGTGTCCGCGTTATTGCTGGCGGTCACGGCGTTCGGGGTGATTGGACTCACCTTGTACTGGGTGGCGCAGCGGCGCCGCCAGGTCGGTGTGCGCCGTGCGCTGGGAGCGCGCCGCATCGACATTCTGCTGTACTTTCACACTGAGAATCTGCTGATCGCGGGCAGCGGATGCATTCTCGGGATCGTGCTCGGACTGGCGGGGAATGCCTGGTTGCTGTTCAGAGTGGATGGTTTGACGAGGATGAGTCCCGGGTATATCTGCATCGGCGCGCTGCTGGTGCTGGGGCTGTGCCAACTCGCGGTGCTGTGGCCGGCGCTGCGCGCCGCCTCGATTCCTCCGGCCATCGCTACCCGAGGCTTGTGATCCGCTACCATGTCGCTGATGCGAACAGTCCTCGTCATTGATGACAATCCGGCGGTCGGCACGGCGCTGAGCATGCTGTTTGGGCTGCACGACATCACGACGCGCACGGCGCTCTCACCGGAAGCGGGCCTCGCGAGCCTCGCTGCGCACAGCGTCGATCTGGTGATCGCAGACATGAACTTCAGTGCCGATACCACGTCCGGCCAGGAAGGAGTGGCGCTGTTTCGGTGCATCCGCGCCACGCATCCGGACTTGCCGGTCATCCTGCTCACCGCCTGGACCCATCTGGAGTCGGCCGTGCAACTGGTGAAGGCCGGCGCCGCCGACTATATCGCCAAGCCCTGGGACAATGACCGGTTGCTCGCCGCGGTGGAGAACCTGCTGGAGCTGTCCGAGAGCGTGCGTGAGACCGCGCGCCTGCACCTCGAGCGCGAGCAGCAGCGGGCGCGTCTGGCCAAGACGCATAACCTGTGCGGTGTCGTGTACGAGTCTCGGGCGATGGCGGCGGCGGTGGAACTTGCCTGCCGGGTCGCCCGCGCGGAGGTGCCGGTCCTGATCACCGGTCCCAATGGCACCGGCAAGGAGCGCATCGCGGCCATCGTGCACGCGAATTCGGCCGTGCATGCCGGGCCCTTCATTGCCGTCAACTGCGGCGCGTTACCGGCCGACCTGATCGAGGCGGAGCTGTTCGGTGCGGAGGCGGGCGCTTTTACCGGCGCCAATCGCCCGCGCATCGGGCGGTTCGAGTCGGCCGACGGCGGCACGCTGTTTCTGGATGAGATCGGCAATCTGCCGCTGTCCGGCCAGGTGAAGCTGCTGCGGGTGCTCGAGTCGGGACAGTTCGAGCCGCTGGGTTCCAGCCGCACGCGCTCAACGCGGGTGCGCGTGATCAGTGCCACGAACGCCGAGCTGCCGCAGATGATTCGCCAGGGCCTGTTTCGCGAGGACCTGTATTACCGGCTGAACACCATCGAGATTCCCCTGCCGGCGCTGGCGGCGCGGCCGGCCGATATCCTGCCGCTGGCGCGGCATTTTCTGGGACCGGACCTGACCCTGGGCGATGACGCCCGCCAGGCGCTGCTGCGGCATGGCTGGCCCGGCAACGTCCGTGAATTGCGCAATGTGCTCGAGCGGGCGCGGCTCTTGGTCAGCCAAGGGGAGGTGAAGGCGTCGGATCTGAACCTGCCGACCCCGAAGGCGCAGGGCGCCGGCGAAGAAGAAGGCCTGAACCGGACGACCATCGAGGCCAGCCTCAGGGCCGCCGGGGGCAATGTGTCGCGGGCGGCGGCCTCCCTGGGGCTGTCGCGCCAGGCGCTGTACCGACGGATGGAACGACTCGGCATGCGTTCCTGAGGGACGCGGCATGAAAATTAATCTCGACCTGAAGTTGGGCGTGCTGATCTTCATCATGATGGTGATGGCCGCGGTGGCGGCAGTCGCCCTGCAGGCGTACCTCAAGAATCCGACCTATACGCTGTTGCTCATCGCCGCCGCCGCCGTGGTGCCGGCGCTGCTGGCGGCGCGCCGTGCCATCCGGCCCGTGCGCCAGGTGCTGCGTGCCATGCAGACCAGCGTCGCGTGTTACGGCGATGGGGATTTCAGCGTCTCGCTGGTCGTCAATCGGCGCGATGAGCTGGGTGAATTGCTGCAAGCCAACAATGAGCTGGGAAATGCGCTGCGCAAACAACGCAACCACCTGGTGCAGCGGGAGCTGCTTCTGGACACGGTCGCCCAGCATTCCCCCGTGGCGCTGGTGCTGGTCGACCCGCACCAGCGGGTGGTCTACGCCAACATTGCCTCGCGCCATCTGCTCAACGAGGGCCGTTCACTGCTCGGATGCGACTTCGCGGCGATTCTCGAGGCCGCGCCGGTCGCATTGCGGGATGCGGTTGCCACGGAAGGGGATTGCCTGTTTTCCACCTGGATCGCCGGGACCGAGGAAACCTTCAGTCTGGCGCAGCGCGCGTTCATGCTGCAGGGTCAGCGGCACCGGATGTTCCTGTTGAAGACGCTGACGCGGGAGTTGTCGCGCCAGGAAGTGGCGACCTGGAAGAAGCTGATCCGGGTGGTCAGCCACGAACTCAATAATTCGCTTGCGCCCATCGCCTCGATGGCCGATACCGGCCGCGAACTGCTGCGGCGCGGTGATACCTCGAGCCTGGTCGATGTATTTGCCGCGATTCGCGAGCGCGCGCAACACCTGCATCAGTTTGTCGCCGGCTACGCGGCCATCTCGCGCCTGCCCGCGCCGCGTCCCGGTCGGGTCGAATGGGCGGAGCTGATGGACGATCTGGCGCGGCAGCAGGCGTTTTCCATCGCCGAGCCTTTGCCGGCCGAACCCGGATGGTTTGATCGGCTGCAACTTGAACAGGCACTGATCAATGTGCTGAAGAATGCGCACGAGGCCAGCGGCGATGCGGCACAGGTGAGCATCCGGGTGCAACAGACACCGCAGGAGCAGCGCATCGAGGTGTGCGATCGCGGCCCGGGGATGACCGAGCTGGTGCTCGCGCAGGCGCTGCTGCCGTTTTATTCCACCAAGCACGATGGCACGGGTCTGGGCCTCGCCCTGTGCCGCGAGATCGCCGAGGCGCACGGCGGCACTCTGCGGCTCAGCAACCGCCAAGGCGGCGGCATCAGCGTGATGTTCGTGCTTCCGGGTTATCATGACTGAGCCATGGATATCGACACCGCAGAACGCCTGGAATCGAAGCTCGCCTACCTGGAAGCCGCCAATGCGGAACTCAGTGACATGGTCTATCGCCAGCACAAGGAACTGGAGGAGCTGCGCGCGGGCCTGCGCGCGCTGGCTGAGAAGCTGAACGAGCGGCAGTCCCTCGATCCGGTGCGCCGCCCCGAAGATGAGCGGCCACCGCACTACTGATCGCGCCAGCTATCTGTCGTCGAAGAAGTCCTCTCCGAGCGGCTTGTGCTGCAGAATTTCCTCGCGCGAGAGCCCCTGCAGCTCATGCGGAAAGACCAGCCAGTCCTCCACCCGGCGCACGCAGTAATCCGGCTCAAGGGAACTGCGATTGCGCAACGGCTTGTAATACACCGTCGCGATACGAATGTTTTCGGGCATGTTGCGTCGGCAGCGGCGGCGCAGCCCGGCAATGACCGCCTCGAGACTGCGTCCCGAGTCAAACACGTCATCCACCAGCAGCAGCCGGTCGTCCGCCTCGAGGCGCGACACCAGATAGTCAACGGCGTGGACGCGCACGGTTTTGTCCTGCTTGTCGATGCCGTAATAGGCGGAAGTTCGGATCGCGATATGGTCGGTCGGGATTTGGTGATAATCCAGGACCTCCTGCACCGCGATACCGATGGGCGCGCCGCCGCGCCACATGGCGACCAGAAAGGTCGGGCGATAGCCGCTGCGGACAATCATGTGTCCGAGTTCAAGGGAGTCCTTTAAGAGCGACTCCGCGGAAATGAAGGTTTTTTCCATGCGCGTCTCTAGTATAGGCCTACGGCTGAGGCTGGGCAGGCGGTCCGCGGAGGCATGGGCGCGTCCGGTGGCATTGGACTAGAATCGCGGCCTGGGCTCGGGGATCGAAGGAGGGTGGCCGCAAGATCACCTCATACCCCATAAATAGAGGCAATTTTGACCATAAAGTCGCGCGTTCGCAGGCAGTTGCGCTTGCCCCTGATGGCCTGCCTGCTGGCCTTGGCGCATACGGCAGCGCGCGCCGCCGATCTGGACACCCCCACGCCGCCGCCACCGGCCCCGGCGGCGCCGGCCTCCTCGGGCGGCTGGCTGGATGTCTCCACCTGGCCGTTGATCCCGGTTCCCCTGATCGGAGCGGATCCCGACAGCGGCGTGACCCTCGGTGTCCTGCCGGTCTGGCTGCACACCAATGATCAGCGTGAAATCACCCGCATCATCGCCCCGGACCTGCTGTACAACCCCTACTTCGGCGTCGGTACGGACTTCCGGGTGTTCGAGTACCCGTCGACGGATGAACAATGGTCGATGGTCGCCGGCATCAAGCAGCGTGTCGAGCGCGATGCCGACTACGAATTCGAGAAAGGACGGTTGCGGGAAACCAACTGGTCGCTCAACACCAGCCTGATCTTTGATCGCAGCGGTGTGCCGCGCTTCTATGGCATTGGCAACAGCTCCCTGGCGGGCGATGTCACCAACTACACGGCCTCGCAGGTGCTTGGGCAGGTGCAGGTCGGCTATAACCTGAACCATACGTGGCAGCTGCAGTACACCATGCGGGCGCGGCGCATGGAGGTCACCGCGGGCACGCTGAAGAAGGTGCCTACCATCGAGAGCCGCTATCCGCTGGTCAACGGCCTCGGGGTCACCAATGAAGTGTTGAACCAGGTGGCGCTGGTCTATGACACGCGGGATGATCCGACCATCCCCTCGCGCGGTACTCAGTGGGTGGCCTATGCCGGTGTCAACGGTCATGACGCCACCATCAGCGACTCCATTTACACCGTCGCGGGCCTGGATGCGCGCACCTTCGTGCCGATCTTGGGTCTGCTGCCCGACACCATTATCGCCGCGCACCTGGCGGCCCGTTATCTGCCCAGCGGCCACAAGATTCCGTTCTTTGACTTAAGCAGCGTGGGCGGCGGGGAAAGCGACATCGGCGGGGAGCAGCTGTTGCGCGGCTTTGGCCAGGGACGCTTTACCGATCGCAATTCATTCGCTACCACCATCGAATTGCGGCACCGCGCCTTTTCCTTTGATGCGGCCGCCAGTCATGTGGATATCGAAGTGGCGCCCTTTCTGGACATGGGTGAGGTGTCCTCGCACACCGGTGCCGATCCGCTGTCGGGCCTGCACAAAGTGGTGGGCATCGGTGTCCGCGGCATCGCCCGCCCCTCGGTGGTGGGCTATGTGGACATGGGCTATGGCACTGAAGGGCTCGCGGTCTTCACCGGCATCAATTACCCCTTTTAGCAGGACCCCTTCTAGAAGGTCCGGCGCAAATTGCGTAAGCTGATGGCTGTAACCTGATGGAAATAATCTCGAAATCGCCTATTCCCGCCGCCGGTGCCAGCGCTGCTGCCGGTGTGCCGCCGCGCCCCTGGGATGCCCGCCTCGGGCGCCGGCTCGTCACGCCCCTCAAGGACAGTTGGGTCACTCCCAACCACCTGACCACCGTGCGCCTCATCGTCGGACTCGCCGGCGCCCTGGCGTTTACGCCGGGCACCTGGGGCTGGACCAACCTCGCGGCGCTGCTGGTGATCCTGTCCAATTTTCTGGATCACACCGATGGCGAGCTCGCGCGCATCAGCGGCAAGACCAGCCGGATCGGGCATCTGTACGATCTGGCCAGTGACGCGGTAGTCACCATCCTGTTGTTCTGTTGTATCGGCGTAGGGGTCGCCGCCAGCGGTGCACGCACCATGCCTTTTGGTCTGCCTGCCGCACTCGTGGGTGCGGTAGCCGGCTCCGCAGTGGCGCTGATTTTCTATCTGCGCATGCGTATCGAGGCGCTGTTGGGCAAATCCGGGACCCAACAAAGCTCGCTCGCGGGCTTTGAAACCGAGGATGTCCTGTACCTGCTGCCACTCGTGACGCTGTTCAGCGGGCTCACGCCCTTCCTGCTCGCGGCAAGCGTGGGCGCGCCGCTGTTCGCGCTGCTGGTGGTCGTGGACTTTCTCAGAGTGGCACGCGTGCCCCCAGCTGTGACCGAGGTGGCGGCCGCCGGCAGCGTCGATCCGAATCTCAATGCGACCCTTCAGGCCAACCTCGAGGCGCTCGATGCGGAGGCGCTGCGCGAAGAATACCGGGAGCAGGGCAGCTTCGTGTACGTGCCGGATTTTCTGCCCGCGCCGTTCACCGCACAGCTGGTCGCGGCCGTTGATGCGGTGACCCCGATGGTCAATCGCAATTTCCTGCCGGGCCACAAGCAAGGGGGCAGTGTCAGCCGCCACAGTATCGATCAGCTCGCCCCGTTCATCGCGCAGCTGTATCGCTCGCCAGTGTTGCTGTCGTGGCTCACAGCGCTGACCGGTGATCGGCTGCAGCTGTCGCCGGTGGATGACCCGCACGCCTACGCGCTGTACTTCTATTCGCGGCCGGGTGATCACATCGGCTGGCACTACGACACCTCTTATTATTCAGGTCGGCGCTACACCCTGCTGCTGGGCATTGTGGACCGGTCCTCCTGCCGACTGGACTACGAGCTGCACACCAAGCAGCCGGATCGAGCGGCGCAACCCGGATCCGTGCAGATTGCACCCGGTGGCCTGGTGTTGTTCGACGGTGACAAGCTGCGACACCGGATCACGCCCATCGGCAACAATGAGTTCCGCGTCTCGTTGACTTTCGAATACGTCACCAGCCAGCACATGAGTCCGTGGTGGCGCTTCGTGTCGAACATGAAGGATGCGGTGGCCTATTTCGGCTTCCGACAGGTATTCAGCCGCATGGTACGGGGACGCGCGCCCATTCCATGAGGCGTCTGGGTTCGTGGCTGCTGACCGCCGGGCTGCTGCTGTTCCTGGCCCTGCTGGTCTCGCAGGGACTGCCCGCCATCCTGTCGACCCTCGCCGCCGCCGGCTGGGGCCTGCTGGCGGTGACGCTCTTTCACCTGATTCCGCTGGGCATCGATGCGCTGGCGATCCGCGTGCTGTATCACCGCGGCGCGACCCGCCATGGGCTCATCGATGCCGTCCTGACGCGCTGGATCGGTGAATCCGCCAACAGCCTGATGCCGGCCGGACAGCTGGGCGGCCCGGTATTCATGGCCCGGTATCTGGCGCAGGGCGGTATGCCGATGCCGCAGGCGGCCGCGGTGATCACGGTCAGCACGACGCTGCAGACCTTCGCGCAGATCCTGTTTGCGTTGCTCGGCGTGTTGCTGCTGGGCGCGCGCGCCGGCGGCGCCTCCGAGCACACCTTGCGCACCATGGCGCTGCTCGCCAGCGGCTTTCTCGCGCTGCAGATCGTCGGCTTCTACTATCTGCAGCGGCGTGGCTTCTTCAGCAAGCTGCTGCGACTGGTTACGCGCCTGGCCGGCTCGCAGCGCTGGTCGGGTCTCATGACCCAGGCCCAGGCCATCGATGCTGCCGTGCAGGAGACCTACTCGTGCAATGGCCCGGTGGCCTTGAGCTTCCTCGCAAGCCTGGTGGGCTGGCTGATCGGGGCCGGCGAGGTTTATCTGATTCTCTATTACATGGGTCATCCGGTGAACTGGGTGACGGCGCTGCTGCTGGAAAGCCTCGGACAGGCCGTGCGCGGCGCCGCTTTTGCGGTGCCCGGAGCCCTGGGCGTACAGGAGACCGGCTACGTGCTGCTGGCGCCGCTTGCCGGACTGACCGCGGAAGTGGCCCTGGCGCTGTCGCTCGCGAAGCGCGTGCGTGAGCTGTTGCTGGGGTTGCCCGGCCTGCTGTACCTGCATGTTTCCGGGCGCTTCCGGGGCGCTGCGGCCGGCCCCGTGCCGCCTTGAGGCTGTAATGGTGTGGTAATGTTTCCGCAATCATGCGAGCCATCATTCTTGCCGCCGGGCGCGGCTCCCGGCTGTCCCAATCCCACGGCGCCGCACTGCCCAAGTGCCTGCTGAAATTCGGCGGTATCAGCCTCCTGGAGCGGCACCTGCGGCTGTTGCAGGCGGCCGGTGTCGAGCAGCTCGTCATGGTCCTGGGCTTCGAGCACCAGGTGATTGAGGCGGAGCTGGTGCGGCTGGCGGCTCAGGGTCTGCCCAAAGCTGAAGTCTTCATCAATGAGCGTTTCACGCTCGGCAGCGTGCTCAGCGTGCATGTCGCCGCCGAGGCCATGCGCCGCGGCGGGGATGTGCTGCTCATGGATGCCGATGTGCTGTACGACGCGCGCATCATGCAGGCGCTGGCGGATGGCAGCGCACCCAGCAACCGTATCCTGATCGACCGCGACTTCGAAGCCGGGGACGAACCGGTGAAGGTATGCGTGCAGGATGGCATTCCGGTGGAGCTTCGCAAGCAGGTGACCCCCGGCCTGCACTACGACACCATCGGAGAATCAGTGGGTTTTTTCCGTTTCGATGAGCGTGCCGCGCGGCGGCTCGCCGACCTGGTCGCCGACTACGTGGATTCGGGACGCGCGAACCTGCCGCACGAGGAAACACTGCGAGATCTCATCCTGGAGCGCAGCCAGACCTTCCAGATCGTGGATGTCACCGGCGCCCCATGGGTCGAAATCGATTTTCCCGCGGATGTGGAGCGGGCGGCACACGAGGTGCTGCCACAGCTTCAGTCCCTGTCGGGAGCCGCGGCATGAACGCGGTCACGCCACGCCCGCCGCGTCTGTCGCGCAGCACCCAGCTGCGGCAGATGCTGGTGAGTCCGCAGCTCGAGTTCCTCATGGAAGCACACAACGGCTTATCCGCACGCATTGTCCGGGAGGCCGGATTTCGCGGTATCTGGGCGTCGGGTCTGTCGATCTCCGCGCAGTTCGGCGTCCGCGACAACAACGAGGCGAGCTGGACCCAGGTCGTGGACATGCTCGAGTTCATGGCCGATGCCAGCGATCTGCCCATCCTTCTCGATGGGGATACCGGCTATGGCAACTTCAACAACCTGCGCCGCCTGGTGCGCAAGCTCGAACAGCGTGGCATCGGTGGGGTGTGCATTGAAGACAAGATCTTCCCCAAGACCAACAGTTTCCTGAACGGCGAGCGTCAGCCGCTGGCGGATGTCGAGGAGTTCGCGGGCAAGATCGCGGCGGGCAAGGATACCCAGATCGATCCGGACTTCTGCATCGTGGCCCGGGTGGAGGCGCTGATCGCCGGCTGGGGCATGGAGGAGGCACTGCGGCGCGCGGAAGCCTATCGCCGCGCCGGCGCGGATGCGATTCTCATCCACAGCAAGTTGTCGCGCCCCGATGAAATCCTGACCTTCGCACGCGAGTGGGCGGGCCGCGGGCCGCTCGTCATCGTGCCCACCAAGTACTACAGCACGCCGAGCGATGTGTTCCGCAAGGCCGGGATCAGCACGGTGATCTGGGCCAATCATCTGGTGCGCTCCTCGGCCGCGGCCATGCAGGCGGTGGCCCGCGATATCCATGACAACGAGACCGTCGTGAATATCGAGGACCGGATCGTCGCGGTCGAGGAGATCTTCCGGCTGCAGGACGCCGACGAGTATTCGGCCGCGGAGCGCCTGTACCTGTCGGCGGCAACGAACGCGCGCGCGGCCATCGTGCTGGCCGCGGGCCGCGGACGGGGTCTTGAGGCACAGACCGCCGATCGGCCCAAGATCATGCTCAACATTGCCGGCAAACCGCTGCTGCGCTGGCTGATTGACGCCTTCAAGAAGCAGCAGATCAATCAGATCACGGTGGTCGGCGGCTATCGCGCCGATGCCATCGAGACCGCGGGCATCCGCCTGGTCATCAACGAGCGTCATGCACAAACCGGCGAACTCGCCTCCCTCGCCTGCGGCATCGGCGAGCTTGATGCCGACACGGTGATCTCGTACGGGGATCTGCTGTTCCGCAGCTACGTGCTGCGCGCGCTGGTGGAGAGCAAGGGCGAGTTCTCCGTGGTGGTGGATTCCTCGGCGTTCGGTGCCGACAATCGCACGGTGCGCGACTTTGCCTACTGTTCCCGCGCCGATGATCGCGGCTTGTTCGGTACGCCGGTGCGCCTCGAGCGCATTGTCAGCGGCAAGGACGGACCGGCGGAGGGTGCGGAGGCCGGAGCCGCGGCGCACGGCCGCTGGATCGGCCTTTTGAACGCCAGTCGCAGCGGGCTGCCGCGCCTCAAACGGGTGCTGGCCCAGCTGCAGGCGCGCGCGGATTTCGACTCGCTCGACCTGCCGGCGCTGCTCAACGCCCTGGTGGCCGATGGCGCGGCCATCGATGTGCAATATGTGCACGGCCATTGGCGCGGCGTCAATGATCTGGAAGACCTGCAATCCGCAGTGGATTTCGCGCATGCTCAGGCGCCCATCGGTGAGTCCCCCGATGCTCGAGGCACGTGAATTCGTCGAGGCCGCGCGGCGGCGGGGTTTTCAGTGGTACGCGGGCGTTCCCTGTTCGTACCTGACGCCGTTCATCAACTATGTGCTGCAGGACGCGGATCTGCGTTACGTGTCCATGGCCAATGAAGGCGATGCGGTGGCCCTGGCGGCCGGCATCACTCTCGCCGGTGACGGCCGTGGCGGCGCCGGACGCGGCATCGCCATGATGCAGAACTCGGGGCTGGGCAATGCGGTAAGTCCGCTCACCTCGCTCACCTGGACGTTCGGCCTGCCGCAGCTGCTCATCATTACCTGGCGCGGGCAACCCGGCGTGCCGGATGAGCCGCAGCATGCACTGATGGGCCCGATCACCCCGGCCATGCTCGATAGCATGCAGGTCGCCTGGGAGCTGTTTCCGACCGAGGCCTCGCAATTGGCAGCGGTGTTGGATCGCGCCCTGGCGCATATGAATGGCACCGGGCGTCCCTATGCGCTGCTGATGCAGAAGGGCAGTGTCGCACCCACCGAGTTGCACGCGCTGGCGCCGGCGAAGGTTGCGCAGGGGCCGGCGACCGAGGTCATCGTGCGCCGAAGCGCGGCAACCGCGAGCCAGCGCCCGACGCGCAGCGACGCTTTGCGGGAAATTGTGGCGCGTACGGCGGTAAGCGGGACAGTGCTCCTGGCCTCGACCGGATTTTGCGGCCGCGAGCTCTATGCCATCGCGGATCGCCCCAATCACCTGTACATGGTCGGCTCCATGGGTTGCGTCACGCCGCTCGCGCTGGGACTGGCGCTGGCGCGGCCCGACCTCAAGGTCATCGCGTTGGACGGCGATGGTGCGGCGTTGATGCGCCTGGGCGCCTTGGCCACCGTCGGGGCGATGGCTCCGCGAAACCTCTGGCATTTGCTGCTCGATAACGGCGTGCACGAATCCACCGGCGGTCAGGCCACGGTATCCGCGTCCGTCGCCTTCGCCGATGTGGCGGCCGCCTGCGGCTATCACTCCTGCCTGGATACGGACTTGGTGGCGCAGCTCGCCCCCTGGCTGCAGCGCGCTGGCGGACCGCATTTTGCGAGACTGCTGACGCGCACCGGTACGCCACCGGATCTGCCGCGTCCCAAAGTCACACCGGCGCAGGTCCGGGAACGTTTCATGCAACACATCAGTGCCGCAGCCCCATGATCCTGCTGAACCCTGGCCCGGTGACGCTGAGTGAGCGGGTGCGCCGCAGCCTCCTCAATCCCGACCTGTGCCATCGCGAGGCGGAGTTCTTCGATCTGCAGGAGGACATCCGCACGCGGCTGCTCGCCGTGTCTGACCTGGATCCGACCCAGTGGACCGCCGTGCTGATGACGGGTTCCGGGACGGCGGCCGTGGAGAGCATGGTGGCCAGCCTGCCACCCGCGCAGTCGCGCGTGCTGGTGTTGGAAAACGGCGTGTACGGGGAGCGCATGACGCAGATGTGCGCCCAGTACCATATGGCTCACGAAACCCTGACGGGTGAGTGGCTGAGCGCGCCGCACTTAGGCGACGTCGCGGCACGCCTGGCCGGTGGCCGTTTCACGCATCTGGCCGTGGTGCATCATGAGACCACCACGGGGCGTCTGACGGATATCGCGGCCCTGGGCCGCCTGTGCGCGGCACATGGCGTGCAAATGTTGCTCGATGGGGTCAGCAGCTTCGGCGCCGAAGCCATCGACTTTGCGGACCCGAGCCTCGCGGCCGTTGCCGCCACCGCGAACAAGTGCCTGCACGGGGTGCCGGGCGTTTCCTTTGTCATCACACGGCGTACGGCTTTGCGTGACGCCGTGAGCCGCACCTATTACCTGGACCTGGGGCGCCTGGCGCGACTGCAGGACCAGCGCAACACACCGTTCACGCCGGCCGTTCACGTGTATTACGGCTTGCAGGAAGCGCTGCGCGAGTACCAGGAGCAGGGCGGACGCACCGGCCGTTATCAACGCTACGCGACGCTTGCACAACAGGTGCGCTCGGGATTGGCGCAACTGGGCATGGAGGGGCTGCTCAGCGTGCCGGAATCCTCGGTGGTGTTGCGGGCCTACCCGCTGCCTCCCGGCATCTCCTATCCGGTGCTGCACGATGCGCTCAAGGCCGATGGCTTCGTGATCTACGCGGGCCAGGGCGACCTGTCCAAAACGCTGTTCCGCATTGCCACCATGGGTGAGATTGTCCCGGCGGATATCGATCGATTGCTCGCGTGCTTCCGGCGCCTGTGCGGCGCGCCAACCCAAGGATCTGCGTGATGACGCTGCGCCCGTTGCGACTGCTGTCTTCCATGGCCGCCCGCGAAGTGCTGGCCGAACTCATTCAAGGCTTCACAGCCGAGAGCGGCCAGCCCGTGACCGCCGAGGCGGCCGGCGGCGTGGAAGTGGCCAAGCGCATCCAGGGCGGTGATACCGCCGATGTGGTGGTGTTGTCGGACACGGCCATCGACAAGCTCATTGCCGGCGCGCAACTGCGGCCCGGTCGGGTGGACCTGGTGAGGTCCGGGGTCGCGATCGCGGTGCGCACCGGCGCCCATCAACCCGACATCAGTACCGAAACGGCCGTGAAGGCGGCGGTGTCAGCCGCCAGCTCCATCAGTTATTCGACCGGCCCGAGCGGGGTGTACCTGGAAAAGCTATTCGAGCGCTGGGGCATTCTCGAAACCCTTCGGTCGCGCATTGTCGTGCCACCGCCGGGCGTGCCGGTGGCGTCCCTCGTGGCCGACGGCCGGGCGGCACTGGGTTTTCAGCAGCTGAGTGAGCTGTTGAATGTGGCGCAGGTCGAGGTGCTGGGACCGCTGCCCGCTGACATTCAGCTCATGACGACTTTTTCGGGCGGCATCAGCGTGCGTTGCGAGCAGCCGCAGGTGGCGGCGCAGCTGCTGCACTATATGCGCCTGCCGTCGGCCGCGGCGGTCAAGCAGCGCTACGGAATGGAGCCGGCCTGAGGCTGGTCGAGCTTGTGCGCGGCCACGCCGCACACCCAATCGATAATGGCAAAGGTCTCAGGATCGGCGCTGGCCGGCTTCCAGCGCGCATCGCTCAAGTCGGATCGTGTGGTGGGGCGCGCCGCGCCCTTGGCTTCCGCCTCCGCATACTCGGTGCGGCTCAAGACCTGAAAGCGCATGCCCTTGCAGTCAAACGCGCCGTCCTCCAAAGCGGATCGCGGCCACGGTCCCGACGCGGGATCCGCGCTCTTCGATTCGTCCGCGTAATACTCAAACAACAGCCGGGCTGCCACATAGCCCGACTTCTGCGCAATGCTGTCCACATCCACCTGGATGGAATGATGGCCGTGGCCGGTCTGCATGGCGTAGGCCCATTGTTCGGCCTGCGCGAGGGGTTGCAGCAGCGCACCCGCGCCCAACGCCACGGTGACTGTCAGCAGGATACTTCGCGCCGCCATGACGCATGATCGCACAGGGGCGCTCAGCGCAGCTGACTGTCCTTGCTGCCGCGCCGGTTGTAGCCGCTGAAACTTGCCGCGGTGGCGTCGGCCTCCTGCTGGCAAGCCAGGCACAGGCGCACCCCGGGCACGGCCAGCCGGCGGGCTTCCGGAATCGGATTGCCGCACTCCGCGCAGTGGGTCAATGAGGGACCCTGAGGCAGGCGGCTGCGGGCGCGCTCGACGGCGTCCTTGACCGTGGCCTCGATCTGTTCGTTGACTGCGCCTTCGCCTGCCCAACCCGTTGCCATGCGCCCAGTATCCACCGCGTAGCGGGCGGAATCTATCAGCGGTCGCTGACAGACATTGACGCGATGCACCCTGGGCCTTTAGGGTCCCGCCATGGCGTTGCGAATATTTCGGCACACGGTGTTGTGCGTGTGGCTGATGATGATCTGCCGGGCCGCCGGCGCCGCGCCAATCTCCCCCTCGCCCCCCTTTACGCAGTCCCAGGCAGTCGCCGGACGCCTGGCCTATGCGCGGGCCTGCGGCCTGTGTCATGGCGCGGCTCTGCAGGGCGGCGCTGCCGTGGCCTTATCCGGTGACGCCTTCGCGAGGACCTGGGGCGATGGGCGGCACCAGGGACAGGACTTCTTCGACGCCATCGCCAAGCAGATGCCCAAGAATGCGCCGGGCAGTGTGTCGCGGGCCGATAACCTCGCCATCGCGGCGTTCATCCTCGACAGCAACGGATACCAAGCAGGTCCCGAACCCCTCAGCGTGAGCGCGCTGGGGGGCACGCTGCCGGCGTCGCGCTCGTCCATGGCAGCGGGCCCGTCCGTGACAGCAGGCACGTCCACGACATTCCCGCAGCCGCCGCGCACCGTACTGCCGGCGAGTGGCGCGAGTCCGCAGGATGAAGAGCTACTGCACATGGCGGATGCGGACTGGCTGACGTTCAACCGCACGCTGGCCGGCGATCGCTTCTCGCCGCTTGCGCAGATCAATGCCGGCAACGCGCATCAGCTGCAGGTCAAGTGCATCGCGCAGCTGGGCGAGATGGGCAGCTTCGAGACCAGTCCCATCGTGAATAACGGGCGGATGTTCGTCACCACCGCGCACAAGGTGCTGGCGCTGGACGCCGCGAGTTGTGCGGTGCAGTGGTCCTACACCTGGGTCCCCGTGGATCCCGAGCATCTGCCGGGGAATCGTGGCGTGGCCTTGTACGCGGGCCGGGTGTTTCGCGGCACGACCGATGGCCACCTCATCGCCCTGGATGCGGCCAGCGGCAAACTGCTGTGGGACGTGCGCGTTGCCGATGGCGCGCTGGGCTACGAGATCACCGGTGCGCCGGTGGCCTTTGACGGCAAGGTATTCACCGGCGATGCCGGCGCGGATACCGGCATTCGTGGCCGGATCTATGCGTTCGATGCGAAAACCGGCGCGTTGCTGTGGGCGTTCGACATTGTGCCGCGTGCCGGGGATGCGGCCGCCGCAAGCTGGAGCGGCAACACCGACAAGGGCGGCGGCGCCACCTGGTCCAGCATGGCCATCGATCCGGTGCGTCGGCTGTTGTTCGTGCCCACCGGCAATCCCGCGCCCGATTTCAACGACGCGAGCCGCGGTGGCGACAATCTGTATACCGATTCGGTGGTCGCGCTGGCGATGGCCACCGGCAAGCTGTCCTGGTACGTGCAGCAGGTTCCTCACGACATGCACGATTGGGATACCGCGGCCGCGCCGGCATTATTTTCCGCGGGCGGCCACAGCGTGATGGCCGTGGCCAGCAAGAATGGACTGCTCTATCAGTATGACCGCGACAGCCATCAGATCCTGGCGCAGACGCCCTTCACCACCCGCTCGAATGTCGACGCGCTGCCGAGCGCGGCGGGAGTGCACGTGTGCCCGGGTGCGCTCGGACAATACAATGGGCCGGCATTCTCGCCCTTGACCGGACGGGTGTTCGTCGCGGCAGCGGACCGCTGCAATGTCCTGACGCGGGCCGAGCCTCACTACGTGCCCGGCGGCGTCTACTTCGGCGGCATGTTCCGCATGGATCCGCCGGCCCTGCAAAGTGGCTGGATCAAGGCCTTTGCGGCGGTCAGCGGCCAGGAACTGTGGAGTGTTCACCGCCGCGACCCGGTGCTCGCTGCGGTGACGCCCACGGCCGGGGGTCTGGTGCTGACCGGGGATCTGGGCGGCAGCTTCCTGGCGCTCGATGCGCGCGATGGTCGGGTGCTGTACGAGTTCGCCACGGGCGGACCGGTGGCGGCCGGCATTTCGGTGTATGCGGTGGCCGGACGGGAGTACATTGCCGTGCCATCGGGCAGTTCGTCGCGTGATGCCGCATCGGCCACCGGGGCGGCGACGCTGATCGTATTTTCATTGCAGTAGGGCGAGGGGGCGACATGGCCGATTATTCAGAAAGTCTGACGGGGCGCGGATTCATCTCGCCGCTGCGATTCGACGTCTCGCTCGATGACTGCGAAGTCGTCGGCAAGATTCCACAGGACCTGGACGGCGCCTTCTACCGCGCCGGCTACGAGTGGTACTACCCGCCGAAGTTTCCGGACGATGCCATCCTCAATGCCGATGGCTACGTCAGCAGCTTCCGCTTCAAGGGCGGCAAGGTGGATTTCAAGGGTCGCTTCGTCAATACGCATCGGCTGCAGAAGCTGCGCGAGGCGCGGCATCAGCTGTATGGCTACTACCGCAATCCCTACACCGACGATCCGTCGGTACGCGATCCGGAGCATCCGAACCTGCGCACGGTGTCCAATACCACCCCGGTCATTCATGCCGGCAAGCTCTTCATGCTGAAAGAGGACGGACTGCCCCACCAGATCAATCCCAACACGCTCGAGACCATTGGTCCCTGGGACTTCCATGGTGGCTGGAAGAGCCAGACGTTCACGGCGCATCCGAAGCTTGATCCGCTGACGGGGGAGATGGTGGCGTTCGGCTATGAGGCGACGGGCCTTGCCTCGGATGACCTCTTCATCTGCACCATCGACCGCACCGGCAAGGTGCGCCACGAGGTGCGCGTCAAGGTGCCCTATGTGAGCATCATTCACGACATGGCGCTCACCCATCGGCACGTGGTGATTCCGTTCTCCGGTTACGTCACCAGCGTCGAGCGGTTGAAAGCCGGCAAGATCCACTGGGGTTGGGATTCGAGCAAGCCCGGCTACATCGGCGTGATGCCGCGCGAAGGCAGCGCCAAGGACATGCGCTGGTTCAAGGGCCCGAATCGCTGCCACATGCACACCTTCAATGCCTACAGCGATGGCAACAAGGTCATTCTCTACGCACCGTTCTGGGATTCGAACTTCTTCCCGTTCTTTCCCAATGTCGATGGCAGCCCGTTCAATCCGGCCAAGGCGCGCGCCTTCATCCGCAAGTTCACGCTGGATCTGGACTCATCTTCCGATGCCTGGCAGGAGGAACTGCTCTGGGACATGCCGGTGGTCGATATCGGCAAGGTCGACCCACGCACGCTGTCGCTGGCCTCCCGTTACATTTACACGGGCTTCACCGATCCGCAGATGCCCTACGACCGCGAGCGTGCGGGTCCGCGCGCACCGGCATCGGTTCCCAACTCGTACGGCCGGTTTGACGTGCAGACCCGCAAGATCGATCGGTACTTTGCCGGCAAGACCCACGGGCTGCAGGAATGCACCTTCGTGCCGCGCGGCAACGCGGAAGGGCAGGGCTACCTGATCGGTGTCGCCTCGAACTATGCGGAGATGCGCTCGGAGCTGGTCATTGCGGATGCCGAGCATCTGGCGGACGGCGATGTGGCGCGGGTGATTCTGCCATTCAGATTGAGTTCCCAGGTGCATGGGACCTGGGCAGGCAAGGACGAGCTGCCGCTGGTGTAGGGATCCGAATAATGATGAGGGGGATGGCGATGCGCAGGAATAGTCTATTCATGGTGCTGGCGGCGCTGCTCGCGTCCGTGGCACACGCCGCCTGTGATGATGCCTGCCTGACGCAGATCGCGGATCAGTACCGGGCCGCCTATGTGAAGCGCGATCCCAAGCAGGCGCCGTTCGCGGCGCATGTGCGCTTCATGGAGAACAACGTGGAGCTGCCGTTCCCGGACGGCAGCTGGGATGTGATTACTTCGGAGGTCGGGCCATCGCTCACCTTCACGGATCCCCAGACCGGGAATGCGGGGATCTACACCGCCATCATGATGGGCAATACGCCGGCGTTCCTCGCTGTGCGGCTGCGCGTTGCCCACGGCAAGATCTTGGAGGTCGAGCATCTGCTGTCCACCAAGCGTCTCATCAGCGCGCCACCGACACCCTTTGGCGATGTCACCAAGCTTACGCACGATCCCCTGACCCGCCAGCTGCTGACGCCCACGCAGCGGCGGCCGCGCGGCGAACTCATCCGTATTGCGGATGGCTATTTTGCGACGCTGTCCCACAATGACGGCACGCTGCACACGCAGTTTGCGCCGTTCTGTCATCGCATTGAGAACGGCATGGAAACCGCGCCGAATGGCTGCGCCGGGCCGTTCAAGCTCGGCACCTATCTGTTCAACGTGCGCGTGCGGCGCGAGCCGCTGATGGTCGATGAAGCACGGGGCCTGGTGATGTTCCGGGGCTTCATCGATCACAAGGGCAATGTGGTCGATTTCAAACTCACCGACGGCACGCCCAAGACCTCGCCCTTCCAGGAGCCGCATACCTGGAGTTTCGTGGAGACCTTCAAGATCATCGATGGCGCCGTGGGGCCCGTGGAAGCGGACTTCATCGGCTCGCCTTACTATTCCAAATCACCGTGGTCACAGAAGTCGCACGATTGAAGGCCATGCAACACTGGGCGGCTGCCGTGGTCACCGTCGTGCTGGGCATCGCGTTGCCGAGTCTTGCAGCCGTACCGCACGCGGAGTGTGATGAGGCGTGTCTCAAGTCGATGATGGATGGATATCTGCAGGCGCTGCAGAAGCATGATCCGTCGGGCCTGCCGCTCGCACCGAACGTGCGCTTCACCGAAAACGGGGTCGCCATTCCGTTGGGCGAGGCACTGTGGGTGACGATCTCGAGCCTCGGACACTATCGGCACGACTTTTTCGATCCGGCCAGCGGCGGGATCGCGAGCTACGTGACGATGCGGGAAAATGGCACGCCGGGATACTTGATGGTGCGGCTGAAAGTGGCCGCGCGGCGACTGACGCAAATCGAGACGGTGGTGAATCGCGACGCGGCGCCGTCGCTGATGCAGCCGGCTTATGAGCCGCTGTGGGATCAGATCGAGCCCAAGGCGCAACGCCTCACGCGCGCGCAATTGATCGCCGGCACCGTCGGCTATATGCGGGCCGTGGCGCTGATGAAGGGGGAGCTCGCGCCATTCGGCGAGTCCTGCATCCGACTTGAAAACGGCATGGTCATGGCGCTGGGTCGCCACGATCAGCCGCCGGTGCCGCTGCGGCCGCTCGCGCGCGATGATGACTGGGCGGCGGCGGTGCGCGCCTCGTTGGGCATGGGCTGCGCCCAGCAGATCAACACCGGCGTCTACGCCTTCATCACCGAGTACGACAACGCGCGCTTTCCCATCGTCGATGTGGAACGGCAGATCGTCTTTTCCGTGTTCGACTTCCGGCGCCGCGGGACGGTGAAGACGGTGACCATGCCCAATGGCCGCACCTATCCGATGATGCCAAGCACCCAGTGGCCCAATGAGGTGCTCAACACCGAAGCGTGGAAGTTCCAGAACGGCAAAATCACCCGCGTCGAAGCCGTATTCCTCGGTAACCGCCCCTACAAGCAGGGCACCGGTTGGCCCGGCGGCGCAAAAGGGGAAAAACGCCCGCCGTAAGCCCTCGCAGCCGTAAAGCTTCCAATTAAAGCTACCTTGTGATAAAAAGGTAGCGTACTGAAGCAAGGGCTTTATGGCTGCCAACGAAAAATTCGGGCCGATGCGCAAGGGGCTGCTTGAATTCCTCATCCTCAAGGTCATCGACGCCGATCGCGTCTACGTCGCCGACATCCTGCGCAAGCTCGCCGAGACCGAGTTTGCGACCCAGGAGGGCACGCTCTATCCGCTGCTCAGCCGGATGCGGCGCGAGGGGCTGGTGGACTATGACTGGAAGGAGTCGGAGGCCGGCCCTCCGCGCAAGTACTACGCCCTGACCGTGAGCGGTCAGGCGCAACTCGCCGAACTGGTCGCCTACTGGCGCCTCATCAACAAAACAATCGAAGATCTGGGAGCCTGACCATGCGTGCGGTCAATACCATCAGTCTGAACGGCAATGCCTGGCAGATCGAAGCCGAAGGCTGTGAGGCGCTCGCCGCTTACCTCAAGGGCGCCGAGACGCGGCTCACCGCGGATCCGGATCGTGAGGAAATCCTCGCGGATCTGGAGCAGGCCATCGCCGATAAGCTCGCGCGCCACGTCAACGCGCACAAGAATGTCGTCAGCGCCGCGGAGGTGGCCTTGGCGCTGCAGGAGATGGGGCCGGTGGAAGCCGGCACGGCGGGGCCCGATGCCGCGAATTCCGCGGGCGCCGCTCCCGGTGCGCAGTCGCAATCCACGGCGAGTCCCGGTGGCGCGCCCGGTGCGGCGGCGATGCCCGGCGCCGGCGCGGAGCGTGCCGCCGAGCCCCGGCATCTGTTCCGGATCCGTGAGGGGGGCATGCTGGGAGGCGTCTGCAACGGCATCGCGGCCTACTTCGGCGTGGATGTCACGCTGGTGCGCGTGGTGTTCGTCGTGTTTTCCGTGCTCACCGGCGGTATCGGCGTGGCGGTGTATCTGGCCATGATGATTGTCGTACCGCTCGCCGTGACGGCCGAACAGATGGCGCAGGCGCATGGCAAACCGTTCAATGCCGAGGAGCTGATCGGTCGCCCGCGGGCCGCATTCGCCGCGGCCGCGCCCCACTGGCGCCAGCAATGGCGCGATCAGCGCCGCATGTGGCGCGAACAGCGCCGGCAGTGGCGCCGGCAGCGTCGCGGCTGGAATGGACCCGCTGCGGTACCGCCGCCGCCGCCCTATGGCTGGCACGGCTACGCGCCGCCGGATGCCTTCGGACCGATCTCGGGATTGCTCCATATTCTGATGGTGTTCGCGTTCATCGCGGCGCTCGTCGGCGCCGCCCGCGGGCAGCCACTCCTGGGATGGGACTGGGCGGCGCTGGTTCCCCACTGGGTGGGTATCGTCGCGGTGTGCGTGATTTACGGCACGCTGGTCAAACAGATCCACATCGCCCGCTATTACGGTCATGTCGGCACGTACCATCCGGGACACGCCCTGGTGGCCCTGATGGGCACGGTGGTGTGGCTGCTGATCCTGGTGAGCGTCGGCTGGTATGTGGTGCACCATTGGCCGCAGGTCCAGGATTTCCTGCAGCGTGCGCTGCAGGCCATCCAGGCCGCATTCGACGACGGTTCGGCACACAACCCGGTGGCGACTTGAGCCGGCAAATCTCAAGTCCAATCAGGGCCGTACCGGCCAACCGCTAACAGCGCGTTAACCGTAACCTTTTTGCGTATCGCGGCTGCGCCCGCATCATGCCGCGCAGCAATGAAGTTTCCTGCTTTCCTGATCGCGGCGGCCCTTGGTGCTCAGGGCGCCGATGCCGCCGCGCCGGCGACCCCCGAGGACACCCTGAGCGAGGTCGTGGTCACGGCCTCGCGGGTCAACCTGCTGGGTACCGCCACGACCGCGAGCCAAGGCTCGGTCACCGAACAGGAGCTGGATCTGCGTCCGGCCTACCGTGTCGGGCAACTGCTCGAGAGCGTGCCGGGCCTGGTGGTCACGGTGCACTCCGGGGAGGGCAAGGCCAATCAATACCTGGCGCGTGGCTTCAACCTGGATCACGGCACCGACATCGCCAATTTCGTCGACGACATGCCGGTGAATCGTCCGACCAACACCCACGGTCAGGGCTATTCCGATCTGAACTTCATCCTGCCGGAACTGGCCAACGGGCTCGACTACACCAAGGGGCCGTACTACGCGCCGGTCGGTGATTTCGGGTCGGTCGCCTCCACTCACCTGAAGCTCGCGGATGACATTCCCGATCAGGTGTCACTCGCGGCCGGGACGCTCGGGGTCTACAACGCGTTCGCCGGCGGCACCGACCATCTGACCGAGGATGATCGGATCCTTGGTGGCGTCTACTACGGACATGTGGACGGCCCGTTCACCCATCCCGATGACTTTGAAAAAATCGCCGCGGTGGTGCGTTACAGCCACGGCACCGACCAGGATGGCTACAGTGCCACGGCGATGTACTTTCACGGCCAGGGCAACCTGACCACCGATCAGCCCTTGCGGGCGGTGCAGGAAGGCTTGATCGGCCGCTTCGGTACGCTGGATCCGAGTGACGGCAATCTCTCGGAGCGCCACAGTCTGTCGCTGCACTACGCCTCGAGCGGCGATACCTGGCGATTCAAATCCAGCGCCTACTACGTCGATAGCCGGATGATTCTCTGGAATGACTTCACCCACTTTCTGAACGATCCGGTCAACGGCGACCAGGAGCAGCAGACCGAAACCCGCTCGAGCACGGGAGGGCAGGCGAGCCTGGTTTTCGACCAGCAGTTCGGCACCATACAAAATGAGACGGAAGCCGGCCTGCAGCTGCGCGATGACAGCGCCTATGTGAACCGGCTGCACACCCTGCATCGCCAGCCGCTGGATTACTGTTCGGTTCTGCAGCTCGATGCACCGGCGCTGCAGGTGGCTGCGCCGGGAGGCGTCTGTAATGCCGACCAGGTGCACCTGCTCGATCTGGGTCCCTATATGGACACCACCACGCACTGGTTGTCGTGGCTGCGCACGGTGCTCGGCGTGCGGGAGGAGTACTACCGCGCCAGTGATCACAGCATGACCACCGGTTTTCAGGGCATCACCGATCAAACCCTGCTGCAGCCCAAGGGCAGTGTCATCCTCGGACCGTTTGCGAAAACCGAATTCTATTTCAGCGCCGGACGCGGCTTTCATTCGGATGATGTGCGCGGCGTGTTCGGAACCGTGCCGGTGGAAGGCGTGCCGGGCGCTGCCGGGGCGACACCGCTGCTGGCGCCGACCCAGGGTCTGGAATTTGGCGTCCGCAGCGATCTGATCCCGAACCTGTCGACGCAGCTGGCCGTGTTCCAGCAGGACTTCGATTCGGAACTCGCCTACGACGCGGACGTGGGGCAGGATGCGGCGAGCGCACCCAGTCGGCGCCGCGGCGTGGAGTTCTCGGCTCAGTACCGACCGATGCCGTGGATCGAATTCAATACCGACCTCGCCTTGTCGCACGCCCGGTACCGCGGCGATCTTGGCCCGTTTGACCTCGCGGGTCCGTGGATCGCCAATGCGCCCAAATTCATCGGCTCATTCGGGGTGCTGGTGAACAACCTCGGACCGTGGTTCGGTGGCCTGCAGTGGCGCAAACTCGGCCCCTATCCGATCAGCGACGGGGATCAGTTCCCGCAAGACAACGGCTACAGCGAGTTCAATCTGGACATGGGCTACAAGTTCAATGCCAGCGTGAAATTGCAGTTGAGCCTTTTCAACCTGTTCAACACCCACGCGAACTCATCGGCTTATTACTACACCTCGCGACTGCCGGGCGAGCCCCTGGAAGGCATCGATGGCATCCAGGTCCATCCGCTGGAACCGTTCTCCGGCCTGCTGAAACTTACGTACTACTTTGAGTAGCGTTGCGTTGGCGGCGCTGCGACCAGGCCAACAGAACGCCCAGCAACAGGAGCGCCCAGCCCTGCATGCCACCACCACCGCTGTGGCCACTGCCGGTTGACGCGGTGCCGCCGCCGGTGCTGGTACTGGTGCCCGGAGCGGGATCAGTCTCGGTGAGTGTCACCTGCGAGGTCGCGGCCCGGTTTGCGCCATCCAGCGCCGAAACGGTAACCACCGCGGTCCCGGCCTGACCGGTCACCGGCGTGACGGAGAGCGTGCAACTGAGTGTCGTGGTGCCGCAACCGGCCGAGATCGTGACACCCGCCGTGCCGGCAGCGACGATCGAGTTCGGCACCAGGGCCGTATTGTTACTGCTGACGCTGAAATGCAGCGGCCCCGTGCCGGTGACGTTGAAGGGTTGCGCCGTGGTGCTGGCGCTGCCGGTGCTGGCCTGGTTGCTGAGTGCTGTGATCGTTGGAGTGGGAATCGTCGCCAATGCCCCCAGCGCATCCACTCGCCCATAGCCGAACACCCCGTTCGGCACCGTGCCGCCAAACGCCGTGGCACCGCTCTGCAGGGCATTGGTGATCTGGGCGACAGTCAAAGTCGGAAAGTCGGCGCGCAGCAGCGCGGCGACCGCCGCGGCATTGGGCACCGCAGCCGAGGTGCCATAGAAGTTTCCGTCCGGAAACAGGTCCTGTTCGAAGTACGTGCCCGAGGCGTCGACCACGATGCCGTCTGGTGCGACCAGCGCGGGCGCCTGCAGCTGTGCGGGCGCCGGGAACTCGACAGTCACTGGCCCGCTGCTGGAGAAGGACTCGATCGAATCGCCAATGCCGTCGGAGCCGTTGACGGCGCCGATACTGAGCACTCCCGGCGCCATCGCCTGTGGTGAGATCAGGCCGCCGGCAGTCGCGACGGAGAGAGTCGTCAGGCCGTCACCGCCGGCCCAGAGCTTGAGGAACTTGCCCGCGGCGGATTGATCCGCGGAGGCGACCACGAGCGTGAAGTTTCCGGCCGGCAGCGTCACCGATTCGATCACCTGGTCGGTGGTGGCGCCCACGGTGGAAAAACACCCCACCGGCGTCGTTGAACCGGCTGCGAACCAGAACACATCGAATTGACTGGTGAGCTGTGTGGGCGGGTCGGCCCAGGCGAGCAGCAGCGCAAAGGTATTGGCATCGCTGACGCCCAGCGTCTGACTGGTGCCGGTACCGAATGCGGCCACGAAGTTATCGGGAGTGCCCGCACCGGACGGACAGGATAGGGGCGGCAAGGTCGTCGTGCTGACACTGACGGGCGAGTAGGTGCCTTCCCAGTAGCTGCCGTCGTTGTTGCCGGCCGCGCTGAACATCATCACCGTGGGGTGCTGGCCAAGAATCTGCGTTATGGCGCTGGTTTCGTCGTTGTCCTGTGACATCAGGCCATCGTTGGGAAAGCCGTTGTCATCCAGCACGATGGTGGCACCGGCATTGATGAGCTGGGTCAGGCACGAGGTGTAGTCGACGAAGGTCAAGGGGTTGCAGTACACCAGGCTCGCGCCGGGCGCGACCGCGTGGACTTCCTCAAGCAACACGGTGCCTTCATCCGCCGTCACGGCGCTGCTGTTGCTGCCTGAGGGATAGACCACCGCGACGGCAGCAGGCAGTTCGCCACGTCCCTGGATGGTGGCGAGGCTGTAGACACCGCTTGATTGAACGCCGACGGTCACACCGGTCCCGTTGGTGCCGGTCTGCGTCACGAACTGGTCGGCCCGGATGATCACGATACCGTTGTGGTCGATGGCCACCGCGCCGGCCCCTTGTTTCTGGGCAGCGGCGCGCGCGGGAACGCGCTGCACCGGTTGCAGCGCCCGCGGCGCCGGCGGCCGCGCGTAGGACGGCGCGCTGAGGCGTGTCACGCCCGCGACGGCATCCAGCTGTGGCAATGCGGCCGGCAGTGCCCAGCCTTCCACGACACACAGCGTTCCGGCATGCACCGTCGAGGTCACGGCCAGACCCGCATCGGCCAGCGCCGCGGTGGGGGCTGCGAGGCTGCAGTCAAAATGGACGTCGATCTGCACGCGTCCTTCGCCATCCCGATGCGCCGCCGCCACGGCCGCGGCGAGCTGCGCCGGGGTGGTGTAGGCCGATACGGGTTGGGCGATGGCAAGGGCAATCGCACAGACGACAAAGGAGCGCCAAATGAAACGCGTCATGGTCCGCGAAGTTTGCCCTGAATGCGCAGAAACTGACAGACTCGGGTGTCCAGCATCGGGTAGGCGCATGACTACGGCTTCGGGCGCCACATCTGGAATTTTGCCGTCGGCTCCAGCCGGAAGTAATCGGCCGCGCCACCGCCACGCATGATGGGCGCGGCTGCCGCAGTGTCGTACAGACCGTCGCGGATCAGATCGCGATGGATATGAACGGCGACCACTTCGCCGAGCACCAGCCAGGCGTCGGTATCGACGCCCTTGCTGTCGGTGAGACGTAGCAGCTGTGACATCCGGCATTCGAATGACACCGGACTTTCCGCGACGCGGGGCGCGCGGATGAGTCTCGAGGGCGCCGGCGTGAGTCCCGCGAGTTCAAATTCATCACGGGCGGCAGGCACGGCGGCGGACGTCGCATTCATGGCGTGCGCCAGGGGTCCGGTGACCAGATTCCAGGCAAACTCGCCCGTCGCCTTGATGTTTTCCACCGAATCCTTCCAGCCGATGCTGGCAAATCCGATGATGGGAGGCTTGTAGTTGAAGAGGTTGAAGAAGCTGTAGGGCGCCAGGTTGTGGACGCCGGTGCTGCTGCGCGAGGAGATCCAGCCGATGGGGCGCGGCGCGACGATTGAATTGAGCGGGTCGTGGGCCAGGCCATGGCCGTCGCGGGGCTCGTAGACATGGAAACTGGTCACCTCAATAGGTTACCAGCAGTGCGGCGTACCAGGTATAGAGGTTGGACGCCGCGGCATTCTGCAGGCCTGGACCCATCGAGCCCATCAGGTGGAAGTGCTCGGAAAGATCATAGGTGAGTCCCGCGCCGACACCGGTGGTGGCCTTGCCGCCGCGCGCCTCGGCGCCTTGATAATAGATCTCGGCGCCCAGCTGCAGATGCTCGGCGAGCTTGCGCGCCACGACCCAGCCGACCGTGCAGTAGTTGGTCGCATCCCCGCCGTGATTGATGACGCAGCCGCCACCGCCGAATGTCGACCACCGCTCCCAGTCCTTCTCGGCATACAACGGCAGCAGTACGGAGGTGTTGCGCTCGCCCACCGCCGTGGAGGGCGAGGCCAGGAACACCCGCGGAAACAGCGCGATGTCCCAGCCCGTGTCCTCGGCGCGCACGAAGCGATACTTCGCGGCGAGCTGGATATTGCCCACGCCATGTGCCGAGTCCGCGTCCACCGGATCATCGAATTCCACGGGGATCACGGCGGTGAGCTGCAGGTTCGGCAGTCCGCCGTAATTGAAGTCGATGCCAGCCAAGCTGCTGGTCCCGGCGCTGACGGCGGTGCCGCCGTCGAAGAAGTACACCTCGTAGTGCTGGTAGTCGGTGGGCTGCGGATCATCGGTCACGAAGGGCGGGCCAGCCTGCGCCGCCTCGTGCCAGGCGATCAGCAGGGTCGCCAGCAATACTGCCCGCAATATGCGAATGGCGGACTCCTATGAAGCGGCGGCGGCCGCGGGGTGACGTCCGGCACGTTGCGGGATGACGAGGATGCAGATCAGGATGACCACGGCCAGCACCGCCGAGGCGAGCGGGCGGCTGAGTGCCAGGCCGCCCTCAGCCACCGGTTTGTCGAGGAAGTCGCCGAGTGTGGCGCCAAGCGGACGGGTCAGAATGAAGGCAGCCCAGAAGAGCAAAACGTGCGAGAGCCGCGTGCGAAAATAACAGAAGGCAACGATGGCGAGGGCCGCCGAAAAGAGCGCCGCCGCCCCGAGATAGCCCAGCCCGGTGTCATCCGCCGTCCAATCTCCCAACGCCGTTCCCAAGGTCTGCGAAAAGGTGATGGTCGCCCAATAGAAGGCTTCGACCTTCGGCGTATTGACCGTATTCACGGACACCGTTCCCTGTGATCGATACCACAGGGCAAGGACGCCCAGTACGCAGGCGAGCAGCAACAGGGAGCCGCCGGCGTAGCCGATTCCCAAGGAGCGGTCGGCGAAGTCCGCGAGGGTGGTGCCGGCGGTGGTGGAGGCGATGATGGTGGCCCAATACAGGAACGGATGAAACTGGCGTGCGCGGATCTGCAGTGTCGCCAGCACCGCCAGTGCCGACAGAAAAATGAGGGTGCCCGTCAGGTACCCGAGTTTCATGGTCATGGTGACGGTGTCACCGCCGGTCTCGCCGAGCGTCGTGGCGAGAATCTTGATGATCCAGAATCCCAGGGTGACCAGGGGCACCTTGGATGCGGCAGAGGCGGGGTCGTTCACGCGCATTTCCTCAGGTCAGATTCGTCAGCCACAGCCTGCTGATGGCATCTTAGGCGACAATTAGCGGCAGTGTGATGCACGCGAGCAGACCGCTGCGATCGAGGCGGTTGCGCAAGCGCACATCGCCACCCAGTTCCTTCACGAGATTCGCGACGGTCGCCAGACCCAGTCCGCTGCCACCGCCCGGATCGCCGGCCACCCGATAAAACGGCTCGAACACCCGCGTCAGTTCCGCAGCGGGCAGTCCCGGACCCTGATCCTGGACTTCGATCTGGACGGTGCCATGGGCGCGCCGCGCCCGCAGTTCAATCTCCCCGCCGGGCGGGGTGTAGCGCAGCGCGTTGTCCACCAGGTTGCCCAGAATCAGCAGCAGCCGCCGCGAATCCGCACGAACCGTTGCGTGGCTGTCGGGGTGCAGGCGCAGCACGATGGCCGCGGCCGCGGCGGCGGGCTGGTACAGGTCGATCACTTCGCCCAATGCGGCCGCGACATCCAACGCGACGAGGTCCTGATCCGCGTCCGGTTGACTGCGCGCCACCGACAGCAACTGATCGGACAGATGCGCCGCACGGCGCACGCCGGCCCGCAGGGCGGTAAAGCGCGCCGCGTATTCGTCCGCACTGGTCGCTCCCTCGAGCACATCGGCCTGCAGCTGCAGCGCCGCGAGCGGCGTGCGCAGTGCGTGCGCGGCGTCCGCCACGAACTGGCGTTCACGCTGGGCGGCCGCATTCTGCCGTGCCAGCAGGCGATTGATTTCATCGACCAGCGGAATCACCTCTGCCGGCAGGCCAGAAGCCTCAAGTCCGTGGTGCTCGAAGGGGCCGCGCTGCGCGACTTGCGCGGCCAGCTGCCGGACGGGATTCAACTGCGCGCGGATCACCAGCGCCAGGACGATCGCGAGCACCGGTACCAACACCAAAAGCGGTAGGAATGCGGCGAGGGCCGCGGCCTCCGCCTGGTCATCCCTGATGTCGACGGGTTGCGCCACGGCAATGTACCGCCCGCCGATCAGGGTCGAATAGACGCGGTAAGGCTCGCTCTGCAGGAGAACTTCGGAAAAGCCGGCGCGCGGTAGCGGCAGGCCGAGCCGTGTAGCCGTTGAGAACTTAAGCTTCCGATCGGCGCCCCACACCGAGACCACAATGTCTTCATCGCCACGACTTTGGATCTCAGAGCCATCCACCGTTTGCGCCGCAAGACGCGCGATCTGCACGAGCTGGTCGTCCAGCAATGAGCGGGTCTCGGCGCTCACCTGGCGGTAGGCGATGGTGGCGCAGATGAGGCCGACCACGACGATGGCGATACTGCTCGACAGCAGCAGCCGGCGGCGCAGCGAGGTCATGAACCGGTCACGATGCGCCAGCCCACTCCACGCACGTTTTCAATCTGGTCCGCGCCGATTTTCTGCCGCAATCCGTGCAGCAGGAATTCCACCGCATTGCTCTCCACCGCCTCAGACCAGCTGTAGATGCGCGATTCGAGCTGGGTGCGGGACAGCAGCACGCCAGGGCGTTGCATCAGCGCTTCGAGCAGCGCGAATTCCCGGGCCGTCAGTTGGATGCGCCGATCGGCACGCACGACGCAGCGCGCCGCCGGATCAAGAGTAAGCACCGCCGTCTTCAACTGGGGTTCGATGCGGCCCGCGTGGCGGCGTGCCAGCGCGCGGATCCGCGCCTTCAGTTCCGTGAGCTCAAAGGGTTTGACCAGGAAGTCATCGGCGCCCAGATCCAGCCCCTCGATCCGATCGGCCAGGCTGTCACGCGCCGTAATGATGAGAACCAGGATGTTGTCGCCCGCGGCGCGCAGGTGGCGCAGCACCTCGGTACCGTCGCGCTGCGGCAATCCCAGATCGAGCAGCACCAGGTGAAATTCATGATGACGGTCAATCAATGCCGCTTCGGCCTGACCCCCGTCGCGTACCCAGTCCACCGCGTACCCCTCGTCGGTGAGACCGCGTACCAGACTGGCACCGATCATGGCATCGTCTTCGACGATGAGGATGCGCATCGCTGTGATAGATCCCCCTTAAGACCGCGCCTGAGTGTCCGGACCATAACTTAGCGGACACTTAGGGCCTGCGCCGACGATTCGCTCGGCAGGACCGCTGGCGGGGGGAGGCCGCCAGCGGTCGGGGCGAACTTCAGGTCTCGCGGGGTTTGAAGGAGAACCGCTGACCCGCCACGGTGGCCTCGTACATCGCGCCGCCTTTGACGATGGTGAATACCGCCATGCCCTTGTAGTACTGACCGGCGGTCAGGGCGTCCTTCTTGCCGCCACTCGCGCTGCCGGTTGCGCCATCAGTGCCAACCGAGCCACCAGCTGCCGCAGTAATGGCGACGGCGCCGACGCCGGCATCGAAGGCGAACTGGCCGCTGATGAACTCATCCAGCGCGCGTTTGTCCTGGAAGAAAACGATCTGGCTGTAGGCCTGGCCGCCGGCCTGGGCACCCACACTGACCTGGGTCATCGACGCATTGCCGATGTATTTTCCTTGCTCGTACACGTGGCCCGTGCCGTGCGCCGCGCCGACCACCAGACCGCCTTTTCCGATGGTCGGGAAAACGGCATAGCCATAGCTGTCGTTGAAGTAGGCGGCACTCTGCCCGGCGTTCTTGAACAACTCCACCGTGTCGGAGTAGTTGCTGGCCATCAAGGCCCCGGCCGGCAGCAGCATCGCTGTTGCCACCAATAGCAGCTTATGCAGTCCTTTCATATTCAGTCTCCTGCGGTTATAACCTTCAAATTCGGGGGGATAGCATGCCAAGCGCCAGGAATCGCCGCAGTCGGATCGTGCCCAGGTCTTTTGTAGGCGCCGCCGCCGCCGCGGCCTTGGGTCTGGCGGCACAATCCGCCTCGGCTCAGGCCTTTACGGCTGCCGCCGCTTCGCTGACGGATTACACCAAGGCAAAGCTCGCGCCGCGGATGACCTGTGCGGCCATGGCCCAGTACACGGCCCCCGATCTGGTGCACATCAATGCCGTCACCATCGAGGCTGGGGCGGCTGTCCCGGCCCATTGCCAGGTCACGGGCGTTCTGGCCCCCGAGATCGCCTTTGAGGTCAGCCTGCCGGCGCATTGGAACGGACGTTTCTACATGATCGGCAACGGCGGTCATGCCGGTGAGTCGCTGGAGGACCCGATGCGGGTGGCGCAGCGCAATGCCGCGCTGCAGGCAGGCTTCGCGTTTGCGCAGACCAACACCGGCCATGACGCCCACAAGGAGCCCGGCGCCTCATTCGTCATGAGCAATCCGGCCAAGGCCATCGATTACGCCTACCGCGCCGTCAATCTCACCGCGGTGACGGCGAAGGCCATCACCCAGGCCTACTACGCGCACGACATCTCGCGCTCCTACTGGAATTCCTGTTCGAACGGCGGCCGCCAGGGATTGGTGGAGGCCGAGCGCTATCCGCAGGATTTCGATGGCATCCTGGCCAATTCACCCTGGGTCGATCAGACCGGTTTCACGCTGGGTGCGGTGTGGAACCAGCAGGCGCTTGATGCGGCGCCCATGACCGCCGCGAAGCTGGCAATGGTCAGCAAGGCGATCATGGCCAAGTGCGATGCGCTGGATGGCCTCAAGGACGGACAGATCGACGATCCGCGTCTGTGCTCTGTCGATATGAAGACGGATGTACCGGCCTGTGCGGCGGGCACCGACACTGGCGCCTGTCTGACAGCCGCGCAGGCTACGACGCTGACCAAGATCTACGGCGGACCGGTCAGCCACGGCAAGCAGGTCTTCCCGGGGTTCATGCTGGGCAGCGAGGTCGGCTGGATGAATCTGGTGGTACCGGCGCAGCGCGATCGCAAGGCCGCGGATTTCAATCTGGCCGACGACACCATGCGTTATCTGGTGCACACGCCGCCGCAGCCCAACTACGATTATCGCAGCTTTGATTTCGAGCGCGATATCCACATGGTCGATGCGTGGGGCCAGCTGGCCAACGCCACCAATCCCGACCTGTCGCGCTTCAACAAGCGCGGCGGCAAGCTGATCATCACCTACGGGTGGGCGGATCCGATTCTGCAGCCCATGGTCGGTGTCAACTACTACGAGCAGGCACTCGCCAAGAATGGTCCGGACACGCCGCAGTTCTTGCGCTTGTTCATGGTGCCCGGCATGAGCCACTGCGGCGGGGGTATTGCCACCGATCGATTCGATGCCGTGACGGCCCTGGTCGACTGGGTCGAAAAGGGCAAGGCGCCGGAGGTGATCCGCGCGGCGCGCGTGGTCGATAACCACGAAGTGCGTTCGCGGCCGCTGTGCGCGTATCCGCAGGTGGCCCGCTATAGCGGCCACGGCAGTACCGATGAGGCCGCGAATTTCAGCTGCGTCAATCCGAAAAGCTGAGCGTCAGGCCGCAACGTTGGGCAGCGCCGCACGCAGCGCCTCCTTCAGCCATTCCAGCAAGGTGACGATGCGCGCCAGTTTTGCGCGATGCTGGGTGACGTGCGCGCGGAACCACGATTTCGGCAGCGAAAACCCCTCGAGCAGTTGGACCAGCTGACCGCTTCGCAGCGCCTCTGCCGACACATAGCGGGGCAGCATCGCGATGCCAGTGCCGGCCAGCGCCGCGGCACGCAGGGTCACGTTGTCCGTGGCGATGAGTCGCGGACGCACGTCCACGCTGAGCTGTCCCTGGTCGCTGTCGAAACGCCATGCCGTCCCCAACGGCTTGAAGAACAACCCGTCGTGATCTCCCAGGTCATGCGGACGCAGCGGTGTGCCGCGACGCGCCAGATAATCGGGTGATGCGCATAACACCTGTTCAAACGGATACAGCGGCACATCGATCACGCCTTCGTAGCTGCTGGCGGCATGGCCGCTGATCGCGAGGTCGAAGCCTTCCTCGGCCGGATTGACCGATCGATCCACCAGCGCCAGCTCCAGCGTGATGTGTTCATGCTCGCGCAGGAACTCACTCAAGGCATCGGCGAGCACCAGTATGTTGAGAGTGGTCGGGACCATCATGAGGATGCGGCCCTCCAGCCGATCCCCGGCACGCTTCAAGCCCGCGAGGGTGTCATCGAGATCGGCAATGAGGCTGCGGGCACGGCTCTGAAACTGCTCGCCGGATTCTGTCAAAACGACCTTGCGGGTCGAACGCTCAAACAGCTTGGTGCCAATGGCGTGCTCGAGCTGGCTGACGCGTTTGGCGGCCACCGAGGGCACGACGTTCAGCTGGCGGGCGGCCTCGGAGAAGCCGCCGTAGCGCGCAACCGCCAGGAAGGCCCTTAAATTGGCTACGGTGTCCATGATTTAGCGCAAATCGCGAATACTGACGTCGTAATATGGGCTTAGTTATTGCGGTTTGCAAAGAATATAATAGCCTCACTTAAAGGCCTTCCCGAGCACCACCCATGAACAATCCCAGCTTCGACGATATCCCGGGGACTTACGTTTTCACCGGTGACCGTGCCATCGAGGGCCGTCATCTGAACCGTTTCTGCATGTCACTGATGAGCGCGGTGAACCGTCTGCGCTTCAAGACTGATGAGCGTGTCTATCTGGATGAGTGGCCGATGAGCGAATCGCAGAAGCAGGCCGTCATGAACCGCGACTTCAAGGCGCTGCTCGAGCAGGGCGGCAATATTTTCTTCGTGCTCAAGATTGCGGCGGTTGACGGCCGGCCGACCCAGTCGGTGGCGGCCGCCTTTGCCGGCCAATCCTCCGAAGAGTACGCTTCGATGATGCGCAGCGGCGGCCGCAATCCGGCGGGTATCAGGTCGATTTCGGGACGTTTCTGATGGCCCGGATCACCGCGGGCATTGGCTCAAGCCACGTGCCTGCGATCGGCGCCGCACTCGATGGTGGCCGAACCGCACACCCTGACTGGGCGCCGATTTTCAAAGGCTACGAATGGGCGCGAAAGTGGGTCGCGGAGCAGAAGCCCGATGTCGTGATCCTGGTCTACAACGACCACGCCTCCGCGTTCTCGCTCGATGTCATTCCCACCTTTGCACTGGGCTGCGCCGATTCATTCGCCCCCGCCGATGAGGGGTGGGGACCGCGCCGCGTGCCGGTCGTTCCCGGACACTCGAAACTCGCCTGGCATATCGCGACCAGTGTGGTGCTGGATGAGTTTGATCTCACCATCATGAATGAGATGAGCGTGGATCACGGGCTCACCGTGCCGCTGTCGCTGCTGCTGGGTCAGCCAGCCGAGTGGCCGGTGAAAGTGATCCCGCTGGCGGTGAACGTCATCCAGTATCCGACGCCCACGGCCAATCGCTGTTTCCGGCTGGGCGAAGCCATCGCCCGCGCCGTGAAATCATTTCCCGAAGATCTCAATGTGCAGATCTGGGGCACCGGTGGCATGAGCCATCAGCTGTCGGGTGAACGCGCCGGCCTCATCAATCGCGAATGGGATACCCGGTTCCTCGACCGGTTGAGCTCCGATCCGGACGCGCTGCGCACCATGTCGCACGAGGAGTACATCCGCGAAGCCGGTTCCGAAGGAATGGAACTGATCATGTGGTTGACGATGCGCGGCGCGCTCGGCGCAAACATTCGCGAACTGCACCGCTTCTATCATGTGCCCGCATCGAACACCGCGGTGGGCAACATTGTGTTCACGCCCGAGAACTGAGCGCCCTTGCTGAAGAGTGAGCAGCGTCCGTTAGCGCACAGACCGCTGCGCCAGCGGCCGATAGCTTGTGGTGCTGTTGAACGCCATACCCCTGTACCCACTGCAGTTTGACCCGATTTCCCTCCACCGCCTCTGGGGCGGAGAAGTATGGCTTTTGAGCGATCGCGACGACCACGCGAGCCGGGTGTCCAATGGACCCCTCAAAGGCACCACGATCGCACAGCTGCTGCGGCAAGCGCCGCAACAGGTCCTGGGCGAACAACACCACCGCTTGCAGCGTTTCCCACTGCTGTTGAAGTTCCTGGACGTGCGCCAGGAACTGTCGGTGCAGGTCCACCCATCGGATGCGTACGCCGGGCTCATGCCCGGCGGTGATTCCGGCAAGACCGAGGCGTGGGTGGTTCTGGAGCGCGGCCCCGCTGCCCGGATCTTTGCCGGCCTCAAGCCTGGCGCCTCCATGACCACACTGCGGCAGGCGATCGCACAAGGCACAGTGGCGGATCGCCTGGCCAGTTTCGCGCCGAACAGCGGCGATGTGGTGTACATCCCGGCGGGCACCGTGCATTCCTTGAGTGATGTCGTGGTGTTCGAAGTCCAGCAGAACAGCGATGTGACCTTTCGTCTATACGACTGGGGTCACCTCGATCCCGTCACCGGGGAAGGCCGGCCCGTGCAAGTGGAGGAGGCGCTCGCCTGCGTTGATTTTTCCCAGGGCGCCATCGGGCCGATGACGCCGTGCACGCAGCAGACTGCGCCGGTGCTGCGCGAGAATCTGATTCAAAGCGACTACTTCGGCGTGACGCGAATCAGCGGACGACACTCGTTCGTGGTGGGCGCCGCGCAAAGAGCCCGGGTGCTGGTGTGTCTGTCCGGGGAGGGCCATCTGGAACACGCCGGAGCCACCTTTGCCTTCCGCAAGGGCGATACGCTGCTGCTGCCCGCCGCGGTCGGGGCTTGTTCCTGCCAGCCGCACGGCCTGGTCAGCCTGCTGGAAATCGCGCCCCCCGCGACCTGATCATGCGATGAAGCGCCTCATCGTGTTTGACCTCGACGGCACGCTCGCCGAGAGCAAAGCCGCCATCGATGCAGAGATGGCCGTGCTGCTCAATTCCCTGCTCGCTATCCTGAAAGTGGCGGTCATCTCAGGCGGCACCTGGGCGCAGCTCGCCAGCCAGGTGCTGAGCAATCTTCGTCACGACGACCTCTTGAACAATCTGTCGATATTGGCCACCTGCGGGGCAAAGTTTTATCAGCATGACGGCAACTGGCGCGAGCTATATTCGCAGGACTTCACAGCGGTCGAAAGACGGAAAATCATCGACTCCCTGCGGCTCGCCATTGCCTCATCGGGCTGCCAGCCCGCGCAGGTCTGGGGCGAGGTCATCGAGGATCGCGGCAGTCAGATCACCTTTTCTGCCTTGGGGCAGCACGCTCCCTTGGAGCAGAAGCTGCAATGGGACCCGGACTTCACCCGGCGCAAAGGGCTCAAGGCCGTCCTCGATGTGCTGATCCCCGAATTCTCCGTACGGCTGGGCGGTGCGACCTCGGTGGATGTCACGCAGCATGGCGTGGACAAGGCTTATGGCATTCGCAAGCTGCGCGATATCCTGCACGTGCCCATCGAAGAGATGATCTTTGTCGGAGACGCATTGTTTCCCGGTGGGAATGACTACCCGGCGATGGCGGCCGGCGCACTGTCCATTCAGGTCAAAGACCCGCACGAGACCAAGCGGGTGATCGAGGCCATCGTCGCCTGCCTTGGAGAGGGCTGAAGGGCGGTTTTTCAGGCAAGATGGCGCACCCATGGAAAAAGCTGCCTCAGCAATGCTCGACGCCTGGGCTGTCGCCCATGCGGCCGCCAGAGCCATCGGAACTTTCGATGCTGAACAACCCGGGCGATTCGCCTTCGCCGCGGGCGGTACCTTGCACCGTGTCGGCGCGCAGGATGCAGGGGCGGTGCTGGCATGGCATCCGACCCGCGGCTGGGAGTCGGTGCTGCCGCCCGAGGATCCGGACCGCGATCTGCTGGATCTGTACCTGCCGATCAGCAGCGGCACCACCGCCCGGCCCATTACCATCGGGCGTCTGGGACAAAGTCTCGACGGGTTTATCGCCACGCATTCCGGCGATGCGATTTCGGTCACCGGCCCGGAGAATATCCTGCATCTGCATCGGCTTCGCGCCCTCTGTGATGCCGTGGTGGTCGGTGC
>Ga0210391_10000531_pt1 | contig 39302 bp, 31 predicted proteins | sample IncBWC12OmetaG_FD_160573 | JGI IMG/M metagenome (GOLD analysis project Ga0210391, IMG submission 160573) | Forest soil microbial communities from Barre Woods Harvard Forest LTER site, Petersham, Massachusetts, United States - Inc-BW-C-12-O ...
TGCGGCACGGCCGATGGAATTTACGTCGAACCGATTCTGGAAGCCGGTGTCGAAGTCGAGCCGTTGCGCGATCGCGTGATCGGCCGCGTGTCTCTTGAGAAGATCAAGGACTACGAAGGCAACGTGATCGTCGAGATCAACCAGGAAATCACCGAGGAGCTGGCGAACGCGATCCAGGCCGCGGGCATCGAGCGGGTGAACATCCGCTCAGTGCTCACGTGCGAATCCCGGCGCGGCGTGTGTGCGCGCTGCTACGGCCGCAACCTGGCCACCGGGCGCTTCGTGGAAATGGGCGAAGCGGTCGGCGTGATCGCGGCGCAGTCGATCGGCGAACCGGGCACGCAGTTGACGATGCGGACGTTCCACATCGGCGGCACGGCCACGCGCGTCACCGAACAATCCAAGGTCGAGGCCCGCAACAGCGGCTTCGTGAAGTACATCGACCTCAAGGTGGTCGAGGGTCGCGGCAAGACCCTGATCGCCATGAATCGCTCGGGCTTGATCGCCGTGGTCGACGAGAAGGGGCGCGAGAAGGAGCGCCACCACGTTGTTTACGGCGCGCGGTTCAAGGTCGAAGACGGGCAGCCGGTCACGCTTGGCCAGACGATGGTCGAATGGGATCCCTACACGTTCTCGATCCTGACGGAAACGGGCGGCACGATCGAATTCAAGGATCTGCAGCCCGGCATCACCATCGAAGAGCAGGTGGACGAAGTCACGGGTCTTTCGCAGTTGGTGGTCACGCTTCCACCGGGTGACGAAAAGCACCAGCCGACGATTTTGGTTCGCGATTCCGCCGGCCGCGCCAAGAAAAAGTATCTCATGCCATCGCGGGCTCACTTGATGGTCGTCGATGGCGACGAGGTGCAACCGGGAGACGTGCTGGCGAAGATCCCGCGCGAGACCACGAAGACGAAGGACATCACCGGAGGTTTGCCACGCGTCGTGGAACTGTTCGAAACGCGCAAGCCCCGGGACCCCGCCGTCATCAGCGAAATCGACGGTATCGTGAAATACGGCGAAATCGCGAAGGGGCAGCGGAAGACGTACGTCGAAAGCGAAGATGGAAAGACAGTGAAGGAATACTCCATCCCGCGCGGCGTGCACATCAACGTGCAGGAAGGCGAGCACGTGCGCGCCGGCGAGCCGTTGATCGACGGCCCGCTCAACCCGCACGACTTGCTGGCCGTGCTCGGCGAAAAGTACACGCAGGCGTACCTGGTCAACTCGGTGCAGGAGGTTTACCGGCTGCAGGGTGTGAACATTAACGACAAGCACATCGAGACGATCGTCCGGCAGATGATGCGCTGGGTGAAGGTCGAGGATGTGGGCGACACCACGTTCCTTCTCGAGGAGCAGGTGGACAAGTTCCGCTTCCGCGAGGAGAACGATCGGGTGATCAGCGATGGAGGCCGTCCGGCAACCGGGCGCCCGCTGCTGCTGGGAATCACGAAGGCGTCGCTTTCGACCGATTCGTTCATCTCCGCGGCGAGCTTCCAGGAAACAACGCGCGTGCTTACCGAAGCGGCGATTTCCGGGAAGGTCGACTACCTGCGCGGCCTGAAGGAAAACGTGATCATGGGCCGGTTGATTCCGGCGGGCACGGGGCTGGAGCGCTACCGCAATATCCAGCTCCTCACGCAGCTGCCGCCTCCGGAAGAGACGGAAGGAATGGGCTCTGGATTCCCGGCGGCCCCCGACCTTTCGCCAGAAGAGGCCGCGGCGCTGGATTTCCTGCGCAAGGATACGGACACGATTGCGGAAGGCTAGATCCGAGCGTTGCGTGGAGCCCTTGCGTAACGTCAACACATAACCTCCAAAAAGGCCAACTCGCCACCGGGCGGGTTGGCCTTTTTTTTCGCACCACGATCAGAGACCGGGAGCCATCATGAACCGAAAGCTGATGTTTCTTGCGGTGTCGCTGGTTCTGTTCCCTTCGGCGAGCCGGGCGCAGAAGCGCGCGTTTACGATCGAGGATTTCTACCGCGTGAAGCACATCGACGATATGCATGTAGGGCCCGACGGCCGGCAGATCGTGTTCACGCTGGGAAGCCAGGATTTGGGCAGGGCTAAACAGACGAGCCATATCTGGCTGATGGACGCCGACGGCAGAAACGCACGCCAGTTCACATTCGCCGAGCAGAGTGACACTTCTCCGGTTTTTTCCCCGGACGGAAAATGGCTGGCGTTCGTCCGCGAGGTTGCGGGCGACGACCAGATTTTCGTGATGCCGCTGGGAGGCGGGGAGGCGCGCCAGGTGACGCATATTTCGACCAGCGTTGACGATCCGCTGTGGTCGCCGGACGGCAAGTCGATTGCGTTTACAAGCGACGTCTATCCGGAGTGTGACGCTGACGACGACTGCAACAAGAAAATCTCGATGCGCTGGGAAAAAGGGCCGCTGCACGCGCATATGGCGGACGAGCTTTTGTACCGGCATTGGACCAGTTGGAAGGATGGGCAGCGATCGCATGTGCTGCTCGCGGATGTGGGCAGCGGCGCCGTACGGGATTTGACGCCAGGAGATTTCGATTCGCCGCGATTTCAGTTGAGCGGCCCAATGCAGTACGATTTTTCGCCCGACGGCAAGGAACTGGTAGTCGATTCCGATCGCGGCAAGCATCCGGAGTCATCGACCAACAGCGATTTGTGGGCGGTGTCCGTGGATGGTTCGCAGCCGGCGCGAGATTTGACCTCTTCGAATCCGGCATTCGACGGCAATCCGAGATATTCGCCGGATGGAAACTACATCGCCTACCTGATGCAGAAGCAGCCGGCGTATGAATCCGATCTTTTTCGGCTGTCGATTTACGATCGCGCAACCCACACCTCACGCGACCTGACCGAATCGTTTCAAAACTGGGTTCAGGATTTCCAGTGGGGGTCGGATTCCAAGTCGATCTTTTTCACAGCCCCGATGGAAGGAGACAACCCGATCTTTCAGCTCGACGTTGAGACGGGAGCCATCCGCAAGGTGCTGACGGACAAATCGATTGCGGCCTTCGACGTGACCCCTGGCAACCGTCGCCTGATTTATGCGGCGCGTTCCGTGGGCGCACCTCCCGAGCTTTTCGCGGTGGATCTTGGCGCCGACGGCAGAAACGCCTCGGCACCCGAGCGGCTGTCGCATTTTAACGATGCTCTGGCAAATGAGGTCGATATCCGTCCTGCCGAACGAATGTGGGTGACCGGTGCCGGAGGCGTTAAAATCGAAGTGTTTATCGTGAAGCCGCACGATTTCGATCCTTCGAAAAAGTATCCCCTGATCCTCAACGTGCACGGTGGTCCGCAGGACCAATGGCAGGATTCGTTCCGCGGAGACTGGCAGATGTATCCCGGCGCGGGATATGTGGTCGCGTTCGCGAATCCGCATGGATCGACGGGCTACGGGCAGGATTTCACGGCGGAGATTTCGGGCGATTGGGGCGGTGAGCCTTTCGAGGACCTGATGAAAGTGACGGACGAGTTGGCCAAGCTGCCCTATGTCGATGCCGATCGCATGGGAGCGATGGGGTGGTCCTTCGGTGGATACATGATGGACTGGTTCGAGGGCCATACGACGCGGTTCAAGGCGATCGCATCGATGATGGGTGTGTTCGATCTGCGCTCGATGTTCGGCTCGACGGAGGAATTGTGGTTTCCCGAGTGGGAAATGAAGGGACAGCCGTGGAACTCGGCGCTCTATGACAAGTTCTCACCCTCGTCGTACGTGACGAATTTCAAAACGCCCTGTCTGGTGATTTCCGGCGAGCGCGACTATCGCGTTCCGTACACGCAATCGCTTGAGTTCTACACATCCTTGCAGAAGATGAACGTTCCTTCGCGGCTGATCGTTTATTCCAACGCGGGCCACTGGCCCAGCTGGTACGAGATGGCCCTCTATTACACGGCGCATCTGGAATGGTTTCATCAGTATCTGGGGGGTGCCGCGCCTCCGTGGACGACGGAGCAATTCCTCCGCAACGACGTCTTTGACCCGTCGAGCGGGAAACGCGCGGCGACGCCCTAAGGGGGCCTTCGCCTGACCCTGAACCGCTCCTTTTGACCTCGGGTCTTGTGCTTCGCCTGTTGAGAAACTTGGAATAGCCAGCCGCTTTCTTTTCCCGCAGGCTGCCTGGCGTCTGTAGAATTTTAGACCAGCACCCGAAGTGTCATCCGGCCACAGCTTCACGAGAAGAGAGCCAGGACGAACACGTTCATGTCCACCGATCCATCAGAGAGCGGTCCCCCGCCATCGGCTTCAACAACGGTCTCGGACTCGCAGTTCGACAAGCTCACCGAGGCCATTGTCCGCTCGCAGCACAACTACCGGGAACTGATCGACAATCTCGATCAGGCTCTTTTCACGCTGTCGCTCGAGGGAGAGGTTCGCGTCGCCAACCTACGCCTCGCGGAAATTCTGGGAGTCACCTTTCAGGACCTGATCGGGAGAGCTTTGAGCGACTTCGTCGACTCACCCAGCCTGGCGGACGCCCAGCGGGGTATGAATGAATTCCTGAAGGCCGGCGTATGGTCAGGAGTCATTCCGGTCTGGCTGAAGAAAGACCGAACGCTGCGGTATTTTGATTGCTGGCTACAAACGTCTGTGGAGGACGGCCATACGTCCGTCACGGGCTGGGCCCGCGACGTTACCCAGCAGCATGAATCCGAGATTCGTTTCCGGGAACTCTTCGAGACTTTCAGCCAAGGGATCTTGTTCGTGACGCCTGCCGGGCAGCTGCTCGACGCGAATCCGGCGCTTGTACGAATACTCGGGTTCAACACGAAGGAGGAGATGCAGGCGTTCAACTTCCGCGATCTCTACGCGGACCCCACCGCGCGCGACGCGATTATTCGCGAGCTCGAAGCGAAAGGCTCCATCCACGAACGCGAAATCGTCATGCGCCGGAAGGACGGCAAGCTGATCCACTGCCTCACGTCCGGATCGGCGATGCGCGACGCTTCCGGACACGCCGTCCGCCTGCAGGGAACTCTGATCGATATCACGCAGAGACGCGAAATGGAGAGGCGCCTGGAGGAAGAACAGAGCTTTACGCGGCGCCTCGTTGCCGGATTCCCTGATCTCGTGGCGGTTCTGGACCCGGAGGGCCGCTTCATCTACATCAGCGATCAGGTTGAGAAAGTTCTGGGCTGGAAGCCGACGGACTACGTGGGGCGGCTGTTCGGCACCCGCGCGAATGAGGAGGACAAAGACAAGCTCCACACGATGTTCCAGCGCGTCGTCGCAGGCACGGACACGGTGGGGCAGGTCGAGTTCCGCTCACCTCACGCGGACGGCACCTATCGAGATCTCCTGCTAACCGCTCGGCCGTTCTTTGACGAAGACGGAAAAATCGGGGGCCTGGTCACCGCGGCCCGCGACATCAGCGAACGCAAACGAATGGAACAGGAGCTGCGAGACAGTGAGGAGAGAATCCGGTTGATGGTCGAGGGGGTGAGCGACTACGCCATTTTCATGCTCGATGAAAATGGCCACGTCGCCAGCTGGAATCGCGGAGCGGAAAGAATCAAGGGATATCAATCCAGCGAAATCGTCGGGAAACACTTTTCCCTTTTCTATCCGTCGGAGGACCTCCAGAACGGCAAGCCGGAGAAATTGCTCAAGACCGCGGCCGTAACCGGCCAGGTATCGGATGAGGGTTGGCGCGTGCGTAAGGACGGCACGCGCTTCCGCGCCAACGTGGTCATCACGGCGGTGCGCGACCACGACGGCAACCTTCGAGGTTTTTCAAAAATCAGCCGCGATGTGACCGAACGTTACGAAATCGAGAAAAAACTGCAACAGGAGCAGCAGTTCGTCAAAAGTCTTGTCGAATGTTTTCCGGACTTGATCGTCGTCCTCAATAAAAAAGGCGAGTTTGAGTTCGTCAGCGACCGCATTAAGGACATCGTGGGCATCTCGCCCGCCGAGTATATCGGCCAGCCCATAGGCCAACGGATTGAACCGGAGGACCGCGCGAAACTCAGCACCATGTTTAGGGCGGCTTTGTCGGGACAGAAAGATATCGAGCAGATCGAGATTCATGCCCGGCACGTCAATGGCACCATCAAAACGGTCCGCGTCACCGCCAACGCTCTTTGCGACGAGAAGGGCAATATCGTCGGAATGGTTTCTTCGGGCCGTGACGTCACAGAATCGAAGCAGCTCGAACAGCAGCTGGCCGACAGAGAGAAATTCGCGTCGATGGGCCAGATGATGGCCGGCGCGGCGCATGAGTTGAATAATCCGCTGACAGCAATTCTGGGAGTCAGCGACCTGCTGCGGGAACGTGCGACCGATGATGCCAGCAAGCGCCAGATCGACCTGATCCACCAACAGGCGCGGCGCGCGGCTACGATCGTTCAGAATTTGCTGGCGTTCTCGCGGCCTGTGGCTCGCGGCCGGACGACTCTGCGACTCGACGAAATCGTGAAAGAGGCTGTCTCGATCGAGCGAATCAACCTGGAGAAAAGAAACATTCGGGTAAGCCTTTCGGCGCCGGACGGTGCCTGGTCCGTGGATGGCGATCGCAAGCTTTTGCTCCAGGTTTTCATCAATATCATTACCAACGCCGAACAATCGATCTCAGCGGCGCACGAACAAGGGGAGCTTAAAATTTCCCTCGCTTGCGAAGGTGACAAGTTCGCCGTCACATTCGCCGACGATGGACCTGGCATTCCCGCCGACATCATCGGGAAAATCTTCGATCCATTTTTCACGACGAAGCGACCGGGTGGGGGAAGCGGCCTGGGTCTCACGATATCGCTGGCCGTGATCAAGGAGCACGGTGGCACGATTGACGTTGAATCGAAGCCTGGTGAAGGGGCCGTGGTTCATGTGCTCCTTCCGGCGGCTGCCGGGAGAGAGGCTTTCCCGGGACCCGTGGTCCCGGCCGCGGCAAGCGAGTCGACGCCGCCCGCGCCGCAGGCGGGTTCGTTGCGTGACCATTCCGTTTTGATCGTGGATGATGAGGAAGGCATTCGAGAGATCGTGCGGGAGGGCCTTGTTGGCCGGGGTATGAAGGTCGACTGCCTCGCAAGCGCGGAGGAGGCGCTCGCGTGGCTGGCCCGGAACGGCGCCGAAATTGTCGTCTGCGATTTCAATCTGCCGGGAATGAATGGTGAGAAGCTGTTTGAGGAGTTGCGCCACCGGCTGGGCGCGAGGTTGCCTCAATTCGTGTTCATGACGGGCGAACTCGTATCGTCTTCCGTGACCGAGCGTTTCCATGAGAGGGGAGCTCGAGTTGTGCAAAAGCCCTTCCAACTATCGGCGCTGGCTGTGCTGCTGACCGAACTCTTGCAGCCTGAATCCTCGTCGGCGAGCTAGGTAGCCGCCGGAGCGTGTGCCGTTTATTTCGGGGCGGATGTCGAAGCCGCCGCATCCACACCAAAATCCCATACGTAGAGGCCGGCGCCTTCTTCCCGCACCATCTCAGCGATCGCATATTCCCCGGGCGCGAGTGCCTGCCCCAGCGTAAACCGGAAAACGCCCTTGGCGATGTCCCAACGCTGCATCGGCACCGAATCGCGTTTTTCACTCGACATGTCGAATATCTGATCGAGATTCTCCACGTGGCGGGCGTCCTTCTGCGGTTTTGCCCGGATCAGAACCAGCTCCGGCTGACGGCGGTCTGCCACGCGAATGTAGAATTCCGGCCGGCCCTGCGTGATGCGAAGCTTGGCGTGCGCTCCCTGGATCGAAATGGAATGCCGCGTCGGAATCACCGGAATCGGCACCATCACCTGCTCGATCAAGCGCCCTTTGGAGATCCTGGAGTCCGTCTCGGCCTGCGGAAGCACGATCAGAGAGCTCTTGCCGTCGTAAACGAAGAGATTTTCCCCGGGGGGCAGAAACACTCCGGGGGCGACTTCGAGGCTCGCGTCGATATCCAGAGGGGTGGCGGCGTGGGCTACCTCGGATGTATGCACCTTCGCCAGCAGAGCCGCGTCCCGCTGGGCATCCTCCTGGGCCACTTTCTTGGTCGCATCCCAATCAACCATCGACGTGGGGATTTCCTCCCACTGTGAACTGTCCAGGCTGTAATAGCGCACCCTGTCGCCGTTGACCCGATATTCCCGTACGAGCTGGTAACTGCCGTCCGTAAGCATCAGTTTCTTTCCGCGGGGGAGCGCGGGCTTGGAATTGGTTGGAGCCGATGGGTCGCTCCCGGCCCCTGCGGCAGCGGCACGGTCATCGCTCTGATCTTGCGGAAAGGCCGGGACGGACAAACAGAAACCGATGAGCATCCCCAGCAGCGCGAACGCACGGGAGGAGACCGTCCTGGGAGCGATGGATGGGTTTCGGTGATCCGAAAATGCCATTGCGATCCTGGTTCCCTTTGCGTATGTAGGATGCCCCCTCGGAGAATCTGGTTGAATCGATTTCGATAGGGCCGAGGCGAGGATACGCCGGGAAAACGGCATGCGGCAAGGGTACTTCGGGGATCGCTCTAAAAGGGATTCTCGTGCTGGCAGCGAGGATGCAGCAGGTTCACGATCATCAGATCGGATTGGCTGAAAAGCAGTTTGCTGGCTCCGGCCGCGAGTGTTCCGAGGTGCTTGTTCTGGGCCAGCCCGCGCAGGTGCTCGGTGCAGATGCCCGTCAGCGTGGTGACTTCTTCCTCGGTGAAAACCTTCTGGCTGGACTTGACCCGAACCATGTGGGTGGCCTCCGATCCATTTCGATGCTGGAACGAGAATAATCGCCGCCAGAACTCCCAGCAATAGTCGTTCCGTACTAATAAGCTAGGACTTCACGCCCCCAACCGCCGCAAATCCTTTCAATCCGACACTTAGATGCAAGGCGGGAAAATGTGTTTCACCAAGAGGCGCAATTTCTTGCGCCAAAGAAGGAAACGAAGTCCAAGTTCGGAAGATTTCTACGGGATTTCGTATTCGTTTCGCTGGTCCCGTCGGCCCAAGCAGGTCAGCTCTCGGAGTTGCGGGCCCGCTCGGATGCTTGCGCGATTTGAAGGACCAGGCCCTCCCGGAAATGCGGGCCGAAGATTTGCATGCCGACCGGGAGCCCGGCTTTGGTTGTTCCGCAGGGGACCGAAATTCCCGGAACGCCGGCCAGCGAACCGGTAACGGTGTAGATGTCCGCGAGGTACATCGTGAGCGGATCGGAAGTCTTCTCGCCCAGACGAAACGCCGGAGTCGGGGCCGTTGGCGTGATGATTGCGTCGACTTCTTGAAACGCATCGGCGAAGTCGCGGGCGATCAGCCCCCGGACACGCTGGGCGCGAAGGTAGTACGCGTCGTAGTAGCCTGCTGAAAGAGCATAGGTTCCGAGCATGATGCGGCACTTCACCTCGTGGCCGAAGCCGCGGACACGCGTCTGGCGATACATTTCGGTCAGCGTGGCGCCGGGCACGCGCAGGCCGTAGCGAACCCCGTCGTAACGTGCGAGGTTCGAGCTCGCCTCCGCCGTTGCCAGGATGTAATAGGTTGCGATCGCGTAATCCGTGTGGGGCATGCGCAGCGGGACGCGTTTGCAGCCGAGCCGCTCGAGCTGCACGATTCCAGATTCGACGCGTTCCCTCACTTCCGGGTCCAGGCCTTCGCCGAAATAGTCTTCCGGCACGCCTATTCGCAATCCTTGGACCGGTTTGGCCGCTTCCGCCACATAGTCTGCGACCGGAACCGGAGCCGATGTCGAATCGTTGGCGTCGTGGCCGGCGATGACGGACAACACGGCGGCTGCGTCGGCGACCGTGGTTGCCAAAGGCCCGATTTTGTCGAGAGACGACGCGAACGCCACCAGCCCATAGCGCGATACGCGTCCGTACGTTGGCATCAACCCGGGTATACCGCAAAACGAAGCGGGCTGACGAATCGAGCCACCCGTGTCTGTTCCAAGAGCGGCGACCGCTAGACCGGCTGCCACGGCTGCCGCCGATCCACCGCTCGAACCTCCTGGAACCCGATCAGGCGCCAGGGGATTCCGCACCGGGCCATAGGCGGAGTTTTCGTTCGAGCCGCCCATCGCGAATTCGTCGCAATTCGTTTTGCCCAGGAAGACCGCTCCGGCGGCGTCCAGCTTTTCGACCGCGGTTGCGTCGTAGGGCGGGATGTAGGTTTCAAGCATCTTCGACGCGCAGGTGGTGCGGATTCCTAGCGTACTGATAACGTCCTTGATTGCGATGGGTACTCCCGCGAGCGGTGGCAGCTCGTCGCCGCGCGCAACGGCCGCGTCCACGCGATCGGCTTGCGCGTAGGCGCGCTCGGGCGAAACAGTGAGGTAGGCATTCAGCTCGGGATTACGTCGGTCAATCCGGCCGTAAAATTCGGCGGCGAGCTCGCGGGCCGAGATTTTCTTGGCTTTGAGGGCGCTCTGTACCGCCGGGACGGTCCAACTCACCGACTCGCTCACCGGTCGATCACCTTGGGGACCCGGAAGAAGGGCTTCGCGGCGTCGGGGGCGCTGGCCAGCAAAGGTTCGGCGACATTGCACGGCAGCAAAACGTCTTCGCGCAGCTCAGGATGCTTCCGAGCGGCGTCAGGAGCCGCGGCCGAATAAGTCACCTGAGCCATGGGTTCTACGCTGGAAATGTCGAGCTCATTGAGCTTGTCGATGTAGGACAAAATTCGGTCGAGCTGATTTCGGTAGGTCTCGACTTCCTCGGGCGAGAGCCCGAGGTAAGCCAGAGAAGCTACTTTCAATACCTCTTCGCGGCTAATTTTCATGGCCGATACGAACCTTCTGCGGCGCCAGCGACGAGATAGCGGAGCGCAGATCGCGCCTCGCGCTTGATGCGAACTAGGCTCGGCGGCGGCGGATAAACGGCGTGTGGGTGTTGTCAGCCTCGTAACTCACGTATTTCGGGCCGGGCTTTGTCGCGAGAAACTCCACGTCGCGCACCAGATTGCCGCCCCATGCACGATTCACACGGTCGCGCAACTCCCGCTTCATGCCTTCGATCTGCTGCTGCCACGCTTTCGCGTCTGCGGCAACTTCAAGCAATCCGCCGTCGCAACGGGTCGGTTTCGTGTGTGCTGCGAGTGCCGTTCCGGCGATGGCCGGCCACGCGCCCGTTAGCCAGGCCAGCGTGGCTTCCGGCCGATCGAATCTGCGGATGACGCTGCCTAGAAAATCACCTGCTCGTTCCATGGGAAGAAGATTTTAGCATAAACGGTTCGAAAGACTCGGGCGCGCTTGCGCCGACGAATTAGGCGTGCGAAAATTGCAGTGAGAGCGTGATCGTGCGTCGCGCCCTTTTCCACGTTCTGCGGCTGCGCGCGATCAGGCATCGGAGGCGATATCGTCTAAGGGTTAGGACGGTGCCCTCTCAAGGCACAAATCCGGGTTCGATTCCCGGTATCGCTACCATACCTTCCGAAAGCCAATCCAAAAGCACAAGCGCCCGAAAACCTACGACGCCTACCGTCACGCGGTCACGCAGTCCCTAATTTCCATTTCGCCGCACCTGCCCCTTAGTACAGTTTCGTCAACATACCCGCCTCATTATCATTCGCCCATGCCTACCGCACACGGCCTGGCAGCATCGAAAATCGCCTACTCATTCGTAGTGGCAATTCTCTGCGTAGTGGCAAGCTCCTGCGGTCATTCCGAGGCCTCGCCGCCGGCGCCCTCGATGGAAGTGGTCATGCAAGCCGTCCACGATTACGGCCGCGGCCACCAGTCTTCCGTTCTGCCGCCCCCATCACCGATTCCGCAGGAAACGGACGAAGGATACAAAGCCAAGGTCAGGGAAGCTCTTCTTACATCGAACTTCGCTCAACTGGAGAAAATGGCCCAACAAAATCGAATGGAACGGGGCCTGGTTCTCGGCGGCGCTTGGAAGAACAACGATTTCTATGACGAGTTGGCAACGCCCGCGAGTTCCGGCGAGCCGACAGATGATGACTACCAGAACCGTATTTCGCGGCTCAATCCGTGGCGTTCTGCCTACCCGGATTCCGCAGCGGCCCTCATCGCGTTGTCGCGTCTTTATACGAACTACGCATTTTTCGCGCGCGGCGATGGAACCGCGGACTCCGTTTCCAGTTCCAGCTGGCGGCTCTATAACGATCGCAATATCTTGGCGGAAAACTATCTTCTCGCGGCAGCGGGGCTAAAGGAGCGAGACGATCACTGGTACGAGGCCATGCAACAGGTCGCCTTTCAGATCGGATGGGATAAACAGGACGCGCTCGAGCTACTCAATCAGGCCGTGGCGTTCGAGCCGAGCTACTTCCACTACTATCGCCAATACGCCGAGTACCTGAGACCGCAGTGGTACGGCGATCCCGGTGACATCGTGCACTTCGCCGAGAAAGCCTCTCTGCAAATTCCTGATCCGGAAGGCTCGATCCTTTATTTCCGGATCACCGGCTCTCTCGCGTGCAACTGCCAGCCGCAAATCGCCGATCTGCCCGGACTCGACTGGCCGAAATTCAAATCAGGCTATTCCGATGTGACCCGGCTCTACGGCCCTGACAATACCTACGCCAATCGCCTCGCGTTTGTCGCGTATAAACTCGGCGACAAAACCACCGCGCAACAGGCGTTCGCTTCCGTCGATCACATGGAAATGGGTGTCTGGTGGGGCCCGCACACATTCGCCAACGCGCGCGACTGGGCCAATCAGCCGTAGCGGCAACCACTGCCTCCTTCGTCGGATCGCAATGGTTGCCACTGATTACTGTATCCACTGTTGCCAAATCGACCTCGCTTCTGTTGGCCGAGACGATCCAGGATTGACTCCGCGTTACAGCAGGGCATCGAGCGAAGCGGCTACAAACAGCAGGGTTTTGCGGATTTTTCTCGGTTTTCTGCATTTCTAGCGATGGAATCCCGGTATCGCTTACGGCGCATCTTGAAGTCGTGTTTTTCGAATACTACGAGCGGACCCGGACTCACCTCGCTCTGGGCGAGGACACTCTAGCCAGCCGACCCATTCAAACTGCAAACCTGGGCCGAATTGTGGAGGGGCCGCCGGGTCGTGGATTGCATCATCGCTACGAGCGAATCGCCGCCTGAGGGGTCAGTCGCCAGATTCTCCGCGCCCAACTCCTGTAGCCCATCCCCTGACAACGCCCCGCACAAATCCAATGATGAGTTTCGCGCGACTTCTTCATGTTCATGGGCAACCTGGCTGCGGATGGAGTTTTCAGCATGGACAAGAGTCGTCCGGCGACCTGCGCGGAAATCGAGGCTGCCGCCCGGTTAACGCGGTGTGTTCCGGAATCCAATTTATCTTGGGCTAGTCCAAAGGCAATCTATTTCTTCTTCTGCGTCTCTTTTTCCAGCGTCTCGAGCTCACGGGTCAGTTGTTCGGCCTGATCGCGAAGATGGCCAAGCCGCTCAGCAAGCGCGGCGGTATCTGGTGCGGCGGCCACCGGAGCCGGAGCAGCGGCCGACGCAGCTACGGAGAGAGCGGGGCTGGGAGGTGCCGGACTGCCGGTCAGCTCGGCTAGGGCCTCGGCGAAGGTATCTCGGTAGATGAGCCGGTCACCCATGGCCAGCACGACCTTTTTGAGCTGCGGCATACGGGCTTCACCTGCCTGGATGTAGATGGACTCAACGTAGAGAAAACCGGCCGTCACCGGCAGAGCGATAATGTTTCCGCGCAGAACGTGGGAGCCCTGCTGGTTCCACAACGTCAGATCCTTGGAGATGTTCTGGTCCTGGTCAATGCGCGATTCAATCTGCATCGGGCCATACATCAGTTGCTGTTTCGAGAGTTGAAAATAGACGAGGTCCCCTAATCGGTCTCCGTCGCAACGCGCAGCCATCCACCCGATCAGATTGTCTTTGCCCCGGGGGGTGAAAGGCAGGATCAGCAGGAACTCGGGTTCTTTCTCTCCAGGCAGGGTGGCCACCACGTAGGTGGGCTGCATGGTTTCGGGGGCCCCGGACTGGCCCGATAGCGTATGGGCGATCTCCCAGATGTCTTCTTTGTTGTAGAAGACTTGCGGATCGCGCATGTGAAAAATACGATAAGCCTCGGCTTGTGCGCGAAAAAGAACCTCAGGGTAGCGGGCATGTCGGCGGAGGTCCGGCGGCATTTCGGAAGCGGGCCGGAATAGTTTCGGGAATAGATTCTCGTAGACCCGAATAATGGGGTCGCTCGGATCGAATACGTACAAAGACATTTTCCCGGTATAGGCATCCACCGTGGCCTTCACCGCATTGCGGATGTAGTTGGCACCTTCTTCCACCCCGGTCACGGGGAGCGTCGCCGAGTAGGGATGGGAAACAGAAGTCGTGTAGCCGTCCACCATCCATACCAACCTGCCGTCATCGGTAATCACCAAGTACGGGTCGGGGTCCCAGTTCAAGAACGGTGCCAGATGCGCCAGTCTCGCCTGCACCTTGCGGTAAATCATCATGCGGCTCTGCCCGGTGAGATAGCCCGTGAAAATCATGTTGGGCTCGCCCTGGGATATCGCAGCGGCGGCCTTTAGCAGGAACGAGCCAATCGGAAAGCCTCCCGTTCCCTGGTAGGTTGAATACTGGTTCTGATCGCCGGAAGGATAATCAAACTCCTCGCGTGCGGTATGAACGAACACCGGATCCTGGGTGCTCTCACCGTAGTAGATCTCCGGCCGAGTGAGCTGGAAGCCGGGCGCTTTGATTTCCGGCGGCGCATTTTCAATGAGCAGGACAGGCAAGCCATCGGGCGTAATTTTGTTGACTTCAGATACGACCACGCCAAAGCCGTGGGTATAAATGAATCGCGGATTCACCCAGCTCTGACTGGCCTCGGCAGACAACTGGTTCACGTCAATCTCGCGTGGAGACAACATCACCTGCTCGATGTGGCCGTTGGGGAAGTAGCGGTCTACATCGGTGTTCGGAAAGATGTAATACGGGCGCAGTGCCTGGATCTGAGTGATCGTTGCGCTGTAGGCGCGCAGATCCCACAGGCGAATGTTTTCGAGCAGCGTGGCGTCTTGTACGGCATTGACCGTCTCTTGCCCGCTAATGGCAAAGGGGCGCTCGGTAGAGTTCCGATCCAGGCCGAAGGCTGCGGCGGTGGCCTGAATATGGCGCTCGATGTAGGGCCGTTCGATCGAAATCTCATTCGGCCGTACGTAGACCGCGCTGATGATCGTCGGAAGAGCCAATTGGAGAATGAAAAAGGTTCCTAACAGGATCGCGGCCTTCTTGTATCTCGACGTCCACACGAGGGGGAGAGCCGCCAAGACAGCAACAATGAGGAGCCAACGCAGGGGGAGCGTAATCTTAGCATCTACATAATCTGCGCCCGTCATGAAGGCGTGCGAGTTGAACAGAAGGTCGTAGTTGCCAAGGAAAAACAAGCCAGCGAGGCTCACTAGCAAAAGGGTAACGGCGATGCGGACGAAGCCGCCGCGGCTGGCGCCCGGCAGCATCAGCACCAGGGCCCCCCGATCGAAAGCCTCCACGCGCCTGCCCCTCATCCACAACTGCCATCCCCGGGCAGTGGCCCAGAAGATTACGGCGCAAAGGATCACCAGCGAAATCACAAACCAGAGTATTTCCGAATAGAAAGGCAGATCGAACAGGTAAAAGGAAAGCGGGCGCGCAAAAACTGGGTCCCTCCAAGCGCCGGGCGGCAGCGCGAGCCCATGCGACCCGAAAAAGCGCATGACCGTCCAGTAGTCAATGGAGGCCGAGGCGAACAATATCGCCACGATCGCCAGCCCGACCGTAACCAGCAGGGAGTACAAAGGGAAGTCTCGTTGACGGATGCCGGCGAAGCGCAGTCCCTGCACATGAGCCGTCCACAGCCCCATAAAGGCCAAAAGACCACCCGCCGCAAAAGGGGCAATCGTGTACCACAGCATGCTGGTCCAGGTACCTACTTGGCCGACCTCTTTCCACCAGTTGTACTCGATGGTTAAATTGGCAGCGATAGTGATCGCCCAAAAGCTGAGCGTCAACAGCACCGCTAGCATTAGTAGGTTCCGAATCTTTGAGGGACGCATAAGAGATTGTCGGACCTTGAACAGCGGAGCCGACTCGGAGCAAAGCAGGGGTCGCTGGATGTGCAGGTCGATCGCGATCCTATCACAGCCTCCGTGTTACTTGTGAGGTAGGCAGTCGATGACCGTCCGTGACTGCCCAACAATTCGCTGCTTAACCCTGATTAACGTTCGTGCTGCATCGGCAGCGCGCTCCCAGCAAATAGGAAGGCGGTGGCAGGGCTCTCTCGGCGCTTTCGATAGAGCCGTTTGAACGAAGACGTTGGCGTCTGCGGCGGACAATCCTGCATCTGGCGTTGTCGGGCGGCGACATCGCTACAGTGTGTCTTGCACATGTTACACTTCAGCCGGTTTTTCGATTCGTTCTGGAGCGGCTATGAAGGAAGACGACGTCCAGACAAAGGACCTCACTCCCAACCCTGCGGCAGGGGAAAGTTCGAGCACTCCTTCCGGAAGCCCGGATCTCATGACGACCATCGCCAGCTCGCCATCGGGACTGACTGGCGGAACGGCGACCGTGGAACCCCAATTCATCGGTCCATACAAACTTCTACGCCGGCTCGGCGAGGGGGGCATGGGACAGGTCTGGCTCGCCGAACAGACCGCACCCGTGCACCGCCAAGTTGCTCTGAAGCTCATCCGAGTCGGTCGGTACGACGACCAACTCTTGCTGCGCTTCCGTTCCGAGCGGCAATCGCTCGCCATGATGAATCATCCCGCCATTGCCAAGGTCTTCGACGCCGGAGCGACGCCCGATGGCCAGCCCTATTTTGTGATGGAGCACGTACCCGGCGCCTCGATCACAAAATACTGCGACGACAAGCGCCTCACGATCGGGCAGCGCTTGGAACTGTTTTCCCGAGTTTGCGAGGGGGTACAGCACGCCCATCAGAAAGCCATTATCCACCGCGATCTAAAGCCGGCGAACATTCTCGTCACGGAAGTAGATGGCAAGCCGATGCCGCGGATCATCGACTTTGGATTGGCCAAAGCCATTGGGCTGCAGATCAGTGACGAAACGATGATGACGCGCGCCGGCGACTGGGTCGGGACGCCGGGTTACATGAGTCCGGAGCAGGCCGACGGCAATGCCGACATTGACACACGAACAGATGTGTACTCGCTAGGCGTGGTCCTTTACGTTCTGCTCACCGGCGACCAGCCGTTCGATGTGAGCCAAGGGAAGAATCAGCCGTTTTATGAAGTCATGCGGCAGCTGCGCGAGTTTGATCCGCTCAAGCCGAGCACGAAGATCCGCAAACAGGACGCAGTTACTTTGGCCAGACGGGCTCACAAGCGCCAAAATGAGCCGCGGATGTTGGTTAGACAGGTAAGCGGAGACCTCGATTGCATCGTTCTGAAGGCGCTCGAAAAGGACCGCAACCGGCGCTATGCGACGGCCCTGGAATTGGCGGCAGACGTCAATTGCTATCTGCGGAATGCGCCCGTTTCTGCACATCCGACCGGCGTCGTTTATCGCACGCGCAAATATGTCCGGCGTAATCGTGTGGGCGTCTCGGTTGCCGCGGCGGGACTGGTGTTGCTGCTCGGCTTTGCTGTGGCTCAGGCGATCGAGCTGCGCAAGATTCGGCAACAACGGGACCGCGCAGACCGCATCACGCATTTTATGACCGGCATCTTTCAGGTACCAAATCCGAGCGAGGCGCGCGGAAACACGGTCACCGCCCGCGAAATTCTCGACGGGGCCTCGCAACAAATCGGTAATAACTTGATTCAGGACCCGGAGCTCCAGGCGCAGTTGATGGAAACCATGGCGCAAACGTATACAGGGCTGGGCTTGTATGGCCGCGCGCAAGATTTGACGGAACACGCGCTGGCAGTTCAGAGGTCCATTTTTGGAGACCGAAACCGGGAAACACTGGCGAGCGAAAGTTATCTGGCCCAGATCCTCCGGGCGCAAGGACATTTGCCGGAGGCGGAAAAGTTGTTGCAAAACACAATGGAGGCCCAGCGCCAGGATGTTGGCCCCCGTGATCCCGACACGTTGGCGTCCATGGATCGCCTCGGTTATGTTTATGCCAATGAAGCACGTCACGCCGACGCTGAAAACTTGTTCCGCCAAACACTCAACGCAGAACGCAAAGCACTTGGCCCGGACGACCCTCAAACTCTGAACACTTTGAACGAGCTGGCTGAAAATCTGACTCCCCAGGGGCGGTATGCGGAAGCAGATCAGATTTATGGCGAACTGATCGAAGCGCAGAAGCGAACTCTGGGGCCGGACCATCCCGCGACCTTGCTTTCGATGTCACACGCGGCCGAGAATCTGGAGGAGGAGGGTCGCTTCCCGGAGGCCGAAAAGCTGTATTCCGACGTGATTGCCGCTCAGCGTCGCGTGCTGGGGCCGGAACATCCCCAAACTCTTAGGGCGATGACGATGCTTGCTCTCACCCTGGTGAAGGAAGGCCGTTACTCGGAAGCGGATAAACTCCAGAGTCAAGTGATCGAGAGCAAGGCCCGCGTGTTGGGTCCAACGCACGCCTCGACCTTGCAGAGCATGGAGATGGAAGCGTGGGGCCTCAGCCGCGAGGGACATGATGCCGATTCAGAGAGAATGTTTCGCGACGTGATCGAGACAGCGGAGAAAACAAGTCAGCCGGCCACCGTGTCGGAGGCTTGGTACAACTTTGCCTGCGCTGAGGCTGCTCGAGGTCGGCCGAACGAAGCATTCGCCGATCTGAACCTCGCCATCGAAAACGGCCTCATTTCACCGGGAGAACTTTCCGCTGATCCTGAATTGAAGTCACTTCACGGCGACCCACGATTTGACGACTTGGTGGCAAAGTCACGCGCGACCAACAGCGCGAGGAAAAGGCAGCCTGATCGTTGACCGGGGGACTAAGGAAGAAGGTTGCCAAACCGCCAGTGAATATGCCGTAGGCGGGCCCCACGTGATCAGAGAGCACCGATTGCACGCCAGTTTTGCTTGGCTTTTTGAAGGTGCCCGACACGCCTCCCGGTGTCGCTACCCAATTTCCGCCCGCCTCTCATTCGCGTGTGTCTCCCCGGCTGGATTCTCCTGTTGATTCTAAGGGTACGGCAATCTCTCGGATCATCGCGCTGAGCGAGAAAGCCGTGGCGGTGTCCGCCCATAAATAAGTCGATTCCCCTGTATATGATTGTCAAAGAAAGAGTTAACTATATTCTTTATGAAATACTTATGTATTGCTTATGACTTGTTTATGGCTTGGCGATTACTTTGCTGGCGTCAGTTTTGCTCCACCGTAAAAGGTTCTAATGTCATCGACTCCACAGGGTCCCTCCTTCATGCCGGGGGCGCGGCCCGTCGCCAAAGTTCTGGTTGCAACGACGGCGATGCTCGCATTCATTTCCTATTGGCGCGCCGCGGCAATCGTCCTGAACGACCTCGCCTCATCGGCCTACTACGCCGGCGGCGAAGCGGAGCAGTTCATCGGCAAGGCTGCGCCCTGGTTCATTCTAGCGACGATGCTGCTGTCGTACGCGGTCTCGCAGGTGTACGTCGAGAGTTGCAGCATGTTCGTGCGTGGCGGCGTTTATCGCGTGGTGAAGGAAGCGATGGGCGGGACGCTGGCGAAATTCTCGGTGTCCGCGCTGATGTTTGACTACGTGCTGACGGGGCCGATCAGCGGCGTTTCGGCGGGGCAATATCTGGCGGGACTGCTGAACGAGTTGTTTGCCTATGCCCATATCAATCTCGTTCTGAGCAATGGCGCGACGGCAGCCGCGTTCGCCATTCTGGTGACCGTCTACTTCTGGTGGCTCAACATCAAGGGCATCACGGAATCGAGCGAAAAAGCGCTCTGGATTATGCAGCTCACCACCGTGATGGTCGTGCTGCTGATCGCCTGGTGCGGCTATACGCTCTTCGTGCGCGGATTTCAGCTACCGCCCGCGCCGATCCCCCGGAATCTCGTTCTTGACAGCCACTCGCTGGGATGGCTATCGGGCAGGGAGTGGGCCAAGACGCTCACGCTCGTCGCTGTATTCGTCGGCCTGGGCCATTCCGTGCTGGCGATGAGCGGCGAAGAATCGCTCGCGCAGGTCTACCGCGAAATCGAGCATCCGAAACTCGCGAATCTGAAAAAAGCGGCGTTCGTAATCTTCATTTACAGCCTGGTCTTCACCTCGCTGGTTTCATTCTTCGCGGTGATGATCATTCCGGACAAGACGCGGCCGCAGTTCTTCGAGAATCTGATCGGCGGACTGGCGATGAGTTTGACCGGGCCCTTCGTGGCGCGCCTGGCGTTTCATATTTTCGTGGTTGTTGTTGGCACGCTGATTCTTTCCGGCGCGGTGAACACGGCAATCGTCGGATCGAACGGCGTGCTGAACCGCGTTTCTGAAGATGGCGTGCTGACCGACTGGTTCCGGCAGCCGCATCCGAAGTACGGGACGTCGCACCGCATCATCAACACCGTGGTCTTGCTGCAGATCGTTACGATCCTGATCAGCCGCGGCGACGTGACGTTTCTTGCGAACCTCTATGCGTTTGGCGTGATCTGGAGCTTTGCACTGAAGGGAATCGCCGTATTGGTGCTGCGGTATACGCATCCGCAGAATCGCGGATTCCGCGTGCCGCTCAATTTCCGTATCGCCGGCGTGGAGATTCCGGTGGGACTCGGATTGATCACGCTGGTGCTACTCGGGATCGCCGTGGTGAATCTTTTCACGAAGCCGGCGGCGACCATATCCGGCGTGATTTTTTCGGGATTGTTATTCGCGGCATTTGAAATTTCAGAGAAGAGAATCATTCGCGCGCGCATGAGCCGCGGTGAGGGCCGCGTCGAGCTCGATCAGTTCAACCTGGCGCAGGAAGCGGGTCTGACGCCGGAGAACGTGGGCGTTCAGCCCGGAAATATCCTGGTTCCGGTGAGCACGCAGTACGCGCTCTATCCGCTGGAGGCTGCTCTGCGCCGAGCCAAGCGCAGGCAGGCGGAAATTGTGGTGTTGCACGTGCGGCTGCTGCGCCGAGCGGCATCGGGCGAATACGATCTCGCTCCGGACCAGCTGTTCACCACGATCGAGCAGCTACTTTTCACCAAAGTGCTGTCGCTTGCCGAAAAAGAAGGAAAGCCCGTACGTCTGGTCGTCGCGGCTGCCAACGATTTGTGGGAAGGTGTGCTGCGCACGGCGGCGAACCTGGGGTCGAGCGCGATCGTCGCGGGACGCTCGTCCAAGGAATCGATCATCGAGCAGGCGCACGACATCGGATTGGCCTGGGAGCGAATGGCTGAGCCGCGCCCGCGCGTGACTCTGGAGCTTTTCACGCCGTCCGGGCAAGAGCAGGTGTTCTATCTCGGTCCGCACGCTCCGCGAATGACCCCGAAAGAAATCGATCTGCTGCACAAAATTTGGCTGCAACTGGGCGAGAGATTGCCCGGAAAAGAAATCCATCACCACGATATCGTTCATTTCGCACTGACGGAAGTCGAGAGAGAGCTCGGGAATGGCGGGAGCGAGGAAGTTCTCGACCGCTTGCGCGATCACATTTCCGACATTGAGAACCGCCGTCAGAATCCATGACGTTTCGACCTCGTTCTTCGATTGATTGAGGTGGCCGCATGCCCGAAGGGCGCATTCTGGTAGTGGACGACGAGCCGCAGATCCGCAGGGTGATGCGCGCGACGCTGGTCCAGGAAGGCTACGAAGTGATGGATGCGCGCAGCGGACCTGACGCGCTCGACCGCCTGCATTCTGAAAAATTCGACCTGATACTGCTGGATATAAACATGCCGGGGCTGACCGGGATTGAGACCTGCCGGCAGATCCGCCTGGTCTCCGACGTCGGGATCATCATGATGACCGTCCGCGATAAGGAGAGTGACAAAGTCGAAGCGCTGGACGTCGGCGCGGACGACTACGTTACGAAACCTTTCAGCATGCCGGAGATGCTCGCACGGATCCGCGCCGTGCTCCGCAGAAATTCGACACTCCCGGCGACGGGGATTTCCAATGTGTGGATCGGCGATGTGGAAGTTGATTTTCGTTCGCGCCGGCTGACGTCCAACGGCAAGCAAATCCGGTTGAGCGCCAAGGAGTTCGATTTGCTCGCGTATCTCGCGGCGCATCCCAATCGCGCGATTCCTCACGAGGAGTTGCTTCACGCGGTTTGGGGGCCGGAGTACGGCGAGGAACGTGAGTATCTGCGAGTGTTCATCAACCGGCTGCGAAAAAAGATTGAGCCGTCGCCGCAGGATCCGCAGTTCTTAATCAAAGAGCCGTGGATCGGCTACAGCCTGAAGCTTTCGGACAAGTGAGATAGCGGTGTTCGGGCGGTTATAAAGCGCTTATTTCTTGTCGATGCCCGCGTAAGCGAATCAAAGCGACTGTTTGGGTGGAATATGTCGAAGCGGCTTCGAGTTCACGAATTCGGCAGCGCCGGGCAGAGAGGCTTTCTTGGCCGGGACGCCGATCCTTCGCTAGAGATCACCGTGCTGTACACCACGCGGGAAGGAACTCTGGCAGCGCTGAAAGCGTCAGCCTTATTGGCAACGGATCTCGAAGTCACTCTCGGATTGATCATCGCCGAGGTTGTCCCGTTTCGCCTCCCACTGGATCAGCCGCGCGTGTCGGTCGAGTTCCTCAAGCGGCGTCAGGAAGCTCTGGTTGCCGAGGCGGGACTGGAGGACGGCGAGATCAGCGTGCAGATATGCATCTGCCGCGATACGAAGGAAACGCTGGGACGGCTGCTACCGGCGCCCTCTCTCATCGTACTCGGGGGCCGTCGGCGATGGTGGTCCACGCGCGAACAGCGCCTCGAGACTTTTCTAGCGCGGCTAGGGCATCAAGTCGTGTTTATTGATTCCGACGCCGAAATACGCGCAGCCGATCCGGGAATCTCGACCGGTCCAAGTTACTCGCCGAAACCTTCGATCCGCTGAAACGAATTCCGGTCGTCTTCAGGCGGTCCTCTTCGTATTGCTAGAAGAGCGGCAGGCCGAGACTTGCTTTCCCGATGAAATCCTTGAGGACGTCGCTTGACGGCGCCATCACGGAGGCGGCCTGTCCGTCCCGGAAAATTCTCTCGAGGCCGCCCCGCCTGCCGCAGGACCATCCTCCGCCGAGCGTCATGGCCCGCGAGACGGCGGCCAGACACGCATCTGCGGCGACCGCTTTCACGCCGAGGACATCCAGCATGGCGGTGGGGTCAGCGGCCCGAGCTTTGCGAATCGTCTCCTGCACGTAGGCATGGCTGGAATTTACCGCGAGCGTGATTTCGGCGATCAGAAATTGCACCCGCGGAATCGATGCGAGCGCCGCGCCGGCGGCGTGCTCGTATTTTCGAGCCCCCACGCGAGCGGCGATTGTTTGATGCGCGGATTTCGCAATTCCCACGGAAACCGACGCCACGCCGATCTGGAAATGCGGCAGGACGGTTTCAAGCATGGTTTGAAAGCCTGTGCCTTCGGCTCCGAGCCGTGTTTCGTCGTCGATCGCAACATCCTTAAGCGTCATGGGCGCACTGGCGTTGCCCGCGAGTCCAAGCCCTTCGAAGCGGCCCTGCGTTGTGAAGCCGGCGGTGTTCTTTGCGATGAGGTAGAGATCGGATTCGGTGGGGGCAGTCGCACCGGCCGTGCGCGCGGATACAACGTAGCTATCGGCTTCGCCGGCGCTGGTTACGAAACTTTTCGTCGCGCTGAGTGTTTTTCGGCCGCCATCCTTGCGAACCTCGCTCACCGGAGCGTAGAAGTGGCCGCCCGATCCGGCTTCGCTGAACGCGAGCGTACTGAGGTTCTCACCTCCTGCGCAGGCCGGTAAGACGCGCTGTTTCAAATCCTCGCTGCCTTTTGCCGCTATGACAGCGGTGGCGCAGAAATGCATCAATGTGACCATCGCGGTTGACGCGCAGTTCTGGGACTGAGTGTCCAGCACCTGCGACATCTCGGTCAGGCTCCCGCCCGCTCCTCCATATTGCACGGGGATCAGCAGACCGAGCACACCCGCTTGACCGAGCGCCTGCAGATTTTCGCGGGGAAAGCGGCGCGACTGGTCAATCTGGTCGGCGTTTGGGCCAAGAATCTCTTTCGAGAGCTTTTCGTTTACAGCCAGAAGTGTCTTTACGTCGTACATGGATTCTCCTCCCCTGAGATCAGCGGTTCGATGAAAATTAATACTTGGAATGTTTGCCTGCTAACGCGAACGCAGGATACGGTGATGGGCGGAAAGCGAAAGGTGGCCCCCAGGCCCCATTAGGCGGAGATTCAAGTGAATCCGGTGGCGGGTTGTGGCGATCGGCTGATGGAGGCGAGAGGCATCAAGGCGGCACTTGAGCGCCAGAGCCAACTGCGGCGCTCAACGATTCGCAGGAAAGTATAGGCGGGTAGTCCGGTCTTGCCAAGCGCGCGGCGGAAAATGCGACCCTCTGGGTTGAACCCTGGAACAAATGGCACGCCCGGGGAGAGTCGGACCCCGGCCTCGGCGTCGAAGCCGGAGGGCGGGAAATCCCATACGCCTTGTCCTCCGTTGGTTGCGGATGCAACCGCTCCGAAAACTGCCCCCGGCTGGGCTACTCATGCCACTTCGGCAGGCTAGACCAGAAGAAGTCCGAGGAAGCCTATCGCTCGTCCAGCGAGGCCAACTCCTAGCCACAGCGCCATGGATACCACGGCGGCGGCCCTTGACCACACGGGCGTAACAACATCCCCACCCGATTTGATCACACGACGATGCAGGGTGAAGTAAAACGCACCTGCCAGGAGTAGAAGGAGCATCTTCAGGCGGAACGATGGGCTGTGGTAATACTTCATCGGACCCGTCATTACAAGAAGCAGGCCTGAAATCAACATCACTCCGAGGCTCCCTACGAGTACGGGCGAGAGTTCCCGCGCAATTAGGGAAATCGGCTGACGTCGCAAACCTATTCCGAGAAGTCGGAGGTCGACGATCAGGATCGCCCCTCCAAAAGCCGCAAGCCCAAGCAGGTGCACCGTCTCAATAATTGCGAAGCCCCAAGTCGAGTGACGCAAGAAGACACTAAAAGGTGTATGGCTGAGCCAGCGAAACAATTGAAGAATGGTCATTTAGAGAGAAACCTCCCCTTCAGCAATCCAGGTGTTAGTGAAAGTAAGCGATCGCTCGTCCGGCCACGATTGTTGCGCTCCACAGTGTGAGCGAAAAAATCGCTGTCAGCCTGGCTTGCCTGGGCACGACCAGCGTATCGTCCCAAGTGGCCACGCTCCGGTAGATGGTCGAATGAAAAACTAAAGGGTTCAAACCGACTAACAGCAGAAGAGCCAACTTGATGCGAAAGACAGGGTTTGCGTAAGCCTTTTCCGACTCCGACCAAAAAAGAAGAATGCCACTCACGAACATGACCACGAATCCGGACCAGGTCAAGGGCAACACTTGTCGAACAATTGAGGAAACCTTCTCGCGCTTGAACAGGATTCCGAGAAGGCGCAAGTCGACGACGGCGATTGTTCCGACCAGTAGTGTTATGCCGAGAACATGAATCGTCTCGATGATGGGAAAAGCATATGACGACTCGCGAATCGAGGTTCCTATTGCGGAGTCGTGAAGCCATTGGCAAAACTGCAGAAGGGGAGACATGTTCTTAGTCGCTATTTCCTTTCGCGAAGACTGAATCTTTAGGCCGAACTTTCAAGCGATCGAGGACGCGATGATCGATTGCCCTCTACTGGTCTTTGTCAGGATCGCCGGGACCGCCATCACCGGGCGATCCGGTGAAGACCTTGCGGCCATCGGCGAGAGTAACCAGCCTCGCACCCACGAGACGCGAACCGTCCTTAGCGGTAAAACCTTCGACGGTCACGCGATCTCCCACTTTGAGCGAGTCATGGGACCAGCCGCGGTGGATCAGTTCGACTACGCTGGTGCTCTCGACGCCCCAGTTCGCCACGTTTCCCTTGTCGTCCTTCACGTCGACATAGAAATAGACGTGGGGGTTCTCCCATTCCACCTTTGAGACGACACCCTTCACTGTGATTGGTTTGGTTTCGTCGAACTCGGCCGCAAAAGAATGGTGCGCCAACGCCGGGAACGCCGAGAGCAATGCGATGATTCCAACGAGTACAATCCGTTTAGCTTTCATGTCGGTCTCTCCTGAATTTGTGAATCCCCGCTGAAGCCGGCAACTAGTGATCTGTCCCGATGGTCTTGGCAGGCGGCAGATTCTGGATAACCTGCTTGTCGTACCCGCGTGTTCCGTCCTTCGTCCCGAGACCCGGTCCCAAGCGATCGCGATCGAGGTTGTTTTCGTCGCACGAGAATTCGATCAGCTCATACGTCTGCCGCTTGAGCTTCCTGGTGATCTTGATTGGTTTGGTGTAGTACTTCGGATCGTCCATGGTGAGATCCAGCAGCAAGTGGTCGGCGTCGGGGCGCGTCCAGCGCTCAATCAAATGCAGTGAATCGCTCTGTGGATGGCCGACATTGTCGGTCCACACCTTCTCTCCCTTGAAGCCAACCAAATCGACCACAAAGGTGTCTCCGTCCCAGCTGCCGACCGCGTCCCCGAAAAAGGATGGCTCGGGTTCTTTGGGGTGCTGGCGACCATCAACCGGAATGATGCGCCAGTTGGTGTCTCGCTCGTAGAGAAAGGCCACGCGTTTCGGGGTCTGAAAGATTTCAAACGGTTGAGCATCCAGATCGGCCCGCGGCTGTCCGATGATTATGCAAAGCGACTGCGGATCAACGGCTCCGGTCATGTTGTACCGATAGGCAGCCTCGCCCGCAGATGTGTAAGGCAACTTTCCGTCAGGAAAGTCTCTGTTGATGTAAACGCCCGGCCCGTTCCACACCCCGGAGAGGTCGGGCTTCCCATCCGGAGTGCGTGGAGCAGGGCTCGGCGCTGCCGCGGATTTCGACGCCGCGGCATTGCCACCGCTCGCTGGATTCGCGTCGGCCGTGCGGGCGGTCGTAACCGCAACCTGCACGCCCGACTGAGCGTAAGCTGAAGCCGGAGCCAGCGCCGCGGCAGCGAGAACGGTTTCTGCCAGAACGAACCACCTAGATCGGAATTTCACCACGTTGGTTTCTCCTTGTTCGGACAGAGCTAGGACTTAGGGTTCCTTTTTTTCCGCTGTAGCGGGGGCCGGAGGTGGCACGATGACTTTGGCGAGTGTGCCGCCATCCTTTTCATAGGTCTGGACACCAATCGTGCCGGCAACGTTGAAACCATTTTTCGCGAGAATGTCGGCGGCGCGTCCGCCCCGCGCGGCGTGATTCGAGACGGTTATGATCGTGCGGTTTTTCGGAATCCAATCCAGACTCTTCTCCAGGTCGCCGATCTGGATATTGAGGTAAACCGGGAAACCGCCAATGTCCTTGATTTCGTCGGGCCGTCGCACGTCGATGATCAGGATTTGGTCGGGTTTCGCGAACAGATCATCGAACTCCGCGCGCGTGAGCACTTTCGCTTGAGACTTCGGGGCCTGCGCGTTTTGCTGTCCGAATGCGATCGTTGTTGCAAGAAGCAGCATGAACACCAGCTTTTTCATTTTTCTTCCCTCTCTCTTTTTTGATTTCTGCTAGAAAAGCACTTTCACTCCGAGCTGGATTTGCCTCGGATTCCCTGCTGACTGAATACGGCCAAAATTGGGGTCGCCCACCACCGCGTCTGGTGCCGCAAACGCCGGTGTATTGGTGAAGTTGAACGACTCCACGCGAAGCTGAGCGCTCACGCGTTCGGTAATCTGGAAAGACTTGTGGGCGGCCAGGTCCACATTCATTAGACCGGGCCCACGAAGCAGATTCCGTTTGGCGTCTCCGAAGGTGCCCGCGGCGTTCGCGACAAACGCGGCGGTGTTAAACCATTCGTCTACGGTAGGATTCTCGAGGTGCCAGTCACCGACCACGTTGGGCCTATCGTTCTGGCCCGTATTCGAAGGGTCCGTACTTTCAGTCAGGTTGACTGGAAAACCCGTGCTGGCCGTCACGATTGGATCGATGGCCCATCCGCCGAGTAAGGCGTTCGTGACGCCGTTCCAGCCGTCCCCCAATTTCCTATTTCTTCCGAATGGCAATTCGTAAATGGCGCTTCCCACAAAGTGGTGCGTGACATCCTGGCCGGCGGCCGCATATTCGGCAGCCCAATCGAACGGATTTTGAAGTCCTGCTGCGTCACCTAGCGCCATCGTCTTGGAATAGGAGTACGAAGCGATTAGCGACAGGCCGTTCGCGTAGCGCCTTTCAAGCTTGGTTTGCAGTGCGTTGTAACGGCTGTACCCGCTCTTTTGGATCCTCTTGACGTTCGAAAGACTGATCTTGTACGGCGTTCCGGGAACGGCCGCGGAGGTATAGATTCGCCGGGAGTTCAGACTACCGACGGGGTCCGCCGTCAGAGGCGCCGGATTGCCGTCGATTGACCACCAGTTGTGATCGAAGTTGTTCCCCACGTAGCCAACCTCAAGAAGGAAGCCTCCGGGGAGTTGTCGTTGGACGTTCAGATTCCATTGATAGTCAGTGGGCGGAACGCTGCGTTGGTCAAATGAAATCAACTGAACGTTTTTAGCGTTGGCAAGCGAGAGAGCGTCGGCTGCGAATCCATCTTGCAGAAAGACGGAGGGAACGGTTGTGCTCGGATTTTCGTTGACTACCACACTATCGGGAGGATTTTTCTCAAGCGACGACATGCCGCCGACCGTGATCACGTTCGAATTGAAAATCCCGTAGCCGCCCCGTATCACAGTTTTGTCGCCGATGCTGTAGGCAAATCCGAAGCGGGGAGCGAACTGATGATAATCGACGTTTTGCAGAGCCCGGGACGCGATGCCGCTTCCGTTGGCGCCGGCCAGCACCAATTGAGGGGTTCCGACGTAAGGATCCGTATTCATTTCGAAGTTAGCGATCGCGTTGTGCACGTCCACTGCAGGAGGGGTGATTTCGTAGCGGAGTCCGATATTCAGCGTGAGGTGCCTGTTCACTTTCCAGTCGTCCTGGACAAACAGATTGGTTTCCGGAATGCGGAAATTCAAGTTCGCGTAGGTGGAAAGACTCGCCGCAGAAGCATCACCCAACAGAAAATCCGCAAACGGATTGCCCACGGCTTCACCCTTGGCCGCATCACCTGTGTACTGACCGTTGAACGTGAACGTTCCACCGGAGGTCTGTGAACTGTGAAAATTCGTCTGGAGCCAATACTCCTGGACACCGAATTTGACGGAGTGCGATCCCTTGGTCCATGTAAGATCGGCGGATAACTGACGATTCTGAGAGATGTCCGTGTTCGGAACGTTCGTGACGCCCAAACTTGGTAGACCGGTAATGAGCAAGCCGGAGAAGCCGGGGTTCGTCTCGTTCACGCCCGGAATGCCGATCCCTGTCAGGTTTTGTTTCGGCAGAGTATTATTCCAATAGAGATCATTCCATCCCGCCAGAACGGAAGTAACCAGAGTGGGAGACCAAATGCGGTTGTAGCCCAGCACGAAGCTCGTGCCGTCGACGGTCTGAGCCCCGGTCTTGCTCGACGCCGGCCCATAGGAGAAATAACCTTCGCCGGGAGCAGGCGGAAGTAAGGACGTTATGCCCAGGTCGTCCACTTGAGAGCTATAGCGGAAATAAAGATTCTGTTTCTCAGTGATGATCTGGTCGACGCGGACATCCCAGCGGTGGGCATTCGTATTTTCCGGGCTCGCATACACAAAATTATTTGCCGTTGGGGTCTGCGGGTCGGCTCCCGCGCTGATTAATAGATTTACGACCTTCTGCGAGATCGGATCGATGCTGCCTGCGGGAATTATGTATTCACCGTTCACAACCGGGAATGCCACGCCTGGAGTGGAGGGATTGTAGATAACGGGACTGCCAGAACCCGCCGGGAACTGGCCGGCGAGTTCGGCGGCGTCAGGCAGAGAGTTGACGGAAGTGTAGGTTTCCCGGATTCTCCCAAACTCAACATCCCCAAAGAAAAATGTCTTGTCGCGAATGACGGGACCGCCAAGGGCGCCGCCGTATTGATTTCTTCCGAACGGCGGCTTGGGCGAATCCGCGGGCGTAAAGTAGTTCTCGGCATCGAGCGCCGCGTTGCGCACGAATTCAAAACCCTCGCCATGAAACTGATTGGATCCTGATTTGATCGCTGCGCTGATTACTCCGGAGGAAGATCGACCATACTCAGCCGAGTACCCATTCGTAACGACTTTGAATTCCTGGAGAGCATCCACCGAAGGTTCAACGATGTCTTTCTGCCCGGCATTGCCCGACGGCGACATGCCTTGATTGTTGTTGTCCTGACCATCGAGCAAATAAGCCACTTGGGCACTCGGCTGACCGCCGATGCTGATGCCGACGTTGTTGACCAGGGGCGCCACGGTACCGGCCGACAGCAGGGCCAACTGCTGATAATTCCGTCCGTTGAGCGGCAGTTCGGTGATTTCCTGATTGGTGATCACAGTTCCGACAGTCGAGTCTTGCGTTTGCAACAATGGAGCCGCCGACTCCACGGTTACGGACTGAGACAACTCCCCGACCTGCAGGGTCGCATCGACCTGCCGCACATCCCCGATATTCAGAACGACGCCCTTCTCGTTGAAACGTTCGAAGCCCGCAGCTTCAACGCTGATTTCATACTCTCCGAGCCGCAGTGGAGGAGTGCGATACTCGCCGCGTTCATTTGTGCGGACTTCCGTAACGGAATTCGTGGCCAGGTGGGTTAGCTTGACAGTGGCATTCGTAACGGCCGCTTGGCCACTGTCAAGAACAGTGCCCACGACAATTGCTGCGGCAACTTCTTGCGCGCTGCTGTGCGCCACTGCCAAAAGAAACACAAATCCCAGTAACGATGCCGCGAAAGCTCTACGATTCGACACGAGTGTTCTCCTGGAGTTCGCTGTGGCCGGTAGCCTCCAGGAGTCTGGTGGGATGGCCGAGTTTTTTCGCCTACCCGCTTGGGTTGGGCTAATTGCTTACCGTAGTGCTGCAACCTCCTGGCTGATAGGCGTCGCTGACAAATTGCGCCCGGAAACGAAAAACCCACCAGCCAGGTGAAATTAGCGGCGGTGGGTCCTAGGGCCTGAGCTCTTCAATCTGGCTGCTAAAGTTTGAGGCCCAAGAAGGTACACACGCCGCTCGTGCGACACGTACACCCCGACGTGCATTTCAGTGGGCCAAAACGCCGATCAAGATATCTGAACGAAGAGTGTCTGGCCGTCACCGGAATCTTCTCCCGAAGAAAAACTAGGTGGTGCACTTTTGCCGTGCCTCGATCGCTACGCTTGGTTTCTTCGTGCTCGCTCGGTTTTGCTCAACTCAACGATTCGTCCTTCGTGAATCGTCAACAACACGGAGCCATAACGGATTCCGCGGACGGCGAGCGCCACTTCCTTAAGCCGCTCGCGTTCGCTCGTTGACAACTCTCGGTCCGGTTCGAGCACGATGGGAACACTCATTTCAGTCAGGTCTCTGCGTTCTACGCCAAAAACAAAAAACCCACCTGCCAGATGCTTTTCTGGCGGTGGGTCTGTGGGCTTCGGTTCTTAGACTCGAATGCTACATTCGGTCCGCCCCAAAAGACACACACCCGCCGCATCCACAGCAACTACAAGGTAGCGTCGTCTGATGTGTGTCAAAACTCATCCGCACCTTTCTAAACGAACATTGCGTAGGCGTCAAGTGCTTTTTCATGCGTCTGCGCTTTCGTTTTCACTTCGTAACAAATCGAGCCGGGCTGCACGAAGCATCGCTGCTCAAGGATGATGACCGGCCGATGTGCTGACAGGACCCGCTGGGAGTGACCGAGCCGGGAAATTCTGCAGCGCGTTGCTTACCCGATGGCCGCCAAATCAAACCCAATGAGCGGGACCAGGTTGAGATGGCGCGCCCAAGGGTACGATTTTAGAATCTTTCTCGGCGAATTCGTGGCAGCGGTGACGCAACTCGAGGTCCCGGCTACAGTGAGCCTTGGCCGGTTCCGGGTGCCAAGAGTCATCTGCACTTCTTGCACCACGGCGCACGATTCGCGTCCCACAATCGCATCCCTTCGTATCCGTCGAACATATCCTGGAACGTGAGGCAGTCCGCTGGCCTTGAGTTCCAGAGTTGAAACCTAAATGATTGGATTGGTTTGCCATCACAACTGGCCACAACGAGATGGCTTTGGGTGAGATAGTCCCAAATTCTCCTTGCGGCGAAGCGGCTGGAGAGGTGTAGGATCATGACTGAGGTCGAGCGGAGGGGTCACTCCATGAAGATACGAATCTCTCGGGCGATCTGGGTTTTGAGCTTGGTTGTTCTGATGCCTGCCCTGGCACATGCGGATACGGTTTACACCTACATGGGCAACCCCTACACGATTTGTTTTGGCGCGTACGCCTCAAGCGGGACCACGTGTGCGGGGGCCTATGCGATGTCGCTTACGTTTGATGTAATTCCCGGAACTTCACTCGATGATTTGTCGCCGGACACGGACATCACCGCGGACGTTTCTAAGTTTTCCTTTACCGACGCAGCCGGTCTCATGATCACTCAGGCCAACGCCACGGGAGACGACTTTCAAATCGGAACGAACGCCAGCGGCGACATCACGTCGTGGCTTATTGACGCTTCCTACGTGCCGTTCCCCACGGGCACCGCTCTCAGTGCGGAAACCCTCTACGAGCCGCCCCTCTTCATCGATCAGAGCTTCGTCCAGCAGTACGTGGACGGAGTTCCGGGAGCCAACGGCGTCGGATCTTCCTTGACGCCTGGGACCTGGAAGATGACGGTCATGCCCATACTCGTGCCTGAGCCCGCCGCTCCGCTCCAGTTAGCAGCCGGACTACTGGGCCTGTTGCCATTGGCAGCGCGACGCAAAAGGCGTGTAGCAACGACCATCCGCTGAATCGTGGCGGGTTCGTGCTGGCAATGCCGGACGAACGCACATCCTCCCGTTGGTACGCCACTCCATGGCCCCGTTTCTGGATAGTTTCCGGGTTGCCGACGATGCACCTTGAAGATGCAGGGCGCAAACGGCGCCTCTAGCTGGGAAGCTCTTGAGCACAGTGAGCGAGTATTTCCGCGACATGGGATCCGCCCATCTCCGTATCTGCAAAAGGGTTTTTGGGCAGAGTGAGGCTGACCAGGCTTGGTTCGTTCCAGTACCCGTCCCGTTTGGTCTGCATACGAATCAAGCTACATAGGGGCGGTCGGTGAGGTGGGCGCCTCGGGGTACAGGCGCTCAAACTCCGGGTCGCCGTGAAGGAGGGAGAGGTCCGGGTCGCGGCGCGTCCACACGGCATCCCTGGAACCCGCTTCCCAGGCTTTGCCCAGGGCGTGTAATCACTCGTTGTGTGCCGTTCAGACCTGGCACGTGCAACTCGTGGTCGTTCCGGGCACATCGGGCCCGGTGCTCAACCCTTCACAGTCGAGCGCGGGCTACGGCTGGATGGCCTTCAACTGACGGAGGAGCGAATGTACTTAACTCGACGATTAATAGTCCTGGCAGCCCTGCTGACCGTGGGATTCGAGCCGGGCATACCCTGCGCAGCAGCACAAGGGGAGCCGAGGATTCAGCAGCTCTTTCGATAGCTCCAGTCGGCGCAAACAAGCGATGAGGCCGCGATGAAACTGCTTGATCTCGGGAATGCCGATGCGAGCGCCCGGCGGTTCCTGGCCGCTCACCTGCCAGTCCTGATTGACGCAGATCCACGAGACCGGCGTCCGGATAGGACCACAACCTTTCGTCCCGAATGGTGTGACGCCGCGCGACTGGCCGGCGGACTCAGGTTGGTTGAGGCGGCGCCCGCCCTGGTCAAGTGGATTAGCTACAGGACGAGTTCATTGATGACCAGTTCGAGGGCGGAGGGCCTCACCACCAGCCCCGCCGGTACGGCGCTGTTGCAAATCGGAGACGCCGCCATTCCCGCTCTTCGCCAAGTTCTCAAACAGAGTGAGTCGAAGCCAAACATGGACGCTACTTACGCGTTGATCCAGATGAACTCTCCCAGAGCGAGGGCCGTGCTGCGCGACTATGCGGCGCGGGTCCAAAATGCTGAGGTGAGGGAGTTCATCCACAATCGTTTGGAAGCTGAGGAACGCGAAAACCACCAACTTCGATGAGCAGATCGGAATGTCGCCAGGCGGTCCGCGGAGGCACCCATCTTCAACTGATAGCGGATGGTACCAGCCTACGACGGCCTCCAGGAACCGAAGTGTTCAACGAACCCCATGAGGTCGGCTGCAACATCTTCAACCAGAAGTTAATAGAATTCTAAATTAACTCGAATTCCAGGACCTCTTGCCTCTGTCTTCGAACCGGCGGTTTCGCGCGAAACTCTAGCGCGTTAGGCCTGCTGCTCTGGAAGCATTGATCCCTTCTCCACACTCTCCATTCGCTGCTTTCGCTTTTCTGCAGTTTGGGGAATCTGTTTTCCGCTCAGGCCTAACCTCAGCAATTCTAAACGCAGGATTCACGCACAGTTGTGACGCAGACAAACGTCTCCTCTTCCAATCGCCGAGTACAATCCCTCACTTCCCGAACCCTTTTCTGGATAGCTTCCATAGTGCCGATGATCCGGGAGCTACTCCATTAATGGACGGAAGCGCGTTACTCGCGGTGTATCCCGGCAGGGGCTATGCCACCAAAAACTTCCTCGAAGCGGACTTCCGAGGAGTCAGCAAGATTTCTGCATGTTCCATATGCACGTTCTTCAGAGAATGAGCGCGAACAACGTCATGCCGCCGATTGTTAGCGACTCAAGTCGGCGGCTGTCACCGGCCAGTCTTATCGATTCCCGCGTGCTTGACGAAATCATCGCAATCCTTGACCAATCCGAACAACCCAGCCTGAATCTCTTCAAGCCCGGTTCCGCCCCTGCTGAGATCCCGCTCGCCCCACTGCCGATCGTACAGCCGCGGCTGCGAAACCCAAAAATCGCGCAACTCAGTCACAGTCGGAGTTGCCGGCGCGTAATGCTCCCGATCCAACTCCTGAACCAACAATTTAGTTTCGCTAAATTTCACAAAGAGCGGGGCCCCTGGTTCGGTCAACTGGCCCAACCAATCCGGGGTCAATGTCGGTGCGATCGCCTTCCAATAAATCAGATCCTGCTGCAATCTCGCATGCAGCTGCCTCCCGCTATCTTCTCCAGCGGCCCCAACGAACACCTGAATCAATTGATTCTCGTCATCGAAAGATGGGGACTGATCCATGATTTGCAGAACCTCCGGCAAGGCAAGGCTGCCTGACTTTCCCAATGCCTCCATTGCTTCGCTTCGAGCGTGGTATACATCACCCAACGCGATGCGCCCGAGCCGTCTGGCTCGCAAGTCCTCATTTGGAAACACGAGAGTCTCAGCAAGATCCCGCTGCACTCGCAAAACCTGCTCGATCCGCGCGATCAATACGGCTACATCCGATGATCGAGCGGGCCACCATGAGCATTCCGAGAGTGCGCTCGGCCATGGATTGTCAAACGGTCTAAAGCAGAACGCCTTTCCCTCATCAACCCAGAGAACGGAGACTTGTATTCCGGCCGGCCCATAGACGGACTCCCATTGCACCCGTCCGATGCTTGCCGACGATGAAGTTGGACCACCTTCTTGCCGTCTCTTTAGAAACAGGATCATTTGTGAGCCAACAGGTTGCCTGGGGATTCGTTCGCTGACTCCTGAGCTGTCGTATTGAAATTGTCTTGGTTGTGGATAGCTCGATATGGGCACAGCATCCTTGTCCGGTTTCAGTCCAAGGACCTCCAACGAGTCGGCCGGCTTCAGATCACCTTTCCAGGATTTCACAACTGAAAAAACACCATCCTTGGATGTCGTTTTCACCAGCACCACATGTGTGGCTTTCCATGAGCAGTCATCCAAGTCGAAGCTTGGCCGGAGGGCCGCGTCCACGGGAATCGCAGCGATCATCAGCAAAATCATGAGCCCGGCCAACGGGGGATATCCCAACTTCAGTCGCATACGATTGCCTCCGCTCGCCCATAGGATACCCCCGACAACTCGGGTGACAAAGATGCGCTCTTCGCTGGCCAAAAACGGGGTGGTGGGAAATAAGTCCTGCCTTGTCGTCTTGTAGGAAGTGATCCCCGCGCTGGCGATCGGTTCTCCGACGGATTGCGGGCAACCCGGGAACAATGCGCGCCAGAAGCCCGCTTCTGGGAAGTTAGGCGCGAACTCCCGATCCCTTACTTGCAAGACCAATTCCACGACGCGACTTTCTGTTGACTCGATAGACTTCAGCAATAGAGCGGAGAGGCGTGCCTTGATTCAGCAGGTTCTCGAATCGGGCCACTGCCATTGCGTTGGCGGAACGAGAGGAAATGATCCGCAAGGGCATCATTGACGAGCGAGGCAACCTCCTGATAACCGAACTCCCCGAAGACATGCGAGAGGACGCAGAGAGAGACTTCGGAGGGTGAGGTGTCCGACCCCAGAACGGTCGTAGTCGCAAGTCCTCCCGGCAGCGGCAAGACCACACGTTTCCTGAACTTATTGTCCCCAAGTGTTTCCATTCGCGTGGTGCGCAGGGGGAGTTCACAACATGGAACGAGAGCTCTCCGCCGGTTTAGGGATCTCGCTGCGTCCAGGCAGATGTTTGGTTAGCTGGTGGTAAAGTCGGATCATCTCAAGCGTAAGGAGCCTCCTTTCACATCCCGCCACATTTCGATCGGCGTAATCGGTGGCGGGATCGGCGGACTCGCCGCGGCTTTGTCCTTGTTGCGAGCGGGCTTGGATGTAGATGTGTACGAGCAAGCGCCGGAGGCGCGGGAAGTAGGCGCCGGCATCCAGGTCAGTCCCAACGCCACTCGCATCCTGTATCGACTTGGTCTCGCCGAACCATTGGCAACGGCGGGCGTGCAACCGTTGGCTTTGCGTCAGCGTCGTTGGGATGACGGTCGGACGTTGAGCTGCGCTCCACTCGGCGAGGCAATGGAAGCTGCCTGTGGCGCCCCGTACTATCAGACTCACCGCGCCGATCTCTTGAATGCGCTGTTGAGCTGCTTCCCCGCAGAGCGCCTCCATGTTGGGCATCGGCTCGCGGATCTGATCGATCATGGGAATCGAGTCGAAGTGCATTTCGAGAACGGCAAGAGCACCAGCGTCGACGCGCTGGTGGGCGCCGATGGAATTCATTCCGCGGTGCGTCGCATCCTGTTTGGAGGCGAGCGCCCGCAGTTCACGGGTTGTGTCGCCTATCGCGGTTTGGTGGCCGCTGACCGTCTGGCTCATCTGAAACTCCCGGTGGAATTTCAAATATGGATGGGACCGGGCAAGCATTTCGTGCACTACTTCGTGCGAAGCGAACGCCTGGTCAATTTTGTTGCCCTGGTTGACCAAGATTCCTGGACGCGCGAATCGTGGACCGAACAGGCGGACGTCGCCGACGTACTGGATGCTTTCGAAGGATGGCACCCGCAGGTCCGCTCGATTCTTGAGGCGGTCGACGAGGCATTTGTCTGGGGTCTCTTTGAACATCCACCGATGGATCATTGGTCCGCCGGACGCGTAACCTTGCTCGGTGATGCTTGCCACGCGATGTTGCCGTTCTGGGCGCAGGGCGCGGCACAGGCCATTGAAGACGGCGCAGTGCTCGCGGCATGTCTTGCGAAAATCAGTGGACCAGATATTTCTCAAGCCCTCCGTCTCTACGAGTCTTTGCGATTGCCGCGGGCATCGCGCGTCCAGGCCGCCTCCAAGCAGAACAAGACGCGCTTCCATTTGCCCGACGGGCCCCAACAGCGCGAGCGAGACGCACTGCTGGGGGATGCGTCGACCGACTGGTTCCTTAAAGCGATTGCGTGGGTTTACGGGCATGACGCCGAAGCGATAGACGGCCCGATGCCGGCGGCTTCGATTGATCGCCCATGAGGCCAGCGCTCTCGCAATTAAGCGCGCTGACCGGAGTTATCTGGACTGGGTGCGGCTTGTTCGTCGCCCTGCTGCCATCATTCCGCCAAAGGCGAGGTAAGGGCTGGAAACAATGCGGCGCCGTCGCCCTTCGCCTTTGACTAGCGGCGACTTACAGCCTGGTGTGCCACCAATTCGATGTGTTAAGTGTGCGAGAGTCCGACCTGCACCACTTGCCCTGGCTTGATTAGTTGCAGCGCCACCAGGGCTTGCGGTACATGCGGACGGATGTCGTCGATGTCGTTCGAGGCAGGACGGATAATCAGGATGGCGAGCCGGCGGCCGGCCAAGTTTTGTTGGTGCGGGATGTTCTTGTCGATCGTGATGAGTACGTCGAAGTCGTTTTCGGCTCGAGCGAGAAGCTCCCCGTTTTGCTTGCCGGTAAGGCCCGCGTCCCGCACGGTCTGACACTCGTGCCCTTCGGCGGCGAAGAGGAACTTAACCTTCCAGGGCATGCACTCGTCGAGCAGCAGCTTCATTTCAAGGCGGACGATAAGCTCGCTCTTGCTTCCTCGATCGCCGCGATGGCATCGGCCCGGCTCACGCCAGGGAAATCCTCCAGAAATTCGCTCAGGGTCTTTCCATGCTCCAGGTAGTCAGTCAGAGACTTGAAAGGCACGCGGGTCCCTCGAAACACTGGTTCGCCGCTGAGAATGTTCGGATCGCTCTGTATGATGCTCATCTTTGTGTGCTCGATTTGGCCTGAGACGACCCGAGTATACCACGCGCCCCGCTAATGTTCGTCCCCAACGGTGGGGAGAAAAGGAAGATTCCGATGCAAAAGGCCCATCTGTACGAAGCCATTCTCACGCTGAATCGCGGAATCGACGAAGCGGTTCAAGGACTAGAACGAGCATTCCCCGCCGCCTGAGGAGCCGCCCCGATCGCTCTCGCTGTCTGAAACCGTTCTCGATCGCTCGCCCCGTTTCCTTTTGACTTTGCTAGAAGAACCTCCTCTCGACGGGCCATCCTGCAGGTCTCGGACGCACACGCGGGAACGACCCAGGTGAAGAAGGTAAGAATTTCATTCTGCACCTTCGTCGCTGCCAACGTCTTCACCCACGAGTGAGCCGAGGATCTTCAATCCTGGACAGATGGAGACGGGGGAGAAGTGAAGAACGACATCGGCGAAAAGCAAAAATCGGGCGGGAGCGACCCCGAAAATTTGCGGCGTAGCCGCCCAAATTTTTCTCGGGGTCGCTCCCGCCCGACACGCTGGTCGCGTGCCCTGTTTTCGCCGATGTCCCCCGTAAGACCATCATCTTGAAGTTCGATCTGCATTACACCCTTAAAAGGGAAAAGGAGGAAACAATCGTGGCACTACTGAAAGCACCTCTGAAACAACCTAAGACCACCGGCCTTCACAGCGGGGTGCGGTCGCGAAGTTGGAGAACTCCATTTGGACCCAAGTGGACCCAAATGGACCCAAGTTGCAGAGAGTGGTGGTAAAGGGAAGTTCGCTAATCGAATGACGCGTAAAGATTTAAAGGGCGGTGTAAAGATTTTTGTGTAAACGGTTTCAGGTTTCGCTATTTTGAGCCTTCTATTTTCCTTAAAAACAACCGCCGCCGGAGCTGTGGGAATGTGGAAATCTCGCGTCTTCTGCGAGATTTCCA
>Ga0210391_10000532_pt1 | contig 39276 bp, 33 predicted proteins | sample IncBWC12OmetaG_FD_160573 | JGI IMG/M metagenome (GOLD analysis project Ga0210391, IMG submission 160573) | Forest soil microbial communities from Barre Woods Harvard Forest LTER site, Petersham, Massachusetts, United States - Inc-BW-C-12-O ...
TCACTTCATCGAGCGTATCCGAGCCCGGCCCCACCCACAAACCGTCGATGGCATCCCAGCAGCCACGGCGGTAGATCTTCGCACCGCCGCGAACGTGAAACATCGGACTCTGTTCCAAAGTCTTTCGTCCGTTTTCGACGTGATAAAGAAAGCCGCCGCCAATTCCGAGTCCAGTATTCTCCTCGAACTTGCCGAACATCTGCGAAAAATAATCGGGATCGAAAGACAAGTCGCCGTCCAGCTTCGCCATGAACTCCCAATCGGTACAGCGAAGCGCGTGAAAACCGTCGTAAAAGGCCTCGATAATCCCGGCTCCCCACTTGCGAAAGCCACGATCCTCGCGCCGTACGCCTCGAATCCAGGGATATTGCCGTTCCGCCTCTTCGATGATGCGGCTGGTCCCGTCCTTAGAACCGTCGTCGACAATGATCCACTCCTGCGGACGCACGGTCTGCTTCACCATGCTGTCGATGGTAAGTGGCAGGTAGGCCTCTTCGTCGCGTACTGGCGTGATGACAACGTATTTTGTGGTTACTGCGTTCATAAACTTGTTGCCCCGCTTGCAGCGGGCACACCGGGCTGCGTGGCAGTCTTTGGAATCTGATTCGGTGAAATCTGGTTCGGCATCGGTATTTTCGGCGCAGCGGCATAGTGATCGACCGCGAGCTGATAGGCGGCGAACAATTTCTTGCCGGCCTCCGGCCAAGTATATTGAAGACGCTCACGAATGCATGCATCTCTAAGAGAACCGAGCAGTGAGCGATCTTCATAAAGTAAGGTGACATGCCGTTGTAGTGTTTGCATATCGCCAACGGTATGAACCAGGGCATTGTGCATATGCTGACAGGCATCGGAGCATGCGGCGGAAACGACTGGAACGCATCCGCTTCCTATCGCGTCCATGCAGACCAAGGCGGACCCCTCTTCAAACGATGGCAGCAGGAGCACGTCAGCACTTCGCATCAGCTCCGGTACATCTGAGCGGTGGCCCAGCGCCTTGACACTCGGGTCTGCCAATTCCCTGGCCCAGCGGCCCTCGAATTCCGCGCTCAACTCTCCCGCGACCAGAAACTTGCCATTCCTGCTGGCTGGAGAAGCGAGCCAAGCTTCGAGCGCGAGGTGCAACCCCTTTCGAATGGCATCGACTCCAACGAACAGGGCCGTAAGCTGACCTTCTCGAGCATTCCGGGTGGCATCGGGAAAATATTGGTTTTCATCGAAGCCATATCTGTGGCGGAAAAGCTTCTCTTTCGCAAAGCCACGATCTTCGAAGGTTTGGCTGGGAAAAGCTCCAGGGCAGAGCAGGCCAAACGCTTCTTCGAACTCGGCTTCCTCCCGCAGCAGAACTGCTTGATCTTCCTGGTATTCATGATGCGGGATGCTCAACCCGACGCGTCGGCATTCTGCCGCAACCGTTTCGTAACAAAAGCGGGTGTGCGCGTTCGGCCGTTCGAGCACCGCTGGAATCCCCAACCGCTTCGCGGTTTTCAAAGTTTCGAGCGAACCCAGCGGCCAGCAGTGGACGATGTCCACCTTGCCGGCCATCTTTTCAAGACGGCGAGCCACGATTCTGTCGTGAAGCACACAGGCGCCCATTCTTCCCAGCAGCTTATAAGGAAGCCTCAGCTTGCCGCGGGCCAAGGTTGGGCGCACGGCAACGTTTGCGGGCAGAGGACGAGAGACTGCGCCGGGAAATACAGCGACATCGGCACCCGCCGCGGCCAGTCCGCGCACCTGTTCCCACGCGGTGTAACAGATCCGGGCGGCGCCGATCTTGTGCGGGAAGCTGTAAAGAACTCTCATCTTAGAAATTGGCAGCCTACAGGAATAACGTTGCTTACAGTTGCGCGTTCGCCGCAAATATCTCGGACTCTGGCCCGTAGGCGAGCGCTTGGCTAGGTTCTGCTGCCAGCTCGGTTTCTATCCCCACCGTTTTCCTTTTCGCGGGGTTCGCGGTCACGATAGAAATCATTGCCAACAGTGCGAACCAGGCGACCACAGTCTGATCCCAGTAGCTCACGCCGAAAAATGCCATGACGTTCGCGAAGAGGGAGACTCCGAAGAGCCACAATACCCATTCCTGTTTGCCGCTGCTGACCTTGCGCATTTTGCCGAGTCTGCTGAAAGATCGGGAAATTATGGCGATGAAAAATATCAGCGCAATCAAACCACCCGTCTCCCCCTGTGAGACGTACATATCGCTTAGGTCCCACATACTCCACCCCCAGCTTCCGATATCGCGAGTGCCCACCAGCCACCAATCGAAGAAGTGTTTGACGAATACATCGATCAGATTGGCTCGATCAAAGCTGGCCGAACCTCCAACCATGTCCACCCGCGCGATCAGAAACCACACTGGGGCTTTCATCACCAGGTGCAGAGACACGAGAACGAAGACAACCGCCCAGCGCACGATTCGCATGCTCTTGCGAACCGGCCAAAAACAGATTCCAACCAACACTCCGAAGATTGCCATCAGCGGCGTACTTGAGGCCGAGGTAAGCACCATCACGAGCGATGAGAGCACGCCAATCGCGGCAAGCAGTTTGGCCTTTCCATGAGTCCAGAGAACCACGAAGAGCGGGAGTAATACGGCTCCAAAAGTTCCGGCCAGAATCGCGTGCCCAAAGGCTCCCTGCGATCGGATTCTCCCCTCGCGGATCAGCGGCACCGGGTCCACGCCACCGATTACGAGACCAAACAGATTCTGAATCCGCAATTTCTCATAAACCATTCCAAGGGCGTTGAGCGCGGCAACGATTACCAACAGCTTGAGAACCCTGTAGACATCGTCCCGATCGCGGATGAGGCATCTCAGGAGAACGTACGATCCCAGTTCTCCCAACAAGAAACCTGCCTGATTGATGACTGCGGCAGGCTCCCGCCAAAGCAAGATGAAGGCCAGTGAGTGGGCGATGGTGCAGCCGAGGAATGCCTTGTCGATCGTGTTGAGGCCACCAGAAAACAGAACCAGCCGGGATGAATAGCGAAGCCAGGCCAGCCGGACAAGTCCAAACAGCGCGACGATGCGAACCGGCATCAGGTGAAATCCCCCGAGAACAACCACTTCTCCTTCGGGGATCAGAAACACCGCCAGCAGGACCGGAGCGGTCATATACTTTCGCGGCAGCGCGAGCAGCAGGGCGACCGCCGCTAGCATCAGCGCCGCACCAACCGGGCCCATCAGGGTTTCGCGGGCGCCGCCGTGGAGAAAGAAGTTGTCGGGTATCAAGGGAGAGCAGCCTCATTACAAATCGCGGACGATGCTGTACCAGGAATCGGAGAAGCGCTGGTACCTTCCGGTGGACGCCTCGGCCAGAACCCGGCCAACCCTGGCCAATCCGTTGCTGCCGCGGGCAGTGGACCGCGTGACCATGTGCTTTTCTTTATCCTGCAGAAGCACCATACGCTCCGGTGCACATCGCAAACGCGGAGAGATAGCTTCGATACGCTCTAGCAGCCCCCGGAAATTCGCGACTTTTTGGGTCCAATCCTCGGATCGGGCCTGCAGCGACTCCATGCAGACTTCCCAGAAACTCTGCTTTTTCCAGCCACACACCTGCGACCCATGCCGGCGGTAGCTCAGAAGAAGTTCAGGCACCGGAACCCCATAAGAGACTGCCGATGCCAGCAGGACAATCCAGTGGTCGTGCATCCAGTCCGGCATAATCGGCAGCGCAGAGTCGCGAAACGACGCGCGGAACGCCATGGCTGCTCCGGTGACGATATTGTGCTTCAGCAGAATCTTCAGCTGACCATCTCCCGAAAAGCGCTCGAGCCTGCCGCTCAATCCCACCGCTTCCCAGAGGGTATGATCCAGTGGATTTCCACTTTCGTCGACCATTTCCGCATTCGAAAATGCGTACATCGCCTGTGGATGTTTTTCGAGCGCATCGACCATGCGCTCAACTTTCAAAGGTTTCCAGAAATCGTCCTGATCGCACAAAAATATGATTTCGCCTTCGCAAAGCCTGATCGCCTTCTCGAAATTCTTTGCCGGGCCCAGCCGCTCGGCATTCTGAAACAGTTTCACAGGGAAGGGAGCAGTCCGGCTGAAGCCCTGAATCATAGAAACTGTATCGTCCGTAGACGCATCGTCGCAGATCACCAGTTCCTGCGGAAGCCTGGTTTGCGAGGCGATGCTTTGCAATTGCTCGGCCAGAAAGCGGCCACCGTTGCAGGTGCACAACGCTACGGAAACGCGCTGGCCCATGCCTGAGGATTTCTCTTTCATGCAGTTTGAGTGTAGATCCTGTTTCTAGTTTTCCGCGCCCGCCAGGGGTATCGTCGGGCCGAAAAGCTTTTCGAGCAGCCGTTGCTTCTTTGCCAGAAAAGCATCCAGACCAAATTTCCGGTCCTGGGCGTCCAGCGCAATCCAATAGGCGTAGGCGCAGTAAGCCGCGAGTAACGCTATAGTGACTCCGAGTTGGCCAAAGTTTCGTACGCTGCAATTCCGCAAGCCGTACGAGGCAAATACCAAGAAGACAAGGGCCAATCCCGGCCGCAGCAAACCTTTCTTGATCAGTTCGGCGCCGGAAAACGGAACGATTCGATAGACCACAATCCAAAGCACCACAGTCTCAATGATGGTGCGGACTGAATAGCTGAGCGCGGCGCCCGCGATCCCGTAATGCTTCGTGAGCGACCATACTAGAAGTACATTCACAGGCAGTTCGACGATATAGAGCTTTACCAGGATATCCGGCCGGCCCACTGCTTCGAGCAGCGCCCCCGAGAGCGGAGCCAACAACCCGATGGCGAATCCCAGCACCAGCATGCGTAACGGAAGCGTGGCCTGTGCGGCGAACGAGGCGCCGATCCACAGCCGCAGAATCTCTCCTCCCCATACATAAAGAACGAACAGGATCGGAATGAGCGCGGTCAGGAGGTAGCGGTGCGCCCGCACGAAGTAATGTTCAATACGACTCCACTCCGTTTTCGCCTCCATCGCGCTAAAAGCCGGAAACAGAGTGGTAGTCAGGCTGTTGGGGAACATGCCCAGGCGCCAGAGCAGATTACTGGGGATGGTGTAAAACGGCAGCAGAGAAACGCCGATCAGTATGCTGATCATCCACTGATCGAAAAGCAGAAGAAGCGGCCCGACGATCGATGCCGAGGCTACCCACCATCCGTATTTGACCAAGGTAACCACTCGAGACTTATAACTCGCGGTGACGGTCTCAAGGTAGCGAAGAGATCTTAATTCTGGCAGAACGAAAGTCGCTCCCCAATAACAGCCCAGCAGATTGATGATTCTTATTACAACCAGTCCGTAGACTACGACTTTGAAGTTGGCGCCGTGAAGAATTCCGATGCCGTAGACCCCGAAGGTCGACAAGGTGCTGAACACGCCCAGTCCATTCACCCAATCGAACCGCTGGCCCGCCTGCATAACACCTGTGATCGACCGGTTGGCGAAGTCGATTGGAATGCAGAATGCAAATAATCTCAGAGTCAGAATGACCAGTGCGCGATTTTCGCTCTGCACATGGATATGGTTGACAATGAAAGGCGCCGCTAACCAGATCGCAAAAGCTCCGATCAACCCGAGGAACGCCTGCGAAACCACTGCGGTGCAGGTCCATAAGGCGGCTTGATCGGGACGTCCACGGCCCAGTTCCTGCGCAACGTACCGCGCCGAGGCCCGGCTGAAGCCGAAGTCGAGCCAAGAGAAATTCCCCAGCACCATCCAGGTTACGGAAAGGACTCCATAAAATTCCGTGCCGAAGGAGTGCAGCATCAAGGGGACGAAAATGACGTTCAGCCCCGCAATGAACACCGCTGTACCCAGGTTGAGCAGGCTGTTCCAAGCCAGGTGCCGCCCGCCCAGGTGCTTGCCCTCGGAAAATGACATTTCGCGTGTCAGACTCATCGCTCGGTAAAATTCCTTCGTGGTCTCAGATTATTTTGCAGATGTCGTATGAAATGGAGTGAAGTGCTATTCGGATTGCGGCGGCCTTTATGCGATTGGAGCCGGTCCTACCAGTTTTGCCGCCGGTTCGGACAACGACTCCACTATCGACATCAGTTCCCGAGCATAACGTGCTCGCGTGAAATAGCTTTTCACCCAGCGCAGGGCATTTATCCCCAGCTGTTTTCCTACGGCAGGATTGTGGCAAAGGTATTCGATTTTCGCGGCCAGATCCGCCGGATCACCCTGGTCATAAAGAATTCCGTTAACGCCTTCCTCGATCAACTCGGCTGTGGCACCGCTCCGTGCCCCAATCACAGGCTTTCCCGAAAACATGCCCTCGATTGTCACCCTGCCAAATGCCTCGCTCCGGGAGCAAATCAGAACGGCATCGGAAGATCGCATTAGGGGAAGCACATCTGCGACCTGGCCGGCAAAATGCACTCGCCCTTCCAGTTGGTTCGTCTTGATGGAGTCTTCCAACTCGCGGCGATAGGCGGGCAGCCCGTCGCCGACAATCAGTAGTTCGGCGTCGACCTCGGTACCCTTCAGCCGGGCCATCGCCCGCACGCTCTCGTCCTGTCCCTTGCCCTCCATGAGTGCTCCCGCGATCACACAGCGAAATCGCTTGGCGGGAGAACCAAACGGCGCAAGAGGAGCAGACTCCGTCTCGCCCTGCATCCCGTCTCGTAGCGATTGGTGCATGGACGGATAGATGACAGTGATCTTTGACGGCTCAATCGAGCGCCGGTACTTTGCTGCCAACGCTTCAGAAACGCAGATGCAGCGAAATGACAGACGATCGATCACGACCAGAGAGGGGCGTTGTCCGAACAAAAAGGACAAGCCCTGATCCTCCATGCCGAACTCATGCAAATGCCAGATGTGCGGGCGACCCGTAAGCCGGGAAGCGAAGGCCCCCACACAAACCGTCGCCGTGTTGGAATAAACATAATCGGGTTGCCAGCGATGGATCTTCCAGGCGACGACGATGGTGTTGAGAATCATGCCTACAGCGGACTTGAGCCAATCGACCCATGCGAGTTTTCCCCGGCTCATCCATAAAGGATAGGAGACGATGGCGAAGGACACACCCAGGCGGACTAATTCGTTGCAGAACTCCCCATTGCCCGGGACCAGAACGCGGCATTCCACCCCTTGCGACTGAAAGGCTTCAATCGTTTCGAGCAGAACCCGCTCGGCGCCGCCGAGCCGGACAGAATGTGAAAGGAAACAGATTCTCATCGTTGGCGTCCATGACGACGCACCAGGGGATACTCGTTTCACAGGAGAACGACGTTCATCGGGTTCCCTTAGCGGGACGGCAGCGGCCAATCGGAATTGCCAAAGAAATACCCGGGAGTCCGCTAAAAGGGTTAAGCGTTTTAGTAGGGCTTTACTGAACCTGCGCGGCGAGCCCAGTGGGCGGTGCCGGAGGAGGATTTGTGGTGGAATCGTAGGCGCCAGCATCCCAAGGGCTCGATCCTCCCGGACGCGCGGTCCCCGCGATATCGGAATCCAGCGCGGGAATGCCCAGACTGGTTAAATCCGCGCCTTCCGCGATGGCTGGAGAACCGGCCTCTAGAGTGCCGCCTGGGTTGACTTTAACCCAGGAGGCCGACGCCCCATAACTCGAGTGCGTGTCGCACTTGCAGTGTGCCTGCCACAGTGCCAAAGTTGGATACCACGCGGGAATGCTCTGATCCGTCCAGGGATTCGTATTGTTGCCGCCGTAGAGGTTGTAATCCACGGTCGTGTAGCCGGTGAGCGAAGACGGAGCGAACAGCGTGGTGCAATTGCTGATGATGTTGTTTTCGATGTAAACGGTGGCGCCGACATTTCCGGTGATGCCAACACAGGTGTCGCTCGCATTTGCGCCGATGACTGTGTTGTTGTAAAAGCGGACGTAGCCACCGGCGGTAATGCTGACGATGCCGTTGTTCTCCTGCAGGTACGTCATCAGCCAGAGGTTGTTGAAGACCCGGACATTTTGGTTTACCGATCCGTTCCCCTCGATGAACAGGCCGCTGGTCGGGCAGTTGCCCCAATCGCCATCAATCAGATTGTTGTAGTAATCGATCCCTGAGTTGGTCGTTGTGTAGGCAAAAGCATGGAGCGAATTGTGGTGATCCGGGCATCCCGAATTATCCCAGTTCCCAGTAGCCCCGAAGTGATTGTCGTGGATCGAAGCTGCCGTCAAAGTGCCATTATTGTTATTGGAGATGTCCACGCTCGAATTAATGTTATAGGTAACGTTGTTATAGGCCTGAAATCCATTGTCATTCGAGCCGTTGGGCACGTATACGATCGCCGACGAAGTGTCATGGATGATGTTGTTGTGAACTAACCATGTCCCGTTCCCCGAGGAAGGCAGCGTCTGAATGCCGCGTATATCTCCGGCTGGCTCGTTTCCTCCGGAAGACTTCGTATAGATGGGCCCAATATTCAAGTTGCGAAACTCGCAGTTCGAACAGCTCGTAGCATCGATACCAAACTGTGAACCTGAGGGCTGTGCGGTGCTGGATTGAACCGTACCGTTGCAAGGCACTAACACTTGATTGACCCAACCACAAGGAACGCCGCCGTCGACGATGACGTAGCTCTTATTGGTTACCGCCAGGCAACTGCCGCCATTGCAAGTCGTCGTGATGTTCGCCCCGGTATCGAACAGGATGGTAACCGGAGACCCGTTTGCACCTGACCCCTGTGCCGTCAGTGTGCTGCTGATGGTTCCGCAAAGCAGTACGGTCGTACCTGGCCCGATCTGGCTGGCCCCGCCGCCCCAATTGCTCGAACTATTGAACCAGGCAGCGTTATGTTGACCGGCAGTGCAGGCACCCTGGTTGCTGCCATCCTGCGTGATGTAAATGTTGGTTGCCGAAGAGAACATCAGCGGGGTAAATGTAAGTATGGATGCGACAATTAGAAGGAATTTCCGGGGGCCGTTCACTCGTTCCTCCACCAATCGTGTGCTGGGTGCGCTATTCAAGCGAACCCGCTGGTCGGACTTTGTCGTTCCCAGTAGGGGAGTTGCTCACGATCTACTGGATGATCGAGTCTCCTTTATAACCAGTGGTGGTTAACGCGAACAGGTCTCAGGAGGACATGGCCCGTTCCCAGCCTCCTCATGAACTGCGGGAAAGTCTTTCGACACGCGGTATTTAGACTCCACGGAAACGCTGCGCAAACAGGCCTTTGTCATCTTCGAAGCATACTGGAATTTCGCAATCCAGTCATAGGCGCCGGCCAGTTTCGCCTGGAACAGCGAATCGTCGTCGCAGGAGTTGACCGGCAAACGCTCCATGAAAAAAGGTTCGCTCTTGGAACGAGCTAAGCCGACGATCGTACAGACCCCATTCTGGTAACCGGCTTCAACCAGCAAATTACGCAGCATGTTTCTGAAATTAGTGTCGGTTTGAGGAAATGCGTAGGGATAGGCAAACGAGTCGGCTTCCCGGCCAAGCTTTTCCTCGATGGTTTTCTTTGAGCCGGAAATCTCATCCTTGACTGCCGCGGGGCTTAAATCCCGGAGCTGTGGATGAGTCACAGTATGGGATCCAAAGCGGATTCCGTGCTGGTTCAGCTCGCGAACCTCCCCCCAGGTTAAACAGTCTCTTCCTTTGAACGATACCGGGCTCTCTCCGATGTAAGCGGTTGGCAGAAACACCGTAGCGCTGAAGCCACACTGGCTCAACACAGGAAAAGCATGATGATAAAAGTCATGATAGCCGTCATCGAAGGTGATGACGACTTGCTTGTCCGCAACCGGCGATTGTCCCCGCAGTTCGCTGACGGCCTCCGCGAGTGAGACCGTCCGGTAACCGTTGCCATGAAGATAGTTGATCTGCTCGGCAAATCGTTGCGGTGAGGTTGATGTGCGGTAGTAGGGATGCGCGGCCGCTTCTCGTTTATCCTCGCTGCCGTTATCTTCGCTGCCGCCGGAGACGCTGTGGTACATCAGAATCGGAATCGATGGCGTCCGGTTAGACGAAGAACTCCGAAGCGGGTTGACCACGTACAGCGTCGCGAAGCGATCGAAACGAAAGCTCATCTAGGCGCGGCGCCCTGCGGTCGCAACCGAAACCGTGTCGGCCTCGACGGGTTTACGGGAGCGCATCGAGGTGAAGTTGAGAATTGCCTCCGCCACGCGAGCCTGTTGTTCCGCCGTCAGCTGCGGGAACATGGGCAGAGAAACAATCTCCGCTGCGGCTTTTTCGGTTGCGGGGAAATCTCCTTTCCGGTAATTCATGCCAGCGTAGGCCTTCTGCAGGTGCAGTGGAATGGGATAGTGAATGCCCGTGCCGATACCCACCTGCTTGAGATGCTCCATCAAGCCTTCGCGGTCGGCGTTCCGGACCACGTACAGGTGATAGACCGCGCGCGACCAAGACGGCTCAAAGGGCAGCGTTACGGCGTTGTCCATCGAACTCAGCAGCCGATTGTATTCCGCAGCGCGTTTGCGGCGTTCCGCGTTCCACTTTGCAAGATGAAGAAGTTTGACGTGCAACAGGCCAGCTTGTATGGCATCCAGCCGTCCATTGTAGCCTTCCATGTCGTGGTAATACTTTTTCGCCTGGCCATGATCCCGCACCATCTTGATTTTTGCGGCCAGTGCGGCATCGTTGGTCGTAACCGCCCCGGCTTCGCCGCATGCGCCCAGATTTTTTCCGGGATAGAAACTGAAAGCCGCGGCGCGCCCCATGGAGCCGGCCTTCATCCAGCGGTTATGCTTCTTGGAAAAATATTCGGCGCCGTGTGCCTGGCACGCGTCTTCGATCACGATGAGCTTGTACTTTTCAGCCAGCGCGAGGATGGCGTCCATGTCGGCCATCTGCCCGTAGAGATGGACGGGAACGATCGCCGTCACCGGCCGGCCGCTGCGGCGGCTGATGAGCTTGCCGGACTTGTCGCGGCTGCACTGCTCGAGATAGTCCTGCAGTTTTTCCGGCGACAGGTTGTAGGTAGACTCGTCGATGTCGACGAATTCCGGCAGCGCTCCGGCTTGCGAAATCGCTTCCGTAGTGGCAATAAAAGTATGCGGCACGGTCACGACGACGTCGCCTGACGTCACGCCGGCCGCCATCAGGGCAAAACGCAAAGCGTCGGTGCCGTTGCTGACCGCGATCGAATGAGTGGCCTCGCAGAATGCGGCAAAGGCCTTCTCGAAGTCTTCGACCATGGGGCCACCGATGAAGCCGGCGGTATGCAGGGCCTTGTGAAAGACCTCGGTCAGCTCCCGCTCCAGTTCGACATGAGGAGTAATCAGATCGAGAAAAGGAATGTTGTTTGAATTGCTGGTAGAAACGCTCACTTGGAAGCCTCCACGCTTCGTTCGATATGACGCAAAAATTTTGCTGGATTGCCCGCCACGATGCTGTTTGGCGCAACATCTTTGGTGACCACGCTGCCAGCGCCCACAATGGCGTTTTCGCCGACGGTGACATTCGAAAGGATGGTCGCTCCGGAGCCGACCGACGCGCCCTTCTTAATTACGGTGCGCTCGACCTTCCAGTCGGCCTCGGTTTGCAAATTTCCGTCCGGTGCGGTCGCACGCGGGTAGCTGTCGTTGATGAACATCACGCCATGGCCGATAAAGACGTTGTCTTCAATGGTCACGCCTTCACAGATGAAGGTGTGGCTCGATATCTTGCAGCGCTGGCCGACGCTCGTGTTCTTTTGGATTTCGACGAACGCTCCAATCTTGGTTTCGTCGCCAATTTCGCATCCATAAAGATTGATGAACTTCGATAACTTGACGTCCCGGCCGAGCTTCACGTCGGGAGCGATGCATACATGAGGATTTATCAAGAAAGACTCCGGTGCGAATGCGTAATCGTGGTTACGGTGACGGCAGCTTCAGCGGGGCGTTCCGGCGCGGAGGCCGGTTCGCGGTTCAGCCGCGAGTACCAGGCGCTTTGCTTCTGGCGGCTGTTCACGCAATCGCGAACCAGTTCGGGCTTCTCCCAAGGAACGTCGTGATAGGCCGATTGCAGAAACGGGCTTTGCGAATCCCTGATCCATTCCTGCGGGAATAAGGCGATGATGTCTTTTTCGGTGATCGTCGGCGCGGGCTGAACGTCTTTGCTACACAACGCGGCGTACAAAGCTGCCGGAAGGTCGCGTCCCGGGCCCAGCGTCAGGTGTCCAACCTGCGTAACCCGCGGATTGATTTCAATCAGGTAAGCGTGCTGCGTGTCCGATTCCAGCATGAAATCGAAGCCGTAGAATCCGGAAAGACCGAGGCGGCGAACCACAACTTCGGCGGCAGCCGCCATCTCCGCATTCTGAACCAGGCGCACTACAGTGGCGTGTCCAGTCGAACTAGCCTTATTGACAACTTCAAAATGCAGAGCGGCCAACACCACACCCCCCGAGCACACGATTGTGCTGGTTGCTTCCTGCCCATTAATAAAAGATTGGATATTGACCACCCTGCGCTGCCGTTTGAGCGACGGCCACACCAGCGTCGTGTCGTGGTCGATGAGCGCCCGCTTGGCGGCTCTCGCCAGCAACGGAGGAGCCTGCAGCTGGTTGAAGGCGCGTTCGGCATCGGCTAGGGTACGCGCGATTCTTACGCCATCACCGCCCGATGTACCATCCGCTTTGAGCACTGCGGGAAGCCCCATGCTGCTGACCCAGCTTCTCAGGTCCTCGCGATTGCGAACGATTTGGGTGGGCGGGACGCGCAAGCCCTCGGCGCGGGCAAACTCCATGAAGGCCCAACGCTCGCGGACAACCGGAAAATTTTGCGGCTCGCCAAAAGAACGCTCCAGCAGGGCGCAGACAGAAGCTCCACTCTGGCCGTTATGCTTTTCGCGAGCATAGAGACGGTGCAGAAGCTGGGTCGCAAGGTCGTCCCCGGCGGCAATGAAATCGGGATGGCTGATAGCGATGGCACGTGCCAGCGAGCGCACTGGAGACAGCCCACGATACACATGAACTCGTTCCACAGAGCCCGTTTTGCGCAGCGGATGATTGCTCGGGCACACCGCATCAACCTGGCATCCGGCGCTGTGCAGAGCCATCGCCAGACGGGCTGACGGATACCAGCTTGAGGTGGTCGCTAACAGGACTTTGGGTTTCACGATGGTCTTAGCGCAGAATTTAAATCAGATTTCGGAGAATCGAACGGTGATGAATTCGGGCTGGATGAGCTTAGCGGCGAATCGGTTGAATACCAGTTGTATGGGTTGAGGATTTCGAAGCAGATAGATTTAAAGGGGCACCAAAGCACCGCGTTTGCGGATGGAGGCGTTGGCCGCCTCGAGCATTCGAACCACGCGCAGGCCGGCCTCGCCGTCGTTCATGGGTTTCTTGTCTTTGGCAATGCATTCCACGAAGTAGGAAAGCTCGCGAGTCAGGGCTTCGACCTGTTCGATCTGCGGCGCCCACATGTCTCCGGAGCGGTAGTGCACCAGAAGGTTGTAGAGGCCTTCCTTGGTCTTGATGTTTACACCCTTGTCGTAGATTTTGATCTTCTCGTCAGCTTCGAGGTCGTTCCACACCAGCATTTTCTTTTCGCCGCCAATCAGCGTGGTCCGCACCTTCACGGGCGAGAGCCAGTTCACGTTGATATGAGCGATGACTTTGTCGGGGAAGTACAACGTGATGAACGCCACATCTTCGTGGCCATTGAGGTGCGTCTGCCCGGTGGCGGAAATCGCCTCCGGAGTCTGCGAGATCAGGTGGTCAATGATCGAGAGGTCGTGCGGAGCGAGATCCCAAACCACGTTCACGTCGTGCTGAAACAGGCCAAGGTTCACGCGCGTGGAATCGTAATAATAAAGTTTGCCGAGCGCGCCCTCCTGCAGGAGCTGCTTGATCTTTTGCACCGCCCCGGTGAACAGGAAGGTGTGGTCGACCATGATCTTGAGGTTCTTGCACGACGCCATCTCGATCAATTCTTCGGCCTGAGCCGCGTTGGTGGTGAAAGGCTTTTCGACGAAGATGTGTTTGCCATTCTGCAGAGCGGCTTTGGCCAGCTCATAGTGAGTCCAGACCGGGGTGACGACGGCAATAGCGTCGATGTCGGGCGAGGACATGATGTCCCGCGCGTCGTCGGTGACCAGCACATCCGGATAAGCTTTGGCCACCTTGCGCCGGGCTGCGGGGCTTTTGTCGCACACCGCGACTACATCGGCTTCATCGAGGCGGTCGAGGTTCCGCACGACATTCGGCCCCCAATAGCCATACCCAACCACGCCAAATTTCACCATAGCTTCACTCCCTGCCTGCTCCTGCGTCGCGTTTCCAATTCGCGGTCTTGGAATATATGTGACCATTTGTTTTTGGCATCCTTAAGCGAGAAGAGTTAGGGAGAGAAAAACTGTTTTAGTGCGCGCCTTCGCCGAGCACGACCGCGCCGGGCGTGCGGACCAGGATTTTGATGTCCATCCAAGGCGACCAGGTACGGGCATAGCGCAGATCGAGCCGAACCATGTCGTCGAAGGTGACGCGGCAGCGTCCGCTGACCTGCCAGAGTCCAGTGATGCCGGGCTTGGCTTCGAGCAGGCGCCGGCGGTGCCAGATGTCGTAAGCCTCAACCTCGTAGGGAACGGGAGGACGCGGGCCAACCAACGACATTTCTCCGAGGAGCACGTTGAGGAACTGGGGAATTTCATCGAGGCTGGTTTTTCGCAGGAAGCCACCGACGCGGGTGATGCGGGGATCCTTGGTGAGTTTGTAAACCTTTTCGCCGTTGCCGCCCACTTGCTGGTCGGCCTTGCCGGCAATCAGTTGCCGGACGTATTCCCGATGGGCCGCGGCATCGTTATTCACATACATGGAACGGAATTTCAAAAACACGAAGGCTTTGCCATGCTGCCCAACGCGCCGCTGCCGGAAAAAAACTGGGCCCTCAGAGGTTGCCTTGATCGCAGCGGCAATGATCAAGAAAATAGGGGAAAGAAAGATCAGGGCAATGGCGCTGCCGAGAATGTCCATCGCCCGCTTCATCACGCGGAAGGCCTTGCGGGCATCGTCCCGCGTCGAGAGATCGGGGTAGAGGGTCGGATTACTGGGCGGCTCGGGAGCATCCTGATCCCAATCCTCGGGAAACACGTGAAACGACAGGCTGATCTGATCGAATTGCTCCGCGGTGAGATTGCTGCGCAGCGTCTCGGTAATACGGCCGATGATGGTGCCAGGAATCAGGGTGGTGTCCTCGTTGCCGATTTCGGTGAACATGACTCCCACCACACACTGATCGGCGTACCACCCCGTGATGTCGGTTTCTCGGGTGGTCAGAGAAAGTGCCGCCAGAATTTTCGCCAGAGTCTTCCCGTTTTTGTCCGAGGGAAGATGCTCGCCCATATCAAGCAATAGCAGGATGAAAGGCTTGCGCGAGCGCTCGCTCCTTTTTCTTTCGAGCGTGATCATCCGCCGAAAGGCTTTCGCGTCGAGCACGCCCCGGTCCACCGAGGCGGAGAGTCCCGAAATTGGGCTTAAACTTATACTCTTGCCAGAACGTCTGACGTTCACAAATTGCCTCCGCAGATTCTGCTCGCCTTGGTAGGGACAAGCGAACCGATAAATTCCAATGTTGGTGGGGAGGGAGCTGCCAGAATGCGACGGCCGCTTGCGCCGTTTCTTACTTTGTCTTGAATCGCTTGGTTTATATTTCTTGTCTGCTTTTCTTACTTCGTGCGGTCAGCCGGGGGAGTGCTGTACCGCTGGTAATAATCGCTGTGTGCCACGTTCGAACTGCTGTTGACCAGGGCACCCAAAAGCTTGGAGCGCTCGATGGCCTCGAGACCTCGCTGCAGTTGCTGTTTTTCCGTGATCCCTCGGCGTGTTACCAGCAGGATTCCGTCGGCCATGCGCGACCAGATGCTGGCATCGGCCAGGGGCAGCACCGGAGGTGAATCGATCACGATCCAGTCAAACCAGGCTTCCAGTTGCTCCATCAGGGACGGCAGCTTTCCCGATTGCATCAGTTCCAGAGGGTTTTGCGGCGCGCTACCGGCCGGCAGAATCCACAGGCCCAGGCTCTCCAGGCGGTAGATGCTAATGTTCTCCGTCTTGCCACTCAGCCACTCGCATAAGCCGGGAAGCCTTCCTAAGCCAAATTTTTCCGCAACCGCCGGCCGCCGCAGATCGCCTTCGAGCAGCAGCGTCTTATGCTGCTTTCTTCGAGCCAGCGTGCAGGCCAGGTTGGCCGCGACCGTGCTTTTTCCCTCCTGCGGGATGGTGCTCGTAATCAAAACCTTTTTCAGGGTTCGGCTTTGCCGGAGCTGCCGCAACTTCACCGCCAGAAAACGAAACTTTTCCGCGCCCAGGCTTTCCTCCGCACCAACCGACACCAAGCGACTGCTGGGCAGAATGGAAACCGGCAACGTGGGAAACTGATCGAGTTCGCTCGGGTAGGCAGTGGCGTGATCGTGCCGGCCATTGCCGTTGGCCGCCGCGCCGTTGGTAGGCGTGCCAGTCGCAACTCCCGCTGCTGCGGCTCGCATCTGCATCTTGCGCTCGGCGGCCTGAAGCAGCTCGGTTGCAGGCGGATACCCAGAGGATCGGGCCGGAGCAATTTCGCTCCCGGCACTTTCCGCTTCCGATCGCTGTAATGCGTCAAAAATATGGCTCATGATTGGGTCACTATGTTGGCTTGCTGTCGGTCGTTCCTAGCTGTTACTAATTCTGAACTTGAGTATCTGAGTTGAGGCAATGCGTTTGGTTTGCCACTTCGTCACTACTCCGACACCCTTACGGTCACATGCGTGGTCAATTCCTCATCCCGCGCCTGCTCCGCCTCGAGCCGCGCCGATAGTTCAAGCAACTTCTTGGCCGCTTGCCGAAGGTCGAGTTCCTCGGAGCCATTTTTTCTGGTTCGGGAGGTGTGAATGCCCAGACGAAAGTCGGATGCGATCGCGTCAATGATCTCGGGAGAAACGCTCGTCGACTGCTTGGCGTAGGCCGCGATCAAGGCGTTTTCGCAGATGGTATTGATCAGCCGTGGAATTCCTCGCGAATGCAGATGGATTCTGGCGGTGGTCTCTTTGGGAAACAGAATCGCCGGATTGGGGTTTCCCGCAAGCTGGAGCCGGCGCTCTATGTAGCCTCTTGTTTCGTTCAAGTCGAGCGAGGCGAGATGGGAGCGCAGCGCGATGCGTTGTTTCAACTGCCGCAATTCGACCGAGTCGAGTTTTTCGTCCAGTTCCGGCTGCCCGACCAGAAGAATTTGCAACAGCTTCTCGTCGGCGGTTTCGAGGTTGGTCAACAGTCGGATCTCTTCAAGAATGTCGGTCGAGAGATGATGTGCTTCATCGACCACCAGCACCGTGGTCAACTTTTTCTCGCCGCGCGAGACCACGTAATTGGCCAGCAGCAGCAGCAGTTCGCTTTTGTTCTTGCCGCCGGCGGGCAGTCCCAGATCGCCCGCAATATACTGCAGGAATTCGAGCGGGGTGAGTCGTCCGTTAAACACGTAGGCGTACTTGACGTCGTTGCTTTGCCGCAGCAATTGCAGCAGACAGCGCAGCAGCAGAGTCTTGCCGGTACCGACTTCTCCGGTCAACACCACGAACCCTTTGCGCCGCCGGACGCCGTAATACAGGGCCGCTAACGCTTCGTTGTGTCTCTCGGTGGGAAACAGGAACGAAGGATCCGGAGTAATTTCAAACGGGTTGCGCTTCAAATTGAAAAAAGTTTTGTACATTGGTAGATCGCTAGCCGCGCAGATAACTGAAGGCTGACCCCAGCAAAATCGTAACCGTCACCAAAGCTGCCGTCGCCCATCCCAGCCATAATTGCCTGCGCTCACTCTGCTCGTCGGCGGCTGCGGCGATCGCGGGGATTTCTGAAATCACCGCCACCGGCAGAAGTCTTTGCAGGTCTTTCTCTTCGTAAACCCGGTCATCCATCATCTCGAATGCCCCAGCCACGGCCGCACCCAGCGCCAGTCCAATGGCTAGCCCGATCCCGCAGAATTTCATGCGGTTCGGAAAATCCGGCTTCAAAGGCAGGCTGGGCGGATCGATGATGCGAAAGCGTTCGCCCTGCTGCAGCAACTCCATGCTGGTTGCCATCGCCGACTCATTCTTCTTTTTCAGCAGCTCGTCATAATTCGCCTTTGACTGCTCGTAGCCGCGGGTCAAATCGGAAAGTTGCTGCTCACGTACCGGCTCCTGATTCAGCCGTGACTGATAATCGGTGACCTTCGCCTGCAATTCTGAAACGCCGCGCTCGCGATTGGCAATCTCGACTTTATTGGCCTGCAACTGGCCCTGCAACTGCGCCATCGGGGACGAGGGATCGCCCAACTCAGTCGCATCCGTCGTCATTTTCGAATCGGTCGAACCGCCGGCGGCTCTGGCCTTCAGGCCGGCGGCGATCTGATCCCTCATCTTCTCAGTCTTGGCAATCTGATCCTTGAGCTTGCGGACATCGGGATGGCGGTCGGTATAATGCGAGCTAAGATCGGCCAGTTGCGCCCGCAATTTGTCCAATTCGGCATCGATCGCGGGCAGACCCACCGGCGCTCCATTTTCGGCCTTCGGCGAAGCCTGCATCGAGCGATACTGGTTCACCAGCGTTTCCAGGTAGACGCGCTGTTGCTTGGCGGTATTCAAAGCATCTTCTTCGGTCTGCAACTGCGCCTGCACTCCAGCGAGGATTTGCAGATTGCTGGCAACCTGCGCCGGCATCTCGCCGACGTGCTGCCCCTTGAATTCGCGAATCTTCTCCTCCTGGTCCGACAGCGTCTTGCGGGCGGCTTCCAGCTGGTTCTCAAGAAACTTGGTGGTGTCTTCCGACTGCTGCTGGCGCACTTCGAGGTTCTCGCTAATGAATAGATTCGTCAGCTCGCTGGTCACGCGCTGTGCCAGTTGCGGATCGCCGGAAGAATACGAAACGTTAAAGGCGCTGACCCGATTCTGGCTGTCGCGCACAAGATCGATCTCGATCTGGTTGCGCATGCTCTCCACTTTTTCGTCCGCGGTCATGTGGCCGCGGGGATCGGCATACAGGTTCAGCTGATCGATGATGTGCAGCAAACGGGTGCGGCTGAGAATCTGCTGGGTGATGCTGCGCAGCCGGTCCTGCAAGTCGTCGTTGACGTTGGGCGTAACGTAATCCTTGGGCATGGTCGGCTGCTCAACCAGAATCAGCGTCGTCGAGCGATAGCGCGAAGGCAGAAACCAACTCGCCGCCCATATCACCAGCCACCCCAGAAGCAGCGGGATCAGAAACTGCATGTGCCGGCGGCGGACGATTCCCATGTAGCGCGGGAGATCAAAGCCGCCTGAACTTTTTTCTTCGAGCTCTTCAGTCATGATGACAGGACCTTGGTTAATTTTTGAACTATCTTCCGAGCGGTCTGGCGAATTGATAGGAAATCGAAACAAATTCCCGATTGGTGTTGGGAGTTGCAGCCAGCACCGCGACCGAACTGTAATCTTCGCGTAGTCGGGTGTAGCCGAGCTGTAAATTCAAATGCTGTCCAAACTGCTGCTGCAACGATGCGGTTCCCGACCAGGTGTGTCCATTGTTTGCCAGCAACGGCGTCGAGGCCAGCAAGTCATTTTGCGCATACGATGCCGCCACCGAAGCGCTCAGTTTGGGCAAGAGTTGCTGCCGTGCTGAGGCGCTCGCACTGTCAGCCCGCACCGCCCCGATCAGCCCTCCACCGGCGGTGATCGTATGCGTGTAGCTGAGGGCCAGGTTGCTGCGGTGCCCCTGCCAGCTCATGCTGGCCCCCGCACTCGGATTCCAGCCGGTGAAAGCCGACCCCGGAACCAGCGCCGCGGTCGAAAACTGGGTTCCAACGTTGGCATACTGCGGGCCACCGAAGGCAGAAATCGAAAACTTCGAGGTCACATACAGAGTGTAGAAAGCCATCACCGCGTGAGTCTGCGTCTCGTTCGTTCCCGGCGCCGGATACGACAGCAAGCGCTGATACTGATAAGTTGCACCGAGGTAGTGCATCTTCGAAACCCGCACCGCATAGAAGGCCGATCCGCCCTGCGACGCCGAATCATACAAACCCGGAACTTCCGCCGCATTCGGATAGTGCAGGTTCGAAAAAGTTCCGCTGGCCCCGATCATGCTGTTGGCGGCGAACTGATAGTTGAGTCCCACATTGCCCGCATTGCCCAGCCGGTCTGCAACCGGCGCAATCACCGACTGGTTCGGCGCCTGGATCCCGCCCGAAACTGGATTCCCTGCCGCCGGATCCGGCTGATTAAACACGTTCGAGCTTTTCTGCAGTCCATCGCGCGCCGAAAAAGTTACGTGCGGGCTCAGGCGATATTGCAAGTCCAATGCCAGGTTCTCATCCGCCTCGTTGTAAGAGGTATCGCGCTGGTAGAAGGTGAATCCCGGGGCGTAGGCGAGCACCCAGTGCAGCCGAGCCGAACTCTCGTCGAGCGCCAGCGTGGGCCAGATCGAATAATTCACATCGCTCATCGGATGACCATTCACCGAACCGAATGCATTGTCCGAGTAGGCGCTGTTAAAGCTAACGCCGCCACGCAAATAATTTGTCCGCTCCTCGGCGGTAAAAGAAACTGGATAAGCCGCTCCGCTCACCGGAGGCGGAGTCTGCATGCGGTTTGTGTCCGGAGCGCTATTGGCGGTATCTGCATCCACGGCGCCGGTCACCGCTGGTACTGGAACGCTGGGTGCGTCCTGCGTGAGTCCAAGCGTACTCGCAAGCAGTACGAATCCCAACCCGAATGAATCGAAGATTCTGATGTTCACGGAACGATGATAGTGTCGCGCGGCTGCAGCTTGATGTTCTGCGACATATTCTTACCCTGTACGACGTCTTTGTAATTAAATGGAAGGCGCGTCTCGCCATCGGGACCTTGCCGCAGAACGTAAATCGATTTCTGTTTGGCAAAATCGCGAAAGCCGCCAGCCAGTGCAATGGCGTCGAGCACCGTGGGAGAGTTGGCGATCACATACGCGCCCGGCCGCACCACTTGTCCCAGAATATTGAATTTCTGGCTGTTGACCTGCTGCACCATCACCGTAACTTCCGGCTCGGAAATATAATTCTTCAGCTTGCTGGCGATATCTTTTTCAAGCGCCAGCGGAGTCTGGCCTGCCGCCTGAACCTCGCCAACCAGGGGCAGCGAAATCTTGCCATCGGACCGCACCGGAATCGAGCGCGAGATGTCCGGCTCTTTCCAGACATTGATGGCCAGCACATCGTCATTGCCAATGATGAAAGTGGCATCGTGCGGCTTCGCGGCAGTCGGAGCCGTCTTCGCAGACGAGCTAGCCGCACCGGAGTCGGCCCCTGAACCGCTCTGCGCCAAAAGCGAAGCGGGCAGGAGCAGAACGATGAGAAGCGTGCAAATGACAGACGCCATCATTCGTCCGGTCCATCCGCTGCGGGTGCTGCTCATCTCTGCTCGATTCTCTTTTCCGGTTGCGTCCGTATGCAAATTAACTGGCCTTTCCGTTGCCCTTGACGCCGTGCGCCTGCACTGAAAATTCTTCCACCGGCAGCGAAGGAAAATAGGCGTCGGGCGCGCGCATGTGGTATTGCTCAATTTTGTACAGCAGCGTGCGGTAGCTCACTCTGAGCAACCGGGCAGCCGCTTTGCGGTTCCAACCTGTTTTCTTCAGCGCCGCACCGATGGCATTCTGCTCAGCTTCCGACTTAATTCCCTGAATCAGCGACTTCAGCGACTCGGGTTCGGCTTCGCGCTGTCCCAATTCGCTTTCTTCGTCACCGTCTATTTCTCTCTCATACCGCTCTGTCTCATCCCATGCGGCCGGTACTGGCCTCAGGTTTCGCGCAGGGACGCGGGCACCTCTATCGATCGAGTCTAAACCCATTTCGCCGAGAGTCAACTGCGGCTCGCCGGCAACCAGGTAGCGCTTCACAAAGGTCTCTAGTTCCGTTAAATTTCCCGGCCAGGAATGCTGCTCGCAGGCATGAAGCATGCTGGCGGAAAATCCGCGTGCGGGCAGATTGTAGTGTTTTGCGAGCTTGTGCATCAGATAGCGCAGCAGGATTGCGATTTCGTCCCTACGTTGCCGTAAAGGGGGAACCTGTACGGTAAAAGCGCTCAGACGATAGTACAAGTCTTCGCGAAGCCGCTTTTCAGCCAGGGCGCGGTCGAGGTTGACACTGCTCGCCGCCAATATCCTTACCTCGGCCGTTGCGGCGTCTACTCCCGCCGCCCGCCGCAAGTCCAGGTTCTGGACACCTTGGTTCGGGAAAACTTCACTGCGGAAATCATCGCTGCGGAAGCCATGATCTGCCAGGCCACGATGATTATGCGATCCCTTGTTTTGTAATACCGGGTTTTGCAAGCCCGCGCTTTGCGATCCTTGATTCTTCAATCCCTGGCTCTGCAGCACCTGCAACAGACGGGATTGCAGTCTGGCGGGCATCTCGGTGATTTCGCTCAGAAAGATCGTGCCTTTTTCTCCAGCGGCAAACTTTCCCAAACTCGCCGGACGGGTGCCGTCAGAGACGACGCGTTTTTCGCCAAACAGTTCGGCTTCGAGCAAAGCCTCCGGCATCTCCGCACAATTCACCTTGACGAGCCGGAAACCAGATCGTACGGAAAGCTTGTGGATCAGGCTTGCAACCGTGTACTTGCCGCTTCCAGACTCACCGAGAATTAGAACGGGGACATCGGCCTGCGCCAGCAGCTCCGCCTGGGCGCGCAGCTTGTGCATGATCGGGCTGGCGCTTACGAAGAACCCATCCGCGCCAATGGTATCGAAATTTTCACGGGCGACTCCACTATGGCCGTTGCCGGCTGGCTCCAGGTGCTGTCGGATCACCGATTCGATTTGCTGCTCATTAAAGGGGGCGACCATAACATCCTCTGCACCTAAGCGAGTCGCTTCTTTGCCGGTAGCTGCATCGTCGGAGTGGCAGAGCACGGCGACGGAGAGTTCCGGGCGCAGCCTCCGCAGCCAGCGCAACAAGTGCAAGCTGTCGGAATCGCCGCGGGGAAGATCCAACAACAGCAGCCGAGGAGTCGAGCCAGACTGCACCCGCTCCATGGCATCCCAGCCGCTGGCTGCAGTTTCCAGATGCCAGGCGTTTGATTCTGCAATCGACCAAAGCAGGCGAAGAACTGCAGGTTCCCGGCTTACCGCCAGCAAATGAGTTGTTTCCATTCTGTTTTCCGTCAAAGGGTGAGTAAATCCTGACCGAGGGAAAGCGAACTAACTACCTTGGGAGAACTTCGGGGATTCCAATCGAAAACGAGTCCAAGCCAAAATCGGTGCAATTGAAAAAACCTGCAACTTCACACTGGCTCTACTTCATAGCCTTCCACTCGCACCGCCAACGATCGTTGAATCGCGTCCACCGAGATCACCAGCGTGCGGTCTCCGTTGCGCGAGACTAGTATGCCTTCCAGGCCATCCAGCGCCCCGCTGCGGATTCGTACTCGTTGCCCGATCTTCAGGAAAGGATGGGTCGACCACGGCAGCTGACCTTCCACTAAGTTGCGCACCGCATAAATTTGTTCGTCGGGAATTGATGCGCCTTCGCCCCGTGCGCCGACCAGACTGAATACGCCATCGACTCTGAGAACCCTGAGACGCTCTGTCCGGTTCGGAATAAATCTGGCGAATACGTAGCAACTGAAGAGGGGCATCTGCACCGATTTCTTGCGATCGCTCCAACGGTGCGTCTCAGTGACCAGGGGCAAGAAAGTTGTCACGCCGCGCTCTGCAAGGCGCTGCGCCACAATCTTTTCGTGCCGAGGGCGGGTTTGCAGGCCATACCACTGCTCGGTCTCGACTCCAACCGGCGGAGCCAACTGCGGAGAGTCCCACGTTAATGTGCTGATGCCCATAGCTTCGCCCTCTAAGTCACTTCTCACAGTGACCCCAAACGAATTACGACACTAATCCTGTCAAGATCCCGGTCAGGGGACCCAAGGGGGATGCCAACTAGCAGAATCTGGAGGGGGATACTGGTTTCTGCTATCGCCTATTACTCAATAGTTACGTAAAGTGACTATTCGTTTCAGAACCATACGAAGCTTTCGAGTCTGCCCCGATATCAGGGATCATCCGCGCCCTAAAAAATCACTAGCATGAGCTGAGATGGTTGCGCTTGGTCCTGACCTTCACAGTGTTGCGTACTGTCACCAAGGCCTAGGGGAGAAGCCACATCGCTTTCGACGTTGGCTGCCCTGATGCTGATTGATAGTACACACGATTGCATTTCTCTGCAAGTGGTACACGCACCCTAGGGTGTGTTACTCCCGTGCCATATGGATTAAGGTCCTATGACTATGAGAATACTGGATTAGAGACGCTTTTCTCCGCATGCGGCGAGACCTCACTGTTTGCGCTTTATATTAGAGTGGCATCACAACTACAAGTCATTCATTTTATGGATGTTACTACATTATTATGCTCGATAATAGCAGTTGCGGACGAGGCTAGACGCCGGACGACCGACGTCTAGGTCGAACGCCTTATGCAAGACCTTGCAACTGTGTCAATCATTTGCTACATTCCCCAAACGGGTACTTGTGTCTGCTACATTCCCCAAACGGGTACTTGTGTCGCAAGGAAAGAACTCGTTAGAATCTGCACCGCTTCTCGGGAGCCGACCTGTTTAGGCATGGGGGATTGGGTCGAGTCTGGCGTCAAAGGTTGTTATGCAAAATGAGCAGAGCCCGCCCGAGCCTTCCATTCGAGTTCTGGTTGCCGACAGTTCGAGCATTCACACTCTTCTGCTCGCGAATGCGCTGAAGCGCGACCCGCAACTGGAAGTGATTCCATTCAACTCCGATTATCGTGAGTTGCCTGCATATGTCGTAGCCCAAAGCATCGATGTACTAGTGATTAGTTCCGACCTGCAGGATGAGCCTTCCCGCGGGCTCGAAGCCCTGCGCGAGTTGCGCACCAAGCACCCCCTCACGCGCGCCGTGGTTCTGGTGAATCTGCCTCGGCGTGAAGTGGTACTAAACGCTTTTCGTGCCGGTGCAAAGGGAGTGTTCTGCAAGAGCGAACCGATCGAGCTTCTTTGCAAGTGTGTTCGCTGCGTCCACCAGGGTCAGATCTGGGCCAATAGCAATGAGCTTACTCTCGCGGTTGAGGCTTTAGCAGGCGCTCCTGCGGTGCGGGCTGTAAATGCGGATGGCATGAGCCTGCTTTCCAAACGCGAACTGCAGGTGGTTCGCTGCCTGGCAGAAGGTCTCACGAACCGGGAGATTGCAGAACGTCTAAAGCTGAGCCAACACACCGTCAAAAATTATCTCTTCCGCGTATTTGACAAGCTGGGAGTCTCCAGCCGGGTTGAACTTTTGTTTATGACGTTGAGCCAATCCGGTCCGAACCAATCAGCTTGGCCAGAGTTGCCTTTGAGTTCAGAACTGGGCAGCTCGCCTGACGATTTTGTATTGTGTCAACGGGCTGCAGAGGCTGGACTACCGGCTGCTCAACTGGCACTCGCTCAAATGTATTTGACGCGAAAAGCCGGACCTCAAGATCTCGTCCACGCCTACATGTGGTATCTCATTGCCATGGAACGCGCCTCGCAAGCAAAAGGCGTCATCGCCAAAGTCATGACTGCCGCGCAGATTGATGAAGCCCGCCGAGGCGCGAGTGCTTGGCTTTCTCGGTTGGAACAGACTCCGCTTGCTGCATTGCAAGGCCAGTCCAGCCCCCACTTTCTAACGCTGCTGAGGGCCGGAACTTCAAATCGTTAGAGTGAGACCGGCAAGCGTCTTATTGCCCCGGAACAAATCTTCACAAGTAAGCGGTCGGGCAGAAAATGAAAACGGCGTGCACGATATCTGCACGCCGTTTTCATTTGCGAAATTTGATTCGCGCTTAGCTTTGTTTCGTTTGCGCAGTTTCTACGTGCTGATCGGGCGCGGCAACTTTCCGCAGCGATTGCACGAGCAGGGCTCCAAAGCAAGCGAGGCTGGCAAGAAAGAGATACATCAAGTTCGATCCGCCCTCGGGGACCGACTGGCAATTGCCTCCGCCGTTGTTGCCGCCGCCCCACCCATCCTTGCCACCTTTGTCGTCCCATCCATTGCCGCCTTGGCTACCGCAGCCGTTATTGCCACCGCCGTTGTCGCCGCCATGGTGACGGTCACGGTCAAATGCGAAAGTCAGGATGCCAGGCACAACGTGGCTGAAAATGCTGTGGCCGAGGACACCGCCGCTAGCAACCTTCCCCGCTGCCGTATTCTGTCCGACCGCAACAGGCGCTAAACACAATACTGCCGCTAAAGCTATCATCGAGAGCTTGCCTAGGGATTTCATGTCAACTCCTTAAGTGATCCCGGATAGCAGCGGGGGATGGCTGCGTAGGAATGTCCAGCGCACCTGCGCCGAGAATCGCAGCAGTCACTCTAGCGCAACTCCTATCAATGTCAAGACTGATAATTGCTGCGATACCGATTGCAAATGATTGCAACCATCAACCAACTATCGCGGGGTGAACAAGATAAGGAAAACCAGGATAACCAGAGGATCGTCCAAAAGTTTAAAAAAATGTCGGACATTCGCGCGAAGACCACCGAGCTTACGAAGAACCCGCTCCATTCCGTCTCGCGAAAATGATTACGGCGGCGGGATCACTGCTGCTATCGCAGTCGAGCGTGCACTCTCCTCGTTGCTCGAGTTCACAGCAGTGGTCTCGTAATAATATGTCTGACCGTCCGTCACAGAACTATCGGTGTAAGAAGTGTTGGCGTCCAGGCCACTGTTGATCTTTACGTAGTTCCCGTTCGCTCCATTGCTGCTGCGATAGATGTTGTAGCCGACTATGTTGGGCGACGAATCTGCGTTCCACGAGAGGTTGACCATATGAACCGGCGCCGCAATTCCCGTTCCAGTCAGGGTCGCGACCGTGGGTGAGTTTGCCGTGTTGCTCGCAAAAGAAGCGCTCACCGATGCCACCCCGCTCGTCTGCGGTGTGAACGTCACCGTAAAGCTCGTGCTTTGGCCCGCGGGTATGGTGACGGGGAAGGCCAGTCCGCTCACCACAAACTCAGAACCGCCGACACTCACCGACGACACCACGACGCTTGCACCGGTCGCACTTAACGTCCCGGTTTGAGTTCCGCTGGTTCCAACCGTTACATTGCCCACATTGATGGTGGTTGGATTTACGCTCAACTGCCCCTGTGACTGCGCCGTTGCCGACCCGCTTAATGCAATCGTCAGGTTGGAATTCGAGGCGTTCGATGTAATCGCGACACTTCCGCTAAAACTTCCTACAGATTCAGGTGCGAAGTTCACGCTAAATGAGGCGCTCTGCCCCGGAGTCAAAGTAATGGGTGTGCTTACGCCAGAGACACTGAAGCCGGTTCCACTGGCGGCGATCTGAGAAATTGTCGCACTCGTTCCGCCACTGTTCGTCACGGTTTCGGTTTGGCTCTGACTATGGCCTACTACCACGCTGGTAAATGTGATGCTCGCGGGCGAGGGCGCCAGTATAGCGGGTATCACGGCTACTCCGTTTCCGGAAAGCGCAACATCGAGCGTTGTGTTGGAATCGCTGCTGCTGATCGACAAAGTCCCGTTGCTCGCGCCCGCGACGATTGGCGCGAAAACCACGCCAAATGTGGTGTTTTGATTTGGCGCCAGAGTCAGCGGGAGATTCAGGCCGGTATAGCTGAACCCTGCGCCGCTGGCAACTGCGGCGGTAACCGTAAGATTCACGCTACCGGTATTCGTCAGGGTTTCGGTAAGCGCCTGACTACCTCCCACCGTCACGCTTCCAAAACTGAAGCTGTTGGGATTCGCGGCGAGGCTACCCGCTATGACCACTGTTCCAGAGAGCGCGATGTTCACCGGACTGGTCGAGCTATCGTTGGTGAGCGCCAGATTTCCGGTTACACTCCCTGCCGACTGCGGATTGAAGATAACGCTGAAAGTAGCGCTCTGCGCGGGTGCCAGAGTCAGAGGCAAACTTAAACCGCTGGTGCTGAAGCCGGCCCCGGTTACAGTCGCTTGCGTGATGGTGATGCTGGAACTGCCGTTATTCGTGAGCGTGTCCGTTTGAGTCTGACTGGTTCCAATCGTCACGTTGCCAAAGCTGACGCTGGCTGGTGCGGCCGTGAGTCCACCCGCTAACCCCTGCGGGCTTTGCGCTGCGGGCTTGCCGGTGCTCAATCCCTGGCAGCCAGTCAAAACAGCGAGGCCCACCATCACCGCAACAACCGCTCCACCGCTGCCGAAGCGGCTTAACCGCGAATTGACGAATTGTTTTCGATTCGCTTGCATGAGCGATTGAACGGTAAGTGTGACCTCTCCTCGAACATGCCGTAAGGTCTCGAAAGGGCATGATGGCCTGCCGCGAACGGCCTATCGCTTTTTGGTAACTTGGGATAACTAAATTAGACCTTGGGTGCGAAGAAAAACGTCCCCTGGAAAAACCATCAAAAGCCGCGACAGGCACGGAAACCCGCCTATCGCCGAGTCAGAAATCCTGGTTGCAATTGCGCCGCCCCAAGCCCGTCGAGAAAATCTATCACAAAGCGCCGAATGTTGGTCGCTCTCATTGCGCGATTTTTTAGCGGCACTGCCTAGTGATCGATGCAGAGTAATCCATTTAAAGTAAACCGGAAGGCGAAGTAAACCCGTCGTGCCTTATACTGCCACGTTGCCTGCAGGCATCGTATGGCTGCTACCAATTCATCGCGGCTGGCTTATATCGACTGGATGCGCGGCCTGGCCTGCGTCCTGATGTTCCAAACTCATTGCTATGACTCCTGGCTTGGCACTAGCGAACGCCAGAGCAAATTCTTCACCTGGTCTCAACTCGGAGGAACCTTCCCTGCTCCTCTGTTTCTTTTTCTCGCAGGAATTTCATTCGCGCTGGTAACCGACAAGCTGCTGCGGAAAAATCTTCCACCCGAGCAAATCGCCCGCGCCACCATCCTCCGTGGTGCAGAGATTCTTGGCTTCGGCCTTCTCTTTCGTCTGCAGGAGTATCTCATTGCCTGGGGCTGGGCGCCGCTCAGCGATCTCTTGCGTGTTGATGTGCTCAACACCATCGGCGTATCGATGATGCTGATGGGCCTCGTCTGCTGGTTGGTGCTATCGATCCGCCGGGGAAAATCCGCAGCAGACGCATTGGTACTAACGTCAGCCGGGACCGCTTTGCTGATTTCTCTTCTCACTCCGCTGCTGTGGACAAGCTGGAGTCCGCAGTGGCTGCCGTGGCCGCTGAAATCCTACATTAATGGAGTTCACAATCTGGGTGCACCGCAGCCCTGGCTCTTCCCAATTTTTCCCTGGACGGCCTTCGCTTTCGCCGGACTCTCCACAGGATTCATTTTGCAAAGCGAGTGGGCACGTAGACGTGAGACGCAGATCTTTTTATTGGCGGGTGGCGTCGGTCTTGTATTTGTTGAAGCCGCTCGCTGGCTGGATGCTCAGCCTCGTCAGCTTTACGCCGTCTATGATTACTGGCATACCAGTCCAAATTTCTTTTTGATTCGCATAGGCATGCTACTCGTGATTCTTTCCGCCAGCTATGCGTGGTGCCGCTGGGGTGCGGGACATTGGGGCTTCAGTCCTCTCATGCAATTAGGTCAGGCTTCCTTGCTGGTTTACTGGGTCCACCTTGAATTCGTCTACGGACGCCTCTCTATACTGCCCAAACGCATCCAAAGCATCCGGACAGCATCTCTGGGATTGCTGACCATTTTTCTCGCTATGCTCTTGCTGGCATTCCTACGCACGCGGCTGAAGGGACACGGGGATGAGATCCTAGCTTGGTTTCGCAGTCCAGTCCGAGCGAACTGAACGCGTCGGGGATGAACCCGGCCAAATCACTTTCGCGACGTCGAAAATCACGCCCCGACTCCGACGACGGTCGCAATCAGAGTTTGCGGCTCCTAACGAAACTGTTTCGCAAACTCCACTACTTCACGCTCCGCCCAGCGGCCATCGTAAGCCAGATCATTATCGCGCTCGCCAATAAAAGCGCAGTGGCCGCCATCCTCGGTTTCTACATAAGTAATGTTGGGATTGGAGAGAAGTTTCGCCCGCGTTTCAGGCAAAATGCGAACGAACGGATCATTGTCCGCGTGAATCACGAGAGTCGGACGTGCGATGCGATCAACCACATTTGCAGCTGCTGCTCTCGCATAGTAATCGTCGGCACCGGTAAAGCCGCAATAACAGGCCGTCACGCGGTCGTCGAATTCTCTTAACGTGCGAACTCCGTGTAGTCGTGAGACATCGAAGTTGGCGGGAAACAATCTCACCTTACGGCGATACCTCTGGAATAATTGCAAAAGAAAGTAGTATTCGTAAATCCGGTTGGCGGGCTCGTGCAGGGTATCGGCCCCGGCCGCGAGGTTTATTGCCGGACACACAGCCACCACGCCACGAAACTCTGCCGGACCGCCGCTTCCCCACTCTCCCGCCTGCTTCAGAACCAAGTTGCCGCCCATAGAAAAACCCACGAGGACAAAGCCCGGCACGTCATCGCGCTCCACGATATTCCGCGCCACCGCCGCCACATCCGCGGAGCGGTCCGAGTTGTAAAGCGTGGGCGCGCAATGGTCCATGCCGCCGCAGTTGCGCTGGTTCATGCGCACCACGTTCATGCCCGCGGCCAAACCATTCCGCGCGATCCCCATCATGTATTGCGATTCGCTCGAGCCCTCGAGGCCGTGCACGATGATCAAGGTCAGCGCGCTGCGCCGCTCCTCCTGCCAATGACAATGACACAGCACGGAGATTCCGGGCTCCACTTCGATCAAGCGCTTTTCGGCGGCAGGCAGGATGATCCGCCTCTTGAGAAAAAAGGCCGCGACAGTCTGAACGTGCCCACCCCGCAACCACGGATGCGGCCGGAAGGCGGAAGGCACGAATGCCCGCTGCTGCCCTGTCGACCCGTCCTTGGACGAACCGTTTTCGAACGAGCCGTCCTCGAACTCAACTCTTGCGCTTAGAGGTTCCAGGCGTCACCACTCAATTTGCGAAGTTTCCCAGGAACGATTCTAATAGTAAGAATCTGTTGCACGGAGTGATCGTTATGCCGATTTTTGAATACGTTTGTCAGAATTGTCAGCACGCGTTTGAAGCCCTGGTATTCGGACGCGATAAGGCCGCCTGTCCGAAGTGTCAAAGCAAGAAGCTGAGTCCTCAGCTTAGCATCTTCGCCGTCTCTGCCAAGGGCCACACGGGCGCGTCTGCTGCGCCGGTAGGAGCATGCGGTTCCTGCGGCGACCCGCGAGGTCCCGGTGCCTGCTCGCTCGGCGACATGGACTAACAACTCGATGAGAGTTAGGGTGAAGCTGGGGCCGAACTGGGTGAGGCTGGAGCGGAGCGAGGGTGGAGTAGCGCTTCAGCGCTGCGTCGGAACCTCCTGCCTTTGAACCCGGCTTCAGCGGCTGATGTGCCTTGACTACGCCCTGCCGGATCCTAAGCGCTCTAGAACTTTAAAGAAGCTATAGAAGTCAAAGAAGAAGATCCACACCCAAGAATCAGCGCCCTTGAGTAACTATCCTCCCGTCACCATCCCACCGGTGACCGTCGTGACCTTTGTTTCCAAACACGGCCCGCCTACGATGCCTGATCCCCTTAGAAACCTTGAGGAGCATCGCATGGATCGCCGCCAACAATCGCGTGTGTTCGTCGACCTTCCCGTGCACATCTGGGGCATGGACGCCAACTCCCGCCCTTTCACTCAGCCGGCCAGCCTACGCACCATCAGCGGCCGGGGCGCCACACTGCAGTGCGTAGACGCCCGCCTGAAACCGGGAGACGTGGTGGACGTTCTTTATGAAGGAACGAAAGCTCAGTTCCGCATCGTGTGGTGCGGCAAGCCGGGAACCGAAATGGCCGGAGAAGTAGGAGTAGAAAATCTTTCCAGCGAAACCCGGCTCTGGGATATCGATCCGCTCCGCTGCGCCGCGGCCGTGGGGCAAGGCTAGACCCTACCGACAGATTCAAGGCTTGAAAGACGCTAACGAGATGGCAGCATCACGCTCTACGGCTCACACTGATTCACTGATCACAAGCAGCTAGCCGCTTTTTCTTATTTTCCCGCCATTGCCTTCTCCACGTCATCCGCTGTCGATGGCAAGGCTGCGCTTAATTTGATCAATTTGCCACTCGGGTCCACCCAGTAGTCGTCTTCGATCCGAACCCCAAGATTTTCTTCCGGGATATAAATACCCGGCTCAATCGTGAAGACCTGGCCCGGTCCGAGCGTCACGTCGGGATCGGTGGCATCGTGAACGTTCAATCCAACCGGATGACCCAGACCGTGGATGAAATATTTGCCAAGCGACTCGCCATGCAGGTCTTTGCCATGAGTGTCGATGTAGCTGCGAGCCACGTCATAGAGCGAGTCGGGACTGTCGCGCCTCATCGTTGATTTGCCGGATTTGAAAGCGGCTTCGGCGGCCTGCTGCGCTCCGAGCACAATGTCATAGATTTCGCGTTGCCGCGCCGTGAAATGTCCGTTGACCGGTAGCGTGCGCGTGATGTCGGAAGCGTACATGGAATATTCGCCAGCGGCATCGATGACCACCACGTCGCCAGCCTTCATAACGTTGGAATCGTCCGAGTAATGAAGAACGGTTGAGTAGTAACCCGATCCCACGATCGGCGCGTAGGCCGCACGCTCGCAGCCCCGCTTGCCCCACTCGTATTGCATGAGCGCGGAAATTTCGCGTTCGTTCACGTTGGGCTTCACGGCCTTGAACGCGGCGAAGTGGGCCGCTACCGAAGCATCGACCGCCTTGCGGATTAACACAACCTCTCCCGCGTCTTTATTTGTGCGCAGCGACCACACCATCGGCTTCACATCCTGAAAACGCAGGAATGAATTCACGTCTTTCAGAAACTCCAGCGGCCTGCTGCTTGCGGATGTTTCATCGTATGAGGGGACATCGGTGTAAACAACGGGGCGAACCCCAGTTGCGAGTCGAGCTACCTCCTGAGGCAGCTTCGTCATGTCTTCAACGTGATCAAAACCGGTAATCTTCGGCGCGTCCGCGTTCTCCGGACCGAGCTTCGGTCCGGTCCACTTTTCTTGAGTCAGATTGCGCGCAGGAAGAAAGAGAATTTCAGTATAGGCATGAGCTGGCGTTTCTCCCTTGACATCCGCCGCTGGCGCAATCAACAACGCTGCGCCGGGTTCCGTCGAACCTGAGAGGTAGAAGAAGTTGTCGCCCTGCCGGAATCCATACAGGTCATTCGGCCCATCGCTCTCCATGGGAGCCACGAGAACAACCACGCCTCCAGCCTTCGCGGCGAGGGCTTCGCGGCGCACATGATAATCCGAGTTCGGTTGACGATCGAGCGCGAAACTTGAGTAGCCCACAAACAGGAAAAAAAATGCGCACAAACTGGCGAAGAATATCTTGAGGACAAATGACAGGGGCGTCTTTTGCATCGTTAGATCCATCCCAGGATTTTAAAGCACGCCCGTAGATCAACTGTGGAGCACCGTGGGCCGCCAGCAAGAATCGGCTACTTCTGGCCGCCGGTCACGCTCTGTTTGGCTTGCAGGAACGCGTCCACATTGCCTTTATCGATCAGGGCAGAACCAGTATCCACGAAGGATGGGATCGGCGCAAAACTGTCTTTGGACCAGTCGGTATCGAGCGAAGGCGGCTTGTGGTGATACAAGTTATCGAGCATCTGCATGCCGACAAATGCCATGGTGTAGGGCTTCTGCGCCAGCGTAGCGGCGATGCCGCCTTTTTGGATCCACTCCAGCGTTTCTGGATCGGTATCCATCGCCATAACAACCTTGCCGGTGATGTGATAACTGTTCAGCACGCCGGCAACTTCCTTGCCCGATTGCGCCTCCAGGCAAACGAACGCATCGACCTGATCTTTTTCTTTCCCGATGATCTGGGTCGTGGTGTCGAAGGCGATGCGCGGATCGCCTTGAATATCGACCACGCGGACGATCTTGACGTTCGGAGTATGCTCCAGCGCATCACGATACCCGCGCAAACGGTCCTGCATGTTGTGTTGATCGGGCATGGTAAATACCACAACGTTGCCTTTTCCGTTCAATGCCTGTGCGAGACGCTGGCCCCCGGTGACGCCCACTTGGTAATTATTGGTTCCGATGAAGAACAGCCGCTTGCTGGCTGGAGCGTCGGAATCTACCGTGATCACAGGAATTCCGGCGGCGATCGCCTTGTCGATACCGTCTTTCAGCAGGGCGGCATCAGTAACTCCGAGAAGGATGCCGGTAGCTTTTTGCTGCACCGCCTGATCGAGAGCATCGCGCTCGGCCTTTGGATCGTAAGTGTTCGGTCCAACAAAGTCCGAGCGCACCTTGAATAATCCGGCAGCCTTGCTGAAACCCGCGCCTGCAGCCTGCCAATACGGTACTTGCAAGTTGGCCGCTACGAAGAAGAAGTGTTCGTCCGCATCGTGCCCGGAACCGCAACTGAGCAAGGTGACAACGAGTGCGAGAACCAGAAGGGACAACAGCTTGCGTGAGCGGAGCATCGGACCTCCTTCGAACCATACAGCGCGGAGTTCAGCCGGACCGGTGAGGAATTGGCGAGTTGGATTGTAATCGACAGCGCAAGCGAAGAAAAGCGCTAGCGCGACGCCTTGTCGAGCAGCGGGGAGATCACACTCTCATCCACTTCTCCCGCGGAGTTGTACAGTGCCGCACCCGAGGAATCGAGGACCACCACGTGTGGAATGTATCCTTTGTAGTACTTCTTGCGCAGCTCTTGCTGCGCAGGTGAAAGCGAGTGGTCGAGATCGATAATCACAAACTGCACTTGGCCCTTGTATTTTTCATACAAGCTCACAGTGCGCCGCGCCTGCCGCTTGGAGTTGAAACAACCCTCACCGTACATGAACACGTACGCGGGCTTTCCCGCAGCGACGGCATCTTTCATACGGTCTCCTGTGATTAGAGGACCGTTCTGGCTGTCGTTCGTGTAATCAAGTTTGGGATTCAGGCGTAGGTTCTCTCCAGCAAAGGCAGAACCTGTTGCAGCAATCAAGATGACCGCAGACGCGAGGAATAGCTTCATGGGTTTCTCCGGCAATTCCGTCGTTTCATTAGACCAACGGGGAGAAAAAAAGTTACAACGGAGCATGGCGCGGGGCTCAGACCGACGAGATGCCGTGCCGAGATTCTAGACACCCACAGGGAACGGCTTCGTATGCCTCTCCGCGCCAAGTGCGACGCCGGAAAACCGCCCCTGCAGTAAAGACATCAATCCCGTATACCAGTAGCCCACCACGAACAACAGCAGGAATGGAATGGTGACGAAGTTCTCATTCTCGACCGCGTAGTACACCGTAAGCGCAAAGTATGTGCCGATAAGCAACTCAATCCACGGCACCCACCCCAGCCGTTTGCGGTACTTGGTCGCGCCGACTTTATCTTTCTTCGATTCAACGTTGTATTTAGGAGTGCGAGCGAAGGCGCTCTCCTTGCCAATCAGCGCTTCAATCACGGCTTTTGTATTGGTGATGGTCAATCCGATTCCGAGTGCCATCAGAAACGGCAGGTACAGCAAGGCTTTTGGCCAAGTCTTAGGAAAAAGTTCGCGTTGCGAAACCAGATAGAAACTTGAGATAGAAAATGTCGAGGCCATGAAGAGCGGCAGATCGATAAACAGCATCTGGAACCAGCCCTGATAAAAACGAATGATCATCGCCGGCAACATCAGCACCGAAAGCACAATCATCAGCGGATAACTTAGGTTCGCCGTGAGGTGATACCAGGCCTCGATCTTGGTGTGCCGCGGAGCGTCGCTACGCAGCACCCGCGGCAGAATTTTCTTTCCGGTCTGGATCAGTCCTTTAGCCCATCGCGCCTGCTGGGTTTTGAATGCGGTCATCTCAACCGGCAGCTCAGCCGGACACTCGACATCCTGCAGGTAGATGAACTTCCATCCCTTGAGCTGAGCGCGGTAAGAAAGATCGGTATCTTCGGTAAGCGTATCGTGCTGCCAGCCGCCGGCTTCGTCGATGGTGACCCGCCGCCAAACTCCGGCGGTACCGTTGAAATTGAAAAAGACCCCGCTGCGAGCGCGTCCTGAATGCTCGAGCACGAAATGCCCGTCGAGCAGGATGGCCTCCACCTGCGTGAGGAAAGAATAGTCACGGTTGATGTGCGTCCAACGCGTTTGCACCATGCCGATTCTTGCATCGGAGAAATGATGGATGGTGCGCAGCAGAAAATCTTCTGGCGGGGTAAAGTCCGCGTCGAAGATTGCGACGAATTCGCCTTTCGCCGTCTTCAGTCCCTCGGCCAACGCCCCCGCCTTGTACCCTTCGCGGTTCGTGCGGTGATGGTAGCTGATCGGATTTCCCAGCGCAGCATAGCGCTCGACCAGGTTCCGCGCCACGTCGACGGTCTCGTCGGTGGAGTCGTCGAGCACCTGGATGTCGAGCTTTTCCCGCGGATATTTCAGCTTGCAGATCGACTCGAGCAATCGCTCAACCACATACTGCTCATTGAAGATCGGCAGCTGCACCGTGACTCGTGGCAGCTCCTCGAAGTACGCGGCCGGTTCGGTAGTACGGTTCTTCTTATGCTTGTAATACAGATAGACCAGGATGTAGCGATGCATTCCGTACGCCGCCAGCAAAATGAGCACGATGAAATACGGAACTAGCAGAGCGCGATCGAAAACATCGGTGTGGTAAAGACCCTGAAAAGTCTTATCCAGCAAGTGCTGGCGAAGATAGGGCCCAATCCCCTTAGGGGCAGCCCAAGCGGCCAACATCGAAGGCAAGATGGGATCGGAATGGAGCAAGGGATCCGGTGAAAACCTCTATTCTACCGGAAGCAGGACAGCGTAACGGAGGCAGAACCGGTGCGTGGGTCTCACAGGCAAACGCACCCCTAAGCCGGCTACCGGATGACATGGATTCTCACGCCCACTCTGAGCTTCTTCCATGCCTTCTCTGCGGTATACACGGGAGCTTTGAGTGCGATCCCCAGCGCAAGGCACGCGCGGTCTCCCAGGGATAAGCCAAGATGTCGGGTGTGGGCCACTAGATCCCCGGCGATCCTGGCCTGTTCCTCGTCAAACGGCAACACCTCCCGAACGGGGCTAGTGGCGTCTTCCCAAGCTTGTCCGGAAGTCCAACCGCGGCTCACAAGCTTGGTTTGTACTTCGGCAAGATTCACTGCGCTGCCCGCGGCACGAGCCAGCAGATCGGGAGTCAACTTCTCCGCTCCCGGCTCACCGCCAATCACGGCAAGGATGGCGGAAGCGTCGAGCACAATCCTATTCATCTTTGCCTATTCACGCTTGGCGGCCTCGCGGCGTTCCGCGAGCAACTCATCCACCAGCGATGTACCGTGCTTTACGTATTGCCGGGCACGGCGCTGCGCCCGCTGGATGCGGCGCTGCTGGGTCGTGATGCGCAATTCGTCGTCCTCGATCCGCAGCACGACTTCATCTCCAATTTCGATCCCCAGAGCCTTACGAAAAGAAGATGGGATGACAACTCGGCCGTTCTCGTTCACCCGAGTGCGAGCTTCTTCCGGCATGGCAGACTCCGCGAATGACATAATCCTATCATACTGTCACAAATGCAGACTCCTGCCACTCTCGGCCCTTAATGTCGCGTTGCCCAAGCCAAGCCGTCGGGATCGTGCCCAGCCTCGATGCGGCCAGCCACTTCCAGCGAATGTAGATCGATGACGGCGATATAGCCATCGGGAGAACACGCCACAAAAGCTCGCGCGCCGCCAGGCTCCATCAGAATCCCCGCTGCGCCGTGCCCAACCGCGACTTTCTTGATGGTCTTGTGACTTGCGGTGTCAATGACGGTCACGTCCGCACTGCGTAACGACGAGATGATGGCAAGTTTTCCGTCGAGCGTAAACTTCAGCCGGTTCGCGCCGCCAACGTCGGCAGCCAGCGTTTCCTGCACCTGCTTGCTGGCAACATCAATGATCGACACGGTTCCGTCCTGCGCGTTCGCCACCCAAATTTCTTTGCCGTCCGAAGAAACATCGAAGCCTTCGGAACCATTGCCCACCCGGACTACCGTCTCATTCCAATCCGGCTTCGGAGGGCCCATCGGGCCGCCAGGGCCGCGTGGCGCACCCGCACCCGCTGGCGGGCCTCCTTGACCCGGACCACTCATGCTTTTCTCGATCATGCTCACGGCGCCGGAGCTAACATTGGTCGTCGCAATCCACTTCATATCCGGCGAAACGTAGATCATGTGCGTCCGGTTCTGGCCGGTACCAAGAATCCAATCGACACTCTTGGTTGCCGGATCATAGCTTCCAATTGCCTTGGCCCCTTCCGCGGTAAACCATACCTTTCCTCCGACGAAGGTTAATCCGTGCGGACCGCGCAACGCGCCCAGATCGATCGAAGGCAGGGACTTCTGGGCGACCAAATCGACCACCGCCAGAGTGTTGAAGGCTCCTGAACCGTAGTTGGTCGCATAGGCCGTCTTGCCATCCGTCGACGCGATGACTTCGTGGGGATCTTTGCCAACGGGTATGTGAGCGATCACGCGCAAGTTGACAGGATCAACGATGAGTAGCATGCCATCTTGTTTCGCGAGTATGAGCAAGGCATTCGCAGGCGTGCCCTCCGCCTGAACGATGGTGCCAAGCATGCCGGTGAGCAGAATGAGAGAAGCGAACACAGATTTCATCATTCCCAAAGGATACTGCAGCAGGGGGAACAAGAAGTAAGTGATGGTTTAGGGTTCGTCTTCAGCTGCGGGAATTGCCTTAAGCTGGATGCTTGCGTGGTCGCCCTGGTTCACATGCAGAGTCTTGCCTTGCCCTTCATAATTTCTTAGGAATTGCACGTCGTAGTAAGCTTCGCCGTCGACGCTTTCCCAGGCGAAAAGCGTGTAATCGCCGGGAGGCAGGCCGCGCAGCGTGAAATGTCCGTGCTGATCGGTGAGCGCTTTGCGGTAGCGATCGGGATGGCTGCGGAAACGCGGTTCGGGCACCGCGACTACGACCGCATCGGCGGCAGGGCTGTACTTCTCAGGTCCTTCCTCTTGGTTTGTGACGGTACCCTCAGCAGCGCCGCCGTTTGAGCTCGCAACCAGATCAAGGGTCATGGTGCCGCCGCTCACGCTGAATCCAGAGTCCGCCGCATCGCGCCCGCTTGCCGCCACCGATTTCACGAACCAATCCGGCATTGCACTGGCTTCAGAAATCTGAACTGAATAATGTCCGGCGGGAATGTTCTTCCACTCGAAGCTGCCCTCGGCACTTACATGCGTCACGGTAGGCAATACGCCGCCGGTAAGTGTCCCGAGGGCGTCGTCATCGGCATCGGAAGACCGCAACGATAGAAAAATCTGGCTAGGATCCGGTCTGGCGTTGCCGCTGGTTTCCATACGTAACCGGCCGCGAATCGAGCTGCCCGGCTGAGGCACGAGCCGCAGCCCTTCCAGGTTTCCCGAAGTTAGCTGGAGCGCTTGCCGCGCCATCATTGGTACCGGCGAATTATCTGCCGTTGCGACGA
>Ga0210391_10000534_pt1 | contig 39225 bp, 30 predicted proteins | sample IncBWC12OmetaG_FD_160573 | JGI IMG/M metagenome (GOLD analysis project Ga0210391, IMG submission 160573) | Forest soil microbial communities from Barre Woods Harvard Forest LTER site, Petersham, Massachusetts, United States - Inc-BW-C-12-O ...
ACGATCCTAAGAAAATATCCGTGATGGAGGGCACCATCTATAAATCGACGGGAAGTTGGTATCTCGCCAAGACCGTGGATGGGCGCATGTGGAATGCCCGCGCAAAAGGTAAATTCAAGCTCGACGACATATCTTCGACCAACCCCATCGCGGTGGGGGACAAGGTGGACCTGGAAGTGGAGAATGAAACGGAAGATTCCGCCATCATCACAGCCATCCACGACAGACGCAACTACATTACCCGGCAGTCGCCGCACAACAGGAGGTATCACCACATCGTAGCCTCCAACCTGGATCAACTCCTGCTCGTGGCAACCCTGCGCGATCCGAAAACTTCCCAGGGATTTATCGACCGTTTCCTTGCGGCCTCCGAGATGTATGGAGTTCCGGCACTCCTCTTGTTCAACAAGGCCGATCTGTACCGGGCGAGGGAAATGGAAAAATTCGGGCAACTCTCCGAAATGTATGGAGCTATAGGATATCCCGTCCTGCTTACGAGCGTACAAACGGGGCAGGGACTTCCCGAGGTCATGGAAGTGCTTTCGGGAAAGGTCACGTTATTATCGGGACATTCGGGCGTGGGGAAATCGTCCTTCCTCAACCACCTCTTTCCCGATATGAACCGCAGGACGGCGGAAGTCAGTGATTGGAGCGGAAAGGGCATGCACACGACCACCTTCGCTGAAATGTTCGACCTCCCGACATCGGGGCAGATCATCGATACCCCCGGGGTCAGGGAATTTGGACTCGTGGATGTATCCAGGCAAGAGCTTTCCCATTATTTCCCGGAAATGCGGAGGGTCCTTGGGAATTGCCAGTTCAACGACTGCCTGCACCTGGAGGAGCCGGGGTGCGCGGTAAAAGCGGGGGTCTTGTCCGGTTCAATTTCCGAGGACAGGTACGTCAGTTACGTAAATATCCTCGAGTCCTTGCCGGAACCCATGTACTAGAATTTATTCAGATTGGAATTGTACTTCGAGTGCTTACCATTTTCAGCATTTTCGGCCCCGACAGCATTGGCGGGGCAACCATATTTTGGCGCGCATCCATACAGAATGGCCATGAAGGCAATGGTAATCAGCGAGAATCTAAAGGTTTTCATAAATGGGATATTAGAGATGCTTAACAATATACGACTTTCCGGGCAATTTGAGTAGCTTCGACCCTCATCCGAGCATTTCATGCTTATCCTCACCCTCGCTGCCCTTTCAGTCGGATTTACGGCTTCCACTTCGGGAGGGTGCTCACCTATTACTGTATCCTTTACCAATACTACCGTTGGGGCTTCCAAAACTGCAACCTACACCTGGGATTTCGGAAACGGGAACCAGGTCACGACCCCGGATTCCACCTATTCCAGTGGGGCTACCTACGTAAACCCAGGCACTTATACGGTTTCCCTGACCGTTCAGGATGGAGCGAGCGCTTCTACCAAGTCATTGACGGTCACGGTTTACAGCAATCCAACGGCAAGTTTTGGCATTACAGCCGGCTCGGGTGGCTGCGCCCCTTTGGCGGCCAGCTTTCTCAGTACTTCCGCCGCGGGGAGCGGGACCATTTCGCAGTATTACTGGGACTTCGGTGACGGCACCACAGAAAGCGTCACGAACCCTTCGGTATCGCATACCTATACTTTCCCCGGCTCGCCTACCGTGGAGTTGACCGTGACCAACAGCTACGGTTGCACGGCAACCGAAGCCCTGGCGGGGCTGGTCAATGTGGCCGCACCCGTACAGCCGGCCTTTTCCACGGACTCCACAAGTGTTTGCGTGCTCGGAGATGCGGTTCCTTTTATCAATACTACGACGGGTCCCGGCGCCCTCAGCTATTTATGGAAATTCGGGGATGGCGCTACGGCTACCGCTATGGCTCCATCCCATAACTATACCGCTCCCGGGATTTATTCCGTTTCCCTTTTGGTGACCTCCACGGCCGGGTGTTCCGATTCCCTGCAAAAGACGGCCTATATCAGTGTGGCGAACTACAAACCCGCCCTAAAATTGCCCCTGCCGATTTGCACGGACGCCGAGGAAATTTTTGCCGACTCGAGCAATCCTGCTCCCAATCCCGGGAGTGAGGTTTGGAACATCAGCACTTCGGGCTATCAGCAATATGGTCAATATGCCTATTATACCTTTTACAAACCGGGCACTTATACCATTACAATGGCCGCGGTTTACGGGTCTTGTCCTGCCAGCGCCTCACAGACCGTCACCGTTTATCCCACGCCGGCCCTTGGAGGATTCCTGGATAAATCAGACTCTGCGTGTGGGGCGCCGACCACCTGGCAGTTTAGTGATACCTCCACCACCGCGGTAGCCTGGGACTGGTATACGAGTAGCGATTTCGGTAATTTGGGCAGCCCCTTCGCCACCACCAGGTCCGCCTCCTATACCTTCACCCAGTACGGAGGACTCTATGTGACCCTTGCAATCGTCGATGCGCACGGCTGTACGGCCACCACGTATCAAATTGTCAACATCCAGCCGCCGGGGTTTTACCTGAATGTGGTTACGACGAATCCCACGGGCACGGTATCCTGTACGCCCATAACGGTTACCTGTAACGCCGTCGGCAACCTGCACATCGTACAATACCTTTGGAATTTCGGGGATGGCACTACTTCCACGGATTCCATGCCCACCCATACCTATTCGACCCCCGGAAATTATTCGATTACACTTCAATGGGTCACCAGCAATGGGTGTAAAGGAACTTCCACGTCCAATGGTTTTGCCGTGCAAATAGACCAGCCCCCCGTGATGAATTTTTCCATCTCTCCTGCCAACCCGGTTTGCGGTAATTTGCCTATTACCGTACAGGCGACAGGTACCAACTTCGGTAGTTTATATTGGGATTTTGGGGACGGCAGCGGAACAGGAAGTGAATATTACACCTCGACCACCCACCAATATTCCAAGGAGGGCGCCTACACAATTACCCTGATTGCCACAGGGTACAACAATTACTGCAGGGATACCGTGACCAAAGTGGATTCAGTGATCGTTTTGCCCAGCTTCCCAAACATACTTTCGGCCAGCAATACCTGCTCGGGGAGCAGGGGCCAGGTAGTCTTCACGGATTCCATAAGAGGAGCTACGGGGATCACCTGGAATTTCGGGGACGGTACAACGCTTAACCTCAGCTCCCCGGAGGATACCTTCACGCATGTATATACCAAATCGGGTGTTTACCAGGTTATGTTGACGACGACGAATGCCAACTGCACCAATAAGGATTCCACGACTGTCTATGTGCTGGTCAAGCAGCATCCACTGCTCAGCAGCCCCCAGTCCATCGTGTGCGCCGACAGCGCCCTGCAACTGACGATAAACCAATTGGATACCAATTACCAGGCAACCTCGCCGGGGGGCCAATTCGTGATAGGTTCCAATTACTATTCGGCGGCATTCCAATACGGCAATGGTAGCCCCTATGCCAGCGAACCCTGGTCCGGAGGTATTCCATGCTATTATACCACCCTCACGGGATCCCTTCTCTATCTCCAACCCGGAGAGGACAGCATAAGGGCTATACTGACATCCGCCCTGTTTTATTGTAACGATACCACCAATTGGATCCCCGTGAAAATTTCCGGACCCATCGTAGGCTTTGAAGCAGCCGGAAACAATTGTTACCGGGATCCGGTCCTGTTCACGGATACCTCGAGACCCTCCTTTGGAGGGCCCATCGTGCAATACCAATGGACCTTCGGGGACGGGACTTCTTTGACCTCCGGAATGGGGGGCGCGGTATCCCATATCTATCCGGGGCCCGGAACCTATTATCCCCATCTAAAGGTTACGGATTCTTCGGGTTGCACCACTTCCACTACCGATATTGCCTACATCGCGGTAGAGGACAACTATACAACCGTGCAGGTCAACGGACCCCAGGCCTCCTTCTATTGGACGCCCGCGAACATCACGCCCGGCACCACGGCCACATTCATCAATACTTCCACTGGCCCCTTTAACGCGGCACTTTGGACCTTTGCCAGCAATGGTTCCACGTCCACAAACCTGAATTCGGTCAACCACACCTACCCGAACATTACCACGGATACCGTTACCCTGGTAGTATACGATAATACGCCTGGTTATTGCCCGACAGACACTTCTGTCCAAATCGTACCGGTGCGTAGCGTGAGCGCTTCCTTCACCTATGTAGCCTCCTACGTCAACGGGAATAATTGCCCTCCTGTAGTCCTTAGTTTCTCCGGCACCGGGTTCAACGTAACGGGTTGGGCCTGGAATTTTGGTGACGGCGCTACCGCGCAGGGCAACCCCAATCCCAGTCACACCTATAATACACCGGGCATATACTATATTATACTAACAGCAACGGGATCGGGAGTTTCGATTACATCCATTGATTCGGTAATCGTCAAGGGTCCTTACGCTTCCATACAGGCGATGGGTTCCCAGGGCTGCGCACCTACGACCGTTACCATGACCGCCCATGCCCTGAACGCTGTTTCCTATATCTGGGATTTTGGAGACGGCACGGTGATTAACGCGTCGGACACGGTTCTGTCCCATACTTATTCCATTCCAGGTGTTTACACACCGACTTTGATCCTGGAAGATTCTTTGGGCTGTAAAGCCTCTTTTAGTCCGCCGGGAAAAGTGATTGCCGATTCCCTGCACACCTTACTGGGGGCGACTCCAATGCACCTGTGCGATTCGGGACAGGTACAATTTTCTCCGGGGGTATACAGTATATCGGCCACAAACCTGGGCGAAGGACTTATATATCATTGGGACTTCGGAACGGGGAACCCGGCGGATACGTCAGCGAGTGCCAACCCTGTGTTTGCCTACACCGCGCCCGGGAACTTTCCCGTTAAGGTTAGTGTGACCTCAACGCCTGGATGCCTCTCGCAGAGTCTGGATACAGTGGTCGTGACGCGTTCGGATCCGGGTTCGATTTCCGGACCAGCCAATGCATGCCCGGGGGATACGCTTCATTTTACGGGCAGTCCCGACTACCCTGCCACGGTTGGGTGGAACTGGTTGCTACCGGGAGGGGGCATCGATACGAATGCCCAAGCCTTGATTATTGCGCCCTCCGCAGGTAGCTATGTCGTTTCACTGGTCAGTGCCATCGGAGGCTGCTTCGATACCAGTAAAGCCCCACTTACGGTAAACCCTCTGCCCGCCGTAGATCTCGTTGCGTCGTCTTCCTGGGTTTGCCTGGGGGATTCAGTATCGCTTTCGGCCTACAACGGGGTGAGCTACCAATGGACTCCAGCCACCGGATTGAGTAACCCAACCGCGGCCGCTCCTTATGCCAGCCCAGTGGTTTCCACGACCTACACCGTTCAGGTTACCAATGCCGCCGGGTGCGGGGCGGAGGATTCGGTACTCGTGTCTGTAAGCAGCCCCTTTATCATGAAAATTCCCGCGGATACGTTTTTGTGCAACGGAGACAGCATTCTTTTGGACCCTCAGGGCGCCTATTCTTATCAATGGTTGACGCCGGCGGCAGCGTCGGGAGCGATCTGGGTTAACCCAACGACCAGCACGACATACACCGTTGCAGGGTTCGATTTGCATGACTGTTTTTCGGACACTGCCAGCGTCACCGTAACCGTAGAGCCAGGGCCCGAGTTGAGGGTCAACCCTGTCGGTCCGCTGCCTGCGGGGAATAGCGTCCCCCTGACAACCGTTTACAGCCCGGACGTCATTACCTGGTCATGGACCCCTGCTGCCAGTCTGAGCTGCAACGATTGCCCCAATCCCCTCGCAACCCCCGATTCTTCCACTTTCTATACGGTAACGGCGAGCACGATTTATGGATGCAAGGCCTCCGATACCCTGACGATCCGGCTGGTCTGTCACGAAAACAGCATAGTCGTGCCCAATTCCTTTACACCGAACGGGGACGGGATCAACGATATTTTTTATCCCGAGGGGAAGGGCGCCCGTATCATCAGGGATTTCAGGATCTATGGACGTTGGGGGAACCTGGTGTTTGAAAGGCATAATATCCCTCTGGGAGATATATCCAATGGATGGGACGGGCGGATCGACGGAATGGACCAGCCTCCCGGAGCTTACATTTATTTCCTGGACGTCATCTGCGATACGGGTGACGCCTTTACACTCAAGGGGACGGTGATGCTGGAGCGTTGAACCAACCCGCGTACATCAGGTAATTGACGGCGATACGCTCGATCTGCCCGCTGATCAGGTCTTGCGGGATGTCCTTGATTTTTTTGGCGGGCACGCCGCCGTAGATCGTCCCTTTTTCAACGACGGTCCCTTCCAGTACTACGGCCCCAGCTGCTATGATGGAGTTGCTCCCGATTTTCGCCCCGTCCATGACGATGGCCCCCATGCCGATCAGCACGTTGTCCTCGACTTCGCAACCGTGGACGATGGCGTTATGACCAATGGAAACATTATTGCCGACCACGGTTTTGGTCTTCTGATACGTGCAATGGATGACGGCTCCATCCTGGACATTCACCCTGTTCCCCAGGCGAATGCTGTTCACATCCCCCCGGACGACGGCATTGAACCAAATGCTGCACTCGGACCCCATGACGACGTCCCCCACGACGGTGGCATTGGGTGCGATAAAGCAACCCTCTCCCCAACTGGGCAATACTCCTTTAACCGGCAGGATTACGGGCATATTTTTTTCCAAAAGAAAGGAAAAACCGGGAATTTTGACCCCTTATGGATTTACGCCGTTTATTCCTGGAGCACGTTGCACAGACCTCCGATGCACCCCTGGCGCTGGAATTCACCCGGGCTGAAGGATCTTACCTCTGGGATGCGGGGGGGAAATCCTATATAGACTTAATAGGGGGGATCAGCGTTTGCAACGTCGGTCACCGGCATCCTCGGGTGGTTGCCGCCATCAAGGATCAGGCGGACAAGTACCTGCACACGATGGTGTATGGGGAAACCGTGCAAGCTCCCCAGGTAAATTATGCGCGCCTGCTTGCGGAGCACCTGCCCACAGGATTGAATTGCGTATATTTCACCAATTCGGGCGCCGAAGCCACCGAAGGCGCCATGAAGCTCGCCAAGCGGGCAACGGGGAGAACGGGTATCGTGGCCTTTAAGGAGGGATACCACGGTTCGACCCAGGGTGCATTAAGCCTGATAGGAGGAGAATACTGGAGAAATGCTTTTCGACCTCTTTTGCCTGGAATTACCCATTTGGAATACAACGCTCCCGGGGACCTGATCCATATCACCCGGGAGACTGCCTGCGTCGTCGTAGAAACCATTCAAGCCGAGGCGGGCGTGAGGATACCCGATGTTACCTGGATACGGGCATTGAGGGAGCGCTGCACCCAAGTGGGCGCTTTACTGGTGCTCGACGAGATCCAATGCGGGTTCGGCCGGAACGGCAGCCTGTGGGCCTTCGAGAGCTATGGCATTACCCCGGATATCCTGTTATTGGGAAAAGCCTTGGGTGGGGGCATGCCCCTGGGCGCCTTTATAGCGGACAGGCCCATGATGAACCTGCTTGCAAGAAACCCTGTCCTGGGGCATATTACCACATTTGGGGGCCATCCCGTCAGTTGTGCGGCAGGCATGGCCGCTTTCCACGTCCTTCTGGAGGAAGGGCTGGTGGAAAGGGTAGCGTCGAAGGAGACCCTTTTCCTGAAATACCTGAAACACCCCGGAATTCGCCAGGTCCGCTCAAAAGGATTGATGATTGCCCTGGAATTCGATAGTTTTGAAGAGAATAAACGGGTCATCGATACGTCCATTAAGAATGGAATCTTTACGGATTGGTTCCTGTTCCATGCACAAAGTATGCGGATAGTGCCACCCCTTAACATTTCGGACGAGGACATCCGGATGGCTTGCGGTATATTGATGGAAAGTATTTGAATTATGCATATCCTGTTGGTGGAAGATGAGCCTAAAGTAGCGGACTTCATTCGAAAAGGATTGAAGGAAAAGGCGCATTCCGTGGAAGTGGCGGGGAATGGTCCGGAAGGGGAGGCGAAAGCCCTGGAGGAAGCCTTTGACGTGGTGATCCTGGATGTCATATTGCCCGGGAAAAGCGGACTGGACGTTTGCAGGGCCGTCCGTAAAGAAAAACCCGACGTACCCATCCTGATGCTTACGGCCCTGGGCACCACCCAGGACAAGGTGATCGGATTCGAATCGGGCGCCGATGATTACCTGGTCAAGCCCTTCCATTTCGAGGAGCTGCTGGCCAGGATCAATGCGCTCAGTCGCAGGAGGGCGGTGCCCGCGCCGGGAACGATCTGGAAGATAGCGGACCTGGAAATAGACATTTATCAGAAAAAGGCCTGGAGGGCAGGGAAGGAGATTATTCTGACCGCCAAGGAATTCGCCCTGCTGGATTTGTTGGTTCAAAACAAGAACAGCGTGTTGTCCAGGTCCTCCATAGCCGAAGCCGTCTGGGGCATCGATTTCAACCGCAGGACAAACCTCATCGACGTCTATATCAACTACCTCCGCGAAAAAATCGACAAGGGTTTCGGGAAACCCCTGATCCATACGGTGATCGGGATGGGATATGTGCTGAAGGAAAAGTAAAAGCAAATTAACCCAAGGGCGCTTCGGCGCCAATGCGCATGAAGATTCGGAACCGGTTGTCGCTCCAATTCACGTTGATTTTCGCAGTGCTGTTGTTTCTGGTACTGGCGGCCATTTATTTCCTGACCTACACGGACCGGCGCAATGACTTCTATGACCGTCTCCAGGACCGGGCCTTTACCGCTGCACAGCTCTTCCTGGCCGAGGACAACCTGAGCGAGGAGAAATTCAGGGCGGTCCAGCAAAAGTACCCCCAATCACTGCCCCAGGAGGTCCTGAGACTTTACAACGACTTTGACAAGGCAGTTTACCTGAATGATTCCAACCATTTTTATCCCCAAAGCATTATCGACCAGGTCAGGGCCCAGGGCACCTTATTCTACAGTAATGGGCGCTTCCGGACTGCCGGTTATTATTACAAGGATAACTCGGGGAATTTCGTTTCCCTGGCCAGCGCGGTGGATGAATACGGGGATGCGAACATGCGCCAACTCTTCTGGTCCATGTTTTCGGTATGGATCATTGCCGTGTTCGTGATGTATTTCCTGGGAAGCCTGTTTGCCAGGATCGCCTTGTCTCCCATTACGAAGGTGATCAATGAAGTGAAGATCATCCGGTCTTCAAGCCTCAACAAGCGCCTGCCCGTCAAGGAAGGGAAGGACGAGATCAACGAGTTGTCCATTACCTTCAATAATCTCCTGGAACACCTCGAACAGTCCTTCGATGCCCAAAGGTCCTTTGTGGCCAATGCATCGCATGAGCTTAGGACGCCTTTGACTTCAATAATGGGCAATATCGAAGTCACCCTCACGGGGGAAAGGGAAAAAGGGGAGTATGAACAGGTGCTCCTGGAGGTCCTCGAAGAAGCGGAAACCCTCACGGAGCTGGTCAATAATCTTTTCGAACTGGCCAACTCGAATATCGATGTGAACGACTTCCATGACGTGCGCCTCGACGAGTTGTTGTGGCAGGTCAAGGATGAATGGAGCCACCGCTTTTCCGACAGCAAGATCGCCCTGGCCTATCACCTCCCCGAGGACCCCAGGCGTTATACCATCCCCGGCAATAGCCACCTGCTCTTTATCGCCCTGGGCAATGTCCTGAAAAACGCCATCAAATTTTCCGGAGGCGATCTGGTCACCTGCACCCTGAATGTACAAGACGACAGGGCGGTGATTTCAATTACGGATAAAGGTATCGGGATTCCGGACGAGGACATACCTCATATTTTCGAGCCCTTTTACCGGGGGTCCAATGCTACCTTACACGAAGGCACCGGAGTCGGATTGTCCCTGAGCGAAAAGATTTTCCGGTTACACGGGGCATCGATACAGGTCAGGCCGAACTGGCCGAAAGGGACCACGTTTCAGATATCCTTTCCGGTTTGAGGAGGTTGGAAGAATTTAATGCCGTTATTAATGCATTTTAATTGAGACTTGACCGGATTTAATATCTGCCCGGCTACTTTTGCATCGACGTTCCGGGGGGATTGTCTTTATTTTGCCAAACCACCCCATATTTGGCGGGTGGCGACGAAATAAAATAAATTTATTATATGAAAATGGGTGGAAAATTGGCTTTAGCACTGGTTTTGTCTTGTTTGTTGGTTTCCTCCGGGGTGTTTGGTCAAAATGGGACGGGTGAGCAGCAACTCCTTGCGGACACGCTTCGAATAGGATTGGACAGTGCGGAATCCATATTCGTAAGGCAAAACCTGCAGCTCCTGGCTGCGCGTTACAACGTGGACGCACAGGATGCGCTGATCCTGCAGGCCAAGTTGTGGCCAAATCCAAACCTCTCACTTTCGACCATCGTTTATAATGGGGAAGCGGAGCAGTGGTTTCCCTTTGGTTTTCCGAACGGGGAAATCTCGGGGAATATTTCTCAATTGATCCTGTTGGCCGGCAAGCGTGGTATCAATATTGATTTGGCGAAGGCAAATACAAGGTTGGCAAAATTCCAACTGTACGATCTTTTAAGATCCTTGAAATATACGCTCCGAACGGACTTCTATAATATTTATTATCTGAGGCAAACGGCTTCAGTGTATGACGAGGAAATCAGGGCGCTGCAGCAGGTCGTCACAGCCTACAACAAACAGGAAGGAAAAGGATATATAGCCGAATCGGAAGTGGTCCAAATCAAGGCCCAGTTGTATAGCTTGCAAAGCGAATACAACGACCTGATCAACCAGATCAACGATACGGAAAGCGAGTTGAAGCTGGTCCTGCAGGTAAAGAACACAGTATTTGTGGAACCCGGCGTGGATACCAATGCGATCAATGCGCTGGACCCATCAAGGTACTCCCTGGCCTCACTGATCGACTCCGCTGACAATAACCGGACGGACCTGTTGATCTCGAGGGAAAATACGGAAATCAATAAGCTGCAGTACCGCTACCAGAAGGCTCAGGCAGTACCCGACCTGACCCTGGACCTGGGTTACGATCAGCAAGGAAGTTTCGTGCACAATCTAACATCGCTTGGCGCTTCCATCGACCTGCCCTTCCTGAACCGCAACCAGGGAAATATTAAATCTGCCAAGGCGATGATCGCTAATGCGCAGGCAACCCAACAAAGCACGGAGGCCCAGGTCCAGGAAAATGTATACCGGGCCTTGCAAAAAGCGTATGCCAACCAGAAAATGCTGAAAAACATAGATCCCGCTTTTGCGGGTGAATTTGAAAAACTGTCCAGGGCCGAGCTGGAGAACTATGAAAAGAGGAATATAGGATTGCTCGAATTCCAGGCTTTCTATGACGCCTATAAAACCAATGTCGTACAAGTAAATACCATTTTGTTCAACCGCGTCAGCTCATTCGAGGACCTGAATTTTTACACGGGATCCAATCTTTATTGACCATTACCTGATATTTAAGTGAAAAGGTATTCCGGGGGCGGGAAAGCCCCCTGAGGGAGCTTTTTTGCCGAACTAAAATGATTAATTATGTTAACTATTATTACCTGGCAGTGGCGGATGGTGCTATGCGTGACCGCTATTGGCCTGGTTATCGGTTGTCAAAACGGGGCTGACCGGGACACGGGCTCCAGGGAACCTTATATCATACCCGATTCACTGATTACTACGCTCACTTTCGATACGGTAAGGGTTGACGAATATGTCAATTCCATGACGCTTACGGGTCAGGTGGACTTCAATCAGGACCGGGAGGTGAATATTTATCCGCTGATCAGCGGTAACATATCGGGGATTAAGGCCGAGCTGGGAGATTTTGTAAATGCCGGTGAGGAATTGGCATCGATACACAGCAGTGAAATGGCCGGCTACAGCAATAACCTGGTTGTCGCCGAAACGAACCTAAGGTCCATGCTAAAACAGTTGGATGCGACAAAGGATCTCTTCGAGAGCGGCCTGGCCTCTAACCTGGATGTAACAAATGCGCAGACCAATTACGACCAGGCAGTAGCCCAATTGGAAATGGTGAAAAAAGTGTTGAAAATTAATGGCAACGATACTTCGGGTGCCTTTATGGTGAAATCCCCCATCAATGGATTCCTTGTCCAGAAATTCGTGACCAACGATATGGCCATCCGTCCCGATAACGGGAATATCCTTTTCACCATATCAGACCTGAAACAGGTTTGGGTCTGGGCCAATGTGTATGAAACGAACCTGGATAAGATCCACGTGGGTGATCCCGTTGATATTTCGACGCTTTCCTATCCGGACAGGGTGTTCAAAGGGAAAGTGGACAAAATCATGCACGTTCTGGATCCGACTAGTAAGGTCATGAGGGTGAGGGTCGTTATGGACAATCCGGACTATGCACTGAGACCCCAGATGTTCGCTACCGTCACCACCACCAACCCGACACATCAACTGGCGGTCTATGTACCCATAAACGCCCTGGTCTTCGACCATAGCCAATACTATGTACTCACTTATTCAGGGGCCGGAAAGGCTGATATCAGACCCGTCCAAAAACGCAGCACCCTCGGGGACAAAGTGTATTTATCCGGAGGACTAAAGCCGGGTGAGGTGGTGATTACCAAGGATGCACTCCAGATTTACGATCAGTTGAATAATTAATCCTCATGACCAAATTCCTCAGGAAAGCCATTGGGTTCTCCCTTAAGTATAAGTATTTTATTATTTTTCTCACGGCGGTGCTGATTGTCTGTGGAGTCATCACTTTCATGGATATGCCCATCGAGGCCTTCCCCGATGTGACGAATACTGAAATCGACATCATCACGCAGTGGCCGGGCCGCAGCGCGGAAGAGGTGGAGAAATTCGTGACGATCCCCATAGAGATCGCTTTGAACCCTGTACAGGAGAAGACCAGTCTGAGGTCGACGAGCATTTTCGGCCTGTCCTATGTAAAGCTGATATTCGAAGACCACGTAGTGGATAAGGATGCCCGCCAGCAGGTGATGAACCTCCTGCCCAACGCAAACCTGCCCCCCAACCTGCAACCTTCCGTTCAACCCCCCACCGGCCCCACGGGGGAGATTTACCGGTACACCCTGAAAAGCACTTTCAGGGACGTCCGGGAGCTTAAAACCATTCAGGATTGGGTCATAGATCGCCAGTTGAGGTCGGTTCAGGGTGTGGGGGATATCAATAGTTTCGGGGGGAAAACGAAGGTATATGAGATCAGGGTAGATCCGGGGAAACTAACCAACCTTGGTCTGACGCCCCTCGACGTTTTCAACGCAGTTCAAAATACCAATATCAATGTGGGTGGGGACATGATCACCCAAAACAACCAGGCTTTCGTGGTCAGGGGAATCGGCCTTTTGGATAATACGGAGGATATTCAGAATGTCATTATCCAAAATACGAACGGCGTCCCGCTACTGGTAAAGGACGTAGCCACGGTCGAAATTTCCAATGTTCCCCGCCTGGGATGGATTACCAGGGCCGATGGGTCCAGCGATGTTAGCAAGGACCGGCAGGTCGCCAACCAGGACGATGTGGTGGAGGCGATCATCGTCATGCGAAAGGGCGAAAACCCGTCGGAGGTCGTCAAGGCAATCGAAGCAAAAGTCAAGTACCTCAATGAAAGCGTGCTGCCCGCGGATACGAAGATCGTGCCTTACTACGACCGGACGGACCTGATCTCCTATGCTACGCATACCGTACTACACAATATGTTCGAGGGGGTTTTGCTCGTCATAGTCCTCATCTCCCTTTTCCTGTTCGATTGGAGGGCTACGGCGATCGTGGCGCTGATTATCCCTATTTCCCTTTTGTTTGCGTTTATCTGCCTGCGGCTGATGGGGATGAGCGCCAACCTGTTGTCCCTGGGTGCGGTGGACTTCGGGATCATTCTTGACGGGACCATCGTCATGGTGGAAGGAATATTCGTCATCCTTGACTTCAAGGCAAAGGAAGTGGGCATGGAGCGCTTCAACGAGATGAGTAAGCTGGGGCTCATTAAAAGGAGTGCCGCCGAGATCGGTAAAAGGCCGTTCTACCTGAACGTCATCATCATAACTGCACTACTACCCATATTTTCCTTTCAAAAGGTGGAAGGCAAAATGTTTTCCCCTCTTGCCTATACCTTGAGCTTTGCCTTGCTGGGCTCCCTGATCACCACACTCACCCTGGTGCCTGTTCTTATCAGCATGCTCATGCAAAAGAACGTCAGGGAGAAGCGAAACCCCATCATCGCCCCCATCATGAACTTCATGCTCAAGGGTTTCGAGCTGGCATTCAGATACAAGGAAATCGTGGTGACCTCGGCCGTCATCCTGATGCTGGCCGGCATTTACTCTTTCAAATACCTGGGCAGCGAGTTCCTGCCTCAACTGGACGAGGGCAGCATCTGGTTGCGCATCCAGACGGATTATAGCATGGGCCTCGATAAATCCGTGGGGATTGCCAGGCAGGCCAGGGATATACTTATGAAATTCCCACAAGTGCAATATTGCGTATCCCAAACCGGGAGGCCGGACGATGGTACGGACGTGACGGGTTTTTACAATAACGAGTTCGATGTACTCATGTTCCCCGAAGGCGATTGGAAGCCCAAGATGACGAAGGAAGAGCTCATCGACACCATGAATAAGGCCCTGTCCGTTATACCGGGGGTGGACCTCAACTTTTCACAGCCCATCATGGACAACGTGGAAGAGGCCGTCTCCGGCGTAAAGGGCAGCATCTGCCTGAAGATCTACGGGGACTCCCTGAATTACATGGAACAAAAGCTGGCGGAATACTATAACGTACTCCTCGGCGTCAAGGGCATCCAGGACCTGGGGATCATGCATAATATCGGCCAACCCGAACTGGACATCAAGTTGGACCAGCAAAAAATGGCCTTGTACGGTGTGACCACCGCCCAGGCCAATGCCGTGATCAGCATGGCCATCGGGGGCTTGGGCCCTGGCGGAGTGCCTGCCAGCACTTTGTACGAGGGGATCAAGACCTTCGACATACGCGTCCGTCTGCCGGAGGAGTACCGGCGTAACCGCCAGGATATCGAGAACCTTTTGGTGCCGACGATGAGCGGGACCCGCGTTCCCATCAAGGAAATAGCCAGCGTCACCGAAAGAACGGGAGCATGCCTGATCTACCGCGATGACAACCGGCGCTATGCGGCGCTGAAGTTTTCGATCAGGGGCAGGGATATGGGCAGCACGATCGCGGAAGCTCAACAAAAAGTCGCGGAAAAGGTGCACCTGAAGCGTGGTTATAGCATGGCCTTCCAGGGGGATTTCGAAAACCAGCAAAGGGCCCAGAAGCGGTTGGCCGAAGTCGTACCGATCAGCCTCTTACTTATATTTGTGCTGCTCTTCAGCATGTTCGGCAATTTCCGGGATTCTTTGCTGGTATTCCTCAATGTGCCCTTTGCCATAGCGGGAGGCATCATCGCCCTGCACCTGACAGGGACCAATTTCAGTATATCGGCGGGTATCGGCTTTATCGCTCTTTTCGGCATCTGTATCCAGGATGGCATTATCCTGATCACCATGTTCAAGGAAAACCTGACGCATCGGAGAGGGGATGACTCCTCGTTTTATTACAAGCTCGAAAAAATGGAATCGCATGAAGAAGGGGAGGACAAGGTGGAATCGTTGTACGATTCCATAAGGCTGGGGGTCAGGGCCAGGATCCGCCCGGTCATGATGACCGCTTTGATGGCCGCCATCGGCCTGCTACCTGCGGCCATTTCCCACGGGATCGGATCCGAAAGCTCCAGGCCACTGGCCCGCGTAGTGATCGGAGGTATCCTCAGCGCCATGATATTTTCGCTCTGGGTTTTCCCCCTCATTTTTGGGTGGGCATACCGGAATTTCCGGAGGGAGCCTTTAGCATAAGCAGCACGACGCCGTGGGAGGGGATACTTTGTATCGCATAGCTGTTGGCGTGCACCCCGAGGTTTACCTGTCTCCAACAATCTCGGACTTCCCTTTGGCCGGTCAGCCCCAGGTCCGCAAAACTCAGATTAGCTCCCTGCGTCTTCGGACCTAGGTTGAAGACCCCAACCGCCAGAGATCCGTCTTCCAGGGGCTTTGTCCAAATCTGCACGTCCGTGCCTACCCCGATTTTTCGCGCGGGGCTGCCCAGGGCGTCCTGGTCTATGGCCAGGACCTCGTCGTTGCTCAGGAGGTTCAGCGTAAAGTCGTCCAATTGCTTCATGTCACAGCCGATCAACAACGGCGCTGACAGGAGGCACCACAGGCTGATATGGGTATATTGCTCATCGGGCGTCAGGTGGGTGACATGGAGGCTGGGGCCCCAGCCTACCTTCCCCACGACGAGCATGTCGGGATCGTTCCAATTGCCCGGGCGCGTAAAGGGTGCGCAGACATCCTGGTGAAAGCCGATGGTGGACAAGGACTCCCAACTATCATTGATGTCCCCCGTCGTCCTCCAGGAATTTCCGCCCACGCTTCCTCCCCAGGTCCATACATCACCCATTCCGTATTGGCAAAGGCTGAACAGGATGTCCCTATCGACCTTGTCCAGGGAGGACCTCATCACCTGGTAAGGTTTCTTGAGCTCATCCGGGGAGGGTTTGGGATAGAGGTCCCCATACGAGCACCAGTCATATTTCAGGTAATCAATACCCCAGGTGGCGTAGGTGGCGGCATCCAGGTCTTCGTGCTGATAGCTCCCCAGGTAACCTCCGCAGGTCTTAGGCCCCGGGGAAGAATAAATGCCTGCTTTCAGACCGATAGAATGTATATAAGCCGTCATGGCGGGCATGTCGGGGAATTTTTCATTGGGTACGACGTGGCCCCTGGAATCCCTGGAGGGTCTTTCCCATCCGTCGTCCATGTTGATGTAGGTCCAGCCGTGATCGATGAGGCCGCTTTGCTTCATGGCATCGGCGGCCGCCCTGACTTTTGTATCACTTACACTCAGGCCCCAGCAATTCCAGCTATTCCACCCCATGGCAGGAGTCAGCGCGATCTGGTCGCCGGCGACGATCCTCAGGTCCCGGGTGGCGACACCCTGGGGATTGGTGACTTTCAGGTGAACAAGGTAGGTGCCGGATTTTTCCAATTTTCCTTTCAGGATACCCGTAGTCGTGTCCAATGTTACCCCGTCGGGCAGATTGGCCGCGGCAAATCGCATGGGTTTGCTTCCCGTGGCCGCCACCTTGAAAAGGAGGGGATGACCCGGTCTGACGCCAAAGACCGAAGCGCCATTGATGCTGGGGCGGGGACCGGGTTTCGGAGTCAGGATGTAAGGCACACCTTCCGAGGTAGATATCCCCTTCCGTGATTTGGTGTCGGTGAAGGCATAATAAACCGTATAGGATTGCTGCGCCGGCAAGGTCACGGTATAAACGTAGCGGAAGGGGCTGCTTTGGGTGCAGGATGCAACAGGAATGCGCTTTTGCCAAACCGCATTCCCCGTACCAGGGTCTTGTACGACAATCAGCAATGAACCCGAATAAACATAATGAGGAGCGGTGGATCGGAGGGTAATGGTCTTCCTCAGGATTTTTGGCGTCCTGAACCGGAAGGGTGTCGATTGATCGTCTATGCTGAGGAAATCATTGACGTCCATAATACTTATGGCGTACGGACCCGAGTACATGCCCCCCAAACCTCCATGGTCGAACACCCTGACGGCAATCACATTATCCTGGTCCCAGTGAATGCAGGGATCTTCCAATGGAACGCTGTAGGACCGCTCCAGGTCGTATTGCCCCTGGGTGATGTCTTTGGTTTTACCCGCGTTTTGTCCAACGAGTTTCCCATTGAGGAATACCTGGTCACCGTCGTCTATCCTGCCCAATTGCAGGCGCAGGGCCTCTTTTAGGTACGCCGCATTTTTCAGCGCGGTTGGAATGACTACGTGGACGCGATACCAGGCATATCCATCCAGGTCGGGGTACCCTTGTTCCTCCCAGGGTTTTCCAACTTCCAGGTGCTTCCAGTCCGAATCTGCGGTGTTGGGGGCAGCCCAGGCAGGGTTGTCACCGGGGTGGAATTTCCACCCCTTGGAAAGGTCGACCTGCGCAATCGCACGCGCAGCGACCAGGGTCAGCAGCATCAGACAGGGGATTCGGGCAGTCATAAGGGAAAGGTATGCTTTTTTGAAAAAAGTTGTCAAAATGGAAAGGTCGGAAAGTGCGCGAATGCCCACCGGATGGGATGGTATGCCATTTGACCGTAAGGGGTATGATCAATCAATATGAAGTAGCCGCCTGCCTGCAGGACGAGCTACCCCAAGTTCCCCTTTTGGGCCTGGATGTCGTGGCCAACATTAACAGCCTGACCGATTATGTTCGCCGCAAAGCTTCCCTGATGGACCTTGGCGAGGTCAGAAAATGTATGCTGTTTGCGGAAAGGATGTACAGTAGGGGAAACCGGTACGTCAGAGACGTCATTGAAAACGTTTTTGTGTATTCTTTTTCTACCCTGCTGACGAGGGAACGGAAGCGAAAGATGCAACTCCAGGCGCTGATTCCTCTTTCCCTGTACAGCATCTACGTTAGACAGATTAACGGATGAGCACACTCGTCCCTTTCTGAAAAACCTTTTGCCCCGTATCGGAATTGGTGTACCGCAGGGTCCACACGTAGGTGCCCACGGGTTGGGGAACGCCGTTCATGTTCCCATCCCAGCGGATGGTCCAGTTGGTGGTTTGAAACACCAGTTGTCCGTAACGGTTGTACACCCTGAATTCGAGATTGACGGCCTTGTAGGCGTTCAGGGGATAGAGGTAGTCATTGATCCCGTCTCCGTTCGGCGTAAATGCGGAAGGAACGGCAATAAAGCAATTGGCGATGGATTGAATGACCTGTGAAGCCGTGTCGAAACAACCTGCCCCATCACCAATGATGAGCTGGACGTTATAGTTTTTGTCTTCTGGCAGGTCGGGATATTGTTTGGGCGGAGGCACGGCCAGGTTACTGCCCGTTCCGTCACCGAAAATCCAATTATAAGAAGCAATGGGGCCTACGCTACTGTCAGAGAAATAAGCCTTGTCCTTGGGACAAAGGAGATTGGTCGCTTCAAAGACGGCCTTAAGGGAGTTGTTCAGGACAATCGAAACCTCGGTGGATTCCGAGCAAAATCCATTGGAAACCGTCAACACGGCGGTCTCCGTCCCGAATTTGGCGGAAGTATAAATGACCCGCTGATTTTGCCCGCTTTGTAACTGTGTGCTGTCGAAAGTCCAGTCCCAAACGTTGATCCCCTCTCCCACGGGCCCCATATATTCAATCGTGTCGATATTGCATCCCAACTTCACCTGGTCCTGGATTTGGGCGTGCACCGTGTCCCCCGTGGCAAAGGTGATGGTTTGGCCGGGAGGCAGTTGCTGGTTGCAGACGTCGATCAGTGTATTTCCATCGTCGCCCGTCACCAACTCCAGTTGATTCATTCCACCGACGTAAATGGGTCCTGAAAGCTGAATACTGACTGTGTTTCCACCGCATGTGGCGCTTGTGATGCTCACTCCTGAGGGGCCCGTGAGCTTGAAATCACTGCCGTCGGGCGCCACACTCGAGCATTGGATGGCTTTTTCAAATACCACGGTCAATACCGTGGGACTACAGCCCACGGAGTCTAAGCTGTCGAAGGGGGCAGGTGGAGGGGGTGTGGGAATACTCAGGAGCGCGGAGTCCCCCACGGGTATGGCATTGGAGCAAACATCCAGGAGGGTGTTGCCGTCGCTCCCGATCTTCGCCGCCACCAGGTAGTTGCCCGGAGGTATGGTTCCACTGAAAGTGATGGTTACGGAGTCCATGTCGAATCCCGAATTGCAATCATCTCCGGTGGCACCGATGGGAGAGGGCACAACGCCCGTGACGGGTCCCTGTGGGATAAGGGTGAAGTCACTGCCATCCGGGGCCAGACTTGAGCAAAGCATCTGCTTGTTCAATGCGATCTTGACCGCGGTGGAGGCGCAGGTAGCCGGCATGGCTTGCCCCACCCTGGGTGGGGTAGTATCTGTAATCACGGCCGTTCCCCCACCGAAGGACAGGGAATAGCCGCTCTGGCTTTGGGTAAAGTGGCTGATCATCAAGAGGTACTGGTGACCCTGAATGAGCTGGGGCATTTGGCTGAAGGGGGGTGGGGTCGTCGCCGGCTGCCCGTTCGTTTCAACCGACCCACATTCGTATAAAGAACTCGCGGAGGCCGACGTCCCCGTAATGCCGGTGACACCGGACCAATTGTAACAAATCTGGAGATTGACATTAGTGTACACGGAACTCAGGGGTTGCCCCGTTATGTCGATAATGACCCAGTCGTAATCATCTGTAATAACGTTGGGTGTTATGGTGAGGCCCAGAGTCCCCGACTGGAAACACGTGAATTTGTAGTAAAATGGATTGACATCCTGGTAACTGTCCGAGTTTGCGCAATGGTTGGGCATGTTCCCGTTCACGCAAAGGGGGACGGTACTCTGGTGAAAGGTGCTACTTCCACAAACGGGGAAAGCGGTGGCCGGAGTTTGCCCAAGGGTGGTGCACTGGGCATGGCCATATACTACCGCAAAGCATAGGGCCGTACAGCAAAACCAATTCCTCACCTGTCGTTTGATGAATATCACAGCTAAAATTACTAACGTAACCGGGTGCTTAGACATTGGGTTAGCCAGAAAGTTAAAAAAAAGCTAACCTGCTTGGAAATCTGAGGCTCTGCCCTTTACTTTGCAACACAAAGCACTTTATGGATACTCAACTGGAAACCCTCAAGGACATCCGACAGATCATGGAGCGCAGCGGGCGCTTCATCAGCCTTAGCGGCTTGAGCGGGATCTCGGCGGGTTGCTGCGCCCTGGTCGGGGCGGCCGTTGCTCACCAGGAATTCAAATTCCTCTCCGCCGGTCAAATCCTCTGGCCGGGCGAGTTCAGCGAACGGTTACTCTTCCTGGGCGCGTGTACATTCCTGGCTGCCCTGGTTTCCGCCTTTGTATTTACCTACCTGCGCAGCCGGAGGGAAGGAGTGCCCATTTGGGGAAATGCCGCGCGCCGCCTGCTGTTGAATACGGCCATCCCCATGCTCGCGGGCGGAGCGTTGGTACTCAGGCTCCTATACCTGGACCTGGGCGGACTGGTGGCCCCCACCTGCTTGTTATTCTATGGGGTCGCCCTGGTAAATGGCAGCAAGTATACCCTGGGTGAAGTCCGCTACCTGGGGTATACAGAAATTATCCTGGGCGCCATAAATTGCGCCCTGCCCGGTTACGGTTTATATTTTTGGGCATTTGGTTTCGGAGTCATGCATATTGTATACGGTATTTGGATGTGGAATAAGTATGAAAAACCCCATCGCCAACTTAAATAAGGTTTTCGACAGCAGGGTTCGGCTGGGCATCATGAGCGCGCTCATGGTGAACGAAACCGTGCACTTCAACGAGCTCAAGGAGCTCATTGCCGTGACGGACGGGAATTTGGCCTCTCACCTGCGCACCCTTGAGGAAAGCGGGTACCTAAAGGTCCAAAAGGGATTCATCGGTCGTAAAACGCAGACTTCCTATTCCGTTACCAAAGCGGGAGAAAAGGCCTTCCGCCAGCACCTTGAGGCACTGGAACAAATGATCCGGTCGATGGAGTAGCTTTTTTTCGGCCTTTTACTTTGAAATGCAAAGTACTTTTTATGAACATAAAAATGATACTCCCCGCCCTGACGGAAGCCAAAAGTCCCTACTGGCGGCCCATCAAGTACTCCCTGTTTCCGCCCCTGGGACTGGCAACGCTGGCGGCATATTGCAGCCCTAACGATGAGGTTACGCTGCAGGATGAACACGTCGAGGAGCTCGACCTGGATGACGAGCCCGACCTGGTTGTCATTCAGGTATACATCACCAATGCTTTCCGCGCCTACGCCATGGCGGACCATTACAGGACCCGGGGCGCCTACGTTTGCCTGGGAGGTTTGCATGTGACCTCATTACCCGAAGAGGCGGCACCGCACGCAGATACGATTTTTTTAGGTCCGGGAGAAGAAAGTTGGCCTAGGTTCCTTTCGGACTTTGCAGCCGGCAGGGCCTTGCGATGCTATGTTTCTTCGCATCGTTCCCTGTCTGGCATCCCGCCCGTCCGCAGGGACCTTATCAAGCGACAATTATACCTGGTTCCCAATTCCATCGTCGTTTCGAGGGGTTGCCCACACCACTGCGACTTCTGCTATAAGGACGCCTTCTTTGAAGGGGGAAAATCGTTCTATACCCAGCTTGTGGACGAGGCCCTGTCTGAAATCGACCGCCTCCCGGGCCGGCACCTGTATTTTCTGGATGACCACCTGCTGGGGAATCAGCACTTTGCTTCAGCCCTTTTCGAAGGCATGAAAGGGATGAACCGGGTCTTCCAGGGCGCTTCCACCATTGACGCCATCCTCCGGGGAGACCTGATAGAACGGGCAGCCGAAGCGGGTTTGCGCAGCGTATTCGTAGGCTTTGAAACACTGAGTGCCGGAAACCTGGTGCAGAGCAACAAGCGTCAAAACCTGGGTAAGGATTACGAGGCGGCCGTGCGGAGATTGTATTCCTTGGGGATCATGATCAACGGGAGCTTTGTGTTCGGTCTTGACGAGGACGACCAGGACGTCTTTCGACGCACCGTGGATTGGGCCGTATCCATGGGTCTGACAACATCAACCTTCCATATCCTGACGCCCTACCCGGGCACTCGCCTGTTCGCCCAAATGGAACGGGAAGGCAGGATTCTGCACCGCCAATGGGACCTGTATGATACACGACAGGTCGTCTATAAAACCAACAATTTGACGGAGGCGCAATTGAAAGAAGGGTACGACTGGGCTTACCGTTCTTTTTATTCCTGGAGTAATATCGCCCGCGCCAGTTTTCAACATTTGGCTTACAAGCACTCTCTGAAACATTTTTTGTACGCCGGAGGTTGGAAGAAGTTCGAGCCCCTTTGGAATTTCCTCATCAAGACCGGCGGGCTGAATGGAATGTTGCCTTTACTTGAGGCTATCCTCTCCCGGGTCCGTCCGGATCGTTCACCATTTCCCGCCATTGCATAAACCACATCATATGCCTCAAAACATGACCAACAAAGGATTCCTGGTCGGGTTCCTCATCATCGGACTGCTGATCCCTGTTTTCCTGATCGGGATGCTGATTAATGACAGGGCTGACCGCAAAACGGAGACTTTCAAAGCCGTCTCTTCCAAATGGGCTTCCGGACAAACCATTACCGGACCCATGCTGATTATTCCATACACCGACGGGGGGGCCCGGAAACTGGCCTATTTTCTGCCCGAATCACTGGTAATAAAAGGGAATGCACAAACGCTGGTGCCCTATGAAAGCATTTACCGGATTGCCGTGTATGAAGGGGATTTCCAGATTTCAGGAAACTTTAACCCGCTCCCATTGGGAGCTGTAAATATTCCCGAGGCCAATTTGGACGTATCAAAAGCCACCCTGTGCATGGGTCTCGGGGATATTAGAGGACTGGAAGATCCGATAGAACTGACCTGGGATGGTCAAAACCTTGCGGCGGGAGCAGGGCTGCCCTTAAACGACGTCCTGGATACCGGAATGAGCGTGGCTTTGCCCATGAATCCCGGGGATGCCGGCAAAAGCCATCCGTTTTCCATACATATGCACCTGAGGGGTTCAGACCAACTTTATTTCGTGCCCCTGGGGAAATCGACCCAGGTATCCCTGCAGTCGGATTGGCAAACGCCCAATTTTGGAGGGGATTTTCCACCCGTTTCGAAAACCGTAACCAATAAGGGTTTTGGCGCCACCTGGAAGGTTTCATACCTCAACCGGAATATTCCCCAAGCCTGGACTGAAAAGCGCTACAACCTGAAGGACGCCGCCTTCGGGGTGAGCCTGTATGCGCTTACGGATCTCTATACAGCGACTAACCGGTGCGTGAAATACGCTATCCTCATCATCGGCCTTACCTTTAGTCTGTATTTCTTTATGGAGGTATTTCAGGAAAAGCGGGTGCATGCGGTACAGTACGTCCTGGTGGGTCTGGCATTGTGCATTTTTTATACCCTCCTGCTTTCCATTTCTGAATACCTGGGTTTCAAAGCCGCTTACGCGATCGCGGCGGGAGCGACCATTTTGCTGATCGCATTATATACGGCCAGCGTATTCGGGCAGCGGAGTGCCGGGTGGACATTCGGAACGGCGCTCACGGTGCTGTACTCGTTCATGTACGTATTGGTCGAGCTGGAAGACCACGCTTTGTTGTTCGGTAGCATCGGATTGTTCTTCATCCTGGCACTGGTGATGTTTTATTCCAGGCGCGTGGATTGGTACAAAGGCTCGGCGAAACGTAAAGTCCAAACCATTGCTATATGAATCGATTTTTCAGATCTTTCGAGTTCGCCTTCCGGGGGATTATCTCATCCTTGTCGCGTGAAAACAATTGCCGCATTCAACTGGTTTTGGGAGGCCTGGCCCTTGCGGCCGGGGCCTGGCTTGGCCTGGACCGCATGGAATGGATAGCGGTCGTATTGTGCATTGCCCTGGTCATTGGAATGGAAATGATCAACAGCGCCATCGAAAAAACGTGTGACCGCATCACCCGGGAACGCGATGATTATGTGCGCTACATCAAAGATGTGGCCGCGGGCGCGGTATTATGGACCTCGCTGGGCGCGGCCGCGGTGGGCGCGATCATTTTTCTTCCTAAAATCATTAAGCTCTTCGTATGAAGCGTCGATTGTTGTGGGCCTTATCCCTGGGGATTCCCCTCGGTTTGATTGCCGTTCGGGTAGTGGTCACCCACTCGTGGACCTACGCGTTCTACTTTTGGAATTTATTTTTGGCGTTGATCCCTTTATGGGCCAGTTCGCGTCTTCGTGCCGAGGATTCTCTTTTTTCCTTGCGCAATATTGTGTGCCTGGGGGTTTGGTTCTTGTTTTTACCCAACGCGCCCTATATCATTACCGATATGATCCACTTCCAGGCGCGGCCTCCGGTGCCGGTTTATCTGGACGAGGTGATCGTGTATGCTTCTGCCTGGAATGGTGTGCTGCTGGCATATGCTTCGGTGATGAATGTAGAGCGTTGGCTCTTGCTCTATAAACAAACCTGGGTCGTTTCGCTCCTCTTCGGTTCGCTGCTTGCCGCGGGGTACAAGGTGCTTCGGAGCGGATTCTTTTGGTCACCCGCGGGGCGGTAGGGGTGCTACTCACTCCGCGTCAGGCCCCCTTGTCGGCGTATTTAGGTGCTCGGCATTTCGCTGGGGGCCTGAAAGCTCTGTTCGTAGCACCCCTACCGCCCCACTGGCACCTTAACCGCGGTAGCACCTTTTTCGCGATTGATCTGACCATTCGGACCAGGCCCAGGGCGAGAGGTGCTACGAACGCAGCTTTCAGGCCCCCCTAAACACACCATGAAATACGGGATGCCGAGGGGGGGCCCTGACGCGGAGTGAGTGGCACTTCTCGCCCTGGGCCTAGCCGAAAAGGGTCAAAAAAACTTAGAAGTCCAGACCCAGGGAGAAATAAAAGTGTGGGCTGCCCTGGAAGAAGCCGCCCAGGGGCCAGCCGGTATCCAGCTTAAGGAAGTACCCGAGAACGGTGCTACGGATGCCGAAGCCATAGCCGCCCATGAAGGGCCCCACGCCCGGCGCCTTGCTGCTGATGGATATGGGAGAAACGTTTACGTTACCGTTCTGATCCTGGGAGCCGCGATCCGTGTAAGTGATCGTGGGCCTTCCGAAGACCGTTGTCCAGGCGGTTCCCAGGTCAAAGAACTGGGTGAACTGGAAGTTCCGGAGGAAGGCGTTATTGATGGGTTTATTGAAGAAGGTGGTAAAGATGGGCAAGCGCAATTCACTGTTTATGGTCATTGCGTTATACCCGTTTGCTGCATTTTGATCATACCCCCTGAGGTTGAGGGCCAGGCCCTGGTAGACATAATCCACGGTTTGATCGGGCTGGTTGGAGTTGTTGAACTTGGGACCTATCCACCCGTCCATGCCTCCCAGGTAGTAAATGATGTGCTGATCGCCGAAGGGGTTGAAGTCTCCTGCGGCGCGTACAGCCCAGATAAAGTTCCTGTAAATGGTCAGGTAGTTGCGTGCGTCGAAGCCCACGTCATCGATGAGGCCATTGGGACCGGCGTTGCTTTGTACCTGCTTGTAGAAGTCATTATAGACTTTCCACCTCAGCCCTTTCCATATATTCATGGCGGGGTTGATGGTATTGTCGGACACGTATTCCGTGTGGAAGAAAAAATATTTGGTGGGGAGGTCGGGAGCCGCCAGGGAAAGGACCGGATCGGGTATGGCGGAATAGTCTCCCCTTACGATCGTATTGTCATAGCGCAGCCCAACGGTGATGCCTACGCGGTGGACCCTGTCGAAGGGATAGTCGGCGTTCAGTTCATAAATATTGGTGACGGTGCGGGCTTCGGATTCCAGTTCCACCGATGGAAAAATGAAATCACCCTCGAAGGAATTGGAGCCCCTGTAATACGTAGCCCCATAGTCGATCCGGTGCTTGTAGTTCATGAAGGAAACGACGTAGTCATTATCCTTCAGGTCGGTACCTACCTGGAGGCCCCCCGTGAAGTTGAAGTCTTCCATTACGTCGCTGACGCTCACGCGGATCATGCCGCTCAGGTCGGTCCCGCCCGCGGGCTCGATGGGTCCGGCCCCACCTGCATAGGGTTGGTATTGCGTGAAGACGACCGAATTGTTGAGGTTGGCTACCACGTAGTCGGTGGAGAATTTCAACTTGTATTGGAAGAGCTTGGCCCTTGAAAGGGGGGAGTTATCCGCTTTCTTTGCGGGAGAGGCGGAACGAACGGGCGAAGAAGCGGCTGCTGCTGCTCCCGTATCCTTTTTCTCTTTATTGAATTCGCTTTCAAAGAAATCGTTGCTCTGCACCTTTTTCGAAGTGTCTGCTTTGGGTGCCGCCTGGAGGGCATTGCCCTTGGATAACTGGTCCGCCTTCATGAGCCTGCGCATATAATCCGTGGGGCGATCCGTGAGGTTTCGGTTGTGAAGGGTCTTATCGTCCACCTGGAGCTTGTAAAGGAATTTATAATCGCCCTGGTGGCTCACTTCGGTTACCTGGTTGTTGACCCCGGCCACATCGGTTTCCAGGATCCCGCTTTGATAATTGCTCAGGGGGAAGATGTACGTCGAGTCGTTCGTGATGGAATACAGGGCTACGGAATCGGGTTCGGTCTTGTTCCAGGCCTTCAAAGCGGAATCCAGTTCCTGGGGAGAAGGATTGCGCAGCATGTCATCCCCGACAGTGATCAGGGTGTCGAGACCCGCCCTTTTGGTACTGAAAAAACCCGCATAGCGATTACTGATCCCGCTTTCATCCGTAATAAAAGTAAAGTTGGAAGTATTGTAGGGCATGGGGTAGCGGGCATTCCCATACTTGAGATTCGTTAGTTGCGTGATTTGGCGATACGTGGACTTGGGTCCGTTGTTGTCTACCATGAATATGTTGAAGCGGTTTCTGGAGGGCAATACGGTGTCGGTACTGGGCGGGTTCTGTACGCCCGACGGACGGTTGGAGGCGAAAATAATCCCGGTCTTATTGGGGAAGGCGACGAATTCGGGATCCAGGTCGTCGTATACGTCATTGGTCACCCGCTCCGTGGTCTTTTCTTTGATCTTGTAAATGAAAATATCGGAATGACCGTTCTGGGTGGCGCTGAGCAGGAGCGTATTATTATCCAGCATGTATTTCATGCTCTGGATCTGCTGGAATTGTTCCAGCGTAAAATGTTGGGTGATCGTGCGGCTGAAATTATCATAGACCCTGACGACGATTTGTCCCTCTTCGGTGACGGCATATGCCAGCCGGGTTCCCCTGGGATCCCAGGCGATAAGAGGGAAATTGGGATCCTTATCGTCCTGCAATTGCCTGGCGCCTGCCCTCCAAAGGACCTTTTCATCCGTAAAGTTCTGAAACAACAGGACTTTATACTTGCCCATCTTGTATTGAACGACGGCATAAGTATAACTCCTGGCGTTAGGATTGGCCTCGAAGTGGTAGTAATCCGTCGACGGGGTTATTTCCTGGGAAATCGTCAGGCGTCCCTTGGGGACGTTCTTCCTGCCCCGGATATCCTTGAAATATTTCTGTTGCTCTTGTTGCATGAAGTCCGCCAGGACATCCTTGAATTTCTTTTTGCAAAGCTCCTGGCAGGCGTGGTTGAGGTTTTTGTAGAGGCGGGCCAGGTAGAACAGGTAACCGACCTTGTCCTTCCCATACCGTTCCTCGATATAATACCAGAAGGACTGCCCGGCGAGGTCCGGCTGGATAAAAGCGAATTGATAAAAGTTCTTGTAGTCTGCGCCCAACATGGCGCTCTTGAGCTGATCGTCCTGGGCAGGGCTCCAGTTCTGAGCCGCATAGCTGATGAAGCCGTCCGTGAGCCACTTGGGCAAATCCAACAGGGTTTGGTTGCCTGCAAATTCACCAATATCGTCTCCGAAGAGGAGTAGGGAAACCAACACGCGTGCAACGCCTTCCCTGATCTGGCGCCTGAGCTCGTTATGGTCGCTGGTGTAGTAGATGACCAGTTTACTGTTGACGAGCTTGGTCATGCCCCCGCTGCTTTGCCAGTCCAAATCCTTACCTATGTTGCTTTGTCTGTAGTCGCTGTAGCTGTTGTACACGATAATGTTCGCCCGACGCTGCATGCCGTATTCCACGAAGCGTTCCAGACCGGGGAGCTCTTCCTCGGCCACCTGTACCACAAATTTGGCGATGTTCAATCCACCGTCGCTGAAGTACACATTGAAATTCGGCGCCTGGTAATACCTCCAATGGAAGTTTTTGTATTGAACCCGGTTCTTTCCGAACACTACCGTATTGACCTGCGCAAATGATTGAATTCCCAAAAAGCTGATGCAGAGGATCAGGAGTAATCTCTTCATAAAGTTGAATGTTCTAAATTCGTGTTTTTTCACTGGGAGTAAAGCGTCAAGGCCGAATCCGGTTTTAAAAATACAAAATGTTCAACGTCCACAAACTTACATTTAACCCCTTGGAGGAAAATACCTACGTTCTGATCGGCGAGCGGGGGGAGGGGATCGTCATTGATCCGGGATGCTACGGGGGGGACGAGCAGGAGGCATTGGCCGGGTTTTTCACTCAAAACGGCGTCCAACCTAAATTATTGTTGCAAACCCATACCCATTTGGACCACGTTTTCGGTACCAAATGGGTAGCCGAAACCTACGGCCTCATCCCGCATATCCATCGCGACGAGGACAAGATGATGGATCTTGCCCCTGCATTCGGACTGGAATGGGGATTGCCCTTCGACGGGTTCCAGGGCCACAGGGCTTACCTGGAGCGGGGCGGCAAGGTTTCTTTTGGAGACAATATCCTGGAAATTTTGCTCGTACCAGGTCATTCCCCCGGGCATCTCTGCTTTTATTGTCCCGCACAGGGCTTTCTTATAGGCGGGGATGTGCTGTTCCGGGAAAGCATAGGTCGTACGGATTTACCAGGAGGAGACCATCCTACCCTGATCAGGGGTATTAAGGAGCAGCTTTTCACCTTACCGGAAGAGACGATCGTATATCCCGGGCATGGACCCGAGACGACGATCGGGCACGAAAAGCGAAATAATCCATTCATTTAAGGGGGTCCGCCCCCGCAAGGGTCACGCCGCCGGACGCTGGGCGGGGAGCGCGACCAGGTCCCGCAAGATGGGAATTTTGTCCAGGTAGGGCAGACGGCTGAATTCCCGCCTTTCCACACGTAAAATAAAGGCGAAATAGCCGGCAAACAAGATTGTGCCGGTCAAGATACTTATCCAGCGGGAAGGAAAGAAGTAGACGATTCCTTCATGTACGAAGTACAGTGCCAGGACGATGGCCATGTAAGCCAGCAGCTTTTTCCAGGCATAAGGAACGGGATAGGCTTTTTGACCCCACACATAGGAAAGCACCATCATGCTCCCGTAACAGATGCAGGTGGCCCAGGCGCAGGCCATATAGCCGTACGCGGGAATGAAGGCATAGTTTATGACCAGGGTGATGGCTGCCCCAATGAGGGTAATGTAGGCCCCGGAAAGGGTTTTATCGGATAGTTTGTACCAAATGGATAAGTTATAATAAATCCCAAGGAACATATTGGCGAACAAGAGGATGGGCACCACCTTCAGGCCAACCCACATGGAATGCCGGGTGATGAAATATTTCCATATGTCCATATACAGGGCCACGAATAAAAACATAAGGGTGATCGTCAGAACAAAGAACTTCATGACCCGGGCGTATACGCGCTGAGGGTTTTCTCCCCTGGACTGTTTGAAAAAAAAGGGCTCCGCTCCCAGGCGGAAAGCCTGTATGAAAAGCGTGATCAGGAGGGACAGCTTATAGTTGGCACTGTAGATACCCACCTGAAAATCCGCCGCCTCCTTGGTCGGGGCGTGGACCCACCAACCCAGCATGATCCGGTCGAAGGTCTCATTGATCATCCCTCCAAGTCCGACGATGGTGATGGGCAGGGAATAGATCATCAACTCTCTCCAGAGGGCTCCGTTGAAGCGGGGCCGGAAAGTGCTCAACTCGGGAATCAGGAGGCCGAATTGTAGGATATTTTGTACAAGGTTTGCAATAAAGACATACCCCAGGCCCATGGTAGGGGAATAAAAAATCAGGAGGGGCGAAGTGCCGCCCCTGGCCTCCAAAGAGGGACAAACCGAATAAAAGAAAAACAGAAGGGCTATGTTGACCAGGATACCCGATACCCTTATGAATGCATACTTTATGGGCCTCCCTTCCAGGCGGAGCTTAGCAAAGGGCAGGGTGCACAGGGTATCCAGCGCAATCATATACGTGGACCACTTGATGTATTCGGGGTGACCCCCTACCCTAAGCAATTCGGCGATGGGACCCGCCCAGGCAATCATGGCCGCGCTGAGAAAAAAGGTGGTAATGATCAGGGAAACCAGGAGGGTATTGTACAATTCCAACTGGTTCTTTTGTTTTTGAGCGTATCTGAAAAAGGTCGTTTCAAGGCCGTAGGTGAAGATCACATTCAGGAAGGAGATGGCCGCATAAACGGTGCTTTGTTGCCCATAACCGGCGCCCGTGAGCACGGCGATCAGGTAGGGTGCCATCAGGTAATTGAGCATGCGGGCGGCTATAGAACTCACCCCGTACCACAACGTTTGACCAGCCAGCCCTTTGATAGAACTCATTTGACCTGCACGTTACGGAGGGTGAACATATCCGCATAGTTATCGGCATAATCCGAAGCCAGCGCGCCCGGAGTTATGCAGGTGGGATATTGGTTGATGGAAAGGAGGTGAGGTCCCTGGAACCAGGCATCCACGTCCGCATCCAGGGAGATGACAACGGTATCGGGAATGATGGGATTCAGGTTGAGGGGAATTCCGGGCAGGGCGAAAGTAACCCTGCGCAACACATTTTCGGGTCCCGCAAACCCATTGATGTCATAGTTGAACTGATAACCCTGAGCCGTCGAAGAGGGAGAAATACCCTCGAGCTTGGCCATGATGTATCCATCAGTCCTGCTCAGGTACATCCCTTTGGAGGGGTTCAGGTCGCCATTTTGGTTCCCGCTGATATCGATCGCGCTGTCCAGGCCTATCAGGAAAGAAAAAGCCGTAAGGGAATCAACCGGAGCGGGGAAGGACACAGCCATCGTCGTAGAGTCCGAGGCGTCCACCAGGTGGTAGATGCCCTGGAGGCTGATCACCTTGCCGTTTTTGCTGTACAGCTCTATGTCTGAAATATAATACTTGAAGGCGGAGACGAGGAATTCCTGGTTCAGGGTATTGGTGTATACGGTATCCAGCTTGAGAGGAGCTATTCCTACGACATCCGTGAACTGAATGGTATAGGTAGTCGGATTACCCGTGGCGCTGAGCTCCTTGGAACAGGAAACCCAGGCCAGGCAGCCCATGAACAGTAAGCTAAGGATCAAATACCGTATGAACGATAATTTCATATGTCTGACAAACGTATATTTTGCCTGGATGTTTTGCGGTTAGCATTAATTTTTTTCGATTCCAGCCTCCTTTCGGCGACTGACCGTGAAGGTTTTGTGGCGATTCGCGCCTTTTTGGGGAGGAGGGCCCGGTTTACCCATTCGTTCATTTTCTCCCGGACCAGGGCTTTGTTGCCCAACTGGGTCCGGTCCGACTGCGACCTGGCCTGGAGGTAGCCTTCCCGGTTGATCCTGGATCCCAGGTGCGTCCGGACCAGGTTTTTCTGGTCTTCGGTCAACAAGGGTGAGCGATCGATGTGCCAATAGCCTTCCACCATGGTCTCGACCTTGTTGACGTTTTGCCCACCCTTGCCTCCGCTCCGTGCGGTCCGGTATTCAATTTCCTTCGAAATATCTACCTTCATTTGCAACAAAGATACGAAAGAGATGAGAGCCGTTATCCAAAGAGTAGCACATGCTTCGGTGAGCATTTCGGGTGAACTGGCGGGTGCAATCAGTGGCGGTTTGCTGATCTTTCTGGGGGTGGAGGACAGGGACACTTCGGAGGACGTGCAATGGCTAAGCGCCAAAATCGTCCAACTGCGGATTTTCCCCGATGCGGCCGGGGTAATGAATGTTTCGGTCAGGGAAAGCGGAGGGGAGATTCTCCTGGTCAGCCAGTTCACCCTTCATGCATCCACGAAAAAGGGAAACAGGCCCTCGTATATCCGCGCCAGTAAGCCAGAATACGCCGTACCCCTGTATGAGCGGATGATCGACCAGCTCTCGACCGACCTGGGCAAACCCGTCGCCACGGGTCGCTTCGGAGCAGACATGCAGGTTTCCCTGATGAATGACGGCCCCGTCACCATCCTCATAGATAGCCAAACTAAGGAATGAATATGACCATACAAGAGGCACAGACCAGGGTGGACACCTGGATCAGGACCATAGGGGTCCGTTATTTCGGGGAGCTCACCAACCTTGGCATATTAATGGAAGAGGTAGGGGAGTTGTCCCGGGTCATGGTTCGTCGCTACGGGGAGCAAACCTCCAAGGAGAGTGACCTGGGCAGGGACCTTGAGGACGAAATGGCGGACGTGCTTTGGGTCCTGTTGTGCCTGGCCAACCAAACGGGCGTGGACCTGGACAAAGCCCTGGAGAAAAATTTTGCGAAAAAAACCCTCCGCGATTCGCAAAGGCATCGCAGTAATGATAAACTATGACGCTTAAGGATATTTGGGGAATTATCAGCAGGGCAGGGGCGGACCTGGTAAGGGACAGGGTGTTCAGGATGAGTGCTGCGCTTGCTTATTATACCATCTTTTCCATGGCGCCAATGCTGATCGTCATCTCTACGGTCGCCGATTTTTTTTACGGGCGGCAGGTGATCGAGGGACATATCTATTCGAACATCAAGGATATTGTGGGCCCGGAATCCGCCCTGCAAATCCAGGACATCATCCGGAGGGTGATCCTCTACCTGCACCACAGCGCCCTGGCCAAGGTAACGGGATTCGCCGCTTTGCTGTTCGGTGCTACCAGCGTGTTTTCGGAGATTCAGGATGCCCTGAATTATATCTGGAGGGTCCAGGTCAAAAGCACCAGCGGATGGTGGCGCGTCATTCTGAACCGCCTCCTTTCCTTCTCCATGGTCCTTAGCCTGGGCTTTATCCTCCTGGTGTCCCTGGTCCTGGACGCCCTGATGGATGCCCTGAGCGCCCAACTCAAACAGGTATTCCCAGACCTGGCAGTCGTCGTCGCGCATGGCGTGAATATCCTGCTCACCTTCGGGGCTACCTTTCTGTTGTTCGGAACTATCTTCAAAGTCCTCCCCGATGTCAGGATCCGGTGGAGGGATGTCACCGTGGGCGCCTTCACGACGGCCCTGCTTTTCATGTCAGGGCGTTTCGGGATCGGGTATTACCTCCACCTGAGCCATATCGACACGAATTACGGGGCGGCAGGGTCCATCGTGGCGCTGTTGCTTTGGGTTTATTATTCGGCCCTGATCCTTTATTTCGGAGCCGAGTTCACGCGGGAGTACGCCAAATGCAGGGGGCGGCGGATCATCCCCAACGAGTACGCGGTGTCCATACGATTGGTGGAGGAAGAAAGGCCATGACGCCCCCGGCCGCTGCTTTTGCCTATCTTTGCGGCCTATGTCCACGAACGATACCAATAAATTTCAGGCAATCATTTCCCATGCCAAAGAATACGGATTTATTTTCCAAAGCAGTGAAATCTATGAAGGACTTAGCGCTGTCTATGATTACGGTCCCTGGGGGAGTGAATTGAAGAAGAATATCCGCGACTATTGGTGGAACAGCATGACGCGTATGCACGACAATATCGTAGGTATCGACGCGGCCATTTTCATGCATCCGACGACCTGGAAAGCCTCGGGACACGTGGACAATTTCAGCGACCCGATGATCGATAACAAGGACAGCAAAAAGCGCTACCGCGTCGATCACCTGATAGAGAATCACGCAGAGGGGCTCCGCGAATCCGGCGATCCGACGGCCGCCGATGCTTTGCTGGCGGAAATGGATCGTTTGTTGGCATCCGAAGATTTCGGAGGCTTGCGGGAACTGATCGTTTCCAATAAAATCGCGTGTCCTGTTAGTGGGACGGTCAATTGGACGGACGTCCGCCAGTTCAACCTGATGTTTTCCACCCAGGTGGGCAGCGTTGCCGAAGAAGCCACCGAGATATACCTAAGGCCCGAAACCGCCCAGGGTATATTCGTCAATTTCCTGAACGTCCAAAAGACGGCCCGGATGAAGGTCCCTTTTGGTATCGCCCAAGTTGGTAAGGCCTTCCGGAATGAAATCGTGGCCAGGCAATTCACCTTCCGTATGCGGGAGTTCGAGCAAATGGAAATGCAGTTCTTCGTTAGGCCGGGTACTGAAATGGAATGGTACAACTATTGGAAAAAAGAGAGGATGGACTGGCACCAGAGCTTCGGGTTCGGTGCGGAGCACTACCGTTTCCACGATCACGTGAAGCTGGCTCATTACGCCAATGCGGCGGTGGACATAGAATTCGAATTCCCCTTTGGCTTCAAGGAGGTCGAGGGTATCCATTCGCGGACGGACTACGACCTGTCCCAGCATCAGAAATTCAGCGGGAAAAAACTACAGTATTTCGATACCGAGATCAACCAAAACTACGTGCCCTACGTGGTCGAGACGTCCGTGGGGCTGGACCGGACGGTCCTGTATGTCTTGTGTCAGTCTTATGCTGAAGAGGATATTCCTAAAGAAGATGGCTCGAAGGATAGCCGCGTGGTCCTCAGGATTCCTCCCAGGATCGCCCCCATCAAGCTGGCCGTGCTTCCCCTTACCAAAAAGGATGGACTCCCCGAGATCGCCAGGGACCTGATGAAAAAGTGCCGGGATGACTTTTATTGCTTTTACGAGGAAAAGGATACCATCGGGAAACGGTACCGCAGAATGGATGCCCTGGGCACCCCATTTTGTGCCACAATTGATCATCAAACTAAAGAGGATCAGGCAGTTACGATTCGGGATAGGGATGCTATGTCCCAGGTGCGTGTACCCCTTGCGGAGGTACGGGATTGGGTAAATTTACGCACTCGTTAGTACTTCTTGAGTATGAAGTCCTTACCAGCCTTATATCATTAGTAAAAGTACTATTGTCGCGAATGCTAAATCGTGTTATATTTGGTCATGCGTCCGTCCTTTTGAACACTAAAACACCGGCGTATGGACCCTTTTACATCTGTATCTATGAGCCTGACTACACCATCGTTCACCCTTTCCTTACTTGGATTGCTGGGACTGCTCCTTTCCGGTCTCCTGACTGGTTATCTCCTCCGTTACATGCAACGGAATAAGAGTAAAAAACAATTGTTAGAGTTGGAAGATGAAATGCTGAGGAATCACGCGAAAATCCTTTCCCTGGAAAAGATTATTTCGGACCTCAAGCGCGAAAACAACCAACTGAAAAACATTTACGCCCGCCGGAGCCGGGAATCCCAGGTGCATTCCTAATGATGCCAGCCCATCGGAGGGCGTCGTTTCAGTCGTACAATTCGAGGTGAATGCTTTTTCTATCGTAGCCCAGGGTCGTGATCCTGGTGCGGGCCTCGTCTATCATTTGCCGCCATCCGCATAGATAGAAATGGGCTTCGGGCCGCTCTGCGGCCAGGGCTTCGTAAATCGCGTGCACATACCCCCGCGAGAACCCCTCCTTGTCCTCCCTGGAAAGGGTGGGATGATACCGGAATCCTTCCATTGACTTTTGGAGTTCTGCGAATTCAGGATAATACAATAAATCCTGTTGGGTGCGACATCCGAAGATGAGGTGGATATTCCCGTGGGGCAGTTTGTGGAGCTCCAGGTAATTCACCATACTCCGGAATGGGGCTATGCCGGTTCCCGTGCAGATCAGGAACAGGTCTTTTTCCAGGGGATCGGGCAAGGTGAATACGCCCTGGGGGCCCCTTAGGATGAGTTCCGATCCTTCCCTGACTTCGTTGAACAGATAAGTAGTGCCCAGTCCCCCATCCAGCAGGACGATCACCAGCTCGACGACATTGGTCCCGTTGGGCCAGGAGGCGATACTGTAGCTCCTCCAGCGCTTGTTTTTTTGCTCATGGATGGGAAGGTCCAGGGTGACGAATTGCCCCGGCTTGAAATCAAATCTTTCAAGCTCCGGAATTTGGATCCAGAAGCGTCTTGTGTTGGGGGTTTCCTGTTCGATCCGGACGACCGTACTCTTTCGCCAAGGTTCGGGCATAATGTCTCGTTTGGAGGTCTGGGTACTAATGAAAAACGAAGTCTGTCGACTTCGTTCCTCGCAAAGAAAATGGCAAGCAATCGTTCTGTTAAAAATCAAATCTAGTGATATTTTTTTGTTAAATCCAAGTTTCTGGTAAAAATTTCAGCTAAATGGTTTAAGGAGTCAGGGTCCATAGATAACCCTTCTGGCTTCATCGGAATTAATCATCATCTCTCCACTGTGCCCACTGTCGGGTACTATTAAAAAGTTTTTCTTATCCTCATATCCGGGGAAAGTCCGGATATACGCGAAAAAATTCATGCCCCTTTCCAATCTGAAGGCGCCTTCGAGGTTAGCCGCGCAACTGATGTCCAGGTTCGGGTCGTCGGTACGTGTGTCTTCTGCGCCCAATAGAATGAAAATGGCGCGGTGCAGCATATTGTTCACTATCCGATCGGCGCCCGCTGCCCGGGCATACGGGTTTAGGTTCTCCAACCCCTTTGGATAGTGGTTATAGTCAGGACATCCCGCCGTATCGGGGATGCCAAAAGTTTTGTCGGTCAGGGGACGTTTGGCATCGGGGTACATATAGGACGAGGGGTCCATGACCAAAAAACGAAACTGTAGGGGGGTAAATAGGTCCGGAACGGGGCTGATAGCGGAATATCTTTGGACAAACTGCCCCCCGGCTGAATGTCCGGCAACCACTACCCTTTTGATATTGGGAAAGCGCCCGGAGCCCAACACGTAAACCAGCAGGGAGTCCATCACTTCATAAGAACTCATCGGCGTGTTATGGTCGTTCAGAGAGGTATGTCCATCCTTCCACTCCGCTTTTTTCCAATACAAGAAATCATTCGTCAAAAAATAGGCTTCCAGGTCTGACTTGTCGGCGTACTGCGGGGCGATCAGCAGCGTTTGCTTTTTTTGTCTGGCTGAGCGGACCGCCTCTTCCCCGTATTCAAAATAGGCAAGGCCGTTCCGGTTGATCCCGTGGACGTAGATCAGCAAGGTCGTGACCGCCGTATCCAGCCTGTCCAAAGGATGAGTGGAGGCGTACCGGATGGATTGCGTACCCCCATTTTTGTGGGTGGAGAATACCGAAGGGCAAGAGGGTTCAAGCCTGCGGGTCTGAGCGCCGGCGGGGATGAGGCCCAACAATAGGCAGATAAAGGGTATCAGGCGGATACGCATGGATTCAATTTAGGTAAAACGCAGGACTCGTCGTAAATTTGCGTCCGCGGAATGAATTTGCAGTGGCTTTTAGATCGATACACGAATGACAACCGCCTTGCACCGCTGGTGGACAGGATTTCTATGTCCCAACCCCAGCGTTTTTTCGTCGGCCCCCTCCATGGAAGCGCACCCGAGTTCCTTTGTTCCGGTCTTTTCCGCCACCCTTCGTTTCAGGAATGGAACCACCTGGTGGTACTCAACGACGCCGAATCGGCAGCCTATTTCCACAATACGGTAGAAAGCCTGACGGGCGCTTTGGACATCCTTTATTTCCCCTCCTCCTTCAAAAACCGGAAAAATTACCGCCTCCTCAACAGCAGTCACGTTATGCTGAGGACGGAAGCGCTCATGAAGTGCAGCTCGCCAACCCTGCACAAAAAGGTGCTCATCACCTATCCCGAAGCCCTTTTTGAAAAGGTGGTCATGGCCAGGGAATTGTCGGGAAACGTCATTTCGATCAAAAGCGGGGACACCCTGCAGGTCGAGTCCCTGCTGGAAAAGCTGAGCGGGTATGGATTCGAAAGAACGGACTTCGTGTATGAACCGGGACAAATCGCCATGAGGGGAGGCATCCTGGATATCTATTCCTTCGGGAACGAAAAGCCTTACCGCGTGGAACTCTTCGGCAGCGAGGTAGATTCGATCCGCCTGTTCGATCCTGAGACGCAGTTGAGTGAAAGGAAGCTCCTGCAGGTAAACATCATTCCGAACATTGAAACCAACTTCGATCAAAAGGAGAAGGTAAGCCTGCTGGAATTCCTGCCCGCCAATACCCTCGTATGGCTCCAGGATTATGATGTCATCCGGGAAAAGCTCCTGGTCCAGGAAGAAGACCTGGGCATTTTCCTGAGGATGCAGGATTCCTTTTCCGACCGCCGCGAGGAGGATACGGGGGAGACGTACAAGGACCAGGTCAGCCCCGAAGAGTTCGCGCACTCGGAATCCTTACATGAAGAACTTGAAAAAAGGCATATCATCGAATTCGGATACCGTCCCCACTGGGGTGGAATAGACATCCCTTTTCCCACCCTGGAACAGCCCGCCTTCAACCGCAAGTTCGACCTCCTCATCAAGGATTTGACCACCTGGGAAAAGAAGGGATTCACGCTCTTCCTGTTCGCCGAAAATCCCCGGCAATTGGAACGCCTCCACAGCATCTTCACGGACCTGAAGGCGGAGATCAATTTCGTTCCACTGGCTACGGCCATACACGAGGGTTTCATAGACGAGGGCAACAAGGTCGTGTGCTATACCGACCACCAGATATTCCAACGCTACCACAAGTACAAGGTCAAACAGGCCTACAATAAGAACAAGGCCCTTACCCTGAGGACCCTCCGGGAATTGCAGCCGGGGGACTTTGTCACCCACATCGACCACGGGGTGGGCGTGT